>Ga0081540_1000562_pt1 | contig 35991 bp, 47 predicted proteins | sample TabmetS2T1R1_FD_71024 | JGI IMG/M metagenome (GOLD analysis project Ga0081540, IMG submission 71024) | Tabebuia heterophylla rhizosphere microbial communities from the University of Puerto Rico - S2T1R1 | ecosystem: Host-associated > Plants > Roots > Rhizosphere ...
AGCCAAAAGGCATACCGCTCGCGGTCACAACCAGGACCGCGCTCGCGTCGCAGGCGGACAGGATTACGAAGTGCGGTACACCGCGAACAAGACCCGCAAGTCGGCGGCATCTGTGAAAAAGGCGGTCAAGAAAGTCGGCAGCAGCCGTAAGCGCGTGGTCAAGGCGTTGAAGCGCGGAAGACGTTAAATCGGGCCGCACTTAAGCTCGGCACAAGTCCTCGAGTGTTCACCATCACAGCCGCACTCTAAGAGCTATGTCATTAGCGGGAGAGGCTGTAATGATTGCTCTTTAGCATCCATTCTCACTTCGCAGCTGCAGCAGAGAACCATGCTCGCAGTGTGTCATCTCGATCACAGGCGAATCAAAGCAGCTCCGATAAACAGAGAGCGCATGGCCGCAAACAAGGTAACGGCGGTACGCATGGGGACCTTGGCACGCTCCTCCCGACTGCCAGGTAAACTAAGAGCCGTCTGGCTGAGGGCGCGGACGGCTTTTTTCCTTGGATGATGCGCTTGTAGTTCGCAACGACAAGCGTTGATTCAGGTCCGAGCCCGACGTAAGGCATCCTCTAACCTCGCCTTCTCCTTTGCCCAGCGCTCTTCTTCAGCCTCAGATCGCTTCTCAAGAGCCTGCGCCTCAGACTGGATGCCGGCGACGGTCACTTCGTGTTTTCGACGGGCTGTGTCCAGAGCACTTTGCGCCTTCTCGACCGCGGCCTGGCGCCGCTCTCGTTGCTTTTGAAGTGCGGCTTCCTCCTTCGCGCGCTCCCGATCGCGGCGCTTCTCCTCCTTCGCGAATGCCAATGCAGCCTTGCGATCGGCGGCCGGATCGGTGGCCCCACCTGCGCCTCTAGGCGACCGGCCTTTTGCAAGCTTAGCAGCCGTCATGCTCGGCCGCCGGCCGCTGCCCATATCCTTCGGGAGCTCGGCATCCTCCCTGAAAGGTCCGCTGGACCCAACCGAGCGCTTCAGGACGATGCCAGGCGCTGCCATGGTCGCCGCGATAACGTCGGGATCGTCGCTCTGCTTAGCTACGCCCTGGTGGAAGAGATTGCTGTCTGCGCCCCAAGCCTCGAGCGCCGCCTTCATGGAAGGCGCTGCTATCGCTTGATCGAAGAAGCCCAGGGAGGTCACAAAGGTCTTCAGCTTTCTGATCACCGCCTGTCCTGTAGAGCCGTCACACCCGCGCGCCCGGCCACGCGCTCATCCCGATCGGAACATCGCATGTCCTTGGCGCGTTCCTCCTTGCGGAGGACCGTCGGCAATGGCGCAAGCCCTTGAAGGATTAGGCCGCCCATGAGCCGAACGTCAACTTTGCCGAAACGCCTGCAGCCGATGCTCGCGACCCTGACCGACGCTCCGTTTGACGATCCGAACTGGGTGTTCGAGGACAAATTCGACGGCTTCCGGATGGTCGTCGAGATCCGACGCGGCAAGGTCGCGCTCTACAGCCGCAACGGCAAGATCATCAGCCACAGCTACATCGAAGTCGCCAAGGCGCTCCAAGGCGTCAAGGGCGACGCCGTGATCGACGGAGAGCTCGTCGCTCTCGGGAAGGATGGCGTTTCTCACTTTCAACTGCTCCAGAACGCGCTGCGCCACGAGGCGAAGCTTCTGTACTGCGCCTTCGATCTGCCGTTCGGGAACGGAGACGACCTGCGGAAAATGCCTCTTATCGAACGCAAGAAAAGGCTCGAAGCCATCCTTCCACGCGACGAGCTGATAGCTTTCAGCCATCACCGGAAAGCGACCGGCAAGAGGTTCTTCGCGGAAGCCGAGCGAAAGGGCCTCGAAGGCATCATGGCCAAGCGCGCAGACAGCGCCTATGCCTCGGGAAGCCGGAGCGCGGATTGGCTGAAGATCAAGACCTCGAAGCGACAGGAAGTCGTGATTGCAGGCTTCACGGCGCCCAAGCGCACTAGGCCGTTCTTCGGCGCCCTCGTCCTCGCCATAAGGGAAAACAATGCCTGGCGCTATATCGGCCACGTCGGGACCGGTTTCAGCCACGAGACGTTAGAGGAGCTTCACGGTAAGCTCGCGAAATTGAAGGCCGCGAAGTCGCCCTTCCCCACCAAAGTGAAGGACGAAGGCGCAACGACCTGGGTCAAGCCGTCGCTGGTGGCAGAGGTCAAGTTCGCGGAGTGGACGAGCAAAGGTGAGTTGCGCCAGCCTGTCTATCTGGGGCTCAGGTCCGACAAGCAGGCCATGGATGTCGTGCGCGAACGGGAGCGGCCCCGGAAGTAACCCCCCAACGCCTCGCGGACGGAACGAATTGATGCTTTCGCCTTTATGCCTTCGGTGAAGTCATTGGTTCCCCAGTGCTTCCCGCGAGGAAACGAGGGATGCTCCGTCAGAACAGCAAAGATGAAGAGGTCCTCGACCGTACGGCAGAAGTCGCTTCCGCCATTGCCGAGGAGGGTCTGCGGTATGTGAGTGACTCGGCGCCTCCCGCGAGGAAACGAGGGATGCTCCGTCAGAACAGCAAAGATGAAGAGGTCCTCGACCGTACGGCAGAAGTCGCTTCCGCCATTGCCGAGGAGGGTCTGCGGTATGTGAGTGACTCGGCGCCAGGATATCGGCGAAAGCGGAGGGGCACTTCGTTCAGCTACTGCGACAAGGACGGCAAGCGCATCACCGATGCCGCCGTCATCCGGCGCATCAAGTCGATCGGCATCCCGCCGGCCTACGAATTCGTCTGGATCTGCCCCTCGCCCAACGGCCACATTCAGGCGACCGGTCTCGATGCGCGCGGGCGAAAGCAGTATCGCTATCATCCAAAATGGCGCGAACTGCGGGACCAGAACAAATACGAGCACATCATGCAGTTCGCGGCGGCGCTACCCGCGTTGCGCGCGCGCGTGGCATCCGACATGAAGCGTGACGGCCTGCCCCGCGAGAAGGTACTGGCGACGATCGTGAGCCTTTTAGAGAAGACCCTGGCAAGGGTGGGCAACGCGGAATACGCGCATACGAACAAGTCCTATGGGCTGACCACAATGCGGCGCAAGCACGTGGCGATCGGGAGCGGCGTCCTGCGCTTTGAGTTCACGGGCAAGTCAGGCAAGCAATGGAAGCTGCAGGTCGAGGACAAGCGCATCGTTGCGATCGTGAAGCGTTGCGCGGAAATCCCGGGGCACGAGCTCTTCAAATACCTAGACGACGATGGGGCATCGCGCGCGGTCGACTCCGGCGACGTCAACGAGTACATCAAGGAAATCACGCAGCAGGATTTCAGCGCCAAGGATTTTCGAACCTGGGCGGGAACGGTGCTGGCCGCGCTCGCGCTGGCGGAGTTCAAGAAATATGATAGCCAGGCTGAAGCCAAGCGGAATATCGTCGCGGCGATCGAGAAGGTCTCTAAGCAACTCGGCAACACTCCGGCCATCTGCCGCAAAAGCTACGTGCACCCGGAAATCCTGAGCGCCTACATGTCGGGTGATCTCGTCAAGATGATCGAGGCGAAGATCGCTCAGAAATTCAAGCGCCAATACGCGAAACTCACCCGCGATGAGGTTATGGTACTGGCATTTCTTCACAAGCGGCTGGGCGCGCTGAAAGCCTCCACCTAGCCGCAAAGATTGTGCGCCGGCCTATCGGCCTCGCCTCGTTCTTCTAGTCGCGGGGCCTATCCGTCAGAGCGTGTCGGAGTTCGCATCGGATTGCGACTTGTCTTCGTTGAGTAGCTCCTGTTCAGCAGCGTGCCAGAACTCCTCGTCCTTGCCCTTTGGCATGCCCGCGGATTCCCAAAGCTTGTACGCACGGGCTGCGATTTCCTTCTCGGTTGGCTTTGCCATCTCATAACCCCAAGTGTCGGAGTGAGTTATATTGATAAGAGGCCCAGGCCGAAAAAGCTCGACTTTCTCCGCCTCCATCGGATTCCTGAACGTAGTCCAAAGAGAAGCCCGGGCGCCTCAGTGGGTTCCAAAAGCGGGTCAACTGACTTCCAGGAACAAGCTGCCGAATAGTCGAAACCAAACTTTATTGACAGTTACCTCGCGCAACTGCCTCAAGATCGTGGATTTCCGGTCGCAGGCCGTCTGGCTTGACTTCGAGGGTCGCAAGGGTAATCGGCAACTTGAAGCGGCGCGGGCCCGCGCTGCCGGGATTGAGGTATAGGATTCCGTCAATCCATTCGATCTTGGGTATGTGAGAATGGCCGAAGACGATCACGTCAATGTCGGCGCCGGGATCGATGTGCAGCGTCTTCAGGTCGTGCAGAATGTAGATCGAGTTGCCCGCGAGGCTCACGAGTTTTGTGTCAGCGTATTCGCGGGCCCACTGGCCGGTGTCGACGTTTCCTCGGATTGCAGTGACAGGCGCGATCCTGCGAAGCGCATCGACGATTTCTGCCTGTCCGATGTCGCCGGCATGAACGATGTGATCGACGCCCGCCAGGCGACGTTCCGCCTCGGGCCTCAACAGGCCGTGCGTGTCCGAAATGATTCCGATCCTGAGCATCATCTTCCAGCGCCGTCGACGGCCGCAATCGCCAAAAGACGATCGAGAAGCTCCACCTGCGCGGACAGCATCTTCGTCCGTGCGACCTCGATATCAAACCATTCTGCGCGGTCGACTTCGGGGAAGGTCTGTCGTCGACCGCTTCTGGGCGGCCATTCGATATCGAACGTGTTGCTAGCTAGCGCCGCAGGGTCAAAATGACATTCGCCCGCGAATGCGATGACGCGCTTCCCACCTCGTTGTCGGACCTCTCCTAGCGGCTGCAGTGGTCCAATCGAGGCGCTGGGGCCGAGTTCCTCGGCAAACTCGCGTCGAGCGGCCTGCTCTGGATCATCTGCTACATCGAGTTCGCCCTTCGGGATGGACCAGGCGCCGCTATCCTTCTTGCGCCAGAACGGGCCGCCGGGGTGAGCAAGCAGCACCTCAAGCCCGCGCGCTCCTTTGCGGTAGGCTAGAATGCCCGCGCTCAACATCGATCTCCTGGACGTCTTCTTCTGCGCACTCATAAGCTCCTCTCTTGGGGCGCAAATCGAAGCCGGAGGGACGGCGGGGAATACGAGGCCGACGACCGGCTACTTCATCAGCAACGAACGTTCGAAACAAGCGAGCAGCGCTGCAGGCCCCGGATAAACCTCGGCGCACCCGGCTCTTCGCAACTCGTCCTCCGTGAAACCTCCGCAGAGCACGCCTATGGTGGGGACTTCCGCTTTACGCGCCGCTTCCGCATCGTATGGCGTGTCACCGATGGCGACTGCATCGCGGCCTTCGATCGCCAGCTTCTTCAGGACGGCTTCAAGGATGTCGGGCGCTGGCTTGGATTCGTCTACATCCTCAGAGGAAACGATCTCATCGATCAGCTTCCGGACCCCTGCTATGTCGAGATACTTTCCAAGTTCGTCCTTCTTGGCCGACGAAGCTATGGCGATCCGTAGCCCTGCGTCCCGCGACCGCTGCAGCAGGTCGGGCACGGCGGAGAACGGCCGAATCAGAGGAAGATATTTGGCTTTGAAATGTTCGCTGCGCCAGGCATCAAGTTCCTTACCGTGGTCGCGCTGTTCGTCTTCCGACAAGAATACCGGAATGAGCTTGTCGCCGCCCTTCCCGATCTGACTTCGCGCCTCCTCGAAGCTTACGTCATGTCCGAACCGAATCATGGCTTCGTGCCATGCGATCGCGTGAAGATCCACAGAATCCAAGAGCGTGCCGTCCACGTCGAAGATTGCGGCTTTCGGCATTCAAAGTTCTCCACCAGCGGCGCGAGCGAGCCCCGCATACCAATCGGCATAGGGCGTGTTTTTCGCCATGTGCCGGTTGAAATCCGGCGAGCCATCGTCCCACCATACGGGACCACGCTCACCGAGAGCCTGCTTGACCTCATCAACGCCCTTGTGCGCGGCAACTTCCGCCTCTCGGTCATTCGCCTTCCCGGCCGCGCGCACCTCCCGCCGAGCCGCCATCAGTCTCGCAACGAGATCCCTTCTCTTGGCCCTGGTCAGATCTGGGTTCGCCATGCGCCACAGCCGACCGCGGACCACTAGGTAACGACCATCGGGCGTCACCGCATGTTTCACGATCGCTAAGCCGATTTCCGCTGCGGCTTGGCTGCCAGCTTCTTGCCTGTTTGCTTCCCCTCCTTCTTGCCGGCGATCGACATCAGCATTTCTTTTTGGCCAGTCGATGCCTTCCGCGGCTTCTTGTCAGCCTTCTTGGGAGCCTTAGTATCGGCCACAGCGCCACCCACGCTTCTGCGCAGCGCTTCCATCAGGTCGACCACGTTCTCGCCCCTCGGGCGCTCCTTCGGTACGATCGGCTTGCCGGCGCGTTTTTGGTTGATTAGCTCTACCAGCGCTCTTTCATACTGGTCCTCGAACTTGTCGGGCTCGAAGTGTCCGCTCTTCTGGTTGACGATGTGCTTGGCCAGATCGAGCATGTCCTTTGTTACTTTAACGTCTTGGATATCATCAAAATACTCCTCCTCGCCGCGCACCTCGTACGGGTAGCGCAGCAGCGTACCCATGAGGCCCTTGTCGAGCGGCTCAAGCGCGATGATGTGCTCGCGGTTTGTCAGCGCCACCCGGCCGACCGCGACCTTGCCCATCTCGCGGATGGTCTCTCGGATCACTGCGAAGGCGTCGTGTCCGACCTTACTGTCAGGACTGAGATAGTACGGTCGTATCAGGTAGCGCGGGTCGATCTCGCTGCGGTCAACGAACTCGTCGATCTCGATGGTGCGTGTGGACTCGAGAGCAATCTCTTCAAGCTCCTCCTTGGAGACCTCGATGAACTGATCGTTCTCGAGCTGGTACCCCTTCACGATGTCCTCATTCGGGACCTCCTCGGCGGTATCTGAATCGACTTTCAGGTATCTGATCCGATGACCTGTTTGCCGGTTCAGCTGATTAAAAGAGATTTTCTCGCTTTCCGACGTGGCCGGATAAAGCGCGACCGGACAGGTGACGAGGGACAAACGAAGGAAACCCTTCCAGTTGGCGCGAGGAGCCATTGATGGAGAACTCCGGTTCGAGGCGGCCTGGATTCAAGACGAACGAAGCCGGCTGGTTCCGACATTGGATGTGCCTAACCTGTCCTGGCCATCAACTAGGCGATCTATGTCCGGGGAATGGGGCAATTAACCGCATTGGGAAATGTCCGTTGTTTGTTGTGTTCATTTGTGCACCGACCAAGCCCTCCTCAACTCGCTATACAGTTACGTCGCCGGCCACGACGTCGCAAGCATAGGGCCTTCCGTTCCCTGAGCCGCCGAGCAAATGAAGGTCCGCGAACTAATTCAGGCACTCCAGCAATTGCCCGATCAAGAAGCGACCGTTGTGATTTCGCACGGGGCAGGCCAAGGCGTTTTCTTGGTAGTCACGCGCATCGTTCAGCGCGGCATCCGGCGCCTAGATGGCAACCCCGACTTTTCGGGGCCCGGAAGCGAGCCCGCCGTCGAAATCGTCTGATCTTCAGATCGGTGGGGGTTGCTCGCTCTCGCAAGCAGCATGGGAGGACCGGATTTGCAAACCCGTCACTTCCTTAATACTCGTACGTCGCCTGGTCGAAGTTTGAGGCCAGCTGCCTTGTTCGGATCTAGGCCCTGCTCCAACAACGAAGCGCTCCATCCCTCAGGGACGCAATCGAGCACCCTGGACACCGCTTCATCGCGTGAAGTTGCAGCCACCCAGATCTGATATTCCAGATCGTCCGTGATCACACGGACTAAATGAACGGCGCCAGAGGCCTGTGCCATGCATTGATAAGCACCGCAGCGGCCTTCGTTCCAGCGTCGTCCCGAAAGTCCAACCATTTCAGTAGTATATGCCGCCGGCTCAACTTGAGCTGCTTGAGCTATTCCCTATAAGCTTCGCGTGGGGCCGACTTAGAGCGATCAAGCCCGGTCAAATTCAAGCTTGATCTAAGCCAAGCGTGCAGAAGGCCGGCCCATTCGGCGGCAGGCCGGGCTTCTCGGGGAGTGCCGCCGAAGCGAGTGAGGAGTCGGGCGGCACGGTTTCCAAACCTTGGGCTAGGCTGTTCGTTCCTATCGAGCGCAGCCGACGAGATTCACAGGAGGCGGTCATCCTTTTGCGTTCTGATTTGAGTTTGTCTTCACGGCCTGGCGATAGTCAGAGTGATAAGGCTTAGTATGTCACTCACTAGCGGATGCTCGGCATCAGTGCAGAGTGTCGAGGGGCACTCGGCCCAACTCTTCGCCATCTTGAGAACTCACCAGTATAGCGAAATGCCGGTTTCGAAGCTCGGGTCGCTCTCTGCGTAAACGTGCCGCAATGGTCTCAGCCACCTCCATCGCTGTAACGTCATCAGGCAAGTCCTGCCCCTCCTCGTCGGCAACGGTTTTCGAATCAACCAAGTCAAAATAATAGCGCGGCATTTCCAGTGAACAGGTTGTTATGATCCCTTGTTCCACGATGTTGGGTCGCGGATTTTGTGACGCTGGAGCGCTTGAGCCGAATGAGCAGATGCCTTAAATCGCCAACCTGCAGACCGAGCGCCGTTCTTACTAAGGGCAGCGCTCGCTCTTGGTAGTCTCCGATAGCATTTCAACGTTCGAGAAGTTGTCGGCAAACGCCGAGGTTCTCGCCATAATGCCTAAGTCGGGCCGCAGCAACGTATCGATCCCTCGCCACTTTGTCTGCACTTCAAGATTTATCCAAGGCATCGTGTCGTGGTAGGGGACGGGAGGTAGGGGAAGCTTTTCTGGAAACTTCGATACAGCTTGTCGTCCACTTTCGGCGTTGAATCCGCTCTCGCTCGCCATGCCTATTTTGGGGGCGTCACGAGAGCGCCAACCAGCAGGAATGCTAACAGTCTTTCCATCATGTCATCCTCCAAGTTCAGTCGGGCTTAGTATTTCGAGACTCGCCCAACTTTTCTCGCCGAACGTTTAGCCAAAGGAATAGCCCCTGGTTGTGGCACGCTTTCATGCTGCACGAGCAAGATTCTCCCCTTTTCCAAAGCCCTTATGGGTGATTTCCGCATCGTCTGACGCTAACGCGGTCGAAGGGGGTAGACCGTTGCGTGTTTCCAGCGCGGAGATCTGCGGAGCGAAAAGTGCGGCTCCGCCTGCGGCGACGGTGTTTAGCATCATCAAAAAAACAATTGATGCTGTAAGCATGAGTTACTTCCGCGCTAGATTGGTCGTCCATGCCTGCTTGGCGTCCTTCGAGGAGACACGCTGAGCCGAAAGCGCGGTCATTGCCTCTATGGCAGCCTTTACTTTTTGAAACGCCCGCAGCTCGATCTGGCGGACCCGTTCCCGAGATATCCCATATTCCGCCGCAAGCTCTTCGAGTTTGGGCGGCTGCTCAGTGAGCCGGCGAGCCGTGAAAATAGACCGTTCACGGGGCTTCAGCGTCGCTAGGGCCTGGTGCAGGGCGTGGTGGCGCAGAGCGTTTTCCTGCTGCTCGGCTATCGCGGCTTCTTGGGTGGGCGAACAATCGACAAGCACGTCCGATGCTGGTTCGTTCTCACCCTCGTCGTGGCCGGGTGCGCTTAATGAAAGGTCGGACCGGAGACGTCCATTCATTTCGATTACTTCGCGCTCCGGCACTTCGAGGTACTCAGCGATCTGCTTGGCCTGTTCCGGCCGCAAATCGCCATCTTGAAGTGCCGAGATCGCACTCTTGGCCCGGCGAAGTTTGAAGAACAACCTCTTCTGCGAAGCATTTGCCGCGATCTTTACCAGCGACCATGATCTTAGGACGTACTCATGGATCGTCGCCTTGATCCACCACATCGCATAGGTCGCAAGACGCACGCCTCGGTCAGGATCAAACCGCTTCACCGCCTGCATCAGGCCGATGTTGCCTTCCGAAACGACATCCGCGAGGGGCAAGCCATAGCGCCGATACCGCATAGCAATTTTCGCGACCAGTCGCAGATGACTGGTCACCAAGCGATACGCAGCATCGCGATCTCCGTGCTCGCGCCACCGCTTGGCAAACGCAAATTCATCCTCCGGCGTGAGCAAAGGGAATTTCTTGATCTCATTCAGATAGCGAGACAGTCCGGCCTCGACCGAGGGTGCCGGAAGAGCGGCAGTCGGGTACATTACTCAGTCCTCCAAGTTTTAAGCCATCAGTTCGACTAGAGCGGAGGTCGGGTACCGTTCAAGATGATGGAAGCGAGACCGTCATACTCAGGAGGCAACCGGTCATCGCGAGCACTTTCATCACGTCCAGTCGCTCAAAGAACATTTGACTGCTCCTTGTCCCAAGGCATGGTCCTTTCAGACTAGCGAAACATCTTCGGATTCCTCGGGCCCGGATCGCTTTTGCCCGACGGCGTTGGTATGTGCATCAACCCGTCGATCTAGTTCGGCGTCCAGGCAGCGCAAAGCGTCCATGATGTCGTCGAACTTCACGGGAGCAGCGCCCGAAGGCTGGCGAAATTCCGGAAAATCTTCCACGGCGCAGGCATCCGATGCCCAGGAGGACAAGATCGCCCGTTTTTCGTATAGGGTCAGATCAGTGTCCCGGACAACGTCCATGGGATGACTGAATGCGCGCGCGGGATGCAGCAGCTCATCAATGTCTATCGCGCGAGGCCGATTAATGGACATCGTTCCCTCCATTTTCTTCGTGGAGGGGCGGTTCGAGCAAGAGGCAGAACCGCCCCGTACCCGTTGGTCCTTAGGCCGCGTTAAGCGATTTCGGCTTGGACTGACCGCCGCTGCCGATTGCGATTTTCCGCGGCTTCATCGCTTCGGGGATCTTGCGGACCAGATCGATCTGCAGCAAGCCGTTGTCGAAATTTGCCTGCTCGACTTCAACGTGGTCTTCCAGGTTGAAGCGGCGCGTAAAGGCTCGGGCCGAAATACCCCGATGCAGGTATTGATGGTCGTCATCGTTCGCCTTGCGGCCTTCGACCGTCAGGAGATTCTGTTGGCTTGTGACCGTGATCTCGTCCGGTGTGAAGCCGGCTATCGCTACCGCGATGCGGTAGCTATCTGCGCCGGTGCGAAGGATATCGTAAGGTGGATATCCACCCTGCTCTTCCGCCAGCTGCGGGTTATTCAGCAGGTCGAACAGGTGGTCGAAGCCGATGCTCGACCGCGCGAAGGGAGTAAAGTCGAAAGTCCTCATAGCCACATCCTCCGTTGAGCAACATGGATACAAGCAGCGCGCCGGACATCCGCCGACGCCCGCACCGGACCATCTGGCATCCGGCGAGAGCGAAATATTCGAGGGTCAAAAAAGTTTCAAGAGGTCGCCAACTTTTTTTCAGGAGGTAACAGCGATTGTTAACACAAGCCCAACCCCTTATCCCAACCCAAGGACTTTGCCAGCGCCAGCGGCACCTCTAAGCGTGTAGGGACTGGGTTTCGGGGAACGAAGGTCAGCTTTCATCCGAACTTGCTGCACGCCGGAGCCCTAACCCTCGGGGAGGACCCCTTTGCCTAAACCATAAGTGGGGCGATGAGGCTACGTCACAACCAAACCGAGAAATACGTGGCGTCAATTTCGCGCTCAGCCGGCAATTCTTTCAAAGCTGAACTTTATTCGTTTTCCTTCTTTGGTACGGGGAGAGGGAGTCGCAAATGGCAACCGTCCTCATAGTGGAAGACGAATTCTTAATCCGGGATATGGTCCAGACGACGCTAGAGGATGCCGGTTACGAAGTGGTGGTCGCCGCTAGTGCCGACGCTGCCATAGCGATTTTGGAAGCTCGCGCGGACATCTATCTTGTCTTCACGGATATCGACATGCCCGGTTCGATGGATGGCCTGAAGCTGGCGGCTTGCGTAAGAGATCGGTGGCCGCCTGTCCACATCATCATCACGACAGGGAAGAGCCGGCCAGAGGAAATCCCGGCTAACGCGCTTTTTATTCCCAAACCCTATTTTGGTTGGACGGTCATCGATGCCATCCGGACATTCGAGAACATGTAGAGGCGCCGGAGGCCTCGCTTCCACTGACGGAACTTACTTGATGAACATTCGTTCTTGCTGCGCCCGCATTCAGCGCATAGGAGAACGGAACATGAAGAAGCTCTTGTTGACAGTCGCCGCCATCGGTTTATTGGCGACCAGCGCTTTCGCTCAAACCAGCGTCACTACCGGCATCGCTCCTGGCGCGGCCGTTCAAATCGAGCCGGAGTCGCGAACGAAGATCCGGGCTTACGTCACTGAAAAGAAGCTTCGTCCCGTCACTATCAAAGAACGGATTGCAGTGGGCGCCGCCTTGCCAGCCGACGTAGAACTTCAGACGGTGCCGGCTGAGTGGGGTCCGTCTCTCACGAAATATCGGTATGTGTACTCGAATGACCGCGTTATGCTGGTCGATCCCGGCACCCGCACCGTGATCCAGGAACTCGATTGAGTCGCACAAGGAAGGGGTCGCGTGTGCGGCCCCTTTTTCATGCATAAGGTACGAGTACTCACTCAAATCCTTAGGCACGTTCGCTGCGAACCTGCAATAACGTTCAATCTTCTCATTTATCTGACGGCACTTCTCACACATTGCGGCCTTAGCCGCGCTACGATTCTTCAATGATCGTCCATGTTGTCTTCGGGCCGCATCCGTACCCACCCGAAGAACGACATCGCCTGCGCCGCGTATCACCGGGATATTATGGGGTGCGCTGTGATCCGCGCCGCCGCTTCAGGCGTTTAAATCCAGCAACACGCGTGGGCGCGGAACGCGAGAAGGAAACCGCATGAGTTATGTCGTCGTCTATCTCGCGGTCGCTGTTCCTTTTGTCGTGATCGATGCAATCTGGTTAGGCGCGATGATGCATCGATTGTATCTGCCGACGCTCGGAGATGTGGCGCGTGATAAGCCAAACCTCTGGCCGGCTCTCGCGTTTTACCTGCTATACCCGCTGGGTCTGCTAGGCTTCGCGATAGTGCCGGCCCTGCAGCTCGAGAACATGCTGCGCGCTGCCGTACTTGGGCTTCTGTTCGGCTTCTTCACTTACGCGACCTATGATCTTACTAATCATGCGACCCTGATAAACTGGTCGGTGACACTGACGGTTATCGATATCGCCTGGGGCAGCGTACTCGCTGCGTCATGCGTCGCTATTGGTTATCTTGTGGCTCATCGCCTGCTTTGAAATCAGACGAGTGCATCAGTTGTCTTGACCAAGCGCTCCAGGCGTTGCTGTGTCTCGGAGATCATCTTCTCGATAAGCTTCAGTTGCTTCTGTACCGAGACCCGGTCGGAACTGTGCAGAATCAGGTTTCCGAGTTCTGCGAGTTTACGGCTTGCCTGCAGAAGCCGGCGGAGCAGATCCCTGATGTCGACCTGTCTCCCGGCGGTGTCGAGAATATTGGACACATCCTCGACCAGGCAGGCGATTTCATTGATACGGCTCGCAAATTCGTCGCTCACGCCTGTCTGCGGAAAAGGGATGATATTGTCGCCCGTCATTTTGATAACCTTCGGATCAAGTCGATGCTCAGACCGGGTTGGCCTTGCTCGCAGCCGCCAGACATTCGGATTTTAAGTTCACCAGCGCGCGTCGTAGCCAGGTCTTGATTGTTCCCACCGGGACATCGAACTGCTGGGCCAGTGACTGCCGGCTCATCCCCTCGAAATAGGCCAGCGACACTAGCCGGCGGCGCTCATCCGGGAGACCCCGTAAGGCCGCGTTGGTGATTTGCCTGGCGAGAATATAGTCAAATCCGTCGTTGTCCTCGGTTGGCGCGGGGATAGACATCGCTTCTTCGAGACCGGCCAGCGATAATTTCTTCAGACGTACCGCGTCCAGAGCGACATTCCTGACGATCGTACACATCCAGGTAATCGGTGAGGCGCGGTTCATATCGAAGGAAGCAGCCGCATGCCAGATGCGGACATAGGCTTCCTGCAAGACATCATCGATGTCGCAGGAGCCAGGACACACGCCAACAGCCGTCTTGCGGAGCTTGTTGCAGGTCAGGGCGTGGAGTTCAGCAAAAGCCTGGGCATCGCGACGTGATGTCCGCTCCAGCAGCGTCGCAAGATAGTGCAGCTCCGGCGCGGTAGAACGCTGTTGCGTCATTTCCATTCTCCTGGCGACGGAAACGACGCCAGAAGCGTTTTGGATCATCCCTACGCCCGAAACCTATAGCCTGATAAAGGGCTCTATAAGCCGCCCCAGCAGACCATTGATGCGCAGCTTGCCGGTCATTGCCACCAGGCAAAGGCATGGTCCGTCGGGCCCGACGACGGGCTGATGATCAACGGCTTCATCGCCTAGGTCGAAGTCACCGGGGCCGAAATGCCCACCTTGATGGGAAAAGCTGCCTTCGAGCACACAGGTAAGCTCGGTGTCGGTGTGGGTGTGTTCCAGCATGCGCGTTCCTGGTGCCGACTTGAGCAGGAAAGCCCGCGCCCGCCCCCCGCCAGGCAACACAATCGGGCGCAGGCTGACGCCCGGGGCGACCCACCGAACGGGCCCGATATCGTAGTAATCGAGAACCCTTGGCAACCGTGCGTCGTCGCCGGATCGGCTGCGAGCAGACCCTGGCCGGCCCTCGAACTGTCTTTCGATACGCCACATCGCGGCGTCAAAGGCATCCGGAGCCAAACCGACCGGATCGACCGCCTCAAGCAACGTGCCGCCAAGCTGTTCAAACGCACTGACCAGACGCTGGCAGCAGGGACACATGGAAACATGCGCCGCGATTACGAGCTGCGTCGCCTGGTCGAGGTTGCCAGCCGCAAAGCTGCCCAGCAGCTCGTCGGTGGGGTGATGCACGATGGTCATTTGATATCGTCCAACAAATCTCTGAGACGGTTCATCGCCAAGCGGATACGGGACTTAACCGTACCCAAGGGTATCCCCAGCAACGCCGCGATCTCTGCATGGGGCCTCTGCTCTATAAACGATAGCCGAATGACTTCGGATTGCTCGGCTGACAACCCACTTAAGGCTGCGTCGACCCGGAGGGCGTCCTGCCCCTGTACGATGGCAGCGTCCAGGCTTTCGGACGTTTCCGGCACGTATTCGGCTTCGATTTCTTTGAGCATTTGGTCGGAGCGGCGCCCTCGTCTCACCGCATCGATCCTCAGATTGCGGGAGATAGTAAAAATCCATGCGGCGGCGCCGGTCGTACCGGGGTCGAACTTGTCCGCCTTGCGCCAGACCGCAATCAAGGCGTCCTGCGCAATCTCCTCTGCCTCGGCCCGGCTTGACCCGGTCCGAATCAGGTAACCCTTGATACGGGGCGCAAAAAAATCGAACAACTGCCGGTAGGCCTTTTGATCTTCCCGCAAAGCAATGGCGGCGATCAGGTCGGCCCATTCCATTTTCGTCGTCGGTTTGTTCACGCTCCGCCATCTCTCGCGAACGAGCGCCAAAAGCCACGGGGTGTCGTCGCGGCCTTTTCGCATAACGATTGGAACACTACCTCGGATCACCTTGCCTAAAATCGTTTGCCAAGCGGCCAAATTTGATCCGCCCAAAACTTCCGGAAACTAGTCAAACTGCTCCCCGAATCCGCCTGAAATACGATCCATTTCCCTGCAGTTTGCCAGCGCTTTCATCGCGCGTGGGCTTCTGCAACCGAATCGGTCTAAAGCGGACGTCCCACCTTCAGCATAAGCGAGAGCTTTCTATCTCACGAGCCTTCGGCCGATGGTCATGCGCCATTGCTTTAAGATCATTCCTTATGCAAGACAGCTAAAAGCAATGCGGGGTCGTTTAGCACTGCAAGCGTCTCGTGCGGAGCGAGATGGGCCATGGCCTCATCGAAGCTAACACTGGCCTCGATTCTGGCCCGACCCATGGCGAGTCGCACGTCAATCGCATCAGGCCCGGGGCGGCTCGGCGGCGGCAGTGACTCGAGATGGTGCCTTAGCAGTGTGGGGTCACCGCGCAGCACGACGAGCGCGCGTTCGGAGCGAGCCCAGGGTAACGTCGCCAATTCATTGGCACGGCGCAGAACAGGTGGCGGTGCGGTCTCTTCAGGCGTTGCGAATAGTTTTCCCATCGCGGGCTTTGCGGTCAGTGCGCCGATTGGAATGGCGAACAGCAATCCAACGATAACGGGCAACATCCAAAACAGCAGGGGTAGCGAGACCGCGTAGGCGCTTATCGCCATCACGATCCCGCACAAGGTGGGAATGCCATATTTGCGGTAGATCTCGCGGCGCTCGACAGAGCCGTCGTCGCGGCGTTGCGTCTGCCACCCCGCGTCCCTGCCCATCAGAATCTCGAGGACCGCGATCGACTGAAAAATCATCATCACAGGCGCCATGAGGGCCGAGAGCACGAGTTCCACGAAGGCCCCCGCGGATGCGCGAATACCGCCGCCGAATTGCCGCCGGGCCGGCCGTTGCGTCCACAGCAGGACCACGCTCAGGATCTTTGGCACCACAAGTAGCCCCATGGTCGCGACGAAGACCCAGGTCGCAAGCACCGGATCCTGCGCGGGCCATGTTGGAAACAGCGAAAAGCCTTTCGGAAAATATTCGGGACGGACGAAGCGAGCCTGTAGCGAGATCAGCATTCCGAGTAGCAGGAATAGCAACCAGAGCGGTGCGGTAAGATAGGCACCGATGCCCACCATGAAGTGCAGGCGCGAGACCCAGTGCAGGCCACGCGCGAGAACGACGGCAAGATGCTGCAGATTCCCCTGGCACCAGCGCCGGTCGCGCGCCGCGAAATCCAATAGCGAAGGCGGGACCTCCTCATAGCTGCCGCCGAGCGTGGGCAGCATATAGATGCCCCAGCCGGCGCGCCGCATCAGCGCGGCCTCGACGAAATCGTGGCTGAGGATGTGCCCGCCAAATGGCTTGCGTCCGCTCAATCGCGGCAGCGCGGCCTCGTCAGCAAAGGCCCGCACTCGAATGATCGCATTGTGGCCCCAGTAATTGCCTTCGGAGCCATGCCACCACGCCACGCCGGCCGCGATCATGGGGCCGTACAGTCGGCCGGCAAATTGCTGCAGGCGGCTGAACAGGCTGCGCGCGTTGACGATGAAGGGTAGCGTCTGGACCAGCGCCGCCCTCGGATCCGCCTCCATGGCATGAACCATACGCACAATCGTTTCGCCGCTCATCAGGCTGTCGGCATCGAGCACGATCATGAAATCATAAACACCCCCGAAGCGCGTGATCCACTCGGCAATGTTGCCGGCTTTCCGCGCGGTATTATCGATCCTATGACGATAATACAATCGTTGCGCGCCGGAGGCCTGCCGCAGGGCGAGAAAGGCCTTTTCTTCCGCAATCCAGACGTCGGGGTCGGTGCTGTCGCTCAGCACGAACCAGTCGAACCGCCCTCCATGGGAGGTAGCATCGACCGATTCGTGGATCGCTCGCAATCGCGCCATCAAGTGGTGCGGATTCTCGTTGTACGTCGGAAGCAGCACGGCGGTCCGGCTCGCAATTGCCGGCAACGATTCATCACCACCGCTTGCAACTTCACTTCTCCGACGTCCAAGCAGCACGAAGAAACCGGCAAGCGCAGAGGCGAAGGAAAAAGCGACCCAGGCGAGCAGCAGCAGGAACAACGCCAGCACCATCGCTTCCAGCACCGTCACGCCGCCGACTTGCAGCACTCGGTACATTTCGTAGCCGCCAACACCTGTGAGCGCGGCAGTAGAAAGCAGGATGTAGGCGCGCCGCCACCACGTGGTCGAGCCGACCAACGGCGTCGGACGCGCGGACGGCTTCTTGTCGAGGTCGCCAGCGGCCATCGCGAGCGGAGATTCGCGCGGCAGCAGGCTCTCGGTCGACACGACGTCGTCGCGGATCAGCGGCGAGAACGTGACTAGAGTGTCCATCGATAGACCCAAACCTCCGAGAGTGGTTTGTCGCCCTGGGTTAGAAATGCACGCAGCTCGATCGGGTCACTCTTGACCTGGCACTGGAAGCTGAGACGCCATCCCCCGGTGTCCGGATTTGGCTGCGTAACGATGTTCTTCACCTCGGATTTTTCCGCCGTCACGATGCCCTTGATGCTTGCAGGATCGATGCCTTTCAGGTTTTCGCCGAAGAGGTCGAGGACGAACAGCCTCGTGTCTTCACCGCGCGCGCCTACCCCGGTGCGCGTGAACCGCGCGAGCGAGTGCGGCTTCGGGTTGTCAGCGCCCCAATGCAGGCGGTAGGTAAAATTATGCTCGCCCTTGGCCTGCAGTGGCGCCTTCGGTCGCCAAAAGGCGGCGATGTTGTCATGGACTTCTTCCTTGGTCGGGATTTCGAACAGCAAGACGCCGCCATCGCCCCAGTCACCGATTGGCTCCATCCACAGGCTGGGACGGCGCTCGAAACGCGACTCGATATCCTGGAAGGCGAAGAAGTTCTTCTCGCGCTGCATCAACCCAAACCCGCGCGGATTGAGATCCTGGAATGTGCTCACCTGTAGATCACGCGGATTGTTGAGCGGACGCCACAGGCTTTCGCCCTTGCCGTTGTATATCGCTAGTCCATCGGAATCATGTACGGCCGGGCGGAAGTCGTCGACGTCATTGCGGTCGTTCGGGCCGAAGAAGAACATGCTGGTCATCGGCGCGAGCCCGGGCCGTTGGAGATCGGCGCGCGGGTAGATCGACATTTCAATGTCAAATACCGTCGTGTCTCCGGGACGTACGGTGAAGCGATAACTGGCGGCGCAGCTCTTGCTGTCGAGCAGTGCATGGATGACGAGCGACGTCGCATTCGGCGCTGGCCGCTCGAGCCAGAAAGATTTAAAGGCGGGAAACTCTTCACCCTTCGCTTCCCCCGTATCGATCGAAAGGCCCCGGGCGGATAAGCCGTATGTCTGTCCCTTGGCAACCGCCCGGAAGTAGCTCGCACCGAGGAAGACGCAGACCTCGTCGTAGTAATCCGGCTTGTTTATCGGCGCATGGATGCGGAAGCCCGCAAACCCAAGGTCGGTTTCATTGAACTCCGAAACCTTTTCGCCAAAGGAAAAATCAGCTTTGCGATAGCTGACCTCCCTGACTTGGCCGTCGGCGACCTCGAAAATGTTGACCTTATTCTTGTAGAAAAAGCCGCGATGAAAGAACTGCGCTTCAAAAGGGAGTTTTTGACCGCGCCACAACGCGCGCTCCGGCAGAAACCTTATCGAACGATACTGATCATAGTTTATATCCTTCAGCGCGTTTGGCAGCTTCTCGTCAGGCGCTTCATAGGCCTTTCCCGCCAGCGCGCGCGCCAACTCCCTCACCGAGGAAGGACCGAAGGCTGCGTCGGACCGGGCCACTGCGGCACTCCCCTGTTGCGGACAAAGAAGGAGCGTCGGCAGCATTGCCGACCCCCGAAGAAGCTGCCGTCGATTCAAAAAGCCTCCTACTAGCTACTTCCGTTGCGGCAAGGCAACAGCGCAACCATGCATGAGTTCCAAGGATTGCCGTATTTTGAGAACGACAGATGAAGCCGGAGGGCTTGAGGATGAGTTTTTGTGCCAGTCGCACTGCAGCGGCGGGGACGCTTAGGACAGCAACAAAGCTGATCGCGGCGGCGTGGAGCCTATGGATGTTGGGCGGCAGGGGTCACGTCTGCGACAGCGCCGAGCATGCCGTCGTCGGGGCAGAAGCCGACCTTGGCCCAAGAACACGACCACAAGTCTACTTGGGGCCACTAGCGTACATATGGTGACCATCGAAGCCATCTTGCCGACGACGCATCAGCAGCTGAGGAAGCGTCGCAATCTGGGTTACCGCGCTGCGAGTAGCGGCCGCCGGATTTGAATTTGACGCGCGGCTGTCTACGAACCGATGGCTAATTAGAACGAGCATCGCAGCAAACACTACGGTGAAGGAAGCTGTCGCGATCTGCGGTGTCATTTTATGCAGAGCCCATTGCTGCAAGTAGCAAGCAAACAAACACGGCCGTAATTCCCAATCCGACAATCCTAGCTTCCCGACGCCCGTCCATTCGATCCTCCACATCGGCTGCTAGCCACTGCAACGCGGAAGTCCGTTCCCTGTTCCGATCGGGGAAATCTTCTTTGTTGTTGCGAAGACAGCCCGCACGGCCTGGCCCTACTGGAGGAGACAGAATGAAGTTGAAGACCTTTGTTGCCGCTGCAGTCATGACCGCAGTAGCTGCACCCGCGTTCGCGCAATCGTTCTACGTGGTGCAGGACGTTAAGACCAAAAAGTGCACTGAAACGAAGCCGACATCGTTGGAAGTAACCGTGGTCAACGGAGACACCGTTTACAAGACGAAGGCCGAAGCCGAGTCTGGCATGAAGACCATCAAGGTCTGCACGCCAAACTAAGAAGGGCTGTCTTGTTAGAGGCCTCATCTGCTTTCCATAATCCACTCCCGCCCTAAATTCTCGGACGCCATGGTGCCGCGGGTAGGCGGAGGCTTGCGTGAAAGAATTCCGGATCTGGGTAGACTTTCTGCGAACAAATAAGACTCATCCCGCGGGAGTGCCGCGTCTACAGACGATGTCGTTCACGGTGTTGTCCCTAGTGGAAGAGATCAGGGCCCGCGGGCTCCAAATTGGTGGCCCAACTCGCAGATTCCCGACGATGAGAGGGAAAAATGGAACGTGTCATCGACGCTCGGACGACCAGGGGAAATTCAGGTACTGATCGCGCGTATCGTAGCAGATGTTACCATACATCCGGAGATACTCTTCGCGTCGCCCTCCGTCTTGGTATACCGAAGCAGGATCCGCCGTGTCGGCCTCATATTGAGCGAGGTTTTCTATCTTGAGGGCTTTTGGCAAAATATCCATCGCTTGTGGAATGCTCTTGCCCTCCAACCAATCCGCGGCATGTTGACCCATTGCATATCCGAAGATTGGCGAAGCGAGACTCACGCTAGCTTTGTAGGGACCGCCCCGCTTGATTTCATCTACCGCGGCAGGTTCGCCGTCAATACCGCCGAGGAATTGCGTAGCGCGCGCCTTATCAGCTTCCCGCAGCGCTGCCAGCGCGCCGAGCACCACCGTGTCGGCACCCAAAACGACATCGACATCGGGATTGGCCACCAAGATCGTACGCATCATCTCTGCGCCGCCAGCTTCGTCAACGGTGAGCGGCGAAATGTCGGCGACTATGAGAGCCCCCGGGATGCTTTTTAAAGAGTCCCGCATCGCAGTGAAACGCGGCGCCAGGAATTGGAGGCTGTCGTGCGTCAGAAGCACGACTTTCGCTTTGCCATTCAGGCGCGACTTGATGTAGGCGGCTGCCTCGTCCCCAAGCACCTTCCCCGTCAGATATTGTGGAGCGTTAAGGATCGTCACGGCCGGTGGAGGCACGACTGTTCCGACATATGCACCCGACCAAATGACCTGTTGAAGAAAAGGGGCCACCGATGCGGCATCGACCGGGGCCGCGACAAGCGCACCGACCTTTTCAGTCAGAAAGCCTTTTATCTGCTCTATCATACGCGCAGGATTATTGGAGGCTCGCGCCAGCCGGAACTCCATCCCACGATCTTTGGCAGCCAATTGAAGACCGCTCGCCACCCCTTGCATGAACTTGCGGTCATTATCTTGCGCAAAAGCGAGTATCTTCCCGAGATCAGGCGGGGCATTACAGCGAGGCTTGGCGGGTTCGAACTGGGGCAAAATGACCGGTTTGGTCAGCCCGGCGGGACCTTCTTGGGCGGCGGCTCTCTCCACACCTTGAAGTGCGGCGAGCCCTGCCAAAATGAAAAGCCATCCGGTCATGCTATCCTTCCAATGATGCGGAAAAGGCCAGACGCGCTACCGTACCTTTTCCGGCCGCAACATATTCGACGTTGCCACCGATGGATCGTGCCATTGCGCTAACGATACGGCTTCCAAGCCCGGTGCCTTTAGCAGGGCCCTCCGCGCGGCCGATGCCGTCGTCCTCGACGGCGAGCTCTGCCTTTCCGTCCGACAGTCTGCGCAACCGCACGCGCACCTCGCCCGGCTTGTCTGGATAAGCATACTTGAACGCGTTAGTAACCCATTCGGTGACAATCACGCCGAGATTGATGCTGGAGTCTGTTTTTAGCTTAAGCGGCTCCAGCTCATAGCGAAGGGACGCGACATGGCCTTGCCCCCGCATTGAGGCTTCGACATTGTCGAGAACACTTGAAAGATATTCCTGCAGGTCGACGAAACGCGCGTCGCCACCGCTGTACAATCTCTTGTGTACAGAAGCCACCGCGAGGATCCTGGCCTCCGTTTCTTCGAGAGCTTCCTTTGAGGCTCGATCGGTGATTAGGTTAGATTGCAGCCGAACCAGCGAGGCGACCAAGGACAGGCTGTTCGCAACGCGGTGATTGACTTCTGCCACCAGCAGTTCCGCGCGGTCGCGCGCCTCGGCCAATTGCGCGGTGCGCCTGGTAACACGATCCTCCAGCGAAAGATTCAGCACGTTCAATTCATTGCGCGCATGTGAGACTTCCCGGGCGTAACGAAAAACTGTCAACGTGGCGCCGCCGACGACCAGTACGATGACCAGCCCGCCAATGATGGTCGCCAGGCGCAGCAACGTCGCATTTCGGCGCTGATCGTTGAGCAGGGTTTCGAGCTGGTCATCGGCTTGGCGGATGATGCTGGAAAGGAAAAGGTTGGCTTCATCCATCAAGGCTTTGCCGCGGTTGCTGCGAAACACGGCACCGACCTGACTGTCTTGCAGGTCGAGCTTTAGAGAGATAGTACGATCCATCTCGGATATTTTTTCAGGAATGATCTTAGATAGCCTGGTAATCATCGCTACGTTTTGAGATGATGCAGGCAACAACTGCTTCAAGCGGTCGAATCGCGCCAAAGCCTGCGCCTTGGCAGCATCATAGGGCGCGAGGTAAATCTCATTCCCGCCCACCAGGTAGCCGCGTTGGCTGGACTCGGCACTTTGAAGCGCGCTGCGAAGCTCCACCGCGGCCGCACGGAGCGATCGCGAACGATTGCTCTCATCGAAGTATGAGGACGACTTTTCGCTCAACCAGGCGGTAGACCCCACGATCCCAAGCAAAGTCAGAAAGCCGATTGCGAGCAAGATAATGCTCGAACTTATCACAAACCGGCTTGAGATGGGCATTTGGGTTGAAAAACTTAGCCTAACGGCGTGACGGTACACAAGTTAGGGACAGGAGAATAGGTTCCTTTCGTCCTCTTCGCTTCAGAACTGCCGGAACTAGCGCACGATCCTTTGGCTTCCCGAGGTCAAATGACGCAGGTTAGTGACTCAGCGGCCACGGCCGGCGGTAGTGTATTTCCCGAATTTCGCCCGACTTCATGTCGTGGAGCACCTGTTTCAGCAAGCAGCACTCCATCCCTCGGGAATATGTTCTAAAACATAATCAACGGTCTCTTCCCGCGCTGTACGGCGGCCCAAATTCGGCACTCACGATCGTCGGTGATGACTCGGACTAGATGTACGGATTCGGCTTTCATGAGGTATGCCCTTTGATAATGTAGCATACGACGAACTCCACGCCTTCTCACCCCCCGCAATTTGCCGTCCAAATGTATCAGCTTTAGGCACTGACTTAAAATGAGTAATTTGCTCTTTTTCAAAAACTGCTCGAATCCTCGTGGCTCAATTTTCTTTTGAGTACGTCAACCCATTGCATTGAAGGTGATGGAACAAGTTCAGTCCTGTCTGTCGCACGCTTAGTTCGCGATTAAGGTTATGAGTGCCCGTGATCGCGCTCTTTTTCGCGCTTCTCGCGAGCTTTCAAATCTCGGGCAATCTGATCCACAGAAGTTTCTTCGGCTAATTCCTGTTCCTTGGTGGTTTCGCTATCTCCCACACCCATTCTTTCTGCAATCCTCTGCAATATGCGTAGCGATCGGGTAGCTTCGCGCTCAGCGAGCAAGTTTACCTGAAGTTCAAGGTGGTCGCGCCGTTCAAGAGTTTGATCAATCAAGTTCTGACGGATCAGGACGCACGAGGTAAGAAGCACTGCTTCAAGAGCCAGGATCGTGGCCAGCAGGGGGAAAGGAAACGGGTCGACAGCACGGGCCGGAAAATACGCGTTGAACGCGACCCAGGTCCCTACGGCAAGGCATTGCAAGCCAATAAACTGGACCGTCCCGACGAAACCTCCGATGTTATGAAAGAGACGATGATGAACGGCGAGCTGTTGTTTCTCTTCTTTTTCCAGACGCAAAATAGCGTCGATATTCTCCGCAGCCGGCGTTCCGGCTTTCCCGCCTTCGGTCGTCATCGTCAACTCGACACCTTTTCGGCGGCGCGCCTTGCTGATTTCTTCGTTTTGCTGAGCTGTTCGTCGCCAGCCTTCTCGGCGCGGGCACGCGCCTCGCATTTGCTTCGAAGCTCCTCTATTTCGTCATCGGTCAAATGTTCGATGCCGACGAGGGAATTGCGGGCTGCGCTTACGCGGATGAGTTCATCCAGTTTAACCTGAATAGCAGCACTGTCGCGATTTTGAGAATTCTGGATGAGAAAGACCATCAAAAAAGTAACGATGGTCGTGCCCGTGTTAATGACCAGCTGCCATGTATCGGAAAACCTAAACAGTGGACCGGTGACGGCCCAAATGACGACGACGCCGGCTGCCAGGATGAAAGTGGTGGCACGGCCAGCGGCCAGCGAGGTTTGATTGGCGAGATCGCCGAAAAATTTGGAGACGCGCGATGGCTCTTTCGCCGATGTGTCGTTACTCACCATGACCTCCCCTAAGCCTTCCGAGTAAGCCGCGCGGTCCCTTAAAGTTCCCGGTTCAAGGAACTTTCCTGCCGACTGCCCATTATTGCGCCATCGAAGGGCGCATAGCGCGCCTCGCTTGGGAGCAATAACGATGATCGATACTGTTGTGGTCGCGCCGGGTGAATCTTCCGGGTCTGCGCTCGCTGGCGTTTCCTGGCCTGCCATCGTTGCGGGCGCGATCGCCGCCTGCGCAATGACGCTCGTCCTGCTGGCTTTTGGCACCGGCCTTGGCCTGACCCTCGTGTCGCCTTGGGCAGGATCGGGGATTTCAGCAACGACGTTCAAGATTACCACGGGGCTTTACCTCATCGTTATCGCGATGATTGCCTCCTCCATCGGGGGGTACCTCACCGGCCGGCTACGCTCAGGCTGGACGGGTGTCCACGGGGATGAGGTGTATTTCCGTGATACGGCGCACGGCTTTATCGCGTGGGCGCTGGCATCCGTGCTTGGCGCGGCGGTTCTCGCGGTCCCCGCGACCAGCCTCATCGGTGGCACGGCGGCGGGTGCAACCCAGGGCGCGGTTGCGAGCGCCAGCCAGCCGACAGGTCCCATGGAGGGCTATGTCGACTCCCTTCTGCGAAGCGAACCCGGCGCGCAACCTTCGTCCGCCAACCCATCCGATTCACGTGGCGAAGTTGTTCGCCTGTTCACGCGGAGCTTCCGGAACGGCGGGGAACTAAAGGCGCCTGACCGCGAATATGTCGGAAAGGTCGTCGCTGCCCGAACGGGCATGAGCCAGGCCGACGCGGACAAACGCGTCAACGAGGTGGTGACACAGGTAAAAGCCGATGCTGATGCAGCCCGTAAGGCCACGGCGTCGCTGGCTTTCTGGCTGACCGCATCGCTTTTCCTCGGGGCCTTCTGCGCCAGCCTCGCGGCCACCGAGGGCGGCGGCCTTCGCGATGGCACATGGAAACGCCGCCGCTGATCGAAAGGAAAAAACATGCCTATCCTGCTTTGGCTTCTTGGAATCCCCATCCCTCTGATCATCTTGATCCTGCTGTTGCGGTAATAAGAAAGCGCGACAACAAGCCACAAACAGCGCCCCGCGAAGATCTCGCGGGGCGCAAAGGAGGTCGCGCCTCAATGCCTTGGAAATGGGAAATCCTTAAGGAACAGCTGGTTGCGACGGGGCGTCGGTCCTTTGCCGCGCAGGCTCAAGCCCATGACGCTGGCCAAGCGGTTCTCGCAGAATAATCGCGAAGCAAGAGCCGGCGCAAACGACACTAGACGAAAAATTGACAGTGCGCTCAAGAGGCGCGAAGGATGAACCGAGAGGGGTCAGCACCGTCGCAACATCTTGATATGCTCGGCGAGGCGCAATTCCTGTGGAACGCGAAGAAGGGCGATTCGGGCCACCGCGCGGCAGCGATCGTCGAACCGGCGCAACCTGCCTTTAATGATCTCGTGTTCTTCCGCCCTACTAAGGAAAAACGCGCCGGCCAACTATATTCCGTGTCAGCGAGTCCAGGCCATATGCAATCTCTACAGCATCACCACAAACCGAGAGGTTGGCCTTCTTTGGCAGAATGTCAAAACTATTCACCGCAGATCTTGGGAGGTGTTCAGATCTTTGAGCTGAACTTCAACAGGGCCAAATCCAAGAAAAGCCCCGGCGAACCTGGGCTTTTCTTGGGCTAATAGCGACGATCACCATTTCTGGCGGTCGAACCAAGCATTCACTTCCTTCGCCGCCTGATCCTTGGCGTAGCCGTAACGCTGCTGCAGGCGGCCTTCTAGCTGATCCTGTTTGCCGTCGATGACGTCGAGATCGTCATCGGTCAGCTTGCCCCACTGCTCCTTGACCTTGCCCTTGACCTGCTTCCAATTTCCTTCGACGCGGTTCCAGTCCATCACTGCTCTCCCTTGTAGGACCAGCAGGTGCAACGGACCGACCCCGGCCTCGTTCCAAAACGCGCACGCGACAAAAGACCACCTCCATGTCGACGCTTGCTGCGGCAGCAGCAACAATTTGCCGTCTCGTTGGTTGGATTTCTCCAGATGGAGAGACGGATGGCCGATACCGCGCTTGAAAACCCGATCAGCAAATTTCCCAAGCCGCCGTTCAAGCGACAGACGCAACCATGGCCGGGTCTCGCCGGAAAAATGGAGCCTCGTCCGGACCACGGTGAAAAGAGCTACAAGGGATCCGGCCGGCTTGCCGGACGCAAGGCGCTGATCACGGGCGGCGACTCCGGCATGGGACGGGCAGCGGCCATCGCCTATGCGCGCGAAGGCGCCGACGTCGCGATCAACTATTTTCCGAGTGAAGAGCCAGATGCCCAGGAAGTCATCGGACTGATCAAGGCTGAAGGACGCATCGGCCTCGCGATCCCGGGCGATCTCCGCAACGAAAAATTCTGCCAGGAGCTTGTCGCCCGTGCATGCGAGGGTCTCGGCGGCCTCGATATCATCGTCAACAACGCCGCGCGACAGCAGTCCCGCGAATCCATTCTCGATGTTTCCTCGGAAGATTTCGACGCAACGATGAAGACCAACATCTACGCACCGTTCTGGATCATCAAGGCGGCCCTGCCGCATCTCAAGCCCGGCGCCGTGATCATCGGCACCTCGTCGGAGCAGGCCTACGACCCCTCACCCGAGCTATACGACTACGCCCAGACCAAGGCGGCGACCATGAACTACGTGAAGTCGCTCGCCAAACAGCTCGGCCCCAAGGGCATCCGCGTCAATGCCGTTGCCCCCGGCCCGATCTGGACTCCGCTTCAGGTGTCGGGCGGCGCATCGATGGAGAAGCTGGAGAAATTCGGCGGCCATACGCCGCTCGGGCGTCCTGGCCAGCCGGTTGAATTGGCCTCGATCTATGTGCAGCTCGCCGCCAGCGATGCCAGCTATGCCAATGGACAGGTTTACGGCTCGTCCGGCGGCGCCGGTCCGCCCTGAGTTCAATGATGCTACCCTACTGGATACCGCCAACCCGGACCGACATCGAGATCGCCAATGCCGTGTCGGAATACACCAATTCGCGCGCCGAGAGGGCAGCCGAGCTTCTCACCTGGGGCGCGGACGAGCATGTGCTGCTGGCGGTCGCCGCGGGCTGGTGGCTCTATTGCCGCCGGGGCTCCCTTACCCAACGCAAGAACAGCGACCACCTCCTGCTGACGACGCTCGCGGTGAGCCTGATCCCGCATTTGCTCAAGAATATCTTTGACCAGCGGCGTCCCGATCGCCTGACGGTGCGCGGGCATTTCCGTGGCGTTCCGATCTCGGGCAAGCCCCTCGATGCTTTCCCGTCCGGCCATGCCATGCATGTCGGCGCGCTGGCGTCCGCCGCAACCGTGCTGCCACCTACTAAGCGCAATCTCGTCTGGGCATTGGGCGCCGGCCTCGCGTTGAGCCGGGTCGTGCTGCTCGCACATTGGGCCAGCGACGTCGTCGCCGGCCTCGCGCTCGGCGCGCTGGCGGAGCGGCTGCTGCGTCCGCTCACCGGCTATGGCGCATCGAGCCGGAGCACGGAAAAAGCCCTCGGCCGGTCAAGGCCGAGGGCGGTCATCGGGGAGTTCAGTAAACGGTGGTACGATCCTATGGGCACGGCTGGCGCGCGTTAGGCCGCGGCCTCGTAATTGACCGCCTGTTCCGCGAGCTTGCTCAGCGCCTCATCCGTCTTCTTTTCCTCCGCCAGCGTCTGATCCAGCAGTTTGACTGCATCCGGCATGTTGAGCTTGGCGGCCCAGGCCTTCAGCGTGCCATAGCGGGAGATTTCGTAATGCTCGACGGCCTGCGCTGCGGCGAGAAGCCCGGCATCCAGCGCCTGGGTTTCGGCATATTCGTCCATGATCTCCTTGCCTTCGTCGATGATGCCTTCGATGGCGTCGCATTTCTTGCCGCGGGCGGCCTTGCCCAGCATCTCGAAGATCTGCTCCAGCCGCTCGACCTGGCCTTCGGTCTCGTCAAAATGCTTTTCGAAGGCGGCGCGGAGTTGATCGGAATTGGCGGCCTTGGCCATCTTCGGCAAGGCTTTCAGGATATGCTTCTCGGCGTAGTAGATATCCTTGAGCGTATCGAGGAATAGTTCGTTGAGGTCCTTTTCGGCCATTGTTCTCTCCCTAGCATGGTATTGCAGAGGTTGTTCCTAACTCTCGCGCTCGGGCCGCCACATATTCTTTAGACCTTCGGCGGTGACGAGATCGATCTGCTCGCTGAACCTCAGCCGGTACATCGTCATCAACGCGTCGTGTCCCTGATCAGACGAGCTGCACAGCGCGTCCTCGACGATGACCACGCGAAAGCCGATGTTTACGGCGTCGAGCACCGTGGACAGCACGCACACATCGGTTTCGGCGCCCGACACGATGACGGTGCGGATGCCCCTGTCCAGCAGAAGACCGCACAGACGTGACCGAAAGAATGCCGAATAGGCCGGCTTATCGACGATAGCCGCTGGCGGTGCAAAGCGCGCCAACTCAGGGACGAGATCAAGCTGCGCGCCGCCGGGCGCATTGCGCGTTGCGACCCTCCAGCGCTCGAAATAGGGCCGCCATTGGCCCGGCGCCTCCTCAGGCGAGGCCGGCGTGATGAAACGGGTGAAGACGGTTCGTTCGGGGTGACGCGCGACGATGTCAACGATGGTCGGCAGTATCCGCTCCATCCACGGCGTTTCCCAGACGCCGCCCTTGGCAAAGATGCGCTGCATGTCTACGCAGAGATGAACGGCGTTCTCGAGGGGCATCGTATCTGCCCGCTTAGCCCGCCAGTGCCAGCTTCCGCTCCGCTCGCGAGCGCTTGTAGGCGTCGATCGCTCTGTTGGAGAGCAGAAGCTTTCGGCGTTCGCCTCGCCGCATCATCGCTTCGATGGTGTCGAGCAGAAAGACCGCCGCTGGCTTGGGGTCGCCCAGCTCACCGGTCGCGCCCAGATAGTCCCAGGCGATCTGGAACGAGCCTTCCAGGACCTGTGGCGTCGTTTCGGTCATATAATGCAAACGCGCTTTGCCGAAATTGTGTTCCGCGGCCGCAATCGCAATTCAGGAGATGCTTAGAATCTGCGCCTCTCCGTCGCCGATCCGGATCACCTCGCCAACGCTCTTGCCGAACAGAGCCCGGGCCAACGGCGCGACATGGGAGATCGTCCCTTGCCGCGGATCGGCTTCGTCCTCGCCAACGATTCGGAAGGTCTGCCGCCGGTCGTCCTCGCGGACGATCGTCACGGTATGGCCGAAGCGAATGAGGGAATTGTCTGATGGGTCCGGGATCACGATCGCGCTGCTTCGCCGCGCCGTCCAGTAACGCAGATCCCGCGACGCGCTGGGGAGCGCAGCCCGATCGCCGGCTTCTTGCGCCGCGGCATACGCCTTCTGGGCCGACTGCAGCGCCGCCTCGATCCGCTCCAGCCCTTCCCGAGTCACGTCGTTAGGATGCTCGGACACCGGCCGATCCGGCAGGGTCTCCGTCTCGTCGCCCTCCTTCACGAAGGCTCTGCTCACGCTGCTCTCCCAAGGCTCGCAAATCAATCGTCACCGGCGCGCGTTTGTTCCGTCAGACCTTGGGCCATAGCTCGCGTCCCGCCGCCCCAGGAACCACCCTTCTCCCCGACCGTTGGGCAACATCACCGGCCCGCAATTTATTGGAGGATGAGATGGGACTTTTTTCGAAAGACATCCAGAACATGGATGACCTGCTGCTGCACGGCCTGCACGACATTTACTATGCGGAGAAGCAGATTACCAAGGCGCTCCCCAAGATGATCGACAAGGCAACCAACCGCGACCTCGCGCAGGGCCTGAAGAGCCATCTTGAGGAAACCAACAAGCAGATTGAGCGCCTCGACCAGGTCTTCCAGAAGCTCGGCAAGACGCCGCAATCTAGCGACTGCCCGGCGATCGACGGTCTAATCAAGGAAGCCGACAACACGGCGGGCGAGGTCGAGGACAAGTCCGTTCTGGACGCCGCAATCATCGCCAACGCGCAAGCCGTCGAGCATTACGAAATCGCGCGCTACGGCACGTTGATCGCCTGGGCCGAAGAGCTCGGTCACGACGATATCGTTCGTTTCCTCACCACCAATCTCAACGAGGAGAAGGCGGCAAACACCAAGCTGACCACGGTGGCGCTGCGCAAGGGCGTCAACCGCAAAGCCGCGAGCTGATGGAGGGGATCATGAGACGAACGATGATAGCAACCGCATGCATATTGCTGGCGGCGCCCGCACTCACGCAGCCGGCGTTCGCACAATCGGTAGGAGAAAAGACCGGCGTTAATTCGATGCTCGGCGTGAGCCCCTCGACGGCGGATTTCGTCAAGGAGGTCGCGATTTCGGATATGTTCGAGATCGAGGCCAGCAAGCTCGCCCAGCAAAAAGGCACTGCGGAAGAAAAGACCTTTGCCTCGCAAATGGTGACGGACCACACCAAGACCACCACCGAACTCAAAGGCCTGGTCTCCAGCGGAAAAGTGAAGGCCGAATTGCCCACGGCTCTCGACAGCTCGCACCAGAGCAAGCTCGACAAGCTCAAGGGCGCGAGCGGCAAGGATTTCAGCTCCGACTTCAACTCGATCCAGGTCAGCGCCCATAAGGACGCGGTCGACCTGTTCGAGCGCTATGCGAAGGGCGGAGACAATCCAGACTTGAAGGACTGGGCCGGAAAGATCGTGCCGGCGCTAAAGCACCACCTCGAAATGGCGCAGGACCTGAATAGGGCTGGGCCGGCTCCGACGGTCGGTGAGCGCAAGTAACCCGGAGGCAATTTCCTGTCCTAATGGCGGTCGAAGACAGACGCAAGACGGCGCTCGATGAATCACGCCTTCTGATCCTTGGCGTGCAAGTTCTGTTCGCATTCCAGTTCGCGGCAGCGTTTCAGAACCTGTTCGCCGACGTGCCTGCTGGCAGCCGCTATGTGCATTGCGCCGGCTTCATGTTGCTGCCAGCTTGGGCCTGTTGATCGCTCCATCGCTGTTCCATCAGATTATTCACAGGAGCAACAGCACGCCGGGCGCCGTTCGGATAGCTGCCGCATTTGCGAGCGTGAGCCTGTTGCTGCTGACGCTCTGGGCGTGGCGAGTGACCTTTGAGCAATTGTTCAATCGAGGCGTCGGCGTTGCCGCCGGCGTTTCGCTTGCCGCGCTCGCCCTCCTGGCCAATGAACCAAGGAAGGACCGACTGGGAGCCTATATGAACTGGCTGGCCCTACGCCACGGCGTTGTTCGTCAACGAATGATGACGGATGAAGACACGGCTATCGGTCTCGCCGCAATTGACAATACACAGGGTGCAAGTCAATTCAAAATATTTCGAACTGCACTTGAAGCGACACGCAGGTGCACCAGTCATCTCCGCCGGTAGAATCTCCGTAGTCAACGGCCGAGCATGCACGTTCGAAATATATTTTGAATTCGCATCGTGTCTGCGCATGCGCTCGCGATTGAAACTATTTTGAAAGGCCGTCGGGTTCTATGGCCCAAAAAAGCTATGCGGGCAGGACGGAGCCGCCGGACTCGGCCAGCTAAGGCGCAAAAAATTTCCTGGCCCATCCGCAAGCTGACCGCGTCCTTTTCACTGCGCCAAACGAAAGCTTCCGCTGAACTCGGTCCGCGGGAAGGCATCGTCGACGCGCAGATCATGTCTGCGGGAGGGCCCAGCAGACGTAATTACCCGCCGAAGTTCGAGCATCCGGAGAACGCCATCTTCGCCTCTGCGACGAGCTGCCGTATAATTTGCGGCACGGGTAGGATTTCTCTGATACCCCCAGAAGTCTGACCCGCCGTCAGCAGCGTCTCGAGACGTCGGCCCTCCCTGCTTCTTGTCTGGATCTCTGCCCAAAGGCGCTTGCCCTCTCGGCGCGCATCTTCACGTTTTGCGCCCCACTCATCCATGAATGGCGTACGCAACGATCGCAAAACCGTGCCGTATCCCGCCGTTCCTGGGAGTGGCTGAATATCGTTGAGAACCTCGACTTTCACTGCATCCTCCGATGGTGCAGAAACAATCGCGGCCTTCCATGCGTCCTCGATTGGCGCCTCTTTCGAGGCGAGAAACCGTGTCCCCATGTTGACACCGACGGCGCCAAGCATGAACGCTGCCGCAATACCGCGTCCATCGAAAATCCCACCGGAGGCGACCACCGGGATAGGAGAAACTACGTCGACGACTTGCGGGACTAGAGCCATCGTACTTATGACTCCGCCGTAGCCGCCCGCCTCCCCGCCTTGTGCGATAATCACATCAGCACCACGTTCAGCCGCTTCAATCGCCTGTGCGACAGTCGTGACCTGAATCATCACTTTCGACCCTACGTTATGGGCTTGTTTCACGAGATCGCCAGGATTGCCTAAAGCAAACGATATGACCGCGGGCCGCGCGGCAAGGGTATGCCGGAACGCTGCAACGTCTAAGATGGGCGGGATATGGTTCACCGCGTAATTTCGATTGGTGAGTTCTTTCACTACATCGAGGTCGCGCTTAATCGCCTCGGTGGTTCGAAAGAGCGATGCAATGCTACCGAGGGCTCCTTCGTTTGAGGCAGCGGCAGCAAATTCCGCGGATGACGCCGTACCGCCCATCGCCGCCAAGATGATCGGAACGTCGATACCAAGAATGTCACACAGTGTGGTTCTCAACATTACGTTCTCCTTGAACTCGCGATTCGGGGCGCGGCGCGCGAGTTGATGGTTTACCAAAGAACCGACATCATCAACTTAGCCGCCGCATGTCCAATTCATCTTACAGATTGGTCCTATCGCGCTTGCTGCTCCGGGCTCGAATTCCCCGCCGGTAGTTTGATCGCCGGAGGAGGCGAACGACCGACATTGAGCGCCATAGGCCAAAAGGGGGAGATCAGGCACTGCCCTGGTCCAAAAAGCATCTTCGAGGAAAGGAGGGCTAACACCGCAGACCATTGCATTTATTTTCGAGACACCGTTGCTGTCCGCCCCTGACGTGCCATCGGAACATTTGGACAGATAACGAGTTCTGTACGTTGGGCCGGGGTTTGGGCTGCTATCTCTCCTCCCATCAGCTGTCTCGGCTCAGCAAGGGCATACTGGATCGTTGTTTTTGGTTTGCAGAACTCGACGGGTCGCCTCAGTGTTAAAGGGAAGGATCGCAATGAACCAACAGGCTAGTGATAAACGGGCCTCACCCATTTCCACAGGAATTCCAGGCCTAGACGATGTGCTCTGCGGCGGCCTTGATTCCGAAAGGTTGTACCTGATCGAGGGCGAACCTGGTACCGGCAAGACCACCATCGCCCTCCAGTATCTTCTGGAAGGTGTGCGAAAAGGCGAAAAGGGTCTGTATGTCACATTATCCGAAAGTCAAAGCGAACTCAGTGTTGTCGCCGAACGGCATGGATGGTCGCTTGATCAGCTCTCCGTGTTCGAGTTAGTGCCGCCTGAAGCTACTCTCGATCCCGATCGAGAGCTGACGCTGTTTCACCCTTCCGAGCTTGAACTCAGCGAGACGTCGAAATTGATCTTCGAACGCGTCAGAAAGGACCAACCTCTTCGTGTAGTGTTCGATAGCCTCTCAGAGATGCGTTTGCTGGCACAGAACTCGCTACGGTATCGGCGGCAGATTCTCGCGTTGAAGCACTTTTTCACCGGACGAAAATGCACGGTTCTTCTGCTTGATGATTTTTCATCGGACGAAGGGGACCTTCAGCTGCATAGCATTGCTCACGGCGTAATTGTGTTGCAGCAGCTAGCACTCGACTATGGGGCCGAACGGCGTCGTTTGCGCATAAAAAAAATGCGGGGGATCAAGTTCAGAGGTGGATACCACGATTTTGTAATTGAAACCGGTGGCGTCAGAGTCTTTCCACGGCTAGTGGCCGCAGAGCATCACAAGCCCTTCAAAGGAGAACCGGCTCCAAGCGGCAGTCGGGAGTTGGATGCCTTGCTAGGCGGCGGTCTTGAGCGCGGCACTAGTGCTTTGCTGGTGGGAGGAGCTGGTGTTGGCAAATCATCCATCGCGGTAACCTACGCAGTCAGTGCCGCGCAGCGTGGAGAGCGCGTTGCAATGTATGCATTCGACGAGGGCCTGGGCACGTTGTTTGCTCGTGCCGAAGCTTTGGGCGTTGGGCTGCAAAAGTACGTCGACCAGGGCCCAGTTTCGATCCAACAAATCGACCCCGCCGAAATGTCGCCGGGCCAGTTTGCGCAATTGGTTAGAGACGCTGTCGAGAATGAAAACGTTCGCGTTATCATAATCGATAGTTTGAATGGCTATTTGAACGCAATGCCCGACGAACGCTTCCTTGTTTTGCAGATGCACGAACTGCTCTCCTATCTAAATCAACTAGGCGTACTCACTTTGATCGTATTGGCTCAGCACGGTCTTTTAGGGCATATGCAAACACCCATTGACTTGAGCTATCTGAGCGACGCCGTCATCATGCTTCGGTACTTCGAGGCCTCCGGCCGGGTCCGCCGCGCCATCTCGGTAGTTAAAAAGCGAAGTGGTATGCACGAAAATACAATTCGCGAATTTCAGCTATCGCCACAAGGCCTAAAAGTCGGCCCGCCTCTGACGGAATTCAATGGGATTCTGACCGGAACTCCGACGTATGTAGGTAAGCCAGAGCCTCTGATGCCTGAAAAGGACAAGGACGCGAGGGCATGAACGAAAGAGTGCTTATCCTTGCGCCGATCGGTCGCGACGCGCAGGCAGCAGCACACAATCTTGCTGCGGTACACATCGATTCTGCAATTTGTGTTGATATCGCTGACCTGTTTCAAAAGCTCAACGAAGGAGGCGCCGCTGCATTGGTCACCGAAGAGGCCCTCCTTTCCGCCGGAACCGAATATCTGGAGGATTGGGTCACCAATCAGCCGCCTTGGTCTGACTTTCCTTTCGTCATTCTAACTAGCCGCGCCACTTCGGCTGCTGCGCAAGCTTATCGAATCCGCTTACTTCAGAAGCTTGGAAATGTCTCGTTGCTGGAACGGCCACTGAATGCTGTCACCTTGATGAGCACTGTGCAGGCGGCACTTCGTGCCAGGCGACGTCAGTACGAAATCAAGGACTACTTGCTTGAACGGGAATCCGCAGCTGCTCAATTGGAGGATTTGGTAAGAAAGCGCACCCGACAGATCCAACTAGCAAATCGGGAGTTGCGTCGCGAGATTGCGGAACGCAAGCAAGCCGAGGCAGCATTGCAACAAGCCCAAAAAATGGAAATGATCGGTCAGATGACGGGAGGCGTCGCGCATGATTTCAATAACCTTTTGACTGCGGTGCTAGGTAACCTTGAACTTGCCACCCGGCGAGCCTCGGATGAGAAAATTCAGCGCTACTTGGAAGGAGCAACTCAAGCCGCAAAGCGCGGAGCCAAACTCACGGGTCAGCTTCTCGCATTCTCCCGCACTCAGCGCCTCAAGACCGAATCTGTCGATCTCAACGGGATCGTTACAGCTATGGGCGATTTGCTGTTTACAACGATCGGAGCCACGGTTCGCATAGAGACCATTCTGCAGAAGGACTTATGGCCTGCTATAGCCGATCCTAGCCAGATAGAGTCAGT
>Ga0081540_1000563_pt1 | contig 35948 bp, 28 predicted proteins | sample TabmetS2T1R1_FD_71024 | JGI IMG/M metagenome (GOLD analysis project Ga0081540, IMG submission 71024) | Tabebuia heterophylla rhizosphere microbial communities from the University of Puerto Rico - S2T1R1 | ecosystem: Host-associated > Plants > Roots > Rhizosphere ...
GAGTTCCGTCCTCCCCCCGCCCTCGTTCATCCCCGGCGGCGGCGGCCTGTGCTCCACCATGGCCGACTACCTCACCTTCTGCCGGGCATTGCTCAATGGCGGCGAGCTCGACGGTGTCCGGCTGCTGGGCCCGAAAACGCTGAAGCTGATGGCGTCGAACCATTTGCCCGGCGGCGTCGACCTGCCGGCGATGTCGCGCTCGCTTTTCTCCGAGGCGGCCTACAATGGCATCGGCTTCGGTTTGGGCTTCGCCGTCACCATGCACCCGGCTCAGACACTGATCGCCGGCAGTCCCGGCGAGTTCAACTGGGGCGGCGCGGCGACGACGTCATTCTTCGTCGATCCGGCGGAAGAACTGATCATGATTTTCATGACACAGGTGATGCCGTCGAGCGCCTATCCATTGCGGCGCGAACTGCGCACCATGGTGTATGCCGCGATCACCGACAGCAATCTCTGAGCCGGCCAACCTAGTTCCGCAGCGCACAAGGGCAGACGCGCGGGACCGAGGCAAAGCCTGAATCGAGGCGAGAGCGTGGCGATCGCCATTTGAATGATGGCCGCGCTCTCGCGCTTTTGTGTTGACGCTCTTTTGTATGCGAACCGGCGCCGCCTTCGGACGAAGTCCGAAGGCATGCCAGCCCGAAATTGCGACAATGTGCTTGGCGCATCGCGACCGCTTCTCCTATTCTTGCGGCAATCAGGCGCCGATCCGGGTCTTTCATTGCCAAAGCCTTCACTGCCAGTGCGTCTCGCCCTTCTGGTCGCGGGAACGACCTTGCCGCTGATCATTTTCGCGGCCGGCATCGTTTTTCAGAATTACGTACAGGATCGCCGCGACGCCACGCAGCGCGTGCTGGAAACCGTGCGCAGCATCCGCCTGGTGCTCGATGCCGAGGTGCAACGCATCACCGGCGCGCTGCAGGTGCTCTCGCTGACGGACACACTGCGCAGCGGTGATTTCAAAACATTCCGCCGTATCGCCCAAGGCTTCCTCGACCAGTACGGCGAAGGCGGCGTCATTCTGGTGGCGAACCGCGAAGGCCAGCAGGTATTCTCGTCGCTCAACCCGGACAGCGAAAATCTGCCGCCGCGCAACAACCTCGCGATCGTGGACAAGGTCTTTGCGGAAAGGAAGCCGGTCTACTCCAACCTGTTCATGGGCACCGTCAAGAAACGGCTGATCGTGACGGTCGAAGTGCCCGTCATGTTCGCCGGCGAGGTCATCTACGATATCTCCTTCAGCCCTCCGATCGAGGTCTTCCAGGCCATGATCGAACAGCAACGCCCGAACGACAGCTGGACGATCTCGATCTTCGACGGCGAGGGAACCACTTTGGCGCGCGTGCCGAACCCTCAGGATACGATCGGCAAGCGGGCCTCGCCGTCGCTCCAGGCGGAAATGTCCCGCACCCCCGAGGCGACCTTCGCGACGGTATCGCTCGAAGGCATACCGATGATCACCAGCGTGGCGCGCTCCTCGCTCACCGGCTGGACAGTGGCCGCGGGCATCAATGAAAGCTCGCTGGTCGCTCCGTTGTGGCGCAACCTCGCGATCACCAGCGTGATCGGCGGCGTCCTGCTCATGGTCGGCCTCGCCTTTGCAGTGCGGATGGCGACGCAGATCGCGCGCGGCGAAATGCTGCACGACCTGCTCATCGAAGAACTCAACCATCGCGTCAAGAACACGCTGGCGATCCTGCAGTCGATCGCGACGCAGACCTTTCGCAGCGCAAGCCGGGCCGAGCGCCAGAAATTCGAGGGAAGGCTCGGGGCGCTCGCCGAGGCCCACAATCTGCTGAGCCAGGAAAAATGGCAGGGCTCCGGCTTTAAGGATGTGATCAGGCGGGTGCTGCAACCGTATCTGCTCAACAATCCCGATCGGGTGCGGATGCACGGACCGCAGGTGCCGCTGTCGCCGCGGCTCGCCGTGGTGCTGGCGATGATCCTGCACGAGATCGCGACAAACGCCGCCAAATACGGCGCATTGTCGAACGACACCGGCACCGTCGCACTCGATTGGGAGGTCATCGACGACGTTGACGGGCGCAAGCTGCGGCTGATCTGGACGGAAGCCGGCGGCCCCCCAGTCACTGCGCCGGTGCATCGCGGCTTCGGCTCGCGACTGATCGAGCGCAGCGCACGTGACCAGCTCGGCGGCGAGGCGACTGTCGACTTCCTGCCCCGCGGCGTCGTTTACACGGTGACCTGCGCGCTCGACAGGGAAGACTAGATTATTTCTGAATGTTTTCCGCGCCGGGAAATCTAAGCAAATTTCTCGTCAACCCGATTGCCCTGCGCACCGGATTTCTCGGTGCCGGTCCCCTTCACTCGCTGTGGCTGTTTGAGCATCTCCAGGCACGATCAACTGCGGCGGGAGCGGCGGGATTTCATTCAAGGTATTTTAATTTGACCTCGATGCCCTTCTCGATCCATTTGACGTGGGCGATCGGGTTCATCGCAGACAACCGGTGGATGGCGAATGTTCGACCGCCTGTTGCTGGTATGTGGAAACGTTCTAACTGCGGGCCGACATGCGCAGATGAGCAAAATTTGTTCAACACGACAGCTTACCGATCTTCTCGATAGGCCTGCAAATAAGGCGGTGCGCGCAAATCACGCCTGCCAATTGCCCCGCGCGCCTTGATTGGAAATTCGGAGCTGAATGTTGCTGTATTTTGTCAGACATCACGATAGAGCGTGTCACGCGATGCAAGCGGATGTTCGTGCTCAGACTGTGCGAGATCAGTATTTCTCCGGTCAGCCCCCCGTAGAAATCCGGTATTGGGGCCCCCAGACGGTAAGTATGCTTGCCAAAATCTGTGGCCTTTGAACTCGCGGTGGTTGTGGTTTGTCAAATATTTTGCCAAATGTAGCGGTGCGGGGTTTTGCCAAATACACCCCGGGCACTGGCGGCTAAAGTGGCCAAAAGGGCCGGTATCAGGATGCTACCAACACGCGAGTGCGTTTGGCACCATCCCGCAATCTCTCGGCCTCGGTTCGAAAGACAAAAATCACGGTCGAGACAGACGTTAACGCGGCAAAATGTGGCTGAAACCCTGACCTACTTCTGCCAGGGTTTCCCGATCGAAGGACGGTAAAACCAGAATGAACAGATCAGCAGCAAAGAAGATGAAGCAGCGCAGTGCCGGCAAACCCGATATTGAATTGGGCAAGCGCATTCGCCTGCGGCGTGTAGAGCAGAAAATCTCGCAGGCGGAGCTTGGCGACAAGCTTGGCGTCAGCTTCCAGCAGGTTCAGAAGTACGAGAAGGGCGTCAATCGTGTCGGCGCGGCTCGTCTTCAGCAGATCGCTACTGCGCTCGACGTGCCGGTCACGTTTTTCTACGACGGCGACGGCAAGGCGCGGGAAGTCGAGAGCCTGCTCTTCCTGGACAGCGCGTTCAGCCTGAGGCTGTTGCGTGCCTACAGCAAGATCAAGGACCAGACCGTACAACGGCAGCTGGTGTCCTTGATGGAGTCAATTGCCGCTAACGAAGACTAGGCATTGTCGCGCCTGGATCGCAGCACCGCGGACCCGATCAATCGACGCGAGAAAATCGCCGGGTAGCCTGTTGCTGCGCTGGGTCACACGTTGATCTGGCCGGAACAAGATCAGCGCATCGCCATCATCCATGGCGTAGTCCGGTCATTCGATACCTACAAGCACTGACACATCAGCTCTTGCCGGCGCGAGCCGTTGCAGAAATTTCTTGCATTCGAGCGCAGCGCCCCGGGTTTTGTCACCTGCACCGCCCTGCCCCTCGATTTCCGGTCCTGACATGAACGATAGAGCCAGCCGGTGCCGGCGGCTCGGGTGAAACTGCCGTCAGCCTGTCCCGGTAACGGATCAGCCATCAGCATTCCAGCGCCGTAAGGATCGGCGTGGCCTGCGCGGCGCGCAACGGCCCGCCGCCAGCATTGCGGCCGCGGACCTTGCCCGCGGCCGGCGAAACATGGCACCACATTACCGATAAAAGACCGATCCATCGGCTACGGGAGGCACCATGATGATCCTTCACCACGGCTGGCGTTCGAGCGCTTCGCGCCGCGTCCGGCTGTGCCTCGAGGAGAAGGGCCTCGCCTATGAAGGGCACGTGGTCGATATGGCCAAAATGGAGCATCATTCGCCGGAATACCTGAAGATCAATCCACTCGGCGTAATCCCGACGCTGATCCATGACGGCAAGCCGCTGCACGAAAGCGGCACCATCTGCGAATATCTCGACGAGACGTTTCCCGCCTCCCCGCTGCGGCCCGAGATACCCTATGAGCGCGCCGAGATGCGGAACTGGATCCGGCACATCGACGGCCTGATCGGCAACCTCATCATCTTCAACTGGCGACACCATCTGCAGAAGACCGCCTCGCAATGGTCCGACCAGGAGCTCGCCGAGAAGCTTAAGAATATCCCGAGCAAGGAGCGGCAGGAGGCCTGGCTCCGCGTCGCGCGCAAGCCCTACACCGAGGAAGAGCGTGACGCCGCGCGGGCCAAGCTGGTCCTGCTGCTGGGCAAGATGGAAGAAGCGCTCAGGCCCTCCGGCTGGCTGGTCGGCACGGCCTATTCGATCGCCGATATCGCCGCCGCACCGTTCGTGAAACGCATCGACGAGGAAATAGCCCCGGATGAAGTGACCGAGAAGAAACATCCGCGTGTCGCAGAGTGGTGGACCACACTGCAGGCGCGGCCAGCCTATGCCAAAGCGAATTTTGGCCCCTTCGTCGATTCCTGAAAACAGACTGGATGCTCCGATGCTCGATACTCCCAAGAACAACGAAAAATCCCATGCCGGCGGCAAGATCCTGCAGAGCGTCAGCGACGGCGTCGGTGTCGTTACCTTCAACAATCCCGAGAAGCGCAACGCGATGTCGCTCGAGATGTGGGAAGGGCTCGGCCACGCGCTGACCGAACTGCGCGACGACCCGGACGTCCGCGTCGTGATCCTGGCAGGCGCCGGCGACAAGGCGTTCGTCTCAGGCGCCGATATCAGCCAGTTCGAAAAGACCCGCCACAACGCGGCGGCCTCGGAGGAATATTCGAGGCGGAGCGAAGCGCAGCGCGCGCTGCTCGCGAGTTATCCGAAGCCGACGATCGCCTGCATCCGCGGCTTCTGCCTCGGCGGCGGCATGCAGGTCGCGATGCTGACCGATATCCGCATCGCCTCCGACAACAGCCAGTTCGGCATTCCCGCCGCCAAGCTCGGCATCGCCTATGGCTATGACGGGCTCAAGCACCTGGTCTCGCTGGTCGGGCCGTCCTGGGCGCGGCTCATCATGTATACGGGCATGCGGATCGATTCCGCCGAGGCGTTGCGGATCGGGCTGGTCGATCGCGTCCTGCCCGATGCGGAGCTGTGGGACGCGACCATGGAGATCGCGCGCACGATTTCCGGCAACGCCCCGCTCGCCATCAAGGCCGCCAAGATCACAATCGCCGAAGTGCTCAAGGACGAAAGCAGGCGCGACATGGACGCGATCAAGCAGATCGGCATGGCCTGCATGGATAGCGAAGATTTCCGCGAGGGACGAACGGCTTTCATGGAAAAGCGCAAGCCGCAGTTCAAGGGGAAGTAGCGGCGGCTTCCGTAGATGGGGTAACGGGCCCGGATGAGCGACGCGACATCCGGGATTCCCGCCAAGATCAGGCGGCGGCCTCGGGTATCGCTGCGCTCACCCGGGCTACAAGCCGCCTCCGCCCGATGTTGCAGCGAAGCGAAGCAATCCACCTCTCCGCTCGGGGATAGATGGATTGCTTCGTCGCTGTGCTCCTCGCAATGACGGCGGAGCTATTTTCTACAACGCCGCCAGCACCGCCTTCGCAATATCCGCCGTACCGTTGCCGCCGCCGAATTCCATCGGCTTGATGCCTCCCGCATAAGCCTTGTCGACGGCGCGCTCGATGCGTTCGCCAGCTTCGGCGGCGCTTTCGAGGCCGTGCTTGTCGGCCAGCCAGTCCAGCATCATCGCCGCCGACAGGATCATGCCGGTGGGGTTGGCCTTGCCCTGCCCCATGATGTCGGGCGCGGTGCCGTGGCAGGGCTGGAACACCGCATGACGGTCGCCGACGTCGGCCGACGGCGCCATGCCCATGCCGCCGATCAGGCCGGCGGTCAAGTCGGAGAGGATGTCGCCGAACATGTTCTCCATCACCATCACGTCGAAATCCCAGGGCCGCTTGACCAGCAGCGCGGAGCAGGCGTCGACATAGAGGCGGTCGGCCTTGACGCCGGGATGGCGCGTGGCGGCTTCATCGAACATCTCGCGAAAGAATGCGAAAGCCTTGAACACATTCGCCTTGTCGACGCAGGTCAGCCCGCCATTGGCCCGCCCGCGCGCCTTGCGGCGCTCGGCAAGGCGGAACGAAAACTCGAATAGCCGCTCCGAGGTCTTTCGCGTGATGACGAGCGTCTCCCGCGCCTCGGTTTCGGACACGACGCCCTTGCCCATCGAGGCGAACAGCCCTTCGGTGGATTCCCTGATGACGACGAGATCGATGCCGCGCTGGTCGGCGCCGACGATCGGGCTCGGCACACCCGGGATCAGCCGCGCCGGCCGCACCCCGGCATAGAGGTCGAAATGGAAGCGCAGCTCGACCTGCGGCATGATTTCGGTGTTGTCGGGGTAGCGCACCGACGGCAGGCCGCAGGCACCGAGCAGGATCGCGTCCGCTTCGTCGCACAGCCGCACCGTGCTCTCCGGCATCGATTTGCCGGTCGCAACGTAATTGTTGGCGCCGGCCGGGGCCTCGGTGAAGCGGAATTTCAGATCGGTCGTGGCCTCGATCTTGCGCAGGACTTCGAGCGCAGGCGCCATCACTTCGGGGCCGATGCCGTCGCCGCTGAGGACGGCGATGTGGAGGGCGTTATTTGCGGACATGGGGTTTCCTTGATTGGGATTGTCATTCCGGGGCGATGCGAAGCGTCGAATCCGGAATCTCGAGATTCCGGGTCTGGTCCTTCCGGACCATCCCGGAATGACGGAGGCTACGGCGTCAGCACCGCGCGGCCGACCAGCTTGCCTTTCTGCAGATCAACCAGCGCGTCATTGGCCTTGGCAAGCGGCATCGTCGTCACCGGGATCGGCGCGATCTTTTTGCTGCGGACCAGGTCGAGCAATTCGGCGGTCTCGCGCAGATTGCCGACATAGCTGCCCTGGATCGTAATCGCCCTCATCGGTATCAGCGGCAGCGCCCATGGCGCGCCACCGCCGAACAGGCCGACGATGACGAGCTTGCCGCCCTTGGTCAGGCAGTCGAAGCCGAGTTGTGTGGTGGCGGCGTTGCCGACCAGATCGATCACGGCACGGATCGGCCCGCCGGCCTTCTTCGCCAGCTGCTCAAGGGCGTCAGGCGCCGCACCGTCGACGGTCGCGAGCGCACCGGCGGCTTCGGCCGCCTCGCGCTTGCGCGCGTCGATGTCGACGACGATGGCGCCCTTGCCCCCCATCGCCTTCAGCAGCGACAGCGCCATCAGGCCGAGCCCTCCTGCACCAAAGATGACGATCGGCGAATTGAAGGCGAATTCGACCTTCTTCAGCGCGCTGTAGGTGGTGACGCCGGAACAGGCATAGGGCGCGGCGGTGACCGGATCGAGCCCCTTCAGGTTCAAGAGATACTTTGGATTGGGCACCGTCATGTGATCGGCATAGCCGCCGTCGCAATAGACCCCGAGTGCATTCGGTTTCACCACGCACATGTTCTCGTCGCCGCCGACGCAGATCTCGCACTTGCCGCAGCCTAGCCAGGGATAGACCAGGGCGATGTCGCCGACCTTGAGATCGCCCTTGTCGGCAGCCGAGGCGTCGGGCCCGAACGCCACCACCTCCCCGACGGTTTCGTGGCCCATGGTGCGCGGCAGCGACACGCCGCGGTCCTTCAGCGACAGCCGCTTGCGGCCATGGCCGAGCTCGTAGCCGCCTTCCCAGATGTGGAGATCGCTGTGGCAGACGCCGGCGGCCTTCACCTTGATCAGGACCTGCGTGCCGGTGGGCTGCGGCGTCTCCTGATCGACCTCCTTCAGAGGCGCGTTGAACTCTGCGACCTGAAAACTCTTCATCGCTTCTCTCCCGTATTTCTTGTTATTGCACGGAGATTGGCACGTCCGCCCGGTCGAGACAAACCCGGCGGATTTCCGGCGGTATTCAGATCAGCGGGTGATGGCAGGCCACGAACTGGCCGGGGGCAACGGCGCGCAGTTCCGGCATTTCATCGCTGCAGCGCTGGTCCGCCCGCGGGCAGCGGGTGCGAAAGCGGCAGCCAGAAGGTGGCGCGATCGGCGATGGCGGCTCGCCCGTCGGCACGGTCTCGGTCGGGCGGACGTCCGGATCAGGCACCGGGATCGCCTCGATCAGCAGCGCGGTATAGGGATGGGCGGGCCTTGCGAACAACTGTTCGGACGGCCCCACTTCGCACAGCCGGCCGAGATACATCACCGCGACGCGGTCGCTCACCGCCTTCACCACGGCGAGATCGTGCGCGATGAACAGCAGCGTCAGGCCGAACCGCACCTTCATCTCTTCCAGCAGATTGAGGATCTGGGCGCGGATGGAAACATCGAGCGCGGAGACCGGCTCGTCGCAGACGACGAATTCCGGGTTGAGAATGAGCGCGCGGGCGATGCAGATGCGCTGGCACTGTCCGCCGGAGAATTCGTGCGGCAACCGCCCGACCACGATCGTCGGGTCAAGGCCGACGGCGCTGAGCACTTCGTACACGAGTTCCCTGCGCTTGTCCGGATCCTTGACGCCGGCAATCACCAGCGGCTCGGCGACGATGTCGCCGATCGTGCGCCGCGGATTGAGCGAGGCAATCGGATCCTGGAAGATCAATTGCACGCGCCGGCGCATCAGCCGCAGGGCATCCCCCTGCATCGCCGTGAGGTCCTGGCCGTCGAACAGCACCCGCCCCGAGGTCGGGCGGCGCAATTGCAGGACGGCGCGGCCAAGCGTCGACTTACCGCAACCGGACTCCCCGACCAGACCGAGCGTCTCACCGCGGGCGATCTGCAAGGAGACGCCGGACACCGCATGGACGATCTTGGGGCCGACCGGATACTCCACGACCAGATTGTCGACATCGAGCAGCGCGCCGGACGATTTGGGCCGAACGGATGGGACGGATTGGTTCATCATGCCCCGGCACCTGCGTGGGCTTCGATCGGATGGAAGCAGGCGAACTGGTGCTCGCGGGATTCGGCATCCGTAAGGGCGGGTTTCTCGGCCTGGCAGCGCGCCACCGCATAGCGGCAGCGCGGCGAGAATGAGCACCCCGGCAACGGCCGGGTCGGATCGGGCGGACGTCCCGAGATCGCCGGCAACGGCGTATGCGGCGCGGTATCGAGCCTGGGAAGCGCAGCCAGCAGCGCCTCGGTATAGGGCATCCGCATTTTCTTGAACAAGGCCGGCGTCGGCGCGCGCTCGACCACGCGGCCGGCATACATGACGGCGACCTCGTCAGTGCGCCCCGCCACGACGCCGAGATCGTGGGTGATCAGGATCATCGCCATGTGCCGGCGCGCCTGCTCGCGGGCCAGCAGATCGAGGATTTGCGCCTGGATCGTCACGTCGAGCGCGGTGGTCGGCTCGTCGGCGATCAGGAGCTTCGGCTCGCACGACAGCGCGATCGCAATCGCCACGCGCTGGCGCATGCCGCCGGAAAGCTGATGCGGGTACTGCGCCAGCCTTTGCTCGGGCGCCGGAATTCCGACCGCCGCGAGCAACTCGACGCTGCGCCTGGTGGCGGCGGCGTCATCGAGTTCGAGATGCTCCTGCAGGGTTTCGATCAACTGGGTGCCGATCGTCAGAACGGGGTTGAGCGAGGTCATCGGGTCCTGGAACACGACAGCCAATGACCGGCCGCGCAAGCGACGCAGCTTCTCCGGCGAGTGCTGCAGGAGGTCCTGCCCGTCGAACAGCACGCGGCCGGAAAGTTTCGCTTTCTTCGGCAGCAATTGCAGGACCGCCCGCGACAGCATGGTCTTGCCGCAGCCGGATTCGCCGACCACGCCGAGCGTGCGCCCGGCCCCCACGGTGAGGTCGACATGATCCACCGCACGCAGGTTGCCGCGCGGTGTCGGCAGATCGACGACGACGTCCTCGATGGAAAGCAAAGTATTCGCGGTCACAGCGCGCCCTGTCGTGGGTCGGTGAGCGCCCGCAGCGTGTCGCCGACAAGATTGAAGGAAAGCACGGTGAGGAACATCGCCGCCGCCGGCATGAAAGCCAGCCGCGGCGCCACATCGAGGCTCTCGCGCCCCTCCCCGATCATGCTGCCCCAACTCGATATCGGCGGCGGCACGCCAAGCCCGAGAAATGACAGCGAGCCCTCGACGACGATGATGACGGCAACGCCGAGCAGGAAGAAAGCCAGCAGCGGCAGCATGACATTGGGCAGCAATTCGCGCAGCAGGATGCGTGTATGCGTCGCCCCGAGCGCCTGCGCCGCGATCACGAATTCGCGCCGCGCCAGCGTCAGCGTCGCCGCCCGCGCCACCCGCATAAAAGCAGGAACGCTGAGAACGCCGAGGATGAGGGTGAGATTGAAGATGGATTGCCCGAGATAGGCGGTCACGGCCAGCGCGAGAACCAGCGGCGGAAACGCCAGCAACACATCCATGCTGCCGACCACTGTCGATTCGAACCGGCCGCGGAAATAGCCGGCGAGCATGCCGAGCGCGCCGCCAAGGACCAGTCCGATCACCGGCGCAAACAGGCCGACGACGAGCGATATCCGCGCCCCGTAGACCAGGCGCGAAAGCTCGTCGCGGCCGAGCCCGTCGGTGCCGAACCAATGCTCGGCCGAGAACGGCGCGCGCCGCTCCAGCATGTCCATGTCGGTCGGACTCGGCAACGGCAGGTAGTCCGCAAAAATCGCCACCGCGAATACGAAAAACAGCCAACCGATTGCCGCCCAGAACAGCACGCCAAGCCGCCGGCCCTTGCGCGCGGGCTGGGTTACGGCCTCCTCGGCGACATCGAGTTCAAGCGTGGCCATGGCGAATCCTGGGATCAAGAACGGCGTAGAGCATGTCGACGACGAAGTTCATGATGACGAAGCCTGCGCCGACCAGGAGCACGACGCCCTGCAGGATGATGAGGTCGCGCGTGAGGATCGCGCCGACCAAAAGCCGGCCGATGCCCGGCAGCGCAAAAATCGTCTCGACGATGACGGCGCCGCCAATCAACCGTCCGATATTGATGCCGGTGATCGTGACGAGGGTCAGCGACGAGGGTTTCAGGGCATGCACGAACAGGATGCGCGAGGCCTTCAGCCCCTTGGCCTTTGCCAGCGCGATGTAGTCCTCCTGCAGCGTCGCGATCATGTCGGAGCGCAGCACGCGCATGATGCCCGGCCATTCCGCCAATGCCAGCGTCAGCGCAGGCAACACCATGAAGCGCAGATTTGCGGCGGGGTCTTCGGCGAACGGCACATAGCCAGTCGCCGGCAACCAGCGCAGCTCGACCGCGAAGAAATAGATCAAGAGGATCGCCGACAGGAAGGTCGGCACCGACAGCATGCCAAAGGCCGTTCCGGTCATGAAACGGTCGAACGGGCCGCCGCTGCGTGCGGCGCAGATGATCGCCAGCGGCACGCCGATCGCCAGTGCGCCGAGCTGCGCCAGCACCATCAGCTCGATGGACACCGGCAGCCGTTCGGCGACCGCCTGAAGCACGGTCTGACCGGTGCGGAACGAACGGCCGAAATCGCCCTGCAGCACATTGCCGAGCCAGCTCAGGTAGCGCCACCAGATCGGCTGATCCAGCCCCATGTCCCGCCGCAACGCCGCGACGTTCTCCGGCGTCGCCTGGTCACCGAGGATGACATACGCGAGATCGCCGGGCAGCAGCGACGCGATGAGGAATGTCAGCAGCGAAACCGCGATCAGCACCGGCACCAGATAGAGGAGCCGGCGCGCGACGAACAACGCCATCGGCGGTTATTCCTTCCAGGTGCGCGATACGTCGATCACCCCGCTGTACATGTTGGGAAGTCCCTTAAGCTTCGCGCTTGAAATCGCATAGTAGGTGTTCTGGAAGGTCCAGAACCAGATCGCTTCCTTGTTGATCAGCCGCGAGATCGCGCAATAGAGATCGATGCGCTTGTTCTGGTCGGCCGTGACCCGCGCCTGCTGAAGCAAGCTGTCGAGCTCCGGATTCGAATAGTTGGCAAGCGCGACCGGGCTGCCGGTGTGGAAATTGGCATACATCTGGATGTCAGGATCGGCGAGATCGACGATCCGCCAGGGCGTCAACTGGAACTGGCGCATGAAGGCGCGCGGCGGAATGGTCGCCTGATCGACCTGCTCGATTTCCATGTTGGCGCCGGCCCGCTTCCAGATTTGTTGCAGCACCTGGCCCACGGTGCGCCCACGTGGCGTCGCCGTGACGAGCATCTTGAACTCGACAGGCTTGCCGTAGTCCTTGATCAGCGCCTTGGCCTTCTCGAGGTCTTCGGGAAGCGCGCCATCGTCCTTGCATTTGACCCAGGAACCGTCGCCATAGGGATTGCTGGCCGGGCGAGACAGGCCATTGGTGATCGCCTGCGACATCTTCTTGCGGTCAAGCGCCATGACCAGCGCCTGGCGCACGCGCACGTCGTCGAACGGCGGCGTCTTGGTGTTCATGGCATAAACCGCGGCACCCGAACCGGCATAGGTGTGCACGGTCAGCTTGGAGTCCTTTTGCGCCTTGTGGATACTGTCGGCGGAGAATTCATCTTCCCAGATCAGGTCGACCTCGCCCGATTGCAGGCTGGCAAAGCGCGATTGCGCATCGGGCAGCGGCTTCAGCGTGATGCGGTCGAAATAGACCTTGTCCTTGTCCCAATAGTCCGGGTTCTTCTCCAGGATCATGCGATCGCCGGCCGTCCAGGATTTCAGAATATAGGGGCCGGTGCCCACCGGATTGCGGTTGTATTCCTCGCCCTTGGTCTTCCAGGCCGTCGGGGAGTGAACCGCGTTGTTCTGGCTCGCGTAAGAAACCAGCGAAGGATAGTTCACCGACGGGTCGTTGAGATTAAAGACCACCGTCAGTTCGTCCGGCGCCTGAACGTTGTTGACGTTGGAGATATAGAAGGCGCAGCGGCACTTGTTGGCGGGATCTTTCTGCCGGTCGAAATTCGCTTTGAACGCTGCGGCGTTGAACGGCGTGCCATCGTGGAACTTGACGCCGGGGCGCAGCTTGAAGGTCCACTGCTTGAAGTCCTCGGAAGGCTCCCAGGACACGGCCAGTTTCGGCTGCGGCTTGCCGTTGGCGTCGAGATAGGTGAGCGTATCGAAGATTGCGGATGACGCAGTGAGTGCTGCTGTATCGTAAACGCCGACCTTCAGCGGATCGAAGCCGGGGATATCGAGCTCGAGGCCGACGGTGACGCTGCCGCCGGCTTTCTGCGCGTTGGCGGGCATTGCGGACAACGCCACAGCAAATCCCGTCACAAGAAATATTCGCGCAAGCGTGCTCGAACCGATCGCCGCTTTCATGATGTTCCCTCCCGATATGTCATTCCGTCCGGCATTCCGGATCGTGATCGCTGCGGTAAGATTGTCTGGAATCGCCGTCGTGGCAAGGCCGTTCGCAAGCGGCGGATGAAACGCCGCAGGGTTTAATGTTTCGCTCTGCGGACCAGTGCCGTCAGCCGCGTACTGCTACCGGATCCTTGCCGGCAAAGGCCGCGATCTCATCCTCCGACAGACCGGTCTCCTTCAGGTAGGCGCGGGTATGTTCGCCGAGCGTCGACATCCGCCGCGCCGCGGATACTTTGGCGCCCGACATGCGGAACGGCAAATTGAGCACCTTGAATGTGCCGCCGCCATCTTCGACCTCAGCCAATGCGCCGCGATGGGCGAGCTGCGGATCGCGCAGCGCTTCGGCCACCGTGCGGTAGGCCGATGAGGGGACGCCGTGCTCATTGAGCGCAGCGAGGCATTGCTCCGTCGTCACCGTCCGCGACCATGCCTCCACGCCTGCCATCAGGCTTGCCCAGTTTTCCCGGCGATCGGAATATTTGGCAAAGCGCGGATCGCTCACCCATTCGTCATGACCGATCACCTTCATCAGGCTCTGGAAGGTCTTCTCGCTGGCGATCGCCATCATCACATAGCCGTCCGTGGTCTCGATCGGACCGAACATCGGCCGCTGCGTCGGCTTCACTTCGAATTGCGACCATTGCAGTTCGTTCAGCGTCAGGCTCAGCATGGACTCCAGCATCGAGACATCGATGTGCTGCCCCTGCCCGGTTGCCGTGCGCTGATACAGCGCCGCCGAGATGGCGCCGAACGCGTACACGCCGGTGAGAACGTCGGCGTGATAGATGCCGCAATAGTCCGGCCGGCTGCGGCCGGGCTGGTAGGCCAGATGCGCCATCTCATATCCGGAAGCCGCATGAATCACCGGCGCATAGGCCGGCAGCTCCGCCGACGGTCCGCTCTGCCCGTATCCGGAGATCGAGCAATAGATCAGTTTCGGATTCAGTTCGTGCAGCGAGGCGTAGTCGAGCTTCAATCGCCGCATCACGCCCGGGCGGAAATTCTCGACCAGCACGTCCGCCGTCGCGACCAGGCGGCGAACCGCCTCAAGCCCGTTCGCCGACTTCAGATCGAGCACGAGGCTGTTCTTGCCGACATTGAGCTGGCCGAAAGCGGTCGAGCAGTTGTTGCGAACCGGCGGACGGGTCCGCATCGTCTCGCCTTCCTCGGTTTCGATCTTGATGACTTCCGCTCCCGTGTCGGCCAGCATCCGCGTGCAGTGGGGTCCGGCAATCGTGGTCGAAAAATCGAGGACGCGCAGGCCTGCGAAGCTGCCTGTCAAATTCCTCTCATCGTTACCGGCTATGGTCATCCTGCAAACACTCCCCCCGGGCCTCGTGGCCATTCGTTCTACCATTGCGGCGTGACCCTAAAGGGGGCTGCCGCGGCAGGAAAGGCTTTCACGTGAGGAACTGATTCCGGGGGCCGGCATTATCGCCGAGTAGATTGGACCCTTTCTTGCATCAACCCTCGTCATGGCTGGTAGAGGGCACCTCCTTGAAGGTCTTGTTCGTCACCACTGAAATGGATGACTTCGTCCGGGTGGGCGGTCTTGCGGCCGTCTCCGCGGCGTTACCTCGGGCGCTTCGTCCATGGAGCGATGTCCGGGTCATGCTGCCCGGCTACCGGGACGTCGTCGAACAGTTCACCCACATTGATATCGTTGGACAATGCGCCGCGCTGGCGGAGATGCCGGCCGCCTCGCTCGGGCGGGCAGCAACCAAGGATGGCCTGCCGGTCTACGTCCTGCTCTGCCCGCAATTATACGACCGTCCGGGCAACCCCTACGGCGACGAATCAGGCCGCGACTGGCCCGACAACGACGTCCGCTTCGGGCGGTTTGCCTCGGCTGCCGCCGAGCTGGCGATGGGCACGCTGGACAAGAATTGGGCAGCAGACCTGCTTCATGCCAATGACTGGCAGGCTGCCTTGGCCCCCGCCTATCTGGCCTGGAGAGGATCAAAGCTTCCGTCCATCCTGACCATCCACAACCTCGCCTATCAGGGGCTGTTCCCCCCGGACTCGATGCGCCGGATCGGGGCGCCCGAAAGCTCCTTCCACATCGAGGGGCTCGAATTCTACGATCACCTGTCGTTCCTGAAGGGCGGTCTGGTCTACGCTTCGCATCTGACCACCGTCAGCGCGACCTACGCCAAGGAAATCACGACGCGGGAACTCGGCTGCGGTCTCGAAGGCCTGCTGCAGCGTCGTTCGAATGCCTCCGAGCTCACCGGCATACTGAACGGCATCGACGAAAGCTGGGATCCCAGGGTCTGCGCGCAACTGGCGAAGCCCTTTGGCGCCGGCGATTGGGAAGGCAAACAGGCCAACGCCGATTATGTCCGCAAGCAGCTTGGCCTGGCGCTGTCGCGCGGGCCGATCTTTGCGCTCGTCGCCCGCCTGGTACACCAGAAGGGCATCGACCTCGTCTTGTCGGCCGCCGACGAGATCATCGAGGCCGGCGGACAGATCGTCGTGACCGGCAGTGGCGAGCCCCACATCGAACAGGCGCTGGTCGACGCGCATCGGCGCCGGCCGGATGCGATCAGCGTCACCATCGGCTTCAACGATGGACAGGCACGGCGAATCTTCGCCGGCAGCGATTTCACGCTGATGCCGTCGCGGTTCGAACCATGCGGCCTGAGCCAGATGTACGCGCAGCGGTTCGGTTCGCTGCCGATCGGCCACCAGACCGGCGGGCTGGCGGAAACCATCATGGACGGTGAAACCGGGTTCCTGTTTTCAAAACCGTCCGCGGAGTCCTTCCTTGGTGGCGTCAGGCGCGCATTCGAGGCCTTCGGCGCCAAGGACCGCCTCGACGCCATGCGGCGCAGCGCAATGGCGCGATCCTTCAGCTGGGATCTTTCAGCCGCCTGCTACAGCGCGCTCTACCGCAAGACGATCGCGCCTTCCACCATCGCGTGACCTGTCAATTCGTCCGACGCGTCTCGGGCATGAACAGCCAGATCACCGCCAGTCCGAGCGCTGCAATCGCCGCAAGTCCGGTGAAGGCCGTGCTGCTGCCGTAGGTGTCGCTGATATAGCCCGCCAGCACGGTGCTGAGCGATGCGCCGATGCCGGTCGCGGTGCCGACGATGCCTTGCGCGAGGTTGAAGTGGCCGCTGCCGAAGGCGACGTCGGCCACGATCAGCGGAACCATCACGGCCAGCACGGCCGCAGTGATACCGTCGAACACCTGCACCGCGACCAAAAGGTAGGGATCGTTCACGACCGCAAACAGCAGGCCGCGGATCGCCAGCGCGGCGAATGCCAATAATAGCAGCGGCCGCCTGCCCCACTCCTGCGCCTTGCGCCCGACCGAGGGCGAGGTCAGCGCGACGATCGCCTGCGGCACGATGATGCAGGCGGCAATCAACACCGGGGCCCATTGGCTCGACCGCGTGGTGACAACGCCCGCCATCAGCGGCAGCATGGCCGCATTCGCGAGCTGGAACAGCAGCACGCCGCCCGCGAAGATCAGCAGCGGACGCTGGCGCAGCAGATGGAATACGCTGGTGGCCTCTTTGTCGGGAATCTCGCGCGGCACCTCGCCATGGCATTGCGCCACGTCGATCTCCTGCTCACGGATTCGGGACAAAGCAAGCAATGTCGGGAACGCGAGGATGAAGGTGACCAGAAATACCGAACGGCTCGACAACAAATAGCCGACTGCGCCCATCAGCGCCGCCGCCGAGCCGTTGCCGAGCGAAGCAAACCGGGCGTTGCGCCCGAGCCGCTCCCCGATTGCGAACGGCCCGACCAGGCCAAGGCTGATCGCCGCTATCGCCGGCCCCAGCACGCAACTCGCCAGCGCATGCAGGGCGGCCGCCACGGTGACCACAGGAAAGATAGGAAATAACGCATAGGCCAGCGCGCAGCAGCCGATTGTGGCGACCGCCAGACCCGCCATCAGCCGCTCGGAGCGCGCGGCATCGACGATGGCGCCGCCCGGCATCTGCCCGAGCAGGCCGACGATCCCGCCAATCGACAGCACGAAACCGATCTCGACCTGAGTCCATTTCTGCGTGGTCAGATAGACCGCCACGAAGGGACCGAAGCCGGTCTGCACGTCGGCGAGAAAGAAGATGAACCAGTCGAGGCCACGCTGGCTTTCGCGCGACGGTTTCGGCTGCTCGCGGGGCGGCGGCAGCGGCACGACATGGCCGCTGCCGGCGGATCGCTTATGGCGATCGTCGTCAACCCGATTGAATGACTTGGAGGGGCGCGCGACCAGACCGCTTCTCCTCAATTTGTTGCAGCACGATCCTTTCCGGAAAACCGGTATCCACTCTTACTGATCATGCCCTATTTATCGAAATCCCACGGCTGCAGGCGGCCGGCCGCACCGAGAACGATCACCGGCGAGTCCTCTTTATATTCAGGCGCCGCCGCGACCTGAGCCTTGGTCAGTTCGAGCGTGATGCTGTCGCGCTTGTTGGCAACGCCGCCAAAATGCAGGGCGCTCCAGTCGACCACGATTTTCCGGCTGCCGACCCCGAGAAAGCCGCCGAAATCGATCACCGCGGCGCGGACCATGCCCTCTCGATCCACGATCACGTCAACCATGCGCCCCATATCTTCGTTGGCGGCGCTGCGGACTTCGCGGCCGAGAATGCCATGGGCGTCCCTGGCGCCGATGACGGTCACCGACGGCGGAGGCGGCGGATCCTTAGTAACATCCTGAGGAGAAGTACGGGCCCCCTGTGTCACCGCGGTATCGTCCGCCGCCGAAGCCGCAAGGCTCGCCGCGAGCCCGGCGATCAGCAAGGCGATCAAAAAGCCGGCGCGCATAATGGCCTCCCAGAGAGTTTAGGACGCACGCATAAGCGCTAATGCGTCAATACGATCGAAACCTGAATCTGGCCGCGCGTTCGCAGCACCTCGAGCGACACTTCCTCGCCGTGACGGCGGACCCTCAGGTCGACGCTGGAGGGCCCGAGCTGGAGATCGTGCAGCACCACTTCATTGAGGAATTCCGGCAGGCGCGGATCGAGCAGACGGATCTCGCCACGTGCGGCGTCGAACTCGATACCGAGCGCTGCTTCCAGGAGCGTGAAAGGTGTCGCGCTGGCCCAGGCCTGCGGCGCGCAGGCGACGGGATAGAGCACGGGCCCGCGCCGCTTTTCGCGGCGAAACCCGCAGAACAGTTCCGGCAGCCGCCGCAAATCCATGTAGCTCGCGGCATCGAACAGGCCCTTGAACAGATGCGCCACCGAGCGCTTCAGGCCATAGCGTGCGAAGCCGAGCGCGATCAGCGCGTTGTCATGCGGCCAGATCGATCCGTCATGATAGGACATTGGATTGTAGCGCGCCTCGCCGCGCGCCACGGTGCGGATGCCCCAGCCCGAGAAGAATCTCGGGCTCATCAGATCGGCGGCGACCAGCCGGGCGCGATCGGTGCGGATCATGCCGGTGAACAGAAGCTGCCCCGCGTTGGAGGTTCGCACCTTGCAGGGCCGCTTGGCGCCGTCGAGCGCCAGCGCATAGGTGCCGAGTTCCTCGCACCAGAAAGCCTCCTCGAACCGTTCGGCCAGGCGTTGCGCCGCGGATTCGAGCTGAGCCGCCCGATCGGCCAGCCCGAGGCGCTGGGCGCAACGCGCGGCCAGCCGCTTGCCGGCAAAGACATAGCCCTGGACTTCGGCCAGCGCGATGTAACCTTCGGCGAGCTGCCCATCGGCGTGAAAGATGGCGTCGAACGAATCCTTCCAGCCCTGATTGGCGAGCCCCTGTTCGGTGGCGCGCTGGTATTCGACGAAGCCGTCCTTGTCGGGATCGCCGGGGCCGTCGATCCACTGCAAGGCCGCCTCGATCGCGGGCCACAATTCGGCCAGCGTCGCCTCGTCGCCGGTGCGTTCGACATAGAGGCCGGCCAGCAGCACGAACAGCGGCGTCGAATCGACGCTGCCGTAATATTGCGCGAACGGCACCTCGCGCAGCGCCGCCATCTCGCCGCCGCGCATCTCGTGCAGGATCTTGCCCGGCTCGGCATCGGAAAGCGGATCTGCAGTCTTGGCCTGAAAGAAAGCAAGCCGCCGCAGCACGCCGCGGGCGATGCGCGGGTCGATCCACAACATCTGCATCGCGGTAATCAGCCCGTCACGGCCGAACGTGGTCGAATACCAGGGAATGCCGGCGTAGGGATATCTGCCCTGCGGCGTTTCCGTCATCAGTATGTTGAGGTCGGCCATCGCCTGGCACAGCACCTCGTTAAAGATATTGTTCGAGGTCTCGACGCTTGCGGAACCAGCCGTCGACCGCCGCATCTCGCGGCGATGGGCCAAGAGGCCGCGGAAAAACGGCACTGGTTTGTGCGTGACCGGCTTGTTGCAGGATACCGCCACGAACAGCGCGGTGGCTTCTCCCGGCGCCAGTTCGAAATGATAGGTCGCCGAATTGACGGCAAGCCGGGTCGGCCTTGGATCGAAATGCAGGGTGGTGATGCGGACCTTGCCGTCGAGCCCGCCATATTCCAAGAGGACATCCGCCGGGCCGAGCAGCCGGCTGCCGCCCACCCCGCGGCGCGGACGGCGCTCGCCGCGCACCTCGAACAGATCGGCGAAATCATTGTCGAACAGCAGCGTGAGGTCGAAACTCGCCGGCCGGTCGCCGTGATTTTGCAGGGCGATCCGCTGGTAGGCCGTACCACGCCACAGGAAGATCGAGCGCACAACGTGCAGCGTGTCCCTCTGCAGCACCAATCGGTCGTTGCGGTAGACGTCGGAATTGGTGAGGTCGACGGTCAGCGCCGAATTGTCGTCGCGCAGGTTGGAGCCGAGCAACAGCGGCTGCACGTCGTCGAGCACCATTTCCAACCGCGCAAGATAGCGCGTGTCGGCGTTGAACAGCCCGTCGGATCCACCGGCAGACGCGCCGATGTCGCCGTGGCTGTCGAGGACGATGAAGGTGTCGTCATGCTTGAGCGAGCGGCGCGGCCGGGTCGCCGGGCCGGTCATCGGGATGTAGAACGGCGATTCCGAAACCTGCTCCGTCTCGTGAGCGACAATCAGTTGGGTGACTTCAGCCATCTGCACCTCAAGGCGATCATCTCGCGTTGCGATCAACGCATCGGGACGCAAACATTACTGCATTGCCGTGGATCAGGCCGCATGGCTGGCGAGGCGGCCCATTTCGCGCGCGACCAGTTCGCGGTAAGGACCCTTCCCCTGCACCAGGATATCGGGTGGCCCGTCCTCGATGATCCGGCCCCCCTGCAGCATCACAACGCGATCGAAATTGCGCAGCGTCGCCAGACGATGGGCGATCGCAATCACGGTGCGTCCACGCATCAGGCGCGACAAAGCCTCGCGGATCGCCTCTTCAGACTCGCTGTCGAGCGCCGCCGTCGCTTCATCCAGCAGCAGGATAGGCGAGTCCTTCAGGAACGCCCGCGCAATTGCGATGCGCTGCCGCTGTCCGCCGGAGACCTTGATACCACGATCGCCAACGATGGTCTCCATGCCCTCCGGCAGGTTCTCGATAAAGTCGCAACGCGCCGCGATCGCTGCACGCAGCACCTCGTCATCGCTGGCGTTCGGCCGTCCGTAGCGGATGTTTTCCATGATCGAGCGGTGGAACAGCGAGATATCCTGCGGCACCACCGAAATCGCTTCTCGCAGGCTTTGCTGCGTCACCCGCGCAATATCCTGGCCGTCTATGGTGATGTTGCCGCGCTGGACGTCGTAAAACCGCTGCATCAGCGTGAACAGGCTGGATTTGCCGCCGCCGGACTGGCCGACCAGTCCCACCCGTTGCCCGGGCTGAATGCGCAAGGAGAACTTGTCGAACACCTGAACACCGCCGGGATACTGGAACGAGACATTATTGAAGGCGACGGCGGCGCCGCTGCGCACCAGTGGTTCTGCCTCTGGGTGATCCTTCAATTCGTGCGGCAGCAGCAGCGTCGCGATGGCTTCGGTCATACGGGCCACATGTTGGGTGACGTCGACCAACGCAACCGCAAGATCGCGTGTGGCGCTGAGAATTGATAGTCCGAGCGTGCAGACCAGCACCACGTCGCCGGTGGTCGCCGCGCCCTGTTGCCAGAGCGAGATGGCCCAGGCCAGAAGCGCAATCGTCAGTATGACTGTCACGATCGCATGCGTCAGCCTGAGCTTCTCGAGATAGCGCAGGCTGCGGCCGCGGGCGTCGAGTTCCCGTTCCACCGTCGCGTCGAAACGGTCATGCTCATAGCTGAGCCCGCAGAACGCGCGCACCAGCGGCATATTGTTGATGACATCGACCATTTCGCCGTCGACTGCGGCGGCCTTGTCGGCGAAGTCGTCGTGCAACGGCTTGCCTGCCGCGGCAAGATGGAACATCGCCACTACCATGATGCCCGCAATCACGATCAGCCCCGCAGACATCGTCAGGCTGACGGTTCCGATCAACAAGATGGCGGAAATGGTCGCAATGCATGGCGGCAAGACGTTCCACACGAACATGTTCTCGACGGTGAAGATCGCGTTGGAAGTTGCAGTAATGCGGCTGGTCAGCATGCCTGGCAACCGGTCGGAGAAATAGCTGGGCGCATGCCCGGTCAAATGACGGAACATGTCGCGGCGAAGATCGCCGGTAACGCCAACAAAGGTGAAACTCGCGATCCAGCTCGCCACGCGCCACAAGAGATTGTCAGCTGCGATCAGCGACATGAGAAAAGCGAATGCCAGCCATACGCCGTCGGCGTGCGACGGCCCGGCGGTGAGGCTGTCGACGAGAGACTTCACGCCATATTGCGTGCCCACCGAACAGGCAACTGCCCCAACGACGGCCAGCAGAATGGCGACGTGAGCCGGGCGGCGCTGCTTGATATAGCGCAGCGCAAATGAGAACGGCCGGCGCGCATATCCAGAAAGATTGTCCATGAGGTCCCGCAAACCTGTTGAGAGTGAACCAGAATCCTCAGCGCGCTTCGCGCACGAAGACGTGAAGAAGAGTACCGCTTCGAATTTCCGCGCCGATGGCCATCACCGCGCAACAATTCTGCAGCATCGAGACGGCCATGAATTTCCTTCTGTTGAGTGGCATCAGCAAGACAGCCGTGTGGAAGAAGCAAGATGCGGCTGACCTAAGGGAACTTCAAACATGCGGGAACGTTCCCGCTAGGCACGCCAGTGTCGACCACGGGCTGAGGGCTTAGTTCACATTCCAGACAGGAGACCAAAAGATGCGCATCGCGCAGGTTGCCCCGCTCACGGAGGCTGTTCCCCCCAAACTGTACGGCGGCACCGAACGGGTCGTGCACTGGCTGACCGAGGAACTGGTCGCGTTGGGACATGATGTTACCTTGTTTGCCAGCGGCGATTCTCACACCTCGGCAAAACTCGATGCGACATGGCCGAAGGCGTTACGTCTCGACGGCTCGGTTCGCGATCCCAACGCTTTGCACATGGTGATGCTGGAGCGTGTGCGGCAGAAATGCGACGATGAGGAGTTCGATATCCTCCACTTTCATCTCGATTACTATCCGTTCTCGCTGTTCTACCGGCAGCCGACGCCCTTCGTGACTACGCTGCATGGCAGGCTTGACCTGCCGGAGCATCAGCCGGTGTTCGACACCTTCTCCAAGGTTCCCGTGATCTCGATCTCAGACGAACAGCGGCGGCCGGTGCCGAAGGCCAACTGGGTGCGAACCATCCACCATGGACTACCCGAGAATCTGCTGACGCCACGACCGGTCCGGCCGTCCTATCTCGCGGTGCTCGGACGGATCGCGCCGGAAAAGGGCGTGGACTGCGCCATCAGGATCGCAACAAGATGCGGCATTCCGCTCAAGATCGCTGCGAAGGTCGATCGCGCTGACCAGGAATATTATGATGAGCTGATTGCCCCGCTCATCAAGGCCAATCCGCTGGTCGAATTCATCGGCGAGATCGGCGACCGCGAGAAATCCGAATTTCTCAGCGGCGCGATCGGCCTCCTGGTACCGATCGACTGGCCGGAGCCGTTCGGCCTGGTCATGATCGAAGCGATGGCCTGCGGCACGCCCGTGGTCGCCTTTAACCGAGGCTCGGTGCCTGAAATCATCGACCCCGGCCTGACCGGCTTCGTCGTGGAAGATGAAACCAACGCGGTTGCCGCGGTCGATCGCCTGTCCGCGCTCGATCGCGCCGCCATCCGCAAGCAGTTCGAGGCGCGATTCACCGCGCGCCGGATGGCGCTGGATTACCTTGCCGCGTATCGCAGCCTGATGGAGGCGGCGGAACCGCGCATCAAGCTGGTGAGCAGCGCGGAGTAACGGCCACCGCCACTACATCCTCCGTCATTGCGAGGAGCAAAGCGACGAAGCAATCCATCCTTCCGTTATGCCGAGGTATGGATTGCTTCGCTTCGCTCGCAATGACGCATTCGAGTGACGTCAGCTAATCGCCGTCCGCTTCGGCTCGACGATCTCGAACATCCGCGGAAATTCGTCCATCAGCGTCATCAGTTCGCCGAGCCGCATAGCATCACCGCTGGCCTTGATCTTGCCGGCGTCGACCGCTTCCGGGAACGTCGTCAGTTTCGCGATCACCTCGTCGAGCAGACCGCGCGACAGCGTGAAGCTGGCGTCGGCGTCCGCCGCCTGCGCGCCGACCGCATAGGTCAGCGCGCAATTTTCCAGATTGAGAATGAAGGTCTCACCGGTATCGGTGAACTTCCAGTTCAGTACGATGCGCTTGCCCTCGGCCTTGGGACCGTTGAGGCGAACGCCGAGCACGTCCCATAGCTGCTCGGTGCGCAGCGCCGCCAGCGTTTCGCGCGGCATCGCCGAAGGCGGCCGCGCCTTGGGCATGCCCTGCCGCAACTCCTGGGCGCCGAACAGATAGGCGTTGCGCCAAGTCGAGCTTTCGGCGGCATAGCCGAGCTGTTCGAACGTATCCGCCAGCATCGCGCGCGCGGCCTGATTGTCCGGTTCGGCGAACACCAGGTGGCTCACCGCCTGCGCGACGAAGCGGAATTCGCCTTTGGCAAAATCTTTTGCCGCGCGCGCGAGTATCGCATCCGCGCCGCCCATATACTCGACATACTTCTTGCCTGATTCCACCGGCGGCAGCGGATCGAGGTTGACCGGATTGGCGTCGTACCAGCCGAGATATTTTTGGTAGATCGCCTTCACATTGTGCCGGATATGGCCGTAATAGCCGCGACCGTGCCAGGCGCCCTCCAGGCTCGCGGGCAGGCGGATCGCCTCTGCGATTTCGGCCGCTGTCATCCCGTGATTCATCAGGCGGATGGTCTGGTCGTGCGCGAACTTGTAGAGATCGCGCTGCTGGCGGATCATGGTGTCGATCCGCTCATGGCCCCAGACCGGCCAATGATGCTGGCCGCACATCGCGTCCGCCCTGCCGCCCCACATCTGCAGCGCCTCACCGAGATATTTTGACCACGCCAGCGCGTCGCGCACGTCGGCGCCGCGGAACGGCAGCAGGTTGTGGAAATTATGCGTGCAGTTTTCGGCGAGGTTCAACAGCTTGTAGCGCGGCACGAAGAAGTGCATCTCCGCCGGCGCTTCGCTGTTCGGCGCCATCTGGAATTCGAATTCCAGTCCATCGATCGTGCGCTCGTCGCCGGTCGCAATAATCAGGTCGGTCGGGCGCAGCAGCGCCACCGCGCCGGCCGCCATGGTCTTGCCAAGCCCGCAATCGACCTGGCCGCGCGCGCCTTTCGCGAGGAACGGCCCGAACTGATACTGCGCACGCCGCAGCATGGCGGGACCGGCGATGATGTTTTCCGAGACCGCATGCTCCATGAACAGGTTGGGCGCGATGATCGGCACCTTGCCGCCGGCGAGCGTTGCATCGTCGAGCACGCCGCGCGCGCCGCCCCAATGGTCGGTGTGGGTGTGGGTGAAGATGACGGCGGCGACCGGCCGCTTTCCCCGATGCTGGAAATAAAGCTCCATCGCGGCGCGCGCGCCCTCGATCGAGGTCAGCGTATCCACCACGATCACGCCCGTGTCGCCCTCGATCAGCGTCATGTTGGCGATGTCGAGCCCGCGCACCTGATAGACGCCGGGCACCACTTCGAACAGGCCGTGATGCATGTTGAGCCGCGACTGCCGCCACAGGCTGGGATCGACCGTCGGCGGCGCCTGTTCCGCGGAGAGGAAGCCGTAGGCCTCCAGGCTCCACACCACCCTGCCCTGCGGCGAGGTGATCTTTGCGTTCTCCACGGTGCCGAGGAAGCCGCGGGCCGCGTCGTCGAAATCGCGCGTGTCGGAAAACGGCAGCGCCTTCAGCGTCGCCGCGTGCTGCGCGATGACGGAGACGGACGCCTCCTTCGGCATTTCCTTCGACATTTCCTTGGGCGTTTCGACGGCGGCTGGCTGGGTCATACTCAGGTGCTCCCTCGCAAAACAGGCTCTTGTTTTTGGTACGACGTGGACTTAGCGAAACTGCAGCCCCTCGAACTGGCCGCTGTTGCGCCACCCGTCGATATATTTGAAGTAGGCCGTAGGCCCCGCCGGATGCCCGACATTGAGCTTGGCTGCGGGACCGGGCTCGCGGCCCTCGTTGTTGTAATAACCCGGCGTGCAATCCGGCGAGCCGATCATGCGGCCGGCGCCGGTCAACAGCAGCTCGACCCAACGATCCTCGGCGTCCTTCGTGACTTCGATCTGTTTGAAGCCATTAGCACGCGCGTGGCCGACCATCAGCGCGATCGTCCGTGCAGCCTCGGTCAGATTGTGCGGCACGTTGGAAATGAGATTGGCGCCCTGCGTCGGCTGCACGAAGAACGCGTTCGGAAAGCCATGGACGTGGATGCCGTGCTTTGTGCGCATGCCCGACGACCAATAGTCCGACAGCTTGATGCCGCCGCGTCCCGTCAGATCGAAACCGGCGCGCCGTTTGTATTCGGTTCCCACTTCGAATCCGGAGGCATAGATAATGCAGTCGAGCTGGTATTCCCTGCCCGCGACCACGACGCCGTTCTCGGTGATGCGCTCGACGCCCCTGCCGTCCGTATCGATCAGATGCGTGCCCGGCGTGTTGAAGGCCTGCAGATAGCTGTCATGGAAGCACGGCCGCTTGCAGAGCTGGCGATACCAGGCCTTGAGCTTTGCCGCCGTTTCGCGGTCGCCGACGATCGTATCGACGCGGGCGCGGATTTCCTCCATCTTCTCGAAATCGGAATCCTCGAACGCCGCCAGCATGTTTGCCGGCGTGCGCTGCTCGCGCGGCAGATCCAGCACTTTGGCGCGAATCCGCCGCGACAGATCGGTCCAGCCGTCCTGCACCAGGTCTTCTTCCGCGGAGCCGCCGGCCTGGTTGGCCGTAAAATTCTCCAGCCAGCGCTGCTGCCAGCCCGATGTCGCGATCCCTTCAAACCATTCCGGGTCGATCGGCGCGTTGGCCCTGACGTCGACCGAGGACGGCGTGCGCTGGAAGACGTACAATTCCTTGCAGGCGCGCGCGAGATACGGCACGCACTGCACGGACGTGGCGCCGGTGCCGATGATGCCGACGCGCTTGTCCGCCAGTTTCTCCATCAGCGCGCCCGACGGATCGCCGCCGGTGTAGTCGTAGTCCCAGCGGCTGGTGTGGAACGAGTGTCCCCTAAACGACTCGATGCCTTCGATGCCTGGCAGCTTCGGCACATGCAGCGGCCCGGTGCCCATGCCGACGAACTGCGCGGTGAAGGCATCGCCGCGGCTGGTCCGGATATTCCAGCGCGCATTCGCTTCGTCCCAGTCGAGGCTCACGACCTCGGTGTGGAACAGCGCATTGTCGTAAAGACCAAACTGCTTGCCGATGCGCTGGCAGTGCGCGAGGATCTCGGGCGCGTGCGCATATTTCTCCGACGGCATGTAGCCGGTTTCTTCGAGCAGCGGCATGTAGACCATCGAGGCGGTATCGCATTGCGCGCCCGGATAGCGGTTCCAGTACCAGGTGCCGCCGAAATCGCCGCCCTTCTCGACGATGCGGACATCCTTGATGCCAGCTTCCGACAGCCGCGCCGCGGTTGCGAGTCCGGCAAAGCCGCCGCCGATGAAGGCAAAGGTAACGTGGTCGGTCTTCGGCTCGCGCGGCGTGACCGGCGTATAGGGATCGTCGAGATAATGCGCGAGCTGCCCGGCGACGCGGAGATACTGGTCGTTGCCATCGGCACGCAGCCGCTTGTTGCGCTCCTCCAGATACTTTTGACGCAGCCGCTCCTTGTCGATCGAAGCGTTCTGCGAGACCGGAGGTTGGTCGGTGATCGTCATCCGAAGGCGCCTTTCAGGGAATTAAGGGACGTATCCGTCTTAGCATTACTCAGGACGGATGTGCCGACAGATAAGGCGAGTTTTCAATCGACCATGACGGCATCGGCTCCATGCGGAAGATCTGCCGCAGATGCACCTCGTCGGGGCCGTCGCCGATGCGCAGCAGGCGTCCCCAGGCCAGCGCCTGGTGGATCGGCGTATCGTCCGAGCCGCCCATCGCGCCGAACACCTGCATGGCGCGATCGGCGATCCGCTGCAGCATCGCGGGCACCGCGACCTTGATCAGCGACACGTCGCGCCAGGCATCCTGGTGGCCGGCCTGATCGAGCCGCCAGGCGCAGCGATAGGCCAGCAGGCGCGCCTGTTCGAGTTCGACGCGGGATTCGGCGATCCAGCGCTGCACGGTGTCATACTGAATGACCGTGCGTCCGAAAGTGGAGCGTTCCGACGCGCGCACCATCATCAGTTCGATCAGAAGCTCGCACAGCCCGATCGAGCGCATGCAATGATGAATGCGCGCCGGCCCGAGGCGGACTTGCGCGACCTTGAAGCCTTCGCCCTCGGCGCCGAGCAGGTTGGCGCGCGGCACGCGGACGTTATCGAACGTCAGCTCCCCGATCGGGGCAACGTGATCCTCACATCCCATCCAGCGCAATCGTCGCACCAGGCGAACGCCCGGCGCTTCCATCGGCACGATGATGCAGGAATGGCGGCTGGTGCGGTCCGCGCCCGCGTCCGTCACGCCCATCACGATCAGGAAGCTGCAGCGCGGATGCGCCGCGCCGGTGATGAACCATTTGCGGCCGGTGATGACGTAGTCGTCGCCGTCGCGGACCATGCGGGTCGCGATATTGGTGGCATCCGACGACGCCACGTCCGGCTCGGTCATGCCAAAAGCCGAGCGGGTTTGCGCTTCCAGCAACGGCCGCAGCCAGCGCGCCTTCTGCTCACCCGTCGCGCAATTCTGCAGCGCGATCATGTTGGGCACGTCGGGAGCCTGACAGTTGAAGACCTCAGGCGCCCAGAACAGCCGGCCCATCACTTCGGCCAGCGGCGCGTATTCGAGGTTGGATAGCCGCGTGCCGGGCTCGTCGTCGGCGAGTTCGGGCAGGCCGAGATTCCACAGCCCGGCCGCACGCGCCTTGCGCTGCAGGTCGCCCATAAAGGGCGCGGTTTCGCCCCTCGCGGCGTGATCGAGCCAGACGCGATGCCGCGGCAGCACCTCCTGATCGAAGAAGCCCTGCAGCTTCTCCAGCCACGCTTCCGATCGACTGGATAGATCGAAATCCATGTCTGCCTCCCTTATTTTGGCAGGACATAAGCGCATATCGAAACAGATTGCAAATTTTGTTTCGATATATTGACAAAACGCCCGAATGTGGCCGATCATGAGGCCATGGCAGCGATTTCCACCTCAATCGACGCTTCCTCCCGGGCCAAGGCAGCGGAGGAAAATGCCGATCCTTCCTTCGCGACCACGCTGGCGCATGGGCTCGACGTGCTGGCCGCCTTCCGCAACCACGGCGGCTCGCTGTCGAACGCCGAACTGGCACTGCATACCGGCCTGTCGCGGCCGACGGTGTCGCGGCTGACCTACACGCTGGCGCAACTCGGCTATCTCAAGCGCGACGCCAAGGGCCGCTTCCAGCTCGGGCTCGGAATTCTTGCCGCCGCCTATCCGGTGCTGTCGGCGCTTAAGGTGCGGCAGCTGGCGCGCCCGCTGATGCGCGATTTTGCCGCCTACACCGGCGGCACGGTTTCGATTGCGATGCCGTTCGGCCTCGATTTCATCTATGTCGAAACGCTCCGCACCACTGACGCCGTGACGCACCTGCCGGATGTCGGCTTTGCCAGTTCGCTGGCGCCCACCGCCGTCGGCCGCGCGCTGCTGTCGCTGTTCACCAGGGAAGAGCTCGACGCCTATGTGGCGAACGTGAAAGCCGAGCGGCCGGAAGAAGCCGAATATGTCGAGCGGCGAACGCTGCCGGACGTCGAGCTTTGCAAGGAACGCGGCTTTGCGGTTTCGCTCGGCGAATGGCGGCGCGAGATCTTTGGCGTCGCCGCGCCGCTGTACCGCACGCCGTCGGGCGATTGCCTCTCGGTCAATTGCGGCATCCCCTCGTTTCGCTTCAACGCCGATCAGATCGAACGCGAATGCGGGCCGCGCATGCTGGGCCTGGCGCGCAGCATCCGCTCGCTGGCTGCCAACGACTAAATGCCCCCGTGAGAGGGGTTGGGCGCATCGGTCGACCGGTGCGTCAAAAATGGGGAGGAAAGAATGAGCCGGATCAAAACCGTGCTGGGATTTGTCGCGGGCTTTTCCTTGGGCGCGGCGATGCTGTTCGCCACCGCGGCGCAGGCGCAAGGCAATTATCCGAACCGCCCGATCCGCATCGTCGTGCCCTACCCCGCCGGCGGCATCGTCGACATCGTCGCGCGCGCCGTGACCGAACAGGTCGGCCGCGACTGGAAGCAGACGGTCGTGGTCGAAGACAGGCCGGGCGGCAACAGCAATATCGGCACGGCCGTGGTCGCGCGCAGCGAGCCCGACGGCTACACCTGGCTGGTCAGCGGCCCGGCAGCACTGGTCAACCCGACACTTTATAAAGACGCCGGCTGGGACGCCATGAAGGACCTCAAATGCGTCGGGCTCGCGGTCTGGAATCAAAGCGTCGCGCTGGTCAATCCGACAATGCCGACCAAGACCATCGCCGAATTCGTCGAACTGGCGCGGCAAAAGCCCGGCGAATTGAATTTCGGCAGTCCCGGCACCGGCTCGTCGATCGACCTCAGCGCGCAGAAGCTATTCCAGGCAGCCAACATCAAGCTCACCAATGTCGGCTACAAGGGCCAGCCGCAGGCGCTGATCGACCTGATGATGAACCTGATGCACTTCGAGATCGTCTCGCTCGAACTCGCGCTGCCGCACATCAAGGCCGGCAGCGTCAAGGCGCTGGCCGTGATGACCGACAAGCGCGTCGCCGACCTGCCCGATGTGCCGACGATCGCGGAAGCCGGATTTCCGGAAGCCACCTACGTGCCATGGTACGGCATCTATGTTCCGGCAGGGACACCCGATGCCATCGTCGCCAAGATCAACGACGGCATCAACAAGGCACTGCAGAACCCGGAAGTGCAGCGTCAGCTCGCGGTCGCCAACATTCCGGGCAAGCCGATGCCGCTGGCCGATCTCGCCGCGCTGATGAAGGCGGATTACGAGAAGCTGACGAAGGTGATCGCAACCTCGGGCATGGCGCTGCAGTGACGGAGCTCGCCGCTCCCTCCCCGTCATTGCGAGGAGCGAAAGCGACGAAGCAATCCATCTCTCAGCAAGCGGAGGAATGGATTGCTTCGCTTCGCTCGCAATGACGGGTGGGCCAGCCCACCTCTTATTTCTTCACCTTGCTGGGATCCATCTTCACATTGGTATCCAGCATCTTCGTCGAGAACGCGGTGCCCACATCGAACGGCTTTTCCATGCCGAGATAGGTCTGCACCAGCTCGTAGTCCTTCTTCATCCGCTCGGCGTCGATCCAGCCCAGCGCCTTGGTGGTGGTGAAATCGTCCGTCATGAGGAACTTGATGCGCTCCCACTGGCGCTGCTGGTTTTCCTTGTCGAGGCCGGAGGCCTGCTCAAGCAGCGCCTTGAGGCACGGCTCGACATTGGCGACGCAGGCGGCGTAGGCCTTCTGGGTGATCCTGACGAAATCCTCGACCAGTTTCGGGTTCTTCTCCAGATAGGCGCCGTTGACGATCAGGGAGTTGCCGTAAGGATTGAGCCCGATGTCCTTCCAGTTGATGTAACCGAGATCGCTTCCGAACTCGATCGCCTTGAGATCGTGCTCATTATAGAAATCGCTGATGATATCGACAGTATGGGCCTTCAATGCCGCGATCTTGGCAGTCGGGCCGACATTGACGAAATTCACGGAGTCGGGCGCGATGCCGGCGGCCTTGGCAAAGGCCGGCCACATCACCCGTGAGGCGTCGCCCGGCGGATTGCCGATCTTGTGGTTTACGAAATCCTTCGGCCCGTTCACGCCATAGCTTTTCAGCCAATAGAACGTCTGCCCGGTGTTGGCGTAGATGCTCATCAGCGCCAACACGTCGGCGCCCTTGCTTTTGGCCACCAGCATGGTCGCGAGATCGGCGACACCGAACGGCGAGCCGCCGGAGCCGACCTTCAGCGCGGAGACGCCCGATCCCTTGCCGACCTCGATGGTCAGGTCGATGCCGGCTTGCGTGTACCAGCCTTGCGACTTGGCGTAATAGAACGGCGAATGGTCCGCGGTCGGCGTCCAGTTCAGGATCAGGTTGACGGCCTCGGCCGCCGCACAGGGCGCTGCCGGCAGAGCCAGGGCAAGCGCCAATCCCGCAATTCTGAAAGCCTTCATTGCACCCTCCTCGTTCTGCAACCGATCTTGTCGCCGCATCCCCGTGACGCTACCAATGCAACTCGGGACGAGACGACTTGTCAACTATTTGGTTGGAAATGCCCAAAAAACGATCTGACGACGTAAAGCCGCAGCGGCGCGATCCGGCCGCCACCCGCAGGAAGCTGCTGACCGCGGCGCGGCGCGAATTCGCCAGCAGCGGCCTCGCCGGCGCCCGGGTCGACGAGATCGCCGCACGCGCGGGCGTCAACAAGCAGCTCGTCTATCACTATTTCGGCGACAAGGACGCGCTGTATCTCGCGGTGCTGGAATGGGTCTATGAGGAAATCCGCGCCCAGGAGCGCAAACTCAATCTCGAGGGGCTGCCGCCCGAACAGGCGATCAAGAAGCTGATCGAAAGCTCGTTCGATCACCTCGCAGCGCATCCCGACTTCATCGTGCTCCTGAACGACGAAAACCGCGGCGGTGCGCGGCATGTGCGGGGCTCGCGCAAGCTCGAAGCGATGCATTCTCCCCTGGTCAGCCTGGTTTCGACCATCCTCGGCGAGGGCGTGAAGGCCGGCATTTTCCGTAAAGGTATCAACCCGGTGCATCTCTACATTTCGATTGCGGGGCTGAGCTATTTCTACTTTTCGAACACGCCGACGCTGTCGGCGATCTTCGGCAAGGACCTGTCCAGCAAGGCCGCGCGGCTGGCCCGCCGCAGGCACGTGGTCGACCTGGTGATGCATTCGCTGCGGCCCTAATCAACCAGATGGTTGATTACCGGAGATAGCCGCGATAGATTGCCGGTCACGGCCGGGAACCGAGGCGCGAAAAGGAGCATCTGGTGTTCAGCGACGACTGGCGATCGATGCGGTCTGTGGCGATCATCCTGATCGTGCATCTCGCCGTGATCGTACTCTGGCAGGTCCTGGTCGACGCCTTCCAGGTGCCGAAATTCATCCTGCCCTCGCCGCTCGCCACCGTCGCGACGCTGACATCGGAAAAGTATGCCTGGCTGTCCAACCTCGCGGTGACGGCCGTCGAAATCCTCGGCGGGTTCTGCCTTGGCGCGCTGGTCGGCATCATGCTAGCGGTCATGTTCACCTGGTCGCCGCTGGTCAGCCTGCTGCTGCTGCCGCTGTTCGTGACCTTGAACATGATCCCGAAAGTGGCGTTGGGCCCGCTGTTCATCGTCTGGTTCTCTTATGGGATCATTCCGAACATCCTGATCGCGTTTTCGATCTGCTTCTTTCCGATCCTGCTCACGACGGCGCGTGGATTGAGCGAGGTCGAGCCGGATCTGCTCGACCTTGTAAAATCGCTGCGCGGCTCGCGCTGGACACTGTTCCGGAAAATCCAGCTTCCCGGCGCGCTGCCTTACGTGTTTTCCGGAATGAAGGTCGGCGCGATCCTGGCGGTGGCCGGCGCGATCGTCGGCGAGTTCATCGCCTCGGAGCGTGGGCTTGGTTACTTGATGATCCAGGTGCAATCCTCGCTCGACACGCCGGCGATGGTGATGGCCGTCGTGCTCCTGACATTGCTGGGAGTGACGCTATACGGCCTCGTGCTCGGTCTCGAACGGATGTTCGTCGTCCGTGACATCCGCTTGCAATAGGACGGGAAGAACCATGCTGCTGACGCGAGACAACCTGCCCCAGACGATTGCCGATATCGCTGCGCTGGACGAACTGCTGTGCCGTCCGAGCCAGGCGCTGATCGACGACCTCCGCAAGGTCGACGGCGACATCATGATTTTGGGGGTTGCCGGCAAGATGGGCCCGACCCTGGCGGGCCTGGCGAAAGCCGCCGCGCCGGAGCGGAGGATCATCGGCGTCGCGCGCTTCAGCGATCCATCCGTAAAGAACTGGCTGCAGGCGCGCGGCGTCGAGACCATCAACTGCGACCTGCTCGACGAGGGCGCGATCAGGGCGTTGCCGGAAATTCCGAATATCGTGTTCATGGCCGGGCGCAAGTTCGGCGCCGAGGGCGACCTCTCGTTGACCTGGGCGATGAATTCGCACGTCCCTGCCCTCGTGGCGCAGGCGTTCGCGGGCTCGCGTGTCGTCGCGTTCTCGACCGGCTGCGTCTATCCGTTCGTGCCGGTCGACGGCAAAGGCTCGGACGAGGACATGGCGCCCAATCCGCCCGGCGAGTACGCGCAATCCTGCGTCGGGCGCGAACGGATGTTCGAATATTTCTCGCGAAAACATTCGACGCCGGGCCGGCTGTTCCGGCTGAACTACGCGATCGACATGCGCTACGGCGTGCTGCACGACATCGCCAGCAAGGTACTGCAGGGCAAGCCGATCGACGTCAGCCTCGGCCATGTCAATTTTATCTGGCAGGGAGATGCGTCCTCGCAGGCGCTGCGCTGCCTGGCGCATTGCGACACGCCGACCTCGCCGATCAATGTCAGCGGCCATGAAATCCTGGCCGTGCGTGATCTCGCCGCGAAATTCGGCCAGCGCTTCGGCCGCGTACCCGTGATCATCGGCGAGGAAGAACCGACGGCATGGCTGACCAACACGTCGCAGGCCGCAAAACTGTTCGGCCTGCCGATCGTCGACACCGAGCAGCTCATCAGTTGGACCGCCGACTGGGTGTCGCGATCGATGCCCAGCCTCGGCAAGCCCACCAAATATGAGGTGCGCGATGGCCGCTACTGAGCCGGTCGATATTGTCGAGCTCGGGGTCGGCGATGCGGCGGCTGGGCTCGTGCTGTCGACCGAAGCCGGCTGGAACCAGAACGAGGCCGACTGGCGCTACTTCCTGAGCAAGGGAGTCGTATTCGGCATGCGTGACGACAGCAGGCTGGTGGCGTCCACCGCGCTGCTGCCCTACTCGGCGGACAATGCCTGGATCAGCATGGTGCTGGTGACCGCGGATTTTCGCCGTCGCGGCATCGCGACCAGGCTCATGAATGCATGCCTCGACGTCGCGGCACGGCGCGGCCTGACCACCTGGCTGGACGCGACTCCGGCCGGCGCAACCGTCTATGGCCCGCTCGGCTTCACGCCGGCGCTGCAATTGCGGCGGCTGCGGCTGCAGAAGCCGCAAGCCACCACGGCGACACAGCAACTATCGGTCGGCAGCCTCGACGCCCTGGCCGCACGCGACAGCGGCGCCATGGGATTCGACCGCAGCCCATTGCTGGCGCAGTTCGCGCAACGCCCGGGGTCCCGCATCGCGTCGAACGATGGAGCTATTGCGCTGGTCCGCGACGGGCGCACGGCGCGCCATATCGGTCCCCTGCTGGCCGACCGCGCCGGTCAGGCGCTGGCGCTGGTGGATGCCATCGTCAGTTCCGAAACCGGGCCGTGGCTGATCGACGCCGTTCACTCGCAGGACGAATTTCTCAATGGGCTCGTCGGCTCCGGCTGGAACATCGAGCGGCCGTTTCAGCGCATGCGCTTCGGCCGCACCTCCGCGCAACCGGCGCAACCGCCGTTCGCCGTCGCCGGACCGGAATTTGGATAGGAACAGCGCTCATGCATCGTAGCGAAATCAAGGCCGATATTCGCAAATTGATCGCCGACGGCACGGTGCTGCCGGCGCATCCGCTCGCGCTCGACGCCAACCGCGCGCTCAACGTCCGGCATCAACGTGCCTTGACGCGCTATTATCTCGATGCCGGCGCCGGAGGCCTGGCCGTCGGCGTCCACACCACGCAATTCGCGATCCGCGACGTCGGCATGTACCGGCCGGTGCTGGAACTGGCGGCCGAGACGGCGGCGAACTGGACCCAGCGGCCGCTGGCAATGGTCGCGGGCCTGGCCGGACCGACGCAACAAGCCATTACAGAAGCCAAGACTGCCGTTGGCATCGGCTATCACGCCGGCCTGCTCAGCCTCGCGGCGATGAAATC
>Ga0081540_1000564_pt1 | contig 35930 bp, 39 predicted proteins | sample TabmetS2T1R1_FD_71024 | JGI IMG/M metagenome (GOLD analysis project Ga0081540, IMG submission 71024) | Tabebuia heterophylla rhizosphere microbial communities from the University of Puerto Rico - S2T1R1 | ecosystem: Host-associated > Plants > Roots > Rhizosphere ...
CGGTCAGCGTCCGGGGCGCCTCGGCCGCCTCGGGCCGGGCCTCCGCCAGGGGGGCGGTGCGCAGGTACATTCGCACGGTCGTGCCGGCGCCCGGCTCACTCTCGGCGGTGGCGAGCCCGCCGGCCTGGCGCGCGGCGCCATACACCTGGCTCAGGCCCAGTCCGCTGCCCTCGCCGACGGCCTTGGTGGTGAAGAACGGCTCGAAGACGTGGGCCAGGACGTCGCGCGGCATGCCCTCGCCGTCGTCCTGCACCTCCAGCACCAGGTGGTCGCCGTCGGGCAGGTCCAGGCGCTGGCGCTCGTCGTGACCGGCGGCCCGGGTCCTGACGGTGACCGACCCGCCCCTCGGCATGGCGTCACGGGCGTTGACGATCAGGTTGAGGACAGCCGCCTCCAGCTGCGCCGGCTCGATCGCGCAGCCGCTGGGGCCGCGCGCCAGCGCGTAGCCGAGCGCGGTGGCGTTGAGGTCGATCAACCCGAGCCGCGGGTTCGGGTCGGGAAAGCGTGCATGGTCGAGGAACCAGCCGCTGCCCACGCCCACGTCGAGGTGGTTAGCCGTCACGTGCCGGTCGAAGTGGGCCAGCAGCTTCGGCGTCGGGCACTTCCAGATGAAGCGGTTGGATACGCCGAGCACGAAGAAGTCGTAGAGCGACAGCGTGCGGCGCGTATACACGGCCTGGCCCGCGGCGACGTCGTCGTGGTCGAGGCGGGGGAGACGATCCCCGGCGACGGCACCGTCGTCGAGGGCATCGCCTCGGTCGACGAGTCGGCGATCACCGGCGAGTCGGCGCCGGTGATCCGCGAGGCCGGCGGCGACCGCTCGGCGGTGACCGGCGGCACCAAGGTGCTCTCCGACCGGATCGTCGTCGAGATCACCCAGGAGCCGGGCGGCTCCTTCCTCGACCGGATGATCGCCCTCGTCGAGGGCGCCTCGCGGCGCAAGACCCCGAACGAGATCGCGCTCGGCATCCTGCTCGCCGCCCTCACCCTGATCTTCATCATCGTCGTCGTCAGCCTGCGCCCATTCGCGCTGTTCGCCGGTACGGAACTCTCGGAGACGACGCTGATCGCGCTGCTGGTGGCGCTGATCCCGACGACGATCGGGGCGCTGCTCTCGGCGATCGGGATCGCCGGCATGGACCGCCTCGTCCGCCGCAACGTCCTCGCCCTCTCGGGCCGCGCGGTCGAGGCCTCCGGTGACTGCGACGTGCTGCTGCTCGACAAGACCGGGACGATCACGCTCGGCAACCGCGAGGCGACCGAGTTGATCGCGATGCCCGGCGTCACCAAGGAGGAGCTGGCGGAGGCGGCGCAGATGTCCTCGCTCGCCGACGAGACCCCGGAGGGCCGCTCGATCGTCGTCCTCGCCAAGCAGTTCGGCATCCGCGAGCACGACTTCGCCCAGCATGGCGAGCCGACCTTCGTCCCGTTCAGCGCCGAAACCCGGATGAGCGGCGTCGACTACAACGGCATCCGCCTGCGCAAGGGCGCCGGCGACGCGATCGAAAACTGGGTCCTGGCCGAAGGCGGCCGGCCGCCGGCGGAGCTGAAAGCCGAGCTCGACCGGATCGGCCGCGAGGGGGGGACGCCGCTGGCGGTCGCCCGCAACGAGCGCGTGCTCGGCGTCGTCTACCTCAAGGACGTCGTCAAGGAGGGGATGAAGGCCCGCTTCGACCAGCTGCGGGCGATGGGCATCCGCACGATCATGGTCACCGGCGACAACAAACTGACCGCGGCGAAGATCGCCGAGGAGGCCGGCGTCGACGACTTCCTCGCCGAAGCGACCCCCGAGCGCAAGCTCGAGCTGATCAAGGAGCAGCAGTCCGACGGGCGGCTGATCGCGATGACCGGGGACGGCACCAACGACGCTCCCGCCCTCGCCCAGGCGGATGTCGGCGTGGCGATGAACACCGGCACCCAGGCCGCCCGCGAGGCCGGCAACATGGTCGACCTCGACTCCAACCCGACGAAGCTGATCGAGATCGTCGAGGTCGGCAAGCAGCTGCTGATCACCCGCGGCGCCCTCACCACCTTCTCGATCGCCAACGACGTCGCCAAGTACTTCGCGATCCTGCCGGCGATCTTCGTCACCACCTGGGCGGCGGCGGGAGAAAAGGGGCCGCTGGACGCCCTCAACGTGATGTCGCTCGGCACCCCCGAGTCGGCGATCCTCAGCGCGGTGATCTTCAACGCGCTGATCATCCCGCTGCTGATCCCGCTCTCGCTGAAGGGCGTCCGCTACCGCCCGATCGGCGCCACCGCGCTGCTGCGCCGCAACATCCTCATCTACGGCCTCGGCGGTCTAATCGTCCCCTTCGTCGGCATCAAGTTGATCGACCTCGTCGTCCACAACCTGCTGGGAGCTTGAGGGGAGCGAGGCCGAGGAGATGACGTGAACCGCGGCCACTACAAGATCTTCCTCGGCATGGCCGCCGGGGTCGGCAAGACCTACCGGATGCTGCAGGAGGGGCAGGCCGAAGCCAGCGCCGGCCGTGACGTCGTGATCGGCTACCTCGAGCCGCACGAGCGCGAGGAGACGACCGCTCAGGCGCGCGGGCTCGAGGTCGTTCCCCGCCGCCTGGCCCCGGTCCGCGACGTCAGCGTCGAGGAGATGGACCTGCCGGCGCTGCTCGCCCGCGCCCCCGAGCTGGCGCTGATCGACGAGCTCGCCCACGCCAACCCGCCCGGGCTCGAGCACCGCAAGCGCTACGAGGACATCGCCGACGTGCTGGCCGCCGGGATCGACGTCTTCTCGACCGTCAACGTCCAGCACCTCGAGTCGCTCAACGACCAGGTCGCCGAGCTGACCGAGGTGCGGGTGCGGGAGACCGTGCCGGACTCGGTGCTGGCGGGAGCGGACGAGGTGGTGCTGATCGACCTCACCCCGGAGGCGCTGATCGCCCGCCTGCAGGCGGGCAAGGTCTACCCCGGCGAGAACATCGACGCCGCCCTCAACAACTTCTTCAAGATCGAGAACCTGGCGGCGCTGCGCGAGGTAAGCCTGCGCCAGGTCGCCGAGGACGTCGAGTCCAAGCGGCTCGTCTACAACGCCGAGCCGGAGCCGCTCGGGACGCGGGCCGAGGAAAAGGTCGCCGACGACGCGCCGAGGGCGGTCGGCGAGCGGCTGCTGGCGCTGGTCCGCCCGCAGCCGAGCTCGCAGCGGCTGGTGCGCCGCGCCTGGCGCTCCGCCCAGCGGCTCGGCACCGAGCTCGACCTGCTCTGGGTGAAGCCGCCGAGCCTGGCGATCGAGGGCGAGGTCGAGCACCAGGTCACGGCCCTGCGGCAGCTGGCGTCGGTCCTCGGCGCCCACTTCCTGATCGAGGAACACGACGACCTCGTCGCCGCCGTGGCGCGCGTCGTGCGCGAGCGCGGCAGCACCTACATCATGGTTGGCGAGTCGGCGCCGCCGCGCGGGCTGGCGCGCCTGCGCGACCCGCTCCCCCAGCGCCTGATGCGAGCGACGCCGCCCGGGGTCGACGTCCGCATCGTCGCCCACCGCAGCCTCAAGGAGGAGGAACGATGATCCATGTCGAGCACGTGCTGATCGCGACCGCCCTCGTTCTCGGGCTGGTCGGCGGCTTCCTGCTGGCCCGCTCGCGGCTGCGGCCGAAGGCGCACCGGCCGGAGGCCGTCCACCACATCCTCCTGCCCTTCACCGGCACCGAGATCTCCCGCCGCGCGGTCGACGCCGCGATGCGCCTCGCCCGCGCCGAGGGCGCGACGCTGATGCCCGCCTACCTCGCCCAGGTGCCGAAGAGCCTGCCGCTCGAGTGCGCGATCCCGAACGAGGCGGGGAAGGCGATGTCGATGCTGGAGGCGATCGAACAGCGGGCCACCGCCCAGGGCGTCCCGGTCGACGCCCGGATCGAGCGCGGCCGCACCTACCGCCACGCCCTCGCCCGCCTGTTGGAGAGGGAGGAGTTCGACCGGGTCGTGGTCCCCGCCCACGTCAACGGCGGCGAGGGGCTATCCGGCGACGACCTGATCTGGCTGCTGCAGAAGGCACCGGCGGAGGTCTTGATCCTCCGTCCCGCGCCCGACGACGATCGTCGCCTTCAGCTCGCCAAGCCCATCCGCAGCGCCCCGGCCAGCTCCAGCATCGCCCCGCGCGAGGAGCGGCTGACCGCGGCCTGATTGGCGAAGCCGTGGATCAGGCCGGGGTGCCGGCGGATCGCGACCTTGGTGCCCTCCTCTCGCATCCGGATCGCGTAGGCCTCGCCCTCGTCGCGCAGCGGGTCGAAGCCGGCGGTGGTGACGTAGGCGGGCGGCAGGCCGGAGAGGTCGGGGGCTTTGAGGATCGAGATCCGCGGGTCGTTGATGTCGCTGCCGGGTCCGACGTAGAAGTGCTCGAAGCGGTCCATGTCCTCCTTGGTCAGCAGGAACCCGTCGGCGAACAGCAGCCGCGAGCGCGGGTCGTCGGCGGAGTCGGTGACCGGGTAGATCAGCAGCTGGAAGGCCGGCAGCGGCCCGCCCTCGGCCTTGCCGCGCAGGCAGACGACCGCCGCCAGGTTGCCACCGGCGGAGTCGCCGCCGACCGCGATCCGCGCGGGATCGACGCCGAGCTCCGCCGCGTTCGCCGCCGCCCAGGTGAACGCAGCCCAGGCGTCTTCGATTGCGGCGGGGAAAGGGTGCTCCGGCGCCAGCCGGTAGTCGACGGAGAGCACCGCCACGCCCGCGGCGGCGGCGATGAAGCGGCAGACCCCGTCATGAGTCTCGAGGTCGCCGATCACGAAGCCGCCGGCGTGGAAGAAGACGAGCAGCGGCGGCGGCGCCCCGCCGGGCAGGCCGCCCGGCAGGTAGAAGCGGGCCCCGATCTGGCCCTCCGCGGTCGGAATTCGGAGGTCTTCGACCCGCGCCATCGGGATCTTCGGCCGCCACTCGCTCGCCTGCGCTCCCTGCCGGTTGAGGATGCGGGCCTCCGCCGGGGGCAGGCCGTTGGTGTAGGAGCGGGTGCCGGCGAATTCGGCGAGCCGGATCAGCGCGTGGACGTCGCTGGCCAGCGTCTGCCCGTCGATCTCGGGTGGCTCGCCGAACACGAGCCGCTGCAGCCGCGCCGGCAGGTTGCAGGCGGCCTTGAGCAGGCGATGCTCGACGGCGACCGGTAGGCGAGGTGCAGTGGCCACGGCGGGCTGAAGGCTACGCGAATCGGTGCAGTGGTGCGCGCGGCGGGGAGAGTCCAGCCGCCGCGCGCCCTTGGCTCTCGGTGCGCGTGCTCGCCTGCGTATTCGCTCTCTCGGTCGTCACCCTTGGCGTCTCGGTCCGGCCCGCCTGCTCCTCCCATGCGGGCGACTTCGCGCCCTTTCCCGCAGCCAATGTTGCGATCAAGGGCCCGGCGCGCGCCGAATGCGCGACCCCGGCGCGCCTGCGCCTGCACCGCTTCGAGGACGGCTCCGCCTGGCTCGAGTGCGGCCCTCGTATCCTCGTCCGCGTCTCGGTCCCACGCTGACACCAATTGGTGTACTGGTTAATATTGTTTCGGAACAGACCGAGTACCCGACCCGGGAGGCCCGATGTTCACCGCTCCAGTCCGCCGTGCCGTCGTTCTCGTCCTCGCCACGGCAGCCTTGCTTGCGGTGTCCATCTCTGCACCTGCGGCCGCATTCGAGGACAAGGACTGCGCAGACTTCAAGACCCATAGGCAGGCGCAGCACTACTACAAGAAGCATGGTGGGCCGCGGTACGACCCCAGCCACCTCGATGCCGACCACGACGGCAAGGCCTGCGAGGACCTTCCGTAGCCAGCCGCTCTCCCTAAGCGACGAACGTCACACCCAAATGGTGTAGCTGCGCACTACCGTGACCGTCGGAGCCATGGTGGCCACGGCGATAGCGGAGCCAGCAACCGAGCCCAGGACGATCCCGGGACTGCCGCCCGGCCCGCGAATGCCGCGCGCGCTGCAGACCGCGATCTGGTCGCGCCAGGCGCAGTGGATGTTGAGGCAGAGCCGCGCCCGCTTCGGGCGCATGTTCACCCTGCGGATCGCCTACGAGGGCGAGTGGGTGATGGTGGCCGAGCCGGAGCTGGTCAAGCGAGTCTTCACCGGCGACCCGAAGGTCTTCCACGCCGGCGAGGGCAACCAGATCCTGCGCCCGATCCTCGGCGACAACTCGGTCCTGGTCCTCGACGAGAAGCAGCACATCGGCCAGCGCCGCCTGCTGCTGCCGCCGTTCCACGGCGAGCGCATGCAGGCCTACGGCGAGAAGATGGCCGAGATCGCCGCGCGCGAGATCGAGAGCTGGCCGACCGGCACCCCCTACGCGCTGCGCCCGCGGATGCAGGCGATTACGCTGGAGATCATCCTCGCCACGGTCTTCGGCGTCGACCACGGCGAGCGGATGGCGCCGCTGCGCGACGCGCTGCGGGGCTTCCTCGACCTCACCACCAACCCGGCGCTGCTGGCGCCGCTGCTCCTGATCGGCCCCGACCGGATCCGCCGCGTCGCCGCTTTCCGCCGCCGCGTCGACCTCGTCGACGAGCTGATCTACGGCGAGATCGCGGAGCGGCGCAACGCCGCCGATCTGGCCGAGCGCGAGGACATCCTCTCGATGCTGGTCGCCGCTCGCCACGAGGACGGCAGCCCGATGAGCGACGCCGAGATCCGCGACGAGCTGCTGACTCTGCTGGTCGCCGGCCACGAGACGACGGCGACCGCCCTCTCCTGGGCGATGGAGCGACTGGTCCGCCACCCGGAGAAGCTGGAGCGGCTGCGCGACGAGGCCTTCGCCGGCGAGGACGCCTACCTGACGGCGACGATCCAGGAGACGCTGCGGCTGCGGCCGGTGATCGTGCTCGTGATCCGCAAGCTGACCGAGCCGGTCGAGCTCGGCGGCTACGAGCTGCCCGCCGGCGCTTCGGTCACCCCGTCGATCTACCTGATTCACCGCGACCCCGAGATCTACCCCGAACCGAACCGCTTCCTGCCCGAGCGCTTCCTCGACAACCCGCCCGGCACCTACACCTGGATCCCGTTCGGCGGTGGCGTCCGCCGCTGCCTCGGCGCCGCCTTCGCCCAGTTCGAGATGGCGGTCGTCCTCCGCGAGCTGGTCAAGCACCACGACATCCGGCCCGCCAACCCGGCCGCCGAGCGTCCCTTCCGCCGCGCGATCACCGAGACCCCCCGGCACAACGCCGAAGTCGTCCTCAGCTGACCGGCACCCGGATCCCGCCGGGCCAGGGCGTCCGCGGGCGGTTGTCGCAGGGCTCGAAGACCGTTTCCTCGTAGCCCCGCGTGTTGACGAACGAGGTCGAGGGATGGCCGTCGGGGTCGACCATCTCGCCGTAGTAGAGGAAGACCCGGCCGCGCAGGGGCGGGCGGCACGCTGACCGCGACCTCGCCGTGGCCTTCGACGAGCAGCGGCATCTTCGCCACCAGCCCGTTCGCGGTCCGGCTCATCTGCGCCAGTGGGTGCTTGAAGACGCCCACCGGCCCGGCGCTGACTGACAGCGCCCGCCAGTTCGCCGGCCCGTAGGGGAATGAGCGTGAGAACGCATTTATGCCCGCTATGCGGGTCTAAATGCGTTCTCGACAAGCGCTTGCGTTCGTGCCTCAGCCATCGTTGGGCAAGCTGACTGCGAGTCGCCGTACGAGCGGCAGCAACGCCACGCCGAGTGCGTAGAAGACGACTGCCACCCCGATCGGGTCGGGGCCGAGGACACCGCGGTCGGCGGCGAGGTCGATGAACACCATCACGACGACCACGGTCAGCGGCAGCAAGGTGGCGGCGCTTACCCAGCGAACGGCGCTGGCGTTCTCCTCCGCCGAGCGCAGGAGAAAGGACGCGTGGCCGGTGGCGAGGGCGAGGATGAGGGCGTAGGCAAGCGTCGTCTCGTCACCGAGCAGTCCCTCGGCCGACCAGATCTTGGTCATGGCGATGACGAATGCGGCCAGCGAAATGGCGATGGTCAGATAGCCGAAGGGGGCATTGAGCGAGCGCCGTCGGGCGAGATTGCTGCCGGCGACGCCCGTGACGCTGGTCAGACCCAGGGCCAGCACGGTTTGGGCGATGTGGGCGTTGGTTTCGCTGATCGCCGGGCCGAAGATGATCAGCCCGCTGGTCAAGAGCGCACCTGCGCAGAGGGCCAGGATGAGCAGGCCGACGATGGCCCGAGTCGGATCGTGCTCCCGCAGCACCCTGCCAGCCTAACCGGCTCGCCTTGGGCGAGCCGGTTCTTCCCTCAACCGCAGCCGGTGTTGTTGCCGCAGCTGCTGCACGTGTAGCAAGACCCGGTCCGCTGCATCATGCCGCCGCACTGGTCGCAGGCCGGGCCCAGCTCGAGGCCCTGCATCCTGGCCGGGCGCACCGGCGGGGTTTCGGTCATCGCCGAGGCCGCGGGGGCGGGCTTCTTGGCGTGGCCGTTGCCGTTGCCGCCGTTGCTGGGGCCGGCGGTGTCGCCGGTCAGGCCGATGCTCATCTGCGAGGTCTCCGCTTCCTTCTTGGCCCGCACGTCCGAGGTCATGATCCCCAGTTCCTCGAGCGTGTCGGTGTCATCGATGAAGCGGCTCGCGAGCCAGCGCATGATGTAGTCGGGCATCGATTTGGCGAACGGGATCTCCGGGTTGCTGGTCATCCCCTCGGGGTCGAAGCGCATGTAGCTGAACTTGCGCACGAAGTCTTCGAGCGGCACCCCGTACTGGAGGCCGAGGGAGATCGCCGTCGCGAAGGCGTTGAGCAGCCCGCGCATCGTCGAGCCCTCCTTGCCGATGTCGGTGAGGAAGATCTCGCCCACGGTCCCGTCCTCGTATTTGCCGGCGGTGATGTAGCCCTCGTGGCCGGCGATCGAGAACTTGTGGGTGATCGATTCGCGCTCCTGCGGCATCCGCTTCCGCACCGGCTCGGCCATCGCCACTTCGGCCACCGCCTCCTTCTCTTCCTGGGCGTCGGTGCGCAGCGCCTGCGCCGTCTTCGAGCCGTCGCGGTAGATCGCCAGCGCCTTCAGGCCGCCCTTCCAACCCCGCGTGTAGGCGTCGGCGATGTCCTCGACGGTCGCCGTCTGCGGCATGTTGACCGTCTTCGAGATTGCCCCGGAGAGGAACGGCTGCGCCGCCGCCATCATGTCGATGTGGCCGGTGTGGGTGATCGCCCGCTCGCCGACCGCGACGTCGAAGACCTCGAGGTGCTCGTCCTTCAGCCCCGGGGCGCCGACGATCGTTCCGTTCTCGGTGATGTGGGCGTCGATCTGGTCGACCTCGGTGTCCGAGTAGCCGAGCGTCTGCAGCGCCAGCGGCACCGAGCGGTTGACGATCGTCATCTGGCCGCCGCCGACCAGCTCCTTGTACTTGACCAGCGAGAAGTCGGGCTCGATCCCGGTCGTGTCGCAGTCCATCAGGAAGCTGATCGTCCCGGTCGGCGCCAGCACCGTCGCCTGCGCGTTGCGGTAGCCGTGCTCGTCGCCGAGCTCGACCGCTTCGTCCCAGGAGCGCTGGGCGGCCTCGAGCAGGTCGCCCTTGATCCCGGTGCCGTCGACGTCGTAGGCGGCGTCGCGGTGCATCCGCATGACGCCGTTGTGCGGGGCCCGGTTGCGCTCGTACTCGTCGTAAGGGCCGGTCGCCTCGGCGGCGATCAGCGCCGACTGGCGGTAGGCGCGGCCGGTCATCAGCGCCGTGATCGCGGCGGCGACGTTGCGGCCCTCGAGCGAGTCGTAGGGGAGGCCGTCGGACATCAGCAGGGCGCCGAGGTTGGCGTATCCGAGCCCGAGCTGGCGGAAGCGGCGGGCGTTGTCGCCGATCTGCTCGGTCGGGTAGGAGGAGGGGGAGACGACGATCTCCTGGGCGAGGAAGACGACGTCGACCGCGTGCTCGAAGTCCTCGCTGTCGAAGCTGCCGTCCTCGCGGCGGAATTTCATCAGGTTGAGCGAGGCCAGGTTGCAGGCCGAGTTGTCGACGTGCATGTACTCGCTGCACGGGTTCGAGGCGTTGATCCGGCCCGACTCCGGGCAGGTGTGCCAGCGGTTGATGATCGTGTCGTACTGGACGCCCGGGTCGGCGCAGCGCCAGGCGGCGTCGGCGATCTGGTTCATCAGCTCGCGGGCGTCGAGCGTCTTCGTCGTTTCGCCGTTGGTCCGGGCCTTCAGCTCCCAGTCCTCGCCGGCCTCGACCGCCTCCATGAAGTCGTCGGTGACCCGCACCGAGTTGTTGGCGTTCTGGTACTGGATCGAGGTGAAGCCGTCACCGTCGATCGACATGTCGAAGCCCTTTTCGGCCAGCGCCTGGGCCTTGTCCTCCTCGTTGGCCTTGCACCAGATGAACTGCTCGACGTCCGGGTGGTCGACGTCGAGGACGACCATCTTCGCCGCCCGCCGGGTCTTGCCGCCGGACTTGATCGTCCCGGCCCAGGCGTCGGCGCCGCGCATGAAGCTGACCGGCCCGGAGGCGAGGCCGCCCTTGGAGAGGTGCTCGACCGAGCCGCGGATGTTGGAGAGGTTGATCCCCGAGCCGGAGCCGCCGCGGAAGATCATCCCCTCCTTCGTGTTCCACTCCAGGATCGACTCGATGGTGTCGTCGACGCTGAGGATGAAGCAGGCCGAGCACTGCGGTTTCTCCTCGAAGCCGACGTTGAACCAGACCGGCGAGTTGAAGGCCGCCTTCTGGTGCAGGAGGATCGCGGTCAGCTCCATCTCGAAGGCCTCGGCGTCCTCCTCGGAGGCGAAGTAGCCGCCCTCGCGACCCCAGCCGGCGATCGTCCCGGCGACGCGGCCGATCATCTGCTTGACCGAGCTCTCGCGCTCGGGGCTGCCGAGCTTGCCGCGGAAGTACTTCTGGGCGACGATGTTGGTCGCGTTCTGCGACCAGCTCTTGGGGAACTCGACCCCGCGCTGCTCGAAGGCCGGATTCTCCGGATCGCCGATCACCGCATCGCGGATCTCCCACTCGATCTGGTCGAAAGGATGCACGCCGGCAGCCGAAAACCGCCGCTCGACTGAGAGGCCCCGCAGACCGTTTTTGGGACTGGAAATGGCGGTCTTGGACATCAAACTTCTCCTCTCGCAGCGACTTTCAGGGGTAACAGAGGAGGATCGTTGAACGAGTGGACGGAAAAAGTCCCCGAAGACGCAAATAAGGCGTTACAGAGGACCCTGCCCACTGCTCCTATTTTGACAAGTCCCCAAACTCGGCAAAGGCCATCGCGGCTGCGTCGGCTCGGCCTGCAGCGGGTACTCTGCGGGCATGGTCGACGACCTGCGCAAGGGCGCCGAGCGGATGGGGGAGCGGGCGACCGCCGCCAAGGAAGCCGCCAAAGAGGCGACGGCTGACGCGATCGCGCTGGTCAAGCCGAAACTGCGCGGCGTCTCGCACGAGTGGGCGTTCTTCCTCTCGCTCGGCTTCGGCACGGCGCTGATCGTCCTGGCCAAGACGGAGAAGGCGACCCTGGCGGTGGCGATCTACGCGGTCAGCCTCTCCGCCCTGTTCGGCTGCAGCGCCCTCTACCACCGGGTCAACTGGACGCGGCCCGAAGTGCGGCTGGCGATGCGCCGGCTCGATCACTCGATGATCTTCTTCCTCATCGCCGGTACCTACACGCCGTTCGCCCTGCTCGTCCTCCACGGCGCCCTGGCGACCGCGATCCTGGTCGTCGTCTGGACCGGCGCGATCGCCGGCGCGATCGTCGAGGTCGTCTGGATCAACCACCCGAAATGGGCCTCGGTCCTGATCTACATGTCGCTCGGCTGGGTCGCGATCGCCGCTTTCCCGGCGCTCTGGTCCTCGCTCGGCGTCGCCGGCTCGATGCTGGTCGTCGCCGGCGGCGTCCTCTACACCGCCGGCGCCGTCGTCTACGCGACCCAGCGTCCGAACCCCAACCCGGCGATCTTCGGTTACCACGAGGTCTTCCACCTCTTCGTCATCGCCGCCGCGATCGCGCATTTCTCAGCGGTAGCATTCTTCGCTCTGCCCAAGGCCTAGCCAGCACTCACCGATGCGCCGAAACGTCCTCGTCCTCTCCGCCGCGCTGACCCTGCTCGCCGCCGCACCCGCCGCTGCGCAGGCTTCCTGGGGCGCGATCGCGGTCGATCCCGAAACCGGCGACTACGGCGTCGCCTACGACTTCGACACAGCCGCCGCCGCCCAGCGCCGCGCGAAACACGAATGCGCCGACCCGCACTGCAAGGTCGCGGCCTGGGTCAGCAACGGCTTCGCCGCCCTGGTCCGCACCAAGAGCGGCGTCTACTACGCAGGAATAGGCCGGACCGAGAACCTGGCGCGCAAGAAGGCCCGCCAGCACGCGCACGACTCGAGCGCCCGCTACATCACCTCTGTCTTCAGCGGCTACAGCTAGACCGCAGCGGGCTCGAAGGCCGCCAGCTCCTCGACTTCGCTGGCCAGCTCGGCGAGGATCTCACTCAGCTGCTCGGACTGCTCGGGCGCCAGCTCCAAGCGGCCGTCCTGGTACTGCTCCTGGGCGCGGGCGACCGGCAGCTCACCCTCGACGACGCGGCCGCCGAGCGCACCGAGGACCTTGCGGACCTCGGCCTGCGCCCAGACGGCGCCGAACATCCCGGTCGAGGCGCCGATCGCCGCCGCCGGCTTGCCCATCAGGGCGCTCTTGCCGGCCGGGCGCGAGACCCAGTCGAGCGCGTTCTTCAGCTGGCCCGGGATCGAGTGGTTGTACTCCGGGGTGGCGATGAGGACCGCGTCGGCCTCGCGCACCGCCTGTCGCAGCTCCTCGACCACCGCGGGGGTGCCCTCCTCTTCGATGTCGGCGTCGTAGGGCGGGATCTCCCGCAGCCGCTCGTACTCGACCAGCTCCACCCCGGCGGGCAGCCGCTCGGCGGCCGCCCGCAGGAGGGCGCTGTTGTAGGAGTCCCGGCGCAGGCTTCCGGAGATGCCGAGGACCTTCATCGCTAGGACTCCTGGGCGACGAGCTCGAGCTCGACGTTGATCGCGACCTCCCACTCGAGGACGTCGCCGCCGCTCGGCAGCTCGGCGTTCCAGCGGAGGCCGAAGTCACGCCGGTCGACGGCGGCCTCGAACGAGAAGCCGACGCGCTCGGAGCCGCCGAGGTCGGCGCCCAGCTGGGCGAAGCGGCCGACCGCGTTGACCTCGCGGGTCTCACCGTGGATCTCGAGCCGGCCGCTGAGGCGGGCGGTGCCGTCGTCCTCGACGGTCAGCTCGCTGGAGCTGAACCTGAGCTGCGGGTATTTCCCGGCGTCGAAGAAGTCGGGGCTCATCAGGTGGCCCTTCAGCATCTCCTCGTCGATGTCGATGCTGGCCACCTCGACGCTGCCCTCGAGCTTCGGGCTCTCGCCGCCGGTCAGCGTCGCCTCGTAGCGGTCGAAGCCGCTGCGGAAGGTGGCGATGCCGTTGTGGGTGATCGCGAAGTGGAGGCCGGAGTGGACGGGGTCGACGTTCCACGTCCCGGCCGGGATCTGCTGGTTGACGGTCTCGGTGCTCATCGTCTTTACCTTTCGCTTAAGTTGCTTGACGTGTCAAAGATTGAGGCAGAAACCATCGTAGCAGAAATGCTTGCTACGTCAACTATTGTCATTTCAACCTTCTTCTGCGATGATCCACATATGTCTGAGTCCGCGACTGCCACTGCCTCTCCAGCTACCCACGACTCCTGCGGGGGAACTCCCCACCGCGAGGCGTGGCTGGCGCTGGCCCGCGCCCACGCGGCGATCACCGGTCGCATGCAGGAGGCGCTGACGGCCGCCGGGTTGCCGCCGCTGCCCTGGTTCGAGGTCCTGGCAACCCTCTCCGAGGCACCCGAGCAGCGGATGAAGATGGGCGAGCTGGCCGAGGCGCTGGTGATCACCCGCGGCGGCCTGACCAAGCTCGTCGACCGCCTGATCAAGGCCGGCCTGCTCGAGCGGACCTTCTGCGAGACCGATCGCCGGGTCAGCTACGCGACCCTGCTGCCGGCCGGCACCGAGCTGCTCGGCGAAATGCGCCCGGTGGTCAGTGCGGAGCTCGAGGTCGCCTTCAGCGCCAACCTCAGCGAGAAGCAGGCCGGCCAGCTGCGCGAGACGCTCGAGCAGCTCCGCGTCAGCGCCTGCGGCACCGTCTGAGCCGCGACCTCGTTGAGTTGCGCGGAAAATCGATGCGGCAGTTTGCCTTCTATGGGCGGGCAAATTGACGCATCGATTGAGAGCAACTGGCAGCGGGGATGCGGCTAGGCCAGCGCCGCGGCAGCCCGCTCTTTGGCGGACTCGATGATCGCCAGCACGGCGGTCTCCTCGCCGTCGCGCAGGAGCTCGATCGGGTCGGGGTCGCCGTTGACGATCCCCTCGAAGAACTCCTTTCGGTCCTGGTAGGTCGGCAGCGTCCCCTTCGCCCAGCCGCGGGCGTCGTTGAGGATCACCGCCAGGCGCGCGTACTCCTCGCCGAACAGCTCGGAGACCTCGCGCTTCATCCGCTTCGCCAGCGCCGGTGAGGCGCCGGCGGTCGAGATCGCGATCGCCAGCGGCCCGGTGCGGACGATCGCCGGCAGGATGAAGTTGCAGAGCGGCGGCACGTCGACGATGTTGACCAGCATCGCCCGCTTCTCGGCGTCGTCGAAGACGCCGATGTTGACCTCGGAGTCATCGGTGCAGGCGATCACCATGAAGACGCCCTCGAGGTCCTCGAGCCCGGCGTAGGCCCGCTTCTCCCAGGCGATCGAGCCCTCGCGGGCGAGGTCTTCGAGCTCGGGGTGGGCGGTGGGCGCGATCAGGGTCACGTCGCCGTCGCAGGCGAGCAGCCCCTCGACCTTCTCGAGGCCGATGTCGCCGCCGCCGACGACCACCGTTCGGCGGCCGGTCAGTTTCAGGCAGGCGATGTAGAAGGGGGTCTCGAGCATGTCCCGCACGCAGGACTGATCGCAGATTCCCTTGCGGAACTGGCAGACGCACTCCTTGCCGGCGTAGGCCTGGGCTGGCATGGAACACAGGTTAATGAGAATGCAGCGCCGCCCCCGGACGCGGAAGGGGAGGGCCATCCATATCTGATTCTTTGGACCTCCCCGAAAGCAGAGGAGGCGGGCGCTCATATGGCGTCGAGGGTGAGGCGCAGGCCGTCCTCGAGGCTGGTCGTCGCCCGCCAGCCGAGCTCGCGTTCGGCGCGGCCGGCGTCGAGCGCGATCCGCTGAACCTCGCCCGCCCGCGGCGGCGCGAACTCGGGCTCGAAGCTGTCGGCGCCGCCGAGCCGGCCGAGGATCTCCGCCAGCTCGAGCACGCTCGCCTCGCGGCCGGTGCCGAGATTGACCGGGCCCCTTGCCGCCGAATCGGAGGCCGCCAGCGCCGCCGAGACGACGTCGCCGACGTAGAGGTAGTCGCGGGTCTGGGTGCCGTCGCCGAAGATCTTCGGCCGGCCGCCGGAGGCGAGCAGGCCGCAGAAGATCGCGATCACGCCGGCCTCTCCGAGCGGGTCCTGGCGCGGGCCGTAGACGTTGCCGAGCCGCAGGGCGATCGTCGATAGCCCGTAGAGCCGTTCGAACAGCGAGAGATAGCCCTCGGCCGCGTACTTGCTCTGGCCGTAGGCGGAGAGCGGGGCGATCGCGGTCGACTCGTCGAGCGGCAGCTGCTGGCCCTCGCCCTCGCCGTAGATCGCGCCGCCGGTCGAGACGAAGACGATTCGCTCGCTGCCGGCGCCGCGCGCCGCCTCGAGCACGTTGGCGGTGCCGCCGACGTTGACCGCGGCGTCGAAGGCCGGGTCCTCGATCGACTTGCGGACGTCGATCTGAGCGGCGAGGTGGAAGATGGTCTCGGGCTTGCGCTCGGCGGCCAGCGCGGCCAGCGCGGCGGCGTCGCGGATGTCGACCTCGGCCAGCTCTGCGCCCGCCGCGAGCGCGCCCTCGAGGTTGACTAGGCGGCCGGTGGAGAGGTCGTCGACGACAGTCACCTCGTCACCGCGCGCGAGCAGAGCGTCGACCAAGTTCGAGCCGATGAATCCCGCGCCGCCAGTGACGAAGCACCTCACAATGGCGCGGATCCTATGCGGATCGTCTCGCCGCGGGCACGAGATCAACTGAGAGAACTCGAGGAGAGCGGCCGAGCGCCCCTGCTACCCTCGCCGCCCGATGCGACTCATAGTCACCGAGAAGAACAGCAGCGCGAAAAAGATCGCCGAGATCCTCGGCGCGCCCCAGGGCGGGCCGACGAGCGACAAAACCTTCAAAGTCCCGTATTACATGTGGAGCGACTCCGACGGCGACCACATGACCGTCGGCCTCAAGGGCCACGTGCTCGGTCCTGCCTTCCCCGAGGGCTACTCGAACTGGCAGAAGACCGACCTGCACGACCTGATCGACGCCAAGCTGATCAAGGAGCCGACCGACAAAAACGTCGTCAAAGCGATCAAGAAGCTGGCCAAAGAGGCGGACTCGCTGGTGATCGCCACCGACTTCGACCGCGAGGGCGAGCTGATCGGGCTCGAGGCGCTGGAGGAGATGCTCGACGCCAACCCGGAGCTCGGCTCTCGCGAGGAAACCGATGCCGGCACGCTGAAGGTGCTGCGCGCCCGCTACTCGGCGCTGACCAAGGAAGAGATCGAGCGCGCCTTCTCCGAAATCGACTACCTGTCCTACCCGCTGGCCAACGCCGGCGCCGCCCGCCAGGACATCGACCTGCTCTGGGGCGCGACCTTGACCCGCGCCGTCTCCCTCGCCAGCCGCCGCTTCGGCTCCAACTTCCTCTCCGTCGGCCGCGTCCAGAGCCCGACCCTGGGCCTGATCGTCGAGCGCGAGATGGAGCGCCGCGCCCACGTCGCGAAACCGTTCTGGGAAGTGTTCGCCAACTTCGAGCACCCTGACGGCGCCTTCGAGGCCCACCACGCGACCGACAAATTCTGGGAGCAGGCAGAGGCCGACGCGGCCCTCGCCGGGACCGCCTCGCCGGGGATCGTGAAAGCGGTGACGGCGCGCAAGAACACGCGCAAACCGCCGACCCCCTACAACACCACCGCCTTCAGCACCGACGCCTCCAGCCGCCTCGGCATCACCCCCGCCAGCGCGATGCGGATTGCCGAGGACCTCTACATGGACGGCTTCATCTCCTACCCGCGCACCGACAACACCGTCTACCCGGCCTCGCTGCCCGTGCGCGAGCTGATCACCTCGCTGGTCCGGGTCAAAGAGTTCTCGGCCGCCTCCGGCCTGCTCGACCAGCCGCAGCTGACCCCGACCCGGGGCAAAAAAGAGACGACCGACCACCCGCCGATCTACCCGACCCAGGCGATCCACCCCGGCGCCCTCGAGGGGCCGAAGAAACGGGTCTACGAACTGGTCGTCCGCCGCTTCCTCGCCACCTTCAGCCCGCCGATGATCACCGAGTCGACCCGCGCCGACATCGAGGCCGGCGACCAGAGCTACTTCGTCCGCGGCTCGGTCGTCGTCGACCCCGGCTACGCCGGCATCTACACCTACGCCCGCTCCTCCGACGAGGAGATCCCGGCCCTGCAGGAGGGCCAGGAGCTGGCGCTCTCCAGCACCGGCGCAGCGGCGACCGATGACGAGCCCGCCGGCACCGACAACCCCTGGGCGGTCGGCAAGGAGACGCAGCCGCCGGCCCGGATCTCGCAGGCGAAGCTGATCGAAATGATGGAGGAGCGCGGCCTTGGTACCAAAGCGACTCGCGCCGACATCATCCAGAAGCTGTTCGACCGCGGCTACGTCTACGGCAACCCGCCGATTCCCACCGAGACCGGGATCGCCCTCTACGAGGCGTTCAAGAACTACGTGCCGGCGATGGCGACGCCGGAGATGACCGCCCAGCTCGAGGCCGAGATGGACCGGATCGCGGCTGGCGAGATGACCAAGGGCAGCGTCGTCGGCGAGAGCCGCGAACTGCTCCACAAAACCTGGAGCGAAATCGACGACAGCCGCGAAGACCTCGCCAAAGTGATCTGGAAAGGGATGGACGAGGACCGCATCCTCGGTCCCTGCAAGGTCTGCGAAGAAGCCGGCCGCACCAAGGAGGACGGCTCGCCCAACATGCTGCGGATCATCCGCGCGAAAAAATCGGGCAAACGCTTCGTCGGCTGCAGCGGTTGGGTGCTCGACGATCCAGACTCCTGCGACCAGACCTTCCCGCTGCCCCAGCGCGGCGACGTCTTCCGGCTCGAGGAGCGCTGCTCGATCTGCGATCAGACGCCGCGGCTGAAAGTCCAGCCCTTCCGCGGCCGGCCCTGGAACCTCTGCCTCAACGACGACTGCGAGTCGATGCAGGAGATGAAGAAACGCCGGGCGGAGCGCGAAGCGGCGAAAAAAGCCAAAGAAGAGATGGACCAGAAGCCGATGCCCGAGAAAGACAAATCGGCGACCGCGACGCGGAAACGGAAACGGGCCAAAGCCGCGGCCAAATGACGTGACTCAGGCGTCGCCAGGCAAGGACGCAGGCAGCCCGAATAGCAGCGCTATTCGGGCTGCCGAGGACGCCGCATGGCGGCGAGCTGAGGCCGTCATTTGATGTTCATCTCCCTCGAGGGAGTGGACGGCTCCGGCAAGAGCACCCAGGCGGGCCTGCTGCTCGAAGAGCTTTCGCCGAACGCGATCCTGGTCAGGGAGCCAGGGGGCACCGAGGCGGCCGAGCGAATTCGAGAGCTGCTCGCCGATCCCAAGGTCGAGTTGGAGCCATTGGCCGAGCTGCTCTTGTTTCTCGCGGCCCGGGCGGATCTGACCGCCCGGGTGATCAGACCGGCTCTGGAGCGGGGTGAAGACGTCATCTCCGACCGCTTCGCCGATTCGACGGTTGCCTACCAGGGTGCGGCTCGCGGGCTCGGGGTCGGTGAGACGATCTCCCTCACCGATGCCGCTTGCGAGGGAACCTGGCCGGATCTGACGCTTCTCCTGCGGGTGGACCCCGAGCTGGCTCTGTCGCGCGCGAAGGGCGATGATCGCTTCGAGTCCGAGGGGCTGGAGCTCCAGCGAACGGTGGCGCAGGCCTACGAGGAAATTGCACAGATCGCGTCGGACCGCGTCGTCGTGATCGACGGTGAAGGCTCGGTCCAAGAGGTCCACGAGCGCGTCATGGCCACCATCCGCCAGCACGCCGAATGAGCCGAGAACGCACTTCCTCTCACGCCGTCGGCCGAGAACGCGTTTCGACCCGCTATGCGAGCGGAAGTGCGTTTTCGGCGGGGAGGGCGGCGGGATGATCGCACTCGAGCAGGCGACCGAGCACCAGGGCCGCGCCCGGGTTGCGCTCAGCGCGGCGCTCGAGGCGGGCCCGTCGCACGCCTACCTGCTCCGCGGCCCGCGGGGCTCGGGCAAGCGGGCGGTCGCGCGGGCGTTCGCGGCCGAGATCCTCGCTGCCGCGGCCGCCGAACCGGAGGACGCCCGGCGCCGCGCCCTGCTCGACCCCTCGCCGCACCCGGACCTGGTCTGGCTGGCGCCGCGCGGGGCCCAGCACCTGGTCGAGGAGGTGCGCGAGCGGGTGATCCGCGCCTCCGCCTACCGGCCTTTCGAAGGCGGCAAGCGGGTCTTCGTCGTCGAGGCGGCGGAGGCAATGCGGGACGAGAGCCAGAACGCGCTGCTGAAGACGCTCGAGGAGCCGCCCGATTTCGTCCACCTGATCCTGCTCAGCTCCGAGCCCGAGGCTTTGCTGGAGACCGTCGCCTCGCGCTGCCAGCCGGTCGAGCTCGCGCCCTACCCGGCGGCGGTGCTGGAGGCGGAGCTCGCCGGCGCCGGGGGGGAGGACGAGGTCGCGGCGGCGGCCCGGCTCGCCGGCGGCGACCGCGAGCGAGCCGAGCTGCTGCTCTCCGCGCGCGGCCGCGAGGTCCGCGCCGAGGCCGAGCGCTGCGTCGCCGCGGCGCTCGCCGGCGAGGTCGCCGCGGCGCCGTGGCGAGCGCTGCTCGACCGCGCCGAGGCGGCCGGCGAGGACGCCGAAGCGGCGACCCGCGAAGCGCTCGAGGCGGAGGCCGAGGCCGGTCTCAAACGCACCGCCCGGGAGAGCGGCGAGGAGGCCAAACGCGCCGCCCGCCGCCGCCGCACCGAGATCCTCGAACTGGGGCTCGAGCTATGCGCCATCTGGCTGCGCGATCTCGCCGCGCTCGCCAGCGGTGCCGAGGAGGTCGCCTACAACCGCGACCGGCTCGAGCAGCTTCGCCTCCAGGCGGCCGGCCTCGACCCGACCCGCGCCCGCGGCGGCGCCGAGCTGGTCCAGGAGACGCGCCGCGGTTTCGAACTGAACGTCTCTGAGGAGTTGGCCTTAGAGGCCCTGTTCTTTCGACTCGAGCGCCTTTTCGCCTGACGTCGAGCCGTTCCCGTTCAGTTCTTCCCGCGCCTGCTGCTGCGCCTTTTCCAGCGCCCGCTCCTGCGCCAGCCGCGTGATCTGCGCGGCCTGGCGGGACATGATTACGCTGAAGTTGAGCGCCAGGCCGAGCAGGAAGAAGAGGACGATCGAGAACAGGGCGACGTTGGTGTCGCGGACGCCCATCGCGTCGGCGACCACCTGCAGCAGGCCGGGGAAGGCGGCGCCGGCGAGCATCCCGATCCCGGCGACGAACCAGATCACGCTGTAGCGCTCCTGCAGCCGGTCGCGCCGGATCAGCTCGAGAACCAGCAGCATGAAGGCGATCGCCAGGATCGCGGCGAGGATCCGGGTCTGCGCGGTGAGCCGGACCGTGTCGGCGCTGGCGGCAAAGAGGAAGGTCACTGCTCGACCTCCGCCCGCCGCGGCCGGAACTGGCCGACCAGCAGCACGACAAGTCCCTTGAAGATGAAGAAGGCAGAGCGCAGCGGGGTGAGGAAGGAGCTGCCGCCCTTGCGCTCGAGCATCCGCACCGGCAGCTCCTCGACCCGCAGCCCCTGCCGCACCGCCAGCTGCAGCGACTCGATCTCGGCGAAGTCCGGCGAGTAGTGCTGGCTGAACAGCGACATCACCCGCCGGTTCGCGGCGCGCATGCCGCTGGTCGTGTCGGTGAAGCGCTGCCGCGTCGCCAGGGTGAGGAAGAAGCGGAAGACGCCGATCCCGATCCGGCGCGAGAGGGTCGCCTTGTAGTCGCCGCTCTGCGCCGCCGCCTCGGGGTCGCGGTAGCGCGAGCCGATCACCAGGTCAGCGCGGTCGGCGGTCACCTCGGCCAGCAGGCGCGAGACCTCGGCGGCGGGGTGCTGGCCGTCGGCGTCGAGGTGGGCGCAGCAGTCGTAGCCTTCGCGCAGCGCGTAGAGGTAGCCGGTCTGCAGGGCCGCGCCGAGGCCCTGGTTGAAGGGCAGGCTGGCGACCAGGACCCCCGCCGCGCGCGCGGTCGCCGCGGTCGCGTCGGTCGAGCCGTCGTCGACGACGAGCACATCCGCCCTCGGAATCTGCTCGCGGACGTCGTCGATCACCCCCGAAATCGAGGCTTCCTCGTTCCACGCAGGGATGAAGACGAGCGTTCGCACGAAGGTCGATTCTCCCATGAAGCACGGCTCCAACCCGCTTTCTTGACGCGCCTGGGCGCGCTCATCGCCCACGGAAGCGAATGGTTTGTGTTAGTAAACCTTCATGGCAAGTAAAAACGAGATCCCGGCCAAGCCGCGCCCAGGTGGGCCGCGGTTCGGGATGCGCCTCTGGCTCACCGCCTCCTTCGCCGCGGTCAGCCTGATCACGGCCGGCGCCGTCTACCTCTTCGGCGACAACCACCAGGCGCTGATCGCGGCGGTGATGATCGGCATCCTCGCCGGCTTCCTGATCGCGGTCGCGATCTCGCACCGGGTTGCCAACCTCGCCCGCGCCGCCGGCGAAATGGCCGGCGGCTCCTTCGACGCCCCGCTCAACGTCTCCGGGCCCGACGAGATCGGCGATCTCGCCCGGGCGCTGGACTCGATGCGGGCCTCGCTGAAGGAGAGCTTCGGCGTGCTGACCGCCGACCGCAACAAGCTGGCGGCGATCTTCGACGGGCTCACCGACGTCGTCATGGTCGTCGACTACGAAGGGCCGGTTCGCTTCTCCAACCGCGCCGCGACCCGACTGCTCGACGCCAACGGGCAGCCGCCGGAGGTGATCCTGCCGCAGCTCCACCGCGCCTCCGAGGTCGGCTTCTCGGCCCACCCGGCGATGCGGATCGGCGACCGCGCCTACGCGATGACCGCGCGCTCGCTGCCCGACGAGCGGGCGGTCCTGGCGGTGCTGCGCGACCGCACCGACGAGCTCCGCCGCGAGCTCGCCGAAGCCGACTTCGTCTCCAACGCTGCGCACGAGCTGCGCAACCCGCTGGCCGGGATCTCCGGCGCGATCGAGGTCTTGCAGAGCGGCGCCAAGAACGAGCCGCGCGACCGCGACCACTTCCTCCACCGCCTCGCCGACGACGCTGAGCGGATGAACCGGCTGACCCAGTCGCTGCTGACCCTGGCCCGGGTCGAGTCGCGCGGCGCCGCCGAGAGCGAGATCGTCGACGTGCCGGTCGCGATCCGCGACGTCGTCGCCGCGGTGACGCCGCCGCCGCACGTCGCGCTCGAGGTCGAGGTCGAGGACGAGCTCGCCGCGACCGGCGACCCGACGCTGCTGCGGCAGGTGATGATCGGCCTGCTCACCAACGCCTTCAAGAACACGCCGCCGCCCGGCACCGTTACCGTTCGCGGCCGTCACGACGGCGAGGCTGAGGTGATCTTGGAGGTGATCGACACGGGAACCGGGATTCCGGCGGCGGAGATCGAGCGCGTTTTCGAGCGCTTCTACCGCCGCAGCGAGTCGCGCAAGCAGGAGGGCTTCGGCCTCGGCCTGGCGATCGCCCGCCGCATGGTCGACGTGATGGGCGGCCAGATCGGCGCCGACTCCGTCGAGGGCGAGGGCAGCACCTTCTGGGTCCGTCTCCCGGTCGCCAAACCGAGCCCGACTCCGGTCGCATGAGAGGGGGTAGGGAAGACAGATGAGCAGCGGACGCATCCTGATCGCCGACGATGAGCCCTCGGTCCGGGACTCGGTCGGCTACGCGCTGGCCCAAGAGGGGTTCGAGGTGACCGCCGCCGCCGACGGCGACGAGGCGACCGATCTGCTCGGCAACGGCATCCCCTTCGACCTGCTGATCCTCGACATCATGATGCCGGGACCGAGCGGCCTGGACATCTGCCGCGACGTGCGCTCCCGCAGCGCCGTCCCGATCATCGTCCTCACCGCCAAGGACGCCGAGGTCGACAAGGTGGTCGGGCTCGAGGTCGGCGCCGACGACTACGTGACCAAGCCGTTCTCGGTCCGCGAGCTGCTCGGCCGTGTCCGCGCTCAGCTGCGCCGCCGCGAGCTCGATCGTTCGCCGCTCGCCCAGGCGGTCAAAATCGAGTCCGGCCCGGTCTCGATCGACCTCGTCCGCCACGTCGCCACCGTTCGCGGCCGGCCGGTCAACCTGACCCGCTCCGAGTTCCAGCTCCTCCGCCTGCTGGTCGGCCGCCCCGGCGAGGTCTTCGCCCGCGCCCAGATCATGGAGGAGCTTTGGCAGACCGAGTTCGACGGTGACGAGCGCGCCTGCGACGTCCACATCTCGAACCTGCGGCAGAAGGTCGAGCGCGACCCGCAGCGGCCCGAGCTGGTCCTCACCGTGCGCGGGGTCGGCTACAAGTACAGCCCCAGCGACGGCGCCTAGCGCCCGAGCAGGCGCTGCAGCGCAGCCAGGTTGTCGTCCCACTCGGTGCCGACCGCGCCGATCCAGGCGACCGCCGCGCCGAGCGGCTCGGTGTCGAGCTCGAACAGCGCCTCGCGGCCGCGGCGCCGCCTGGAGACGAGGCCGGCGTCGGCGAGCAGCTTCAGGTGCCTGGCGACCGCCTGGCGGCTGATCGGCAGCGAGGAGGCGAGGCAGGTCGCGGTGGCTCCCGGCTGCACGGCGAGGACCTCGACCAGGTGGCGGCGGGTCGGGTCGGCGAGGGCGTGGAAGACGGCGTCGACGCGGGCGTCGTCGGCTGGGTCCGGAGCCGCCACGTCAGGCGAGGACGAGGCGGCCGACCTGCAGCCGCAGGGCCCGCAGCCGCGGCGCCCAGCCGGCGGCCAGGAGCGGCGTCGCGCTCGGCACCAGTTCGGACTCGGTGACGACGAGGCGGGTGCCGTCGGCGACCGCGTCGAGTGCGAATTCGACCCGGCTCGGGCCGGCGTCCTCGCGCCACCAGCGGAAGGCGAGCCGTTCGGCCTCCTCGACCAGCTCGACCTCGCCGCGGCGCTCGGAGCCGTCCGCGTAGCGGCAGACGACCTCGCCGCCCTCCTCCGGCTCGAGCTCGACCTCGGGCGCCAGCCACTCGCTGAGCGCCGTCTCGTCGGTGATCGCCTCCCAGACCCGCTCGGGCGGGGCGTCGAGGACGACCGATCTGGTTACGGTGTGTGCTAGCGTGGACACGCAACCAGATTGTTGCACATCGTAACTCGGAATGGAGGCCCAACTTGCCACTGGTACCGATGGTCGTCGAGCAAACCGCCCGCGGTGAGCGTTCCTTCGACATCTACAGCCGGCTGCTCGCGCAGCGCATCATCTTCCTCGGGGAGCCGGTGACGGAGGACCTCGCCAACCTGATCATCGCCCAGCTACTGCACCTCGAGGCCGAGGATCCCGAAAAGGACGTCAGCCTCTACATCAACTCGCCCGGCGGCTCCGCCTACGCCGGCCTCGCGATCTACGACACGATGCAGTTCATCAAGCCCGATGTGCAGACGATCTGTTACGGGATCGCGATGTCGGCGGGCTCGCTGATCCTCACCGGCGGCGCCGAGGGCAAACGGATGGCGCTTCCCAACAGCCGCATCCTGATCCACCAGCCGAGCAGCGGCTTCGAAGGCCAGGCCAGCGACATCGAGATCCACGCCAAAGAGGTCCTCGGGCTGCGCGACCGCCTCAACGACATCTACGTCAAGCACACCGGCCAGGCCAAGGACCAAATCGAGCTCGACATGGAACGCGACAAATTCTTCCAGCCGCAGGCGGCTGTCGAGTACGGCCTGATCGACCGCGTGATCGACTCGCACGACTTCCAGCCCAACCCAGTCGGCTTCCGCGAGAGCGAGAACAGCAACGGCGGCGCCGCCGCGGGCGGCGACGAAGCGCCGAGTCCGTCCTGATGCACGCTATTCGTGCATAGGTACGGACTCGCGTTTCTAGGCGAGGCGGCGCCAGGCCCAGGCGCCGGCAAGGGCCGCGGCGGTGGCGGTGGCGACGCCGGCGAGGCCGGCCTGACGGGTCTCCGGGTCGCCGAGAGCGAGGCTGAAGGCAACGGCGTCGGCGGCGTCGAGGGCGGCCGCTGCGAGGGCGGCGGCGCGCAGGGCGTCGCGGTCGTCGCGGGCGGCAAGCGTCAGGGCCCCGAGCGCCAGGTCACGGGCGCCCAGAACCTTGGCCAGCGCCGTCCCGGCGGCGTCGGTCTCGCCGAAGCCGAGCGCCCGCAGCGCCGGCCGCGTCGTCAGCAGGGCGCCGGCGCCGACCGCGATCCTGCTGGCGCCGATCACGAGCGCCGCCTGGCGACCGAGGGGGTCGATCTGCCTGCTCCCGAACACGCCTCCAATCTAGCCGCTGGGCGCTCCCCGGCATGATGGGGTGATGGCAGAGGGCGACACGATCCTGCGCGCCGCGCGGCGCCTCGACGCGGCGCTGGCGGGGGAGACGGTTGCTGCCAGCGCCCCCAATCCGCGCGGTCGCGCCGCCGCCGTCGAGCGCCTCGACGGTTGCCGCTTCGAGGGCGCCGAGGCCCGCGGCAAGCACCTGCTCCTCCACTTCGACGGCGACCTCGTCCTCCACAGCCACCTGGGGATGAGCGGCGGCTGGCACGTCTACCCCCGCGGCGCGCCCTGGCGCCGGTCGCGTTCCTCCGCCTGGGCGGTGTTGAGCGGCGAGCGAGCCGCCGGGGTCCAGTTCGGCGGCCCGACGCTGCGCGTGCTGAGCGCCGCGAACGCGCGCCGCGACCCGCAGCTGGCCCGCTCGGCCTCGACGTCCTCGACCCCGGGTTCGACCCGGTGCCGGTCGCGGCGGCGATGCGAGCGGACCCGGGTCGCGGCATCGGCGACGCTCTGCTCGACCAGACCCTGGTCGCCGGGATCGGCAACATCTTCAAGAGCGAGGCCTGCTTCGCCGCCCGCGTCGATCCCTGGCGGCCGGTTGGCGAGCTGGGCGACGACGAGCTGCAGGCAGTGTTGCTGGCGGCGCGGGAGCAGATGCTCGACGCCGTCGCCGAGGGCGGCCGCAAGACCTTCTCCGTCTACCGCCGGCGCGGCCCCTGCCCGGCATGCGGCCGGCCGCTCGCATCGCGTGGCCAGGGCGATGCCAATCGGACCACCTACTGGTGCCCTGGCTGTCAGGGTTAGCCGCTTGCGGCGCCACCCCAGCTACTTCCTCGTCGCCGGCGTTGCGCTGGACCGGGAGATGGAACGGCTGCGCACCCTGCCGGTCTTCGCCGGAGGTCCGCTCGCCGAGCGCGCGCCCGAGCTCAAGGTCCGCCGCGCCAGCCGCAAGCCGAACCGGCTCGGCTTCGCCGTCCCGACCCAGTACCGTCTCTCGGTCACCGCTTATCCGGGCATCGGCCGCGGCGACGTGCTCGAGACCCTGCTCCACGAGCTCACCCACCTCCACGTCGGCCGCGCCCGCGAAGCCCACGCCTGGCACGGCCCTACCTTCAAGACGAACCTCGCCCGGGCGATGGCCGAGGTCTACGGAGTCACCGACGTGCGCCCGCCCCACACCCGTCACGGCGTCTATGCCGCGGCGATCGAGCGGCAGCTCGCCGATCAGACGCGGGCCAGCACCGTCGCGTACTTGGACGCCTGAAGGTTGAGCCCCGGGGCGGGCTCGAATGCACCATCGAGTAGCTCCAGCCGCTCGATCTTCGCCAGTTCGAACGCCCGCCAGCCCGGCAGCGGCCCGCCGGATTTGCTGGGGCCGTCGAGCTGCCAGCAGTCGACGAGAAGCGTCCCGCCGGCATCGACGTAGAGGACCTGGGGATGGACCGTCCTGGCGGCACCGTCGCCGTCGTAGGTCAGCGCCAGGGGCGACCGCGCTCGCAGCGCCTCACGGATGGTCGCCTCCAGGTTCACCCGCAGAGCCGACGAGCGGACTTGAACCGCTGACCCCTTCATTACGAATGAAGTGCTCTACCAACTGAGCTACGCCGGCGCCCGACGCATTGTAGGAGGGATGGACGCGCGGTTCCGTCGAGGCCGATCTCGATGATCCCGCCGTGGCGAGAGAGCCGGCGATCAAGCGCAAAGAGGAGCACGAGGTCGAGTTCTCGCGGATCGTCGCCTTCAGCGACGGCGTCTTCTCGATCGCGATCACGCTGCTGATCCTCAACGTCACGCTGGCGGATAGCGGATCCCTCTCCGACAAGCAGCTCTGGGATGCGCTCTGGGGCCAGCGCGAAAACCTGCTCGCCTACGGGATCAGCTTCGCCGTGATCGGCCGCTTCTGGCTCATCCACCACCGCTTCTTCGGCGAAGTCACCGCCTTCAACAACCGCCTCATCGGCCTCAACATGCTCTACCTCGGCTGTGTCGTCCTGATCCCGTTCTCGAGCCAGTTGCTCGGCGACTACGGCGGCCAGACTCCCTCGGTGATCGTCTACGCGGTCAACCTCGCCGTCGTCGTCCTGGTCGGGCTCTGGATGGCCTCCAGCGCCCGCCGCGCCGGCCTCGCCTCGGGCGATGCCGAGACCGACCGCGAAGCGCTGTTCCGCGCCGGCTTCATCGCCGGTGTCTTTCTCGTCTCGATTCCAGTCGCGGTCGTCGCCCCCGACCTCGCGCCGCTCCTCTGGCTGGCGCTGTTCTTCGATCCGACCGAGCGCCTGCTGCGGACTAGCGTTCTGAAATGAAGGCGATCGAGCGGCCGGGCCGGGCGCAGCTGACCGAGAGGCCGCGTTCGGTCCGGGTGGCGACGCAGCGGTAGGAGCGGACCGTGCAGGCGATGTGGGAGATGCCCTGCGAGCCCGCACAGCCTTCCTCTCCCGTCCAGGCGACCACGACGGCTTTCGCCGCGCCGCAGGAAGTGCCGGTAACCCGGACGCCCTCAGCGTCCGCGACGTCGCCGCATGCCTGCGCCGAGGCACCGGCGGGGGCGGTGGCGCCCCCCTGCGGCGCCACCGTTTCGGTAGTGGTCGAGTCGCCCCCGGAACCGCCGCAGCCGCTCGAGAGCGCGGCGGCGAGGGCGATGATCGCTAGCGGGACGGCGAACCTCATGGTCCGCCAAAACCTACCCGCCGCTCGCCTCCTTCGAACTCGGGCGCCCGCTCGGCTGCAGGTGCGAGCAGACCGGGCAGTCGGGCTCGGGCACCACCGCTTCGTGCTCGACCTCCATCGTCCGCAGGTCGTAGACGTGGGCGACCCCCAGGGTCGAGGGCGTGCTCAGCCCGGTCAGGTGGTGCATCACCTCCATCCCCACCTGGCCGCCGATCAGTCCGCAGGCCGGCCCCAGCGTCGCCGCCGGCGTCGGCAGTGCCCGCCGCTGCTCGACCGCGACGTCGAACAGCGGGTATTGCCGCCGGTAGGCGATCTCCTGGCAGGAGTAACAGCCGGTGACCCCCGGCACGTAGAGCGGCCCGACCCTGGCGATCGGCGGGTAGTGGCTCATCGAGATGTACGGGATCCCGGCTTCGAAGCAGGCCTGGTTGCACCAGCGCTCGATGTCGTGCGCGGGCCAGTCGGCGGCGTCGATGACGATGTCGGCGCCATCGATGAAGTCGGCGATCTCGACCTGGCTCCCCAGCCGCCGCGCCGTCGCCGTGACCTTCATCGAGGAGTTGAACGCCCGCAGCCGGGCTGCCGCGACCTCGACCTTGAGCAGGCCGAGCTCGGCCTCGGTGTAGAGGATCTGGCGGTTGAGGTTGCTGACCTCGATCCGGTCGCCGTCGATCAGCCACATCTCGCCGATCCCGCAGCAGGAGAGTGCCCAGGCGGACCAGCCGCCGAGGCCGCCGACGCCGAGCACCGCCACCTTCGCCTCGCGCAGCCGCCGCTGGCACTCCGACGGCGTCAGCCCCGGCTTGCCGACGTCGCTGAAGTAGCGGAGCTGGCGATCGAAGCGGGCCAGCTCGCCGGCCGCCAGCAGGTCGTCGTCGGCAGCATCCTCGACCACTTCGAGCTCCTGCAACTGCGAGATCAGGTCCTTGACCGGCTCCTCGCCGAACTCCTCGTGCAGCTGCTCGAGCGTGTGCTCCCCGTCGAGCGCCCGCAGCAGGCGCAAATCCTCCTCGTCGGGGCCCTCTATCCGGATATCTCCCTCGGCGCTCGGGCGCATCAAATAGACGTCGCCGTCGGGCGCATCGATCGGCTCCGTCGTTCGTTTGATTCTCGGCCGCCTCATCATCTCGTCTCCGCTCCCCCTGGTTGATCTCGTCTCGGCAGCGGACCCTTCCGGAGGCCCGCACTGGCTATTGGTTTAGACCAACAAACCGATTGAGACGTTTCCCTCGGTCAAGATACTGCTGCGCAGACGGCTTTAACCGGCCAATTTGCGTGATCGGGCGAAGACGGCGTCGATCATCGGCACGGTCAGCCTGCCGGTGAAGGTGTTCTGCTGGCTGGGGTGGAAGCAGCCGAGCAGCCGCCAGCGGCCGAGGTCGGCCTCGGCTCCATGGCCGAAGCGAGGCCGGGGGCGGGGGACCTCGGCACCAAGGGTGCGCGCCGCTCGCAGCACGCCGTCCCAGGCGAAGGCGCCGAGGGCGACGATCACTCGACAGCGGTCGAGCAGCTCGAGCTCGCGCTCGAGATAGGGGAGGCAGCTGTCGCGCTCGGCCGGCGTTGGTTTGTTGGCCGGCGGCGCGCAGCGGACGACGGCGGTGACGTAGGCGTCGCGGAGGCGGAGGCCGTCGCCGCGGCGCTCGGACTCGGCCCGGTTGGCGTAACCGGCCCGGTGCAGGGCCGCGTAGAGCCACTCGCCGGAGCGGTCGCCGGTGAACATGCGGCCCGTCCGGTTGGCTCCGTGGGCGGCCGGCGCCAGGCCGACGATCACCACCCGGGCCGCGGGGTCACCGAAGCCGTCGAGCGGCTTCGCCCAGTAGTCCTGACCGCGGTAGCGGCGCGGGGGATCGGCGGCCTGCGCCTCGCGCCACTCGACCAGGCGCCGGCAGCGGCGGCAGCCGTGGATCTCGCTCACCAGCGCCGCCAGCGCTTCGTTGCGCTCCGAGCTCATAGGCTGTGCCGCCTGACGATGGCGGGAGGTCGAGTCTTCATCGCAATGAACCGAATCACGCCCGGCGGCGCCGTGCGGCGTGCCCTGCCGGTCCTCGCGGCGATCGTGCTGCTCGCCGCCGCGCTCAGCGCCTGCGGGGGCGGCGGCGACACCTCCGCGACCGCCGCGACCGCCGCCGACAAGGAAGCCGACGCCGCGGTGCTGAACGAAATCCTGGCCCGCCAGGAAGGCGTCGCGCGCGCCTACGCGGTCAGCTTTCCCGCCCTGCACGACCGTCGTAACCTGGCCGCGGCGCGGCTCTTCCGCGCCCAGGAACAGGAACACATCGACGCCACCCTGAAGGCTCTGCGCGGGCTGGGTGCCGAGCCGGAAGCGGAACCGGAAGTGATCTCGGCAGCCGGCCTCGACACCGAAGTCGAGTTCCTCACCTTCCTCTATGAACTGGAAAACGCGACGATCGAGGCGGAGATGACCGCGATCGCGAAGCTGACCGAGCCGGCGCCGCGGACGATGCTGGCGGCGACCATCGCCAACCAGGCGCAGCACCTCGCGGCCATCCGTCGCGCGCTCGGTGCCGGCCCGCTGCGGGCGACCCCGTCCGCGTTCGAGAACGGCACCGTCCCCGTCCCCACGGTCGCCGCCCGGTAAGGGATACTTATCCGCGATGACGGGGCCCCTCTACGCGATTGGCCGCTTCTGCTCGCGCCATCACTATCCCGTCATCGGCGCGTGGATCGCGGTCGCCATCGCCCTCGTCGCGATCTCTTCGGCCGCCGGCTCGAAGACCAGCGAAAACCTGACGCTGCCGGGGACCGGCTCGACGATCGCGACCGAACTGCTGGAAGAAAACCTGCCCGAACAGGCCTACGGCTCCAACCCGCTGGTCTTCGAAGCGCCCGCCGGCAAGAAGCTGACCGAACCGAAGTACGCCGCCGCGATCGAAGAAGCGGCGAAGAACCTGGAAGCGCTGCCGCACGTCAACTCGGCGAAAAGCCCGCTGGTCGAAGGCTCGAAAACGATCAGCAAGGACCAGCGGATCGCCTACATCCCGGTCGTCCTCGGGGTCGGCCCCGGCGAAATCAACGAAGAGGAATCGCAGGAAATCCTCGACGCCGCCAAGCCCGCGGAGAAGGTCGGCGTCCAGACCTCGATCGGCGCCTACGTCGGCCAGCAGCTCTCCAAACCGGCGACCGAGTTCGCCGAGGTCGTCGGTCTCGTCGCGGCGGTGATCATCCTCCTCTTCGCCTTCGGCACGGCGACGGCGATGATGCTGCCGATCCTCTCGGCGATCCTCGGCCTCGCCTGCGCGCTCTCGATCATCAAGCTGCTCGAGCACGTGACCGAGGTGCCGGGAGTCGCCACGACGCTGGCGACGATGATCGGCCTCGGCGTCGGCATCGATTACGCGCTCTTCATCGTCACCAGACACAAACTCCAGCTCGGCGAAGGGATGGAGGTCCAGGAGTCGATCGCCCGCGCCGTCGCCACCGCCGGCGGCGCCGTCGTCTTCGCCGGCTTTACGGTGATCATCGCCCTCTGCTCGCTCGCCTTCGCCGGCATCCCGCTGGTCTCGACCCTCGGTTACACCGCCGCGGTCGCCGTCGTCGTCGCCGTCTGCGCGGCGTCGACCCTGCTGCCGGCGATGCTCGGGGCGCTCGGGCCGCACATCAACAGCCTCCGCGTCCACCTCGGCAAGACCCACCCCGACGACAAGAAACCGCACGGCTGGCTGCGCTGGGCCGACAACGTCGCCGACCGGCCCTGGACCGCCGCGGTCGCCTCGCTGCTGATCCTCGCCGTCCTCGCGATCCCGCTCCTGCAGCTCGAACTGGGCCAGAACGACATCAGCGCGCTGCCCAAGGACTCGACCTCGCGGGAGGCCTTCGAAGGAATGAACGAAGGGTTCGGCCCGGGCGCCTACGGCCCGCTCCTTATCGCCTCCGAATTCTCCTCACCCGAAGAAGCCAAAAAGGTGCTGCCCGAGCTGCAGAAAGCGATCGGCGGGGCGGAAGACGTCGCCGCGGTCTCCGAACCGAGCCTCGACAAAGCCGGCACCGTCGCCGTCTTCACGGTGATCTCGGAGTCGGAGCCGTGGAAGGACGAAACCGTCGAACTCGTCGAAAACCTCCGCGACGAAGTGATTCCGACGGCGCTCGAAGGGACGAAGGCGAGCTCCTACGTCGGCGGCCAGACCGCCGGCTACATCGACCTGGCGACGAAGATCGCCGACAAGCTGCCGTTGATGATCGCGATCGTCGTCGGGCTCAGCTTCATCGTCCTGCTGATCGCCTTCCGCTCGCTGCTGGTGCCGATCAAGGCCGCGGCGATGAACCTGATCTCGGTCGCCGCCGCCTACGGCGTCGTCACCGCCGTCTTCCAGCTCGGCTGGGGAGTCGAACTGATCGGGCTCGACCACTCGATACCGATCGTCAGCTTCGTGCCGCTGCTGATGTTCGCGATCCTCTTCGGGCTCTCGATGGACTACGAGGTGTTCCTGCTGACCCAGATGAAGGAACACTTCAAAGAAACCGGGGACGCCCGCGCCGCCGTCGTCCAGGGCCTCGCCAACACCGGCCGGGTGATCACCTCGGCGGCGGCGATCATGGTCTGCGTGTTCACCAGCTTCGTCCTCGTCGAAGACCCGGTCGTCAAGGAGTTCGGGATCGGCCTGGCGGTCGCGATCGCGATCGACTCGACCCTGGTCCGCTGCCTGCTGGTGCCGGCGGTGATGGTCCTGCTGGGCGAGAAAGCCTGGTGGCTGCCCGGGTGGCTCGACAAGATCGTGCCCCACATCAGCATCGAGGGCGAGGAGTACTTCGCCCGGCTGGACGCCGAAAAGGCGGCCGCCGTCCCCGCTCCGTCAGACTGAGCGGACCATGTTCCCGCTCAACCTGCCGAATGCGCTCACCATGCTGCGCATCCTGGCGGTGCCGGTGGTGGTCGTCGCCCTGCTCGGCGAGACGCCGAACGGCGACGTGATCGCAGCCGCGGTCTTCGCCCTGGCCGCGGCGACCGACGGCCTCGACGGCTACTTCGCCCGCTCGCGCGGCTCGGTCACGACCTTCGGCAAGCTGATGGACCCACTCGCCGACAAGCTGCTGATCATCGGCGCCCTCGTCTCCCTGGTCTCGTTGAACCGGCTCGAAGCCTGGGTGGCTATGGTGATCATCGCCCGCGAGGTCGCGGTCACGATCCTGCGCACGATCGCCGCCGAGCGCGGCATCGTGATCGCCGCCAGCTGGCTCGGCAAGCTGAAGACGGTGCTCCAGATCGCCGCCGTGATCGCCCTGATCGTCGCCAACCCGTCGCCGCTCGGCGTCGACCTGCTCGTTTACGCCGCCCTGATCGTCACCGTCGTCAGCGGCGCCGACTACTTCTTCGGCCTGCGCAAGCGGATCGAGGAGCAGCAGAAGGAGCGGGCGGCGGCAAGGACGACGCAGGCCTGAGGTCTCTCCATCCAGGATGATCGAGCGCGAGTGCTTACTCTGCGCTGATCCCCCTCCCTCGGGGTAACTCCGGCTCGGGTAGGCCGCTATCTATCGCCGGTGCCCTCGAGCCACTCGCGCATCGTCTGGTGGCGGCCGGCGCGCTGGCCGCTTGCCAGCTCCGCCCGCAGCTCGCCCAGGGTCCCGTAGCGCTCAGCGACCACGTTGTGACGGTGGATCGTCTCCAGGTTCTCCTGGCGGGCCATCACGAAGGCCTCGTCGGGAAGGTTGGGATAGCCCTCGACCACCTGGCGCACCATCTCGCGCACGCAGTCCTCGACGAAGCGCGGCTGTTCGTGGGCCTTGACGACGACGGCCATCTCGTCGGGCCGCTTCATCAGCTCGTAGATCTCCGAGCTCATCGAGCTCTCGACGATCCGCAGCAGCTCCGGCGCGTCGATCCAGGCCGGGCCGCCCTCGGGGCAGCCGATCTGGAGGGTGCCGATCCCCCGTTGGTTGTGGGTGGCGATCGGGACGACGTCGATCACCCGTTCGATGTCGTCGGTCTCGAAGCCCTGCTCGGCAAGCCGCTCACGCGCCAGCCCGGCGACCATCTCCTGGGCGCAGGGGCAGGCGGTCATCCCCTGCGCCTGGACGCCGGTCAGGGTACGGGTGTCGCGGTCGGAGTCGACCGCGGTTCCGTAGAGGACGTAGATCTCCTGGGTGCTCTTGCCGCTCTCCGGCGTCTCCACCGTCTCCGGGTAGCGGGCGGTGACCGACACCTCGGCCCGCAGCCCGCCCTGGCGCTCGCGCACCTTCTGGGCGACGTGGGCGGCGAGCACCTCGGCCTTGAAGGCCTCGCCGAGGACGACCTCGTCGATCGCCTCGCCGACGATCTCCTCGAAGCGCGACATGTGGACGCCGGCCTGCTGCGGGTTGAGGTCGACGAAGCACTCGAAGGTGGCGTAGAAGAGGTTCTCGCCGCCGTCGGCCTTGACCCGGATCACCTTCTCGACGCCGGTGACGCCGACCCGCGAGAGGCTCACCTGCGTGGCCGGCAGGGAGGCCTGGACGTCGGGGGCGGGCTGGGTCGTGGTCGGCTCGGACGCCATTGGTTGTCAAAGACTAGGCGACCGGCGTTGCGGGCTCCCGTGAAGCCGGTCGTTGCGGAGGTACTTGCCTATACTTCTTCCCGGTTCGGAGCACCAGGGCCGGCCAGATCCCGGGAACGGGGAGAGGGATGGAGCGGAGGTAGTGACGATCGAACCGTTGGAGACGGCGACTGACGTGATGGAGCGCGGCGAGCCCAGCGAGGGCGCGATCATCGAGATCGAGGAGCTGCGGGGACTCGTCGCCCTCGGCCGCGAGCGCGGCTACCTGACCTTCGAGCAGATCTCCGCCACCCTCGAGGAGGTGGAGATCACCAAGGAGCAGGTCTCCCAGCTCCACGCCCACCTGGTCGAGCACGGCGTCGACGTGATCGCCGAGGACGGGGTCAGCGCCTACAAGGAGCAGCGCGGCGGCTCCGACTCCAGCAGCCAGACGAAGAAGGAAGAGCTCGACCTCACCGTCGAGCCGAGCCTCGACTCGCTGCGCCTCTACCTGCGCTCGATCGGGCAGGTCGACCTGCTGACGGCCGCCCAGGAGGTCGAATTGGCGAAACGGATCGAGCGCGGCGACATGCTCGCCAAGCGGCAGATGGTCGAGGCCAACCTGCGCCTCGTCGTCTCGATCGCGAAAGGCTATCTGGGTCGCGGCCTCAGCTTCCTCGACCTGATCCAGGAGGGCAGCCTGGGGCTGATCCGCGCGGTCGAGAAGTTCGACTACCGGCGCGGCTACAAGTTCTCCACCTACGCGACCTGGTGGATCCGGCAGGCGGTGACGCGGGCGATCGCCGACAAGGCGCGCACGATCCGCATCCCCGTCCACATGGTCGAGAAACTGAACCGCGTCGCCCATGTCGAACGCCAGCTCGTGCAGAAGCTGGGTCGCGAGCCGGAGCCGGCGGAGATCGCCGAGGAGCTGCGCTGGCCGGTCGCCGACGTCCGCGACATCCTCCGCGTCGCCCAGCTGCCGGTCTCGCTCGAGAAACCGGTCGGCGACGAGGACGAATCCGAGCTCGGCGACTTCGTCGCCGACGACGCCGTCTTGGAGCCGTTCGAGGAAGCGAGCGAGCACCTGCAGAAAGAGGGCGTGCGCAAAGCGCTCGACGCCCTGCCCGAGCGCGAGCGGCAGGTGATCGAACTGCGCTATGGCCTCTCCGGCGCCGAGCCGCTGACGCTCGAGGAAGTCGGCCGCACCTTCGGCGTCACCCGTGAGCGGATCCGCCAGATCGAGAACAACACGCTGAAGAAGCTGAAGCGCCTGCCCGAGGCGCAGATGCTTAGAGAAGCGTCCTAGCGCCGCGCCCGCGCTAGGAGGGCCTAGCGAAACTCCTGATCTCGCTCTGGGAGCGGGTCGCGGCTGTCGCGCTTGCGACATTTACCCCACCCTGGTGTGGTCAATGTCGCAAGCGCCGTCTGAACCGACCGAGGAC
>Ga0081540_1000565_pt1 | contig 35910 bp, 34 predicted proteins | sample TabmetS2T1R1_FD_71024 | JGI IMG/M metagenome (GOLD analysis project Ga0081540, IMG submission 71024) | Tabebuia heterophylla rhizosphere microbial communities from the University of Puerto Rico - S2T1R1 | ecosystem: Host-associated > Plants > Roots > Rhizosphere ...
ATCACGCATTGCAGGGGATGCTGGTGCTTGCGCGCGAAATCCATCACCTGCGTCACTTTGGTCTCGGCAATCTCGTAGGTGAACACGCCACACTCGCCGATCCCGTGGTGATGGACGTGGAGCATGATCTTGGTGGCCGCTTCGGCGTCCTTCTGGAAGAATTTTTCCAGCACGTGAACGACGAATTCCATCGGCGTGTAGTCGTCGTTCAGGATGAGCACGCGATAGAGGTTGGGCCGCTTGGTCTTCGGCTTGACCTTGGTGATGACCGAGGTCGACGGCCCGCCGGTGCCGGGATGACGGTTTTCGTCATTGCTCATTCGGGGAGCAGTAGCGGCTGACTTTGCCGGCGCGGACGAACAAGCTTTGAAGGTCAACTGCAACATGGCTCAGGCGTTTAAAATTTCAAGGGGAAACCGGACAGCGCATCCCGGCCAGCTTCGCGACCGGCTGGCGTCAGCCGCGCGAAGAACCAGCAACGCTTTCCAGATCGCCGCCCCGGTCCGATCCATTGGCCGGATCGGCTTTTGGAATATGGGTCCGCCGTCGGGGCGCCGCAAGCACCGAGCTGCCTCGAAAGCTTGCCTGGCATGGTCCGCGGCCGGCCCGATTCCCGGTTCGGCTATCCGAGACAAGGTTAATCGTTTCTGTTCGATTTGACAAAGGACACGACTGCCCGTTTAGCCGCCGTTGAGGATAGCCGTCGCTTTTGTCACCCGCCCCGCCTTTGCGTGGGCTTTGAGCCGTTTTTAGCGGAACCGGTTTACCTGCTGTTTAGCCGCCCGGTCCGAAATGCCCGCAGAAACCACTATTGCGGTGAGAGCCATGCTCGATACAGCCATTTTCAATCGCGTACGCACTGCGGCCACCCGGTTCGCCGGCGCCAAAGACGGCAATATCGCTATCCTCTTCGGGATCGCGGTCATACCGATCATCACCTTCGTCGGGGCGGCGATCGACTACACCCGCGCCAACAGCGCCCGTTCGTCAATGCAGGCCGCCATGGACTCCACGGCCCTGATGCTGGCGAAGGATCTCACCGAGGGCACCATCAGCGCCTCCCAGATCACTGACAAGGCGAACACCTATTTCAAGGCCCTTTACACCAATACCGACGCCAAGTCGGTGACGGTCAATGCGACCTATACGCAGAACTCCGGCAACGGCTCAACGATCCTGGTCAACGGCTCCGGTTTCGTGGATACCGATTTCATGAAGCTCGCCGGCTTCCCGAAACTCGACTTCAACACCAGCTCCACCTCGGCCTGGGGCAACGTGCGCATGCGCGTCGCGATGGTGCTCGACGTGACGGGATCGATGGCCCAGAGCGGCAAGATGCCCGCGATGCAAACGGCCGCCAAGGCACTGGTCGATCAGTTGGGCGCACTGCAGAAGAATCCCGGTGACATCTATATTTCCCTGGTTCCGTTCGCCAAGGACGTCAATCTCGGCACGAGCTTTGCCAACTCAAGCTGGATTGACTGGTCGATATGGGACACGCAGTCTCAGACCAACACATGGGGAACGTGCAGCAAGTCCAGCTACACGGACAGAACCACTTGCAAGAACAATGGCAAGACCTGGACTCGCGACACGTCCAAATGGACCGGCTGCATCACGGACCGCACCCAGGACTACGACACCAAGAACACGACGCCAACGTCAACAAACGCTCCGACTATGGTTCCGGCTGAAGAATACGTTTCCGGGTCCACATCCTATTGCAAGTCCACTAGCAGCGCGTATGTGCAGCCAGTTGTGCCGCTAAGCTCCGACTGGTCTGCACTGAAGACGGCGATTGGCAACTTGGAGCCGACCGGCAACACCAACCAGGGCATTGGGCTGGCTTGGGGCTGGATGACGCTGGGCACCAACGCGCCGTTCAACGCCCCGGCCAAGGATACGAACAACTATACTTACAAGGAAGCCATCGTCCTGTTGTCGGACGGTTTGAATACGCAAAATCGCTGGTACTCCAACGCCTCGCAGATCGACGCTCGCCAGAAGATCTTGTGCGACAACGCCAAGGCGGCGAACATCGTGATCTACACCGTGCAGGTCAACACCGGTGGAGATCCGACCTCTTCCGTTCTGCAATACTGCGCCAGCGGCACGGACAAGTTCTTTCTGGTCACCGATCCGAACCAGACCGTGTCGGTGTTCAACTCGATCGGAACGTCGCTGGCCAAGCTGCGCGTCTACAAATAAGCGTCTGCATCGAGGCGCAAAGAAAAGCCCGGCCGCAACGGCCGGGCTTTTTTATTTTCCAAGTGTTATTTTCTAACTGCAGGTTTCGACCAGAGCCGAAACGTTAGTGCCCCGCGGTCGGGTTGAGCTTCGCGACCAGGCCTTCGTACGGCTTGAAGCTCTGCTTGGCGAGATCGGTGTAGAGGCCTGCGATCTTCTGCGACTCGGCGACGAACGTCTCGTAGGAAGAGCGCGCAAATTCGGTCTGCGCTTCGAGCGCCTTGTCCAGCGACTTCACGCCGGAGAGCTTTTCGACAAACGACTTGGTATCTTCGAACGACTTCTTGGCGTAGTCACCGTAAGCGGTAGCGATCGCCTGAACGCCGCTCTGCATGTTGCTCGCGGAAGCGGCAACCGATTCGAGATGCTCTTTGCCGTAGTTCTGAATGTCTTCAATTTTGACCATCATGGATTCCTTTTCCCAGACTGAGCGTTCCGATTGCCGGGAGGTTCCCGGCTCCCTGACAACGCCCTTGTATGTGCGCTGCACAATTAAGTCAATAAAATATTGTGCAACGCACAAATATGGCCGATTAGGGGGAAATCCGGAGGGCTTACGCAACGGTTAATTAATCTTTTGGCAACTCGCTCGGCCTAACCTGATTCCTGGACTTGTTCACCTTCCGACAGACAACCCGAAAGCTGTTTGCGAACAGCGCCTTAGCTAGAACAGCGACCTGATCGGCCAACCGAACCGCGCAAAATGGCCGGATCGGCACTTCGAGCAGGGATGCACAAGCGGTCGTTGGGCACAATTTTGCCTCACGCACCGGTGATCAAGACAGAAATTGGGACGGGGAAGTAAATGCTTCGTACAACCTTGGCTTCCTCTCGCGCGTTGCGAGTTTGCGCCCTGGGGCTCATCACTTTCAGCACGGCGATACTGATCTCGAGCGAGAGCGCCGAGGCGCGTCGCTACCGGAATCGCCATCACGTCCGCCAACACCACGTCGCGCGCGAAAGCTACAGCCCGCAGTTTTCCTCGATCATCGTCGACGGCAATTCCGGCGCGGTGCTTGCGTCGAACAATCCCGACGGCAGCCGCCACCCCGCCTCGCTGACCAAGATCATGACGCTCTATCTGCTGTTCGAGCGTCTCGAATCCGGCAAAATGAAACTCGACACCGATATGGAAGTGTCCGAGCACGCTTCTGAACAGGCGCCGACAAAGCTCGGGCTGCGCCCGGGCCAGACCATCAAGGTCGAAGACGCCATCAAGGGCCTGGTGACGCGATCCGCAAACGACGCCGCCGTCGTGATCGCGGAAGCCATTGCCGGTGATGAAGACGACTTCGCAAGGCAGATGACGCGCAAGGCGCGCGCGCTCGGCATGACCAAGACCCTCTATCGCAACGCCTCCGGCCTGCCCAACGACGAACAGGTGACCACGGCGCGCGACCAGGCGACGCTTGGCCGCGCCATCCAGGATCGGTTCCCGCGCTACTACCGCTACTTCGCGACCACCGTGTTCAATTATCGCGGCCAGTCGATCCGCAATCACAATCGCCTGCTCGGCAATGTCGAAGGCGTCGACGGCATCAAGACCGGCTATACCCGCGCCTCCGGCTTCAACCTCGTGAGCTCGATGCGTCGTGGCAACCGCCACCTCGTCGGCGTGGTATTGGGTGGCCGCAGCGGCGGCTCGCGCGACGCCATCATGCGCAACCTGCTGGCCGAAAATCTCGAAAAGGGCGCGACCAAGCGCACCGTCGCCGCGATCACCGAACGCGGCCCCGGCGACGCCGCCGTCGATGTGGCGGAAACCGAGACGGCCTCCCAGCCGGCCGAGACCGCCCAGATCAATGGCGCCATGGCCGCCGCCGAACCGGCGCTCGCCGCCCTGCCCGCGACCCGCTCGGTTGCGCCGGCAAAGCCCTCGCTGATGGCGGCTGCGGCCGCCGCCCTGCCTCCGCCACAAGCCAAGCCCGAACCGGCGCCGCTGACCAACGGCGTCATCCAGAGCCAGGCAATATCGGCCATCCCGGGCTCTGCCGAGCCGATGAAGCCGGTCAAGGTCAAGACGGTCCAGGTCAAGGCCGGGCCGATGAAGCTCGCCTCCGCCGGTCCCTCGCAGCCGGCCCCGCCGATCACCAACGCCATACCGGCGCGCCCCGAAGTCGCCGAGACTTCCAGCGCGGTGATGTCGAAGGCTGCTGACACCAACAAGGCCGAAGCCGTGCGAGCTGAACTGCCGCCGCAGCCGGCCGGACATGGCACTGGACACGGCGTGCTCGGCGTGTTGCCCGCCTCCAGCGTGGCGCCAGCCCCTTCGCAAGCCGTCCCCGCGCCAGCCAACTCCGCTCAGGCTCTGGCCTACGCGCAGCCGCAGGCACCGCAACAGAACAGCGCAACCAAGCCGGCTGCGCCGCCCGTGGTCCGCACCGGCTGGATCGTCCAGGTCGGCGCACTCGAAAGCGAAAGCGAAGCCAAGCAGCGGATCGATCTCGTCCGCTCCAAGGCCAGCGCCCTGCTCAGCAAGGCCGACCCCTTCACCGAAACCGTCGTCGCCAAGGACAACCGCACGCTCTACCGCGCCCGCTTCGCCGGTCTCGACCGCGATCAGGCCGAAGCCGTGTGCAAGACCCTCAAGCGCGCCGACATTTCCTGCATGACCGTTCGCAACTGATCTCGATCAGGTCGAAAATCGCAAAGCCGGCGCCGCAAGCGCCGGCTTTGTTGCTTTCGTCCCACAGTAGCGACCCCAATCATGCGACGATCATCAATCGCTCGGACGAAAACTTCTCGTCAAGAATTTGCCGCTAGGTTTCCTGCAACGAACGGTCGACCACGCCGGACAACGGCGGGCGATGTGGGGCCTCAGTCAGAGAACGACACGGAAAAACTCTCGGTTTGTAGCGTCTGTGGCGTGAGCCGGAGTTAGCTGAGATGCGTGCGAAGCAGGGTATCTTTGGCCTCGTTTACTCGGGCGGCGAGATACGTCGAGCCCCCTTGGTCGGGATGCAGTTTCTTCATCAGGGAGCGGTGAGCCCGGTTGATGTCGTCTCGCCCCGCCCCCGGCTGCAGGCCAAGGATCTGATAGGCTTCCTCGTCCGTCATTTTTCCGCTCGCCGCCGTGCGGCGCTGCCCCGCTGCCGCATCGGCCTGCGCGTTCTGACGCCAAGCGGGAAACCGGCGGTCCAGATAGCTTTCAAGTAAGGCGACGCTTTCGGCGTCGAATGTCGCCGTCATCGCGATCAGCTGCGACAGGTCGAACTCGTCGAGCGAGCGTCCTGCATTCGGTCCGTCCACGATCCGGCCCGTCAGCGCGCCGCTGTCATGATCGAGGCTCATGTCGAGAAACTGCGACCGCACCCGCGAGGCCTGTCCGGTCGAGCGCTGGGCGCCGCCGAATATGCCGCCGATATTGCCGAGACCACCCGGCCCGAACGGCGACCAGCCGAGCAGCCCGGCGCCGAAGATACCGAGCGGAATTGCCACCGCGAGTTCGCCCCGCAAACCGGTGAACGCTGCGACCGCCAGCGCCACGACGCCGCCCACGATCTTGATCGTGCGGGCGAGCACGACCGGATTGGCCGCACGAAACATCTGCAGCAGCAGATAGAGAAGGACAACGGCGACGACGCCGGCAATCAGGGTTGGCATGGCTCTAGTATAGCTTCATCCACGTTGAAAAGTAGCGCGGCCAGCCGCCGGAACCAGGGCCGGATCACTTCATCTGGCCGATCAGCCTGGCGGCGCCGCTCGCGGTCTTCGATAGTCGCAACAGCGCTTCGCGTCCACCGGCAGCATAGGCCGCGGCAGCACGCAGGAGTTCGCGCAACTGCGCCGCCGCGCCGGGATCGAACCTGCACCATGCGCCGCCGGTCAGCCGCGCAATCTCGCGGAATGCCTGTTCGGCAACACTATCGTGGCCTTCCTGAAACATGAACACGGGCACCTTGAGCATGCCGAGTTCGCCGGCCTTGGCGCAGAGATCGTCGACGGATTCTTCCATGGCGTCGCCGACGAACACCACCGCCCGCACGGCGGACGCCACCGCCTCGCGCCGCGCCTCCGACAGCACCTTGCCGATCTGGGTGTTGCCGCCCTGGCAATCGATCTTGCTCATCAATCTTGCAAGTTGCGCTGAGTCGGAGATCCAACCCGTGGCGCGGCATTCCTTGAAACCACGATAATAGACCAGGCGGATATCGAGACTGCCGAGCGAAGCCGCCTCGCGAAACATGTCCGCCTGTAGCGCGCAGGCCATGTCCCAGGTCGGCTGCCGGCTCATGGTCGCGTCGAGCGCGAAGATCAGCCGGCCATTGGCGCCGGCGCGATGCGGCGACATTGCGCGCGCCTTGGCCACGAAGGCAGCGATGTCTTCGGACGCCGAGGACCTTGCCTCCGGCAATGGGCCGCCGTTACGCGATTCAGCCGGCTTGGCCGAAGCAACGTCGCCTGTCGATTTCGGTTTGATGGGTTCGCCGGCCATGAGCGCGCTCGCAATCTGCAGCAAGCTCTATGTGGGACGGCGCCCGGTGCGGGTCAATGCGGCCGGCTCGTGATCCAGCCGGGATCGCCGGAGGATGTCGCCGTCAGTTGGCCACCGGCTTGTTGCTCGGCGTCGGATTGCTCGCCAGCGGGACCGGGCCCGGGTTGCTGGTGAGAATGTCCGGCACGTTGGTCGACACTGGCTTGAGCGCGCCGCTCTTGTCGGATTCGTCCAGGAACTTGTCGAGCATGGACTGGATCGACGACTTGGCGGCGTCAGGGCCGGTATCCCGCATATCGTTGTGCTGGAAGCCGGTATTGACGACGGTGATGCCGGCCTGCTCGCACTGCTCGTCATCAGGCACGACGCCGGGGTCGGGCTTGAACTGGGTGTCCTTCGAGCGGAACGACAGGATCTTGAACTTGCCGTCGGTCAGGAACGGCACGCGCAGATTGTCCAGCGTCACGACCTTCTTGATCTCGTCGGGATACTCCTTGGCGAAATACATCGAGATGTCGCCGCCCATCGAATGTCCGACCATGGTGACCTTGTCATAGTCGGCGTTGGGCTGGAGCTTCTTCATCTCGCCGATCGCGAAATGGATGTTGGCAACGCCGCGCTGAATCTGCGGCAGGCGGCCGACATAGATCTCACCGGGCTTGGTCACCATCGGCGGATCGGTCGGCAGGTCGTGCTGCGGACTGACCGCGAGATAGCCGCGCCAGGCGAAGACGTTCGACAGGAATGAGTACTCGGTGTGCTTGACTGTGTTGCCGTGGTTGAGGATCGCAATCGGCAGTTTGATCAATCCGGCATTGGCCTGCATTTCCTTGTCACGACGGACGGCGATGTTGACCGCAACCAGGCGGTTGTCGCGCGCCGGATCATGGAAAGCGATGGTCTCGTGCCGGATAGCCCACTTGCTCGCGGTGACATAAGCAACGCCGAGCAGCGCGGACAGTGAAAGCAGAACGGCAATTCCACGTTTCATGTTCTTCCTCGAGCCCCGTTTGGGCCATCCCACGTCTGGGACTCTTCGGTCCCTAGCTGATGATATAGGTCACGCTGCCGTTACATAAAGGCCAAATGTTGTGTATTGACCGCCTGATCGTTGTGCGACGCACCTAGTCGTTGTGCAACTGCTCAGTCCGTCCGAAAGCGCAGCCATTATCTCTTACGACGACTTTCGCCAAGCATTGGTTCGACCGTTAGATAAAAGTCTAACGAAAAAACGGCATTCCGGGCGGCTGGTTCCGGCATTCCGCCGCATATGTGCAAAATCCCCGTAAAATACCGGGTCTGGCGACGGTATAATCAGGCGGCGGTATAAATGACGAGCTTCAGCGCGGGATCGTCATTGGCCTGGAAGCTCGCATATTCCAGCTTGAGCCGGCCCTTCTTGGGATGGCTCAAGGACTTTCGGCCTGCGGCCATGGCGCGGACATCGTGCGTCTCCCACCACCCGGCAAACTCGGGACAGCCTTCGCGCAGACGTTGCAACAGATCGCGAAAGGCGGGATCCCCGGCCCACAAGTCATGGGTCGCCCTGAACTGGGCGACCATCCGCCTGGCTTCCTCCGCCCATGAGGCACCGAACAACCGCCGCGTGGCGGGATTGGTCAGTACCGTGAGCAGACTGTTGCGATCGGCATCCGCAAGGCGGCTGAAGGCAAAGATTTCGTCCGCGGCCGCATTCCACGCGAGAATGTCCCAGCGCCGGCCGGTGACGTAGGCCGGCAGGTTGATTTGTTCAACCGTACGGCGAATAGCCGGCGGAACGATTTCGCGCACAAAGACGCGCCGGTCGGTGTTTTGCGTTAGCTCTCTCAGGTGCCGGTGTTCGGCCCTGCTAAGCCGCAACGCGCGCGCCAGCGCTTCGATGGTCGCGGCGGAAGGCGTGACGGAGCGTCCCTGCTCGAGGCGGATGTACCAGTCGACGCCGATGCCGGCGAGATCGGCCACTTCCTCCCGCCGCAAGCCGGGCGTGCGCCGCCGCCGGCCCGCCGGCAGCCCGACCGATTTGGGCGTCAGCTTTTCCCGCCGCGAGCGCAGGAAGTCGCCGAGTTCGCTTTGCCTCGAATTCGTGCCGGTCTGAGCCATGGTCGTGCCTTGCGGAGGAAGGACTATCCAGTCCTAGGATAATACCAGGTCTTGTTGAGGCAATGAAGTCTCGCAAAATGGCAAACTCGCAACCGCCAAAATGAGGATGCCCGATGAAGGCTGCCGTCTTGAAAGCGTTCGGATCGCCGCTTGCGATCGAAACCGTCGCCGACCCCGTGCTCGGAACCGGCGAGGTCATCGTCGACGTCGCGGCCAGCCGCGTGCTGGCCTATGCCAATGAAGTCATCAGCGGCGAGCGGAACTACCTGCTGGACCTGCCTGTCGTGTTCGGTCCCGGAGCGATCGGCCGCATCCGCACCACCGGCCCCGATGCGACGCGGCTGCGCCCCGGCGACTGGGTCTATTGCGATCCGACCGTGCGATCCCGCGACAACGCGCTGTCGCCCGACATCGCCCTGCAGGGCCTGACCGGCGGCAGCGAGGGCGGCCTGCGGCTGCAACGCTATTTCCACGACGGCGCCTGGGCCGAGCAGATGCGCCTGCCGACAGAAAACGCCGTCCCGATCGGCGCCATCGACGCGAAGGATGCAGGCCGCTGGTGCACGCTCGGCACGCTGCTGGTGCCCTATGGCGGGTTCCTCGCCGCCGAATTGCAGGCCGGTGAAACCGTGCTCGTCAACGGCGCCACCGGCAGCTTCGGCAGCGCCGCCGTCGCCGTCGCGCTGGCCATGGGCGCGCAATGCGTCGTCGCGACCGGCCGAAACGAGAAGGCGCTTGCCGAACTGACGGAACGCTTCGGCGCCCGCGTTCGGGCGGTGCCGATGCGCGGCCACGAGGCGGACGATCGCGCGCGCATTCTGCGGGCGGCCGGCGGCCCGATCGACTGCGTGCTCGATATCCTGCCGCCGGCGGCCAATGCTGTGCAGGTGCGAACGGCCATCATGGCGGTGCGGCCCTACGGACGGGTGGTGCTGATGGGCGGTGTCGGCATGCTCGGGGGTGCGGGTCTCGACCTGCCCTACCCCTGGATGATGCGGAACTGCATCACGCTGCGCGGACAATGGATGTACCCGCCGCATGCGGCGATCTTGATGACCGGGCTGGTCCGCTCAGGCCTGATAAATCTCGATCATTTCGAGATCACCACGTTCGGCCTCGACCGCGCCAACGAAGCGGTCGCACATGCCGCTGCCAACAGCGGCCCGTTCAGGATGACGGTCATCGAGCCGGGGCAGACCTCCATCTGACGCGTTTTTCTTCACGCGAACCGGGACCACCCCCGGATCAAGTCCGAGGGCATGCTTCGCTTGAAAACGCTATTGTCGCTCAGGCGCTGAGGATATCGCCGATGATGTCGTGGACTTCGAGCGGCTTGTCGACCTGGGTGAACCATTCGGCGCGATTGGCGGCGCGGCGGCGGCCGCGCTCGTCGAGCGGCAGTTTCAGCTGGCGCAGCAGGCTCGTCACTTCCTCGCGCGCCGTGACATGGCCCATGCTCGGCCTGGTGCCGAGCGTGGCCTCGTCGATGTCGTCGAGCGCGGTCAGTCCGCGCGGGAAGAACTCGCGGTAGACCACCCGCTCCGCAAACCCGTCGATCGAACGGAAGCCGAGCCGCAGCGAAAGGTCCTTCAGACTTTCAGCCACAAGCTGCTTGTTGCGGGAGCCGATCATCGACAGGCGATTGCGCACCACGATCCAGTCGGTGGTGGCGCCGTCGAGCTGGCGGCGCTTTCGCCTGGTGTCGCGCACCATCTCGGCATAGTGGCTTTCGCCGGTCACCGAATAGGTGGCGGGATCGACGGTGCCGAGCACGTCGAAATCGAGAAAACTGTCGTTGATCGGCGTCACCAGGGTGTCGGCCATCGAATGCGCCAGGCGCATCAGGTAGGAGTCGGACCCCGGCGTGTCGATTACGATGAAATCGAAGGCGCGCTCGATCTTGCTGACCGCTTCGACGAACTGCAGGAACTCGGAGTTTTCATTGTCCGCGATCTGCATCGTCTGGCCGAGCTTGATGCAATGATGCACCGGAAGTTCGAGATCCAGGCCGGTGCGGCGCGCCCATGCGCTCCGATTGGCGATGTAGCGGGTGAAGCTCTGCTGGCGGGAGTCGAGATCGATGGTGGCGACGCGCTGGCCGGCCTTCATCAGGGCAACAGCGATATGCAAGGCGGTGGTGGACTTTCCCGACCCGCCCTTTTCGTTGCCCAGCACCACGACGTGGGCCGAACCGAATTGACCCTGACTCGCTTGAACTAACATGACTCAAACCCAGCCCCCGCGCGAATATCTTCAAATCACGCGAGGGCTGCGGTCAAGTGAAATGCGCGGCAAGACTTTCAAATCCCGCCCTGCGCGTCTTAATCATGAATCATCGTGTCGTGCGCGTCACGCTTGAGCCCGGCGCTCGCACCGCGCTGCCGCAGCCTTGCCATTCCTGAGTTACCTTGGCGACGAGGTTCTGGCCTTATAAGGTCGGCATACCCCAGCGAGCAGCCGGGGCCCCCGCCCCCTCACCCGTCAGCACCTGCAAGAGATCGAGCCCAGATGTCGCGAAGTCCGATGGTCGTCCGCACCGTTCCCGCATTACGCCGCGCCGTCGAGACCTTGCGCGCCCGAAAGGCCGCGGTCGCGCTGGTGCCGACCATGGGAGCCCTCCATGACGGGCATGTGTCGCTGGTGCGGCTCGCCAAGCGGCGGGCGCAGAAAGTCATCGTTTCGATCTTCGTCAACCCAACACAGTTCGCGCCGACCGAGGATTTCGGTTCGTACCCGCGAACCTGGAAAGCCGACCTCGCCAAGCTTGCCGCCGAGAAGGTCGACCTGATCTGGAACCCCGACGTCAAGGCGATGTATCCCGAGGGCTTCGCCACCCGGATCGTGCCCGAGGGTCCTGCCACGGCGGGCCTCGAGGATCGCTTCCGGCCGCATTTCTTCGGCGGCGTCGCCACCGTCGTCGGCAAGCTGTTCACCCAATGCCGGCCGGATTTCGCGATCTTCGGCGAGAAGGATTTCCAGCAATTGCGCGTCGTGACGCAAATGGCCGCCGATCTCGACCTCGGCGTCAAGGTGATCGGCTCGCGCACCGTGCGCGAGCGCGACGGGCTCGCGATGTCGTCGCGCAATGTCTACCTCTCGCCGGAGGAACGGCTGGTAGCGCCGACGCTGCACCGCGCCATGAAAGAAAGCGCCAGGCGGTTGAAGCAAGGCGACGAACTGGAAGCCGCGATGGCGGCCGGCCGCGAGATGATCACCGGCGCAGGCTTCGCGCTGGACTATTTCGAAGCCCGGCACGCTGAGACGCTGGCGCCGCTTACATCCGCCAAGGATGGACCGGTGCGAATCCTGGTCGCGGCGAAACTTGGGACGACGCGCCTGATCGACAATATCGGGGTCTAGGCGGCCGGGCTGTCCTGTCTTGCTCCGGTCAAATACCCGGCCGAATATCGGCCGGGGATTTTCAGCGGGGTCGCCAGGTCACCATGTCTCTACGCGCTGCCATTTTCGGGGGCCTGATTAGCCTTGTCGCGGCCTCATGTGCGCAGGCGCAGGACCCGCACCGGCCGGCGATCGGCGGCATCGGTTCGCCGGTCGATGCCATGATCTTCTATGTCGCGCGCGGCGCGGACGGCGCCTGCGGGAAAGGCTGCTCGGAATGGATCGCCGCCGAAGGCGCCGTCCAATGGGACACCCACAAGCGTCTGATCGCGATCCTTGACCGCCAGGCCGAGCGCAAGCTTCCCGTCATCATCCATGCTCGGGGCGACTCCAATCTCAACGTGGCGGCCAGCCTCGGGAGAATCCTGCGCGACCATGGCATCGACACCACCGCGGGGACGACCGAGGTCGAAGCCTGCAATGGAAAGAACGAGACGGAATGTTTCGCGCTCAAGCGCGCCGGCGGGCCGCTCGATGCCAAGGTGACCTTGACCGGCATCCGCTGCGATCTCGCCTGCGTGTTGACGCTGGCTGGTGGCGTGCATCGAACCCTGCCGGCCGGCACCAGGATGATCCTCACCGGCATGTCGATCCGTAACCGGGTGGCGCCCAATGTCTCCGAAGAACATCGCCATGGCCTGACCGCTCAATACATCGAGCAGTTCCGCCGCTACCTGCGGGACATGGGCGTCGAACCGGAACTCGTCGACATCGTCGAGCGGAATTCGGAATCAATGCGCCAGACCGAGATGCCGCCATCCGAATGGACCAGGCTGCACATCGTAACGTCAGCGTCGCCGTAGCGCCGGTTTCTGACTCTAGACTAGAGCAGCCCGAGGTCGCGCAATTCGCGGCGCATCGGCTCGGGCATCGCCGCCACGCTGGCGGCTGAGGATTTGGTGAGGTCCGGCGGCGCGGCATCCTCGGTCAGGTAGCGCCAGCCCTGAAACGGGCGCATCGGCCGCGGCGAGACGGCGAACACCTTGGGCTGCATCACCAGGCGGCACCGGCCGATACCGTCCTTGTCGCGGAACGGTTCGATCGCGATGATCTTTTCGCGGGCGGCGATTTCGCCCTTGATCACCCAGTAGAGCGAGCCGCCCGCCAGGAGTTCTCCGTCGCGCTTCGGCGTCATCCGCGTGATGTGGACATGACGAAGCGGCAGACCCTTTTTCTTCGCGGTTGCCATACGTTCGGCAACCCAGCCCTTGAGTTCCTTGACCGACTCGCAGCCGACGGCAAGCTTGATGAGATGAAGCGGCATGATCTCGCCGCTTTAGCGGTCTGTACGCGCTTTGAAAAGATCACTCGTTGCTTGTAGCCACAGGCGCGTTGGCGGGCGGCGAAGCTCCCGGCGCGAGCTGCACCGGCGCGGACGCGGTTGACGGGCGTTTCGCCGGCGTCGGCGGCTTCTTCGCTGCGGCGGCCGCCGGCGCGGTCGACGCCGCCGGAGCTGGACGCGGCGCTGCGGCGGCTGGCGCCGGCTTCGGGGCCGCCCCGGCCGACGGCTCAGGCGTCATGATGCTGACCGCCGGCGTGTTGGCCGAGCTCGGGAATTCGGCGTTGGTGGGCTTGCCGGTCGGAACCGACGGCGGCAGCGCCGCGATCAGGCCGGATGCGGCCTGCGCCGGCGCGTTCCAGGACGGCGCATAGCGTGCGACCAGACCCTCGTAAACCCGCTCGTTCATGTTGGCGACGATCTGCTGATTGTCGGTGATCGAGCGAAACGCCGGACAGGCCGAGGGCGTGCAACGGTCCCGCGTCGTCAGCACGTAGGCCATCAGGCCGTAGCGGTCGCGTTCGACGGCGCGGCGCAGCGCCATCATGTCGGGGCCGGCCCCCTTGTTCGCGGTGGCGACATCGCCAAGGGAGTTCAGCAGCGTGATCTGGGAAGCCGCGTAGGCCACCGCCGCCGCCGCTGCCTCGGCGGAGCCGAACAGCGCCTTTTCACATGCGCTCAGGACAGCATCGCCGGCGAGGTCGTCGATGCAGGAAAGCTGCGGGAGTGCGGCAGTCGTTGAATAGACCGGGCGCCCGTCGGCCGACGCGGCCCTGTCGCCTGCGCCAAAGCCGTGGACGGTTGCGGCGCCCGCAATAGCGATCGACAGCAACGTGATGACCGCGAGCGCGCCGTTGGCCACGGATCTCTCGGCGCGCAGCAGCGTGATCAGAACGATGATCCCCAAAAATCCCGCCGCGACCAGCGTCAGCGACATCGGAAAGGTCGGCGAACGCCAGAGGTGATCCAGCGAAGAAACCCAGGCCCAGTTCATGCGCGGTGTCCCCTCAACGCAGCATCAAACACGATCACCGAAGCGAGTGCGTTCTTCCGCCTTCGCTTTTCGGCAGAGTGGTTCTGCGAACGGGGCCATTTGACGGCGTTCGGAGAGGAACCCCGTCAAGCGGCTGCTTGCGCACACGAGTTTTCAGGAAATCGCGAGCTGGCTTTCCTTGGCGACCCGTTCGAAAGCTTCGGTCGAACTCTTGATACGATACTGACAATCGTCACCATCAGTCGGGAGCAGCCGAATCACCTCATAGGTGCCACTGGCGGCCGGTCGGGCAACGTTACTGGCAGTAAAATAGACAGTCTCTCCAACGGAGTACTTATGCTTCAACGCCCTCTCCATTACGCAAGAACGCCGGCCGCGCTCACGGTCCCGCTAGCTTTCGGCCGACTTGAGAACCCTGTGGCAACGTAGCACAGCCGGCCGGCCAAAAGCCAGCATCATCAAGGCATGGCAAGTACCCAAATTCTGCATATTTTTCAAATTGATAAACGGCAATCCGGGGGGCGCACGGAATTCGGAAGGGCCGGTATTGAGGTCCGGATTCCCAAAAACGGACAGTCCGCCGATGGACCGACGGATGCCGGTAGCGGTGGGCCCTCCGTGGCAAACCTACCGGTCCGGCAAGTACGTCAGACTGTCTCGAACCGTTCGATGACGAGCGTTTCAGTCAGGCCCGCGCGAGTCCATTCCTGGAATGCCGGCAACGCCATCATCGCATCGAAATAGTGCCGGGCGTCGCCCTTCACTTCGATGGCATAGGTGCGGAAGCGATGCACCACCGGCGCGAACATCGCGTCCGCGCCGCCGAAGGCGCCGAACAGGAACGGCCCCTCCTTGCCGTAACGACGGTGGCAGTCGGCCCAGATTTCCTGAACGCGCGCCACGTTGGCCCGCGCATCATCCGACAACTCGACCGCGCCGACCGGACGATGCAGGTTCATACCGCATTCGTTGCGCAGCGGCATGAAGCCAGAATGCATCTCCGCCGAAATCGAACGCGCATGCGCACGCCGCGCGCGGTCTTCCGGCCACAGCCTCACTTGCGGGAATTTCTCGGCGAGATACTCGATGATCGCAAGCGAATCCCACACCGTGACATCGCCGTCGACCAGCGTCGGCACCTTGCCCGAATGCGAAAAACTCAGGATTCGTTCCTTATCGGCCTTGTCGTCGGTGTAGAGCGGGATGAACACTTCGTCGAAGGGGATGTCGTTGGCGCGCAGCGCCAGCCATGGCCGCATCGACCATGACGAATAGTTCTTGTTGCCGATGACCAGTTTCAACATGTCGCGGGAAATCCTGTTGGGAGCGCCATCTTGCCATAGTGCGGCGCACCCGTTCAACCTGCACATCGCCAGGCTGTAGACGCCGGCATTCGGTCGCGGCCGGCGACTTCCTCTTCGCGTGTCCCCGCTGCTTGGTCCGCGTCCGGGTGCTGCTGCCGACGAATCAGGACGCGTCAAAATCCTGCGGCGTGAAGCTGAGATCGAGCACCTTCCATTCGCCGTAGCGGTCCACCGGCAGCATCGCATAGGGCTGGCAGGCCTGCAGCGCGCGGATCGCGCCTTGCATCAGCAGCGGCCCCTTCATCGAGGCGCTGGCCTCGATCAGCATCGGATCGGCGGCAAGCCTGCCCTCCGGCGTCATCAACACGCGCAGCTTGACCCTGACGGCGTCGGCGCTCGAAATCGACGCCGGCAGTTTCGAGCAGGACTTGAGGTGCCGCCGGAACTCCGCGACGAGATTGCTGGCGATATCGGCGGCCTGGGTCGCCGGCCCGTCGAAATCGTCGTCGCCCTTGTTGCCGGCTTGCGGCGCGGCCACCGGCAAGGTTGGCGAGAGGTCCGGCGGCAAGCCCAGCAGCACTTGATACTTGATCGATAGATCCGGCTCCGGCTTTTTGTAAGCCGGTGCGGCCGCTTGCGCCGGCGGCTCGCTCGGGCGCGGCGCGGCCAGCGCCGCTTGCATCTGCGGGCGCGGCGCAGGCTGTGGCTGCGCCGACGGCGGCGGGGCACTGGCTTCGGCGGGCTTGTCGAGCAGGGAGAAATCCGGAAGCGGCGTCGGCGCGGGCTCCGGCTTGGTCTCTGGAACCGCTTGCTCAGGAGGCTGCTGCTTTTCCGCAAGGTCCTGCGCTATCACGATTTCGACCGGGACCTGCTCGGCGGTCACGGCGCCGAACGGATGCACCTCGGAAAACAGCAACAGCAGCGTCAGCAGCGATACATGCGCGATCGCCGATGCCGTGATGTCGGAGGGTATGATGCGCCGCAGGTCCATCGCATCGGGATGATTTGCATTGTCTGCCCGCCAGCATAGCGTCCGGCGCGGCGGCTGCTCAATCCCATTTCGGCGCGGAACCGTAATCGGTGAGCCGGCTGCCGGCGCTTCCCATCGCGGATATCTGGCGCATGTCGTCTTCCGACAGTTCGAAGTCGAAGATATCGATATTTTCCGCGAGCCGCTCCAGCTTCGACGTCCGCGGGATCGCCGCCACGCCTTGCTGCACCAGCCAGCGCAGGCAGACCTGCGCCGCCGTCTTGCGATAGCGGTCGCCGATCCGCAGCAATGCGCGATCGTTCTTGATGCGGCCCTTCGCGATAGGACTATAGGCCACCAGCGCCATGCCGTGGCGCGCGCAGGCCTCCCTGACCCTGCTCTGGTCGAGATAGGGATGGTACTCGACCTGATCGCATGCCAGCGGCTCCGGACATGCCGCCGCCGCCTCCTCGATCAAGGCGACGGTGAAATTGGACACGCCGATATGTCGGGCAAGTCCCTGCTGCCTGACCCGCGCCAGCGCGCCCAGCGTGTCCGCCAGCGGCACCTGCGGATTGGGCCAGTGCAACAGCAGCAGGTCGACCTCGGTCAGACGCAGCCGCGCCAGGCTCTCCTTGGCGGACCGCTCGAGATCGTTCGGTTTGAAATGGGTGGTCCAGATCTTGGTGGTGATGAAGACCTCGTCACGCCTCACGTCCGAGGCGCGCAGGCCCTCGCCTACTTCGCGCTCGTTGTCATAGGCCTGCGCGGTGTCGATGTGGCGATAGCCGAGCCGCAGCGCCTGTTCGACCAGGCGCGCGCAGGTCCGGTCCCGCAGCTCCCAGGTTCCCAGCCCGATCGCCGGGATGTTCGCGCCATTGGCTTCGACAAAGTTCATCAGGGGTATTATGGGCCGCTGGACCGGCCGTGCCAACTCATGCCGGCGACGGTTCTTCCGTAGCGAGCGCAGCGAAGACCGTCTCCGGCGAATGGGCGATCACCGCAAGCAGCGCCCGCGCCGGGCCGCGCGGGGCACGCTTGCCCTGCTCCCAGTTCCGGATCGTCTCGACGGGAACGCCGAGCTTTGCGGCAAATTCAAGCTGTGTCAGCTGGGCACGCCGGCGCAGATCGCGCACATCGGGCGGCGCTGCGGCTTCACTGGACGCCTCCGCCGGGGCCGGAGCCGCAACGCCGGGCATCGCCAGCGCGAGCCCGGGCGTCGCCGGCGCGAGTTCAGGCATCGTCGGCGCAAGCGGAAATTCCTGCCCGTCGCGCAGTTCGACAATCCGTCCATCGGCTTTCAGCCGCAAGCGCTGCATGTTGACCTCGTCAGCCAACATCATGGGCGAAGCGCCTTAAGGCGCGATTAACGATAAATGCGGCGCTCGCCTGACGCGTTTTCTTCAAACGAGCCGGCAGCCGCTTGAAAACGCTGGGCTACTTCAGTCCGAACCACAGCGTGGCGATGCCGAGGAACGAGAAGAAGCCGACCACGTCGGTGATGGTGGTGACAAAGGTGCCCGACGCCACCGCTGGGTCGGCGCGCACCCGTTCCAGCACCATCGGAATCAGGATGCCGCCGAGCGCGCCGGCCACCAGGTTACAGATGATGGCAAGGCCGATCACGATGCCGAGGCCGGGGATCTTGAACCACGCCACCGCGGCGACGCCGGTGATCACGGCAAAGGCGAGCCCGTTGACAAGGCCGACCATCGCCTCGCGCATCACGACGCGGAGCGCATTGTTGGAACCGAGTTCGCGGGTCGCCAGCGCCCGCACCGCAACCGTCATGGTCTGGGTCGCGGCATTGCCGCCCTGGCTTGCGACGATCGGCGCCAGCACCGCGAGCGCCACCATCTTTTCGAGCTGGCCCTCGAACAGGCCGAGCACGGAGGACGCCAGAAACGCGGTTGCGAGATTGACCAGCAGCCAGTTGAAGCGGCCGCGCGCAATGGTCCAGACATTGTCGGACAGTTCTTCGTCGCTGGTGACACCGCCGAGCGCCCTGAGGTCCTCGTCGGCCTCCTCCTCGATCACGTCGACGACGTCGTCGATGGTGATGACGCCGACCAGGCGGTCCGTCGTATCGACCACGGGAGCTGCGACAAGATTGTACTTGCCGAACATCCGCGCGACCTCCTCGAGGTCGTCGAGCACCGAGACACGGCGGCGGTCCTCCTCGATCAGTTCGGCGAGCTGCACCGGCCGGCGCGCGCGCAGCAGCGTGTCGAGCGAAACCGCGCCCTGCCAGTGCTTGTCGGAATCGACCGCGTAGATCTCGTAAAACCGGTCAGGCAGATCGGGGGTATCGCGCATGTAGTCGATGGCCTGCCCGACGGTCCAGTCCGGCGGCACCGCGATGAACTCCGACTGCATGCGGCGGCCAGCCGAGTTCTCCGGATAAAGCAGGCTGCGCTCGAGCGGCTCGCGCTCGTCGGGCGGCAGCTTCTCGAGGATCTCTTCCTTGTCCTCCTCGTCGAGGCCTTCGAGCAGTTCGACGGCGTCGTCGGACTCCAGCTCGCGAACGCCCTCGGCGACCGTCTCGGGTTCGAGCTCCTCGAGGATTTCCTCGCGGACGGTATCGTCGACCTCGTTCAGCGCCGAGAAGTCGAAATCGGTGCCGGTGATTTCAACGAGCGTGACACGGTCTTCGGGCTCAAGGGCTGCGATCAGGTCGCCGAGATCGGCCTCGTGCAGTTCCGCCACCACCTCGCACAGCAGCGGCCGGTCGGCGGCATGAATGGCGCGCGCAATTTCCTCGACGAATTCATGGCGGAGCTGGCCCTCCTCGTCCCTCATCAAGAGGTGATCGAGCACGGAGCCTCGTGCGGCGTCAGGGGCTTGGGCAACGTCGATATTCTCGGCCATGCCGCGCCTCGCCGGTTTGACAGAATGAGAGAACTGGTTTGAGCTATTGCAGCACGCATTACCCAATCGGCGACGCTCAACGCAATGCCAAATATGACCAACGGCGAATGACCCGGAATTTCATCACGCTGCTGTGCGCGACCGTGAGCATATCGATGGCCCTCGTGGCGGCAGCCGAGGCAGCCGAATGTCCGCGCAAGGATGCGCTCGGCACCTCTCGCGTTCTCGCCGTCGATGCCGCTACCTCACCGCGCGTGGGCCTGAAGAGCTTTCCGCAGACGTTGCCGCTGGACGATCACGAAGTGGTGCTGACTTTCGACGACGGTCCCTGGCCCCGCACCACGCCGAAAGTGCTGGCGGCGCTGGCCGAGCAATGCGTGCGGGCGACCTTCTTCCTGATTGGAAAGCCGACCTCTGAACACCCCGCACTGGTGCGCAGAATTGCGGCCGAAGGTCACACCATCGGGCACCACACCTGGACCCACCACAATCTCAAATACATGAAGCCCGAAGCGGCCATCGGCGAGATCGACAAGGGCATTGCAGCGGTCGAGACGGCGCTGCACGGAACGGCCACGACCACCCCGAGCACGCCATTCTTCCGCGCTCCCTTTTTCGAGGTAACGCCCGCAACGCTGGATGTCTTGCAACGGCGCGGCATCACCGTATTCGGCGCCGACCTGTGGGCCAGCGACTGGATTCCGATGACGCCGGCACAGGAGCTCAAGCTACTCACCGAACGTCTGCAGGCCGCCCGCAAGGGCATCATCCTGCTGCACGATCCCAAGGCGCAGACCGCTGCCATGCTGCCGGCCTTTCTGCGGTTTCTCCGCGACAATCACTATCGCGTTGTCCACGTCGTTCCGGCAGGTTCCAAAACCGTGTCCGACAAGGCACATTAACGCCAAAATCGGCATGGAATTCAGTCAATTGAAGCACATTCATCGCGCGCCGGTGTAAGCATGCGTCGATAGCGTTTCGCGCGAAGCATGCCCTTGGTCCGCGGTTGGGTAGCGGCTCGCGTAACGAAAACGTGTCAAAATAAGGAATCGATTCTGATTTCATCAGGACCGATATTTGTGATGAGTCCGGTGTTGCAATGATTGCTAGCGTATTCGAGGGCCTACGAGCGCAGCCGCGAATTGTTCTGTGCGCGGGCGTGCTGGCCTGCCTCACTGTAAACACGGCCTCGGCCGCCGATTGCCCTGGTCATCCCGACGCTATCGGCACCTCGCGTACCATCGTGGTCGATCCACGCGCGCACCCCCTCATCGGCGGCATGCAATATGGCAAGTCGCTGCCGCTTGCGGACCACGAGGTGGTGCTGACCTTCGATGACGGTCCGCTGCCGAAATACAGCAACCAGATCCTGGACATTCTCGCCGCCAATTGCGCGAAGGCGACCTTCTTCCTGATCGGAAGCCAGGCCAACGCCGATCCCGAAGGCGTGCGCAAGGTCCGCGACGCCGGCCACACCGTGGCCACCCACAGCCAAAACCATCCGATTGGCATGGACCGCCTGCCGCTTGACCGCTCGAAGCAGGAGATCGAACAGGGCATTGCGTCAGTGACTGCAGCGCTGGGCGACGGCACCGCGCCCGCGCCGTTCTTGCGCATTCCCGGCCTGCGCACCAACGACGGGATCGAGGAATTTGCCAAATCCAAAGGACTTCAGGTCTGGAGCGCCGACTTCCCGGCCGACGACTGGCGCCACGTTTCTGCGGGGCGCGTCTATGACCTCGCGATCCAGCGCATTGAAGCCAAGAAAAAAGGCATCCTGCTGCTGCACGACATCCAGCCGCGCACAGTCGCGGCGCTGCCGCGAATCCTGCGAGAACTGAAAGCGCGTGGCTATCGTATCGTTCACGTGGTGCCGGCGACGCCGGAACTGCCGGCGACGCCGACCGAGCCGCAGCAATGGCAGTTGCATCCGGCCTCGGAGACGGTGGCGGTTTCGCGCTGGCCGAAGATACCGAAATTCGCTGCTGCCGGCCCCGCCACCCTGCCCGCCCCGGAATTGTCCGATCTCGACTGGCGCGATACCAATCTCGCCGCCAGACCCGCGCAACGACGAAGCCGTGGCGTTCCGCTGCCGAAGGTCGCGCTGTGGCCGCGGCCGACGACACTGCCACCTGACGGTGCGCTTGCCACGTTGCCGGTTCCGGGCGCGAGCGTATTCAAGATACCGGAATCGACCCGCCTCACCATGCTGGTCTCGCCCACACGTCGCGCCGCGCCCGCCGCCCAGACGCCGCGGGCGACGGAGGTCTCCGCCAAGCTGGCCGGCAAGCGCCACCACGGCCGCGCCACGGAGGTTCGACCGCAGCCGTCATCATCCACGGCAGAACAGACCGCCGGAAGCGCCGCCAAGCCGGCGCAGCCGGTCAAGAAGAACGGGCGATCGGTTCGGGTAGCCGGTTTGAAGAAGCGCTGATCGGCCTGGTTCTGATCGAGTGGATCAGGACCGGCCTCCAGTCATTTGTTTCAACGCAGTTTCCTGATCGCGAGCGGATTCTGGCGTTCGCCCGGCGCGCCGCGCGACTCAGTTCGTCGCCACGATCTTGACGATGCAGAGCAGGATGACGAGCGCGAGGAACAGCAGGTCGATATAGGCTTTTATCTCGCCGGCGTGGCGGAGCACGCTGACGTCGCCGACGATTTGCTTGCGCGTGGTCGCCGCATTGGGACCCTCCGCGGCAGCCACTGCCAGCCGCCGCGCCTCGCCCTCCAGCCGCTCGATGCGCTGGAAGAAGTGAAACGAGCGCAGCGCGGACGCCGCGTGCATGCCGGAATATACGAGCATGAGGAACGCGACGACTGCGCGGTGCTGGTATTTTTCCAGAAAATTGAGAGCGAAATAGACCAGCGCCAGGAACACAAAATTGGACGTGAATCGATAGGCGTAGCTCAGAAACAGCATGTGTGTGCTCCGGGCGGTCTTGGAAGCGCCGAACCGCGGCGAGCCAGCGGGGAATCAATGACCGGCCGGCCGCTTCACTTTACGCGAACGATGCAACGGCAGCGAATCAACCAGTATCCCCCGCCTCCAAGGAATTACGCAGCGTGTCATTGCGGACACGCATACTGCCGGTTGAACCAAATCGGATTAGCCCTGATTGCGCGATTTGTTGCCGCTCGGAGGGACCCGATATTGCAAAAGGGGACCCGCCATTTGCGGCGGGTGCAAGTCTAGGGAGAACCTGAAAACTAAGCCGATTCGCGGCTCCCGCATGTACCGCAATTCACACACGATCCGAAAAACACAGCCCCCCCGTCGAGACTGCAAAACTTGATCGACGTTCCGGATATCTCAAGGCCGCTATGGTTTGCCTTCCATCATCTTGAGCTTGACGGTCTCGCAAGTCTTGCGAACGTGCTCGGTAAAGATCGCGCATTCCTCGATGCGCTTGAAGATCTTCTTGGCCTCCTCGCGATACGACGCCGCAGTATCGCGCATGAAGGCGATGGCATTATGCACTTCGGAGGTCATCGCCTCGCATTTCTTCGCCGCGCTGATCAGTTCTGCTCCCATGGCTTCAATTTCCCGGGCGGCAGTTTCATAGTCGCGCACCACGGCCTCGGCAGTGAGCGCGCCGACGCGCGTAACGCCCGCTTCATGCTCGACGTAGTCCGGCATCTGCCCCGACGGGGCCACCTTGATCGCCGGAAGGGTCCCGACGACATCCTCTTCAAGCTTGGCAAAGTCCAGCGGCGCAGTTCTGTGAAGTCTTTCGACAGTCGCCATAGGCCATTCCTTCCATCACTTGATGAACAGCCCCCGGCGCGAGCCTAACTCGCGATTCGTGGCGGAATCCGCATCGATGGACCGGAACCGGGGGACCGGAGTGGGGATACAGCCGATGACGTGCTCGCGGCATCGAAGCTGCCGCGTCGCCGTTAACCATGCCAACGCAACGAGCTCCGCACGGCCTACGCTTAATGCGCGCTTAACATTTTCGAATCAATGATCGACGTTCCAGCGCATCACCTCTCAAGCCGCAAGAATTGCGGGCCGCACTCAACCTCTTCAGGAGGATCTTTTGAGGACGCTTCTCGTTTGCGCGCTCGCGGGTGCCCTGGTCGGTTGCAGCCGGCAGCCACCACAGCAATCATGCCTCGGACTGAACCCGCTAGCCTGCCTGGCCGCGGTTCAAGTGCCGATTGAACCTGAATCGCGTGACAATGACGCCGGCGCGGCGAAACCAGTGGCCGCCGCCTGGCACGGCGATGGGCCGTCCGCATCTCGCGCAGAGCAGACCGTCTATCGGACACCCATGCCGGTCAAGGTCGCGGCGAAAGCGGAGGCGACCGCACCCTTGCCTCGTCCTCGACGAAAGGACAAGCAGACGACGGGCATTGCGGCTGCTTCGGAAGCAGCGCGGGCAAACGTCGCCGGTCCGTCCTCAACGACCACCGTTGGGCAGGCCACAACGGCACAGGAACAGGTGGCAGCAGTCGCAGCGCTGGATACATCCTCGGACGTTGCCATTCTCGTGGCGGGTCTCGACGTGAAGTCGGTTTCCGAGCTAGCCGGAAAGACCATTGCGATCGACGACAAATATGCCGAGCAGATCAAGAGCATCAAGACCGCCATCGCAGGCGCGGGCGCGCTCGAAGTCCAACTGAGCAAAAGCCAAGCCACGGCGATCAATCGTCTGGTCAGCAACGAGGTTCCGGCCGCCATCGTGGCGCTGGTCTCCGCCAGCGCCGCGGAAAACTTTCCCGAACTCGCGCGGTTCAAGACCTTTCGAATCCCGCTCTCCACCCGATCGAGCCCGGCTAAGCCGTAACGCGGGTTGTCTCGCGCAGATGCCGCTTTCGTGCCGGCGCGCGAGTCGCAAAAATCTCACAAGAGAAAAACTGATTTTTTTGAGGCGAAGCGCTCGCATCTTGGACTCTTTGCCGACTTTGCACGAGGCCGGCGAAATCCAAATGAAAGGCCCAGTCCTGTCGCAAAACCTTTCCACGAATGAAATAGCGTAAGCGGGCTCGGCTGTTCACCGCTGGGATTCGGTGAAGTCATTCAGAGCTGTTGCAGCTCGCGCAGAGCGCAACGCGTTGCAGACTTTTTTCGAGGAGGCACTTAAATGGTATCGCTCACGCGCCGCGCCCTCAATGCTGGTTTGAGTGTTGCCTTCGTCCTGATGAGCTCTGCGAGCCCTTCTCTCGCCTGGTGGGACGGCGGCCATATGCAAATCGCTTACGTCGCCTACAAGCATCTAAATTCGCACGTCAAAGATAAGGTAGACGCATTGTTGCAGCTAAATCCCGACTATCCCAAGTGGACGGCGGGCATTGCAGATCCGAAGACAGCAAAGATGTATGCGTTCATCCATGCCGCGACCTGGGCCGATGACATCAAGACAAAGGAATACAACTACACACAGGACCAGGTCGACAGCGCGACGGCAGGACAAAACATCGGCTATGCCGACAAGAACCAGCACGGTTACTGGCACTTCAAGGACACCAACTTTTCTCCTGATGGCGTGCCGCTGCCCGCCCCCGATCCGGTCGATCTCGTCACCCAGCTCAATTTGCTGATCGCGGCACTTCCTGCCAGTTCCGGAGCATCCGAGGATGTCCGGTCCTACGATCTGGTCTGGATCCTTCATCTCGTCGGTGATGCGCATCAGCCGCTTCATGGGGTCGGCCGATTCACGCGACCGATTCCGAACGGCGACTCAGGCGGCAACGCCGAACAGGTGATCCCCGCGAACGGAAAGAGCATGGCGTTGCACGCCTATTGGGACAGCACCTTCGGCAGTTACGTATCGCCCTATGGAGCCGTCTTTGATGCTGACGACAAGGACGGTCTTGCACACTTCTCGGTAAACGCTATCGCAGCAAAGATTGCCGATCCTCAGAAGTGGGTCGACGAAAGCGCGGAACTGGCGAAACAATATGCTTATGCAGCTCCCGTCAGCGCTGGAAAAGATCCGGTGCTCCTGACCCGGGAATACGAAACCAATGCCCGCAACATTGCCATGAGCCAGGCTGCGCTGGCGGCCGCAAGACTTGCGAACCTCATCAACTACGCCCTGCAGTAAGGCCCGCGCACTGCCTGAGGGATGAACCGTCCATCGTTCAATCGCTCTGGTCGTGCTCTTATCCCCGATGGCGGACATTGGACCCCCGCCTACGCTGTGTGTCCGCCAGAGTGGAATTGCCTGAAACAAAGTTGTTCTCAAAGCGCGCCGGCGGCCTTTGAGAACAAAATTTTCGCTCTCGGTCATGCTACACGATGCCGCCGACACATTCGCCTTGGGAGGCGCGCATGAAAATCGTCGGGTTTAATGGCGACCCCGCCAAAACCGGCGCCGTTGCGAGGCTCCTGTCTGAATCGCTCCGGGCAGCGGAGGAAGAGATTGCGGAGCTTGGCGAAACTCCCGATACGGCGGTCATCCACCTGGTCGATGTCGTGAAAGAATTTCACGACGGTTCATTCACGAACATCCCGGCCTCACTTCAAAGCACGTTCGACAGCATGAGCACGGCCGACGGGTTTATCTTCGCAACGCCCGTGCATTGGTTCAACATGAGTGCGCTCATGAAATGCTTCGTCGACTGGCTGACCTCGCTCGAGCAGGATGCAGGCGAGCTGGAGGGCAAGGTGGTTGGCGTACTGGCCCATTGTGACGAGGACGGTGGCAACCAGGCGGTGACGAGCATTCTTTCACCGCTCCTGCACATGGGCATGCTCGTTCCGCCCTACTGCGGCTTTTTCAGGAACAAGCACATGGCGCCGCACAGCGAAGCAGGATGGCAAGTGGAAGACCACCGGCTCGTCGGAAAGAATGTCGTGCGCCTGGCGGCATGCGTTCGATTCAACAAGCGGGACTGGAAACTGAATTGAAGCGGGGACGCTAGCCGCTCAAAAGGCGGCCTATAGCTTTGAAGATTGGCGATCACATGAAGCCAGGGTTGCGCGGTAAATATTGAGACCAATTGCCGAATTCCCGCGACGACATCAGCAACATCGGAAACTTGATCCGCATTCCGTGCTCCATCGCGAGGTTGAGCGCCGCCTCGCCTGCGCCAGGCAGAAACGCCGATATCCGCGCCGAGCCGCTGTCTGCCGCCAGGTGCAGCGCTGTACGCACGGCGGGAGCGACCGCGTGGGGCTCCATGACCGCGAGCGGTCCGATATGCCCGCCGGCGTCCACGTAGACGTAGCCGGCCCAATCGCCCCCGTCATAGAGATTGAACCCTGTCGCCACGCCATCAGTGATCAGGTAGCGGTGATGCTTTTCGCGCGAGACGCCAAGCACCCGCTGGTCGGCCTGCGCGAGGCGACGCAGGGTCGGAGCGTCTGCCTGCAGCGGCGTGACGTCGTATTGCGAGCCGTGCAAATTTCCGATCAATTGCTCTCGCGATGCGCTGACGCTGTAGATGGGAAATCGCGGCAGCAGTCCGTGGCGGATGTAGAGCCCTTGCGAGACGGTGTTGAAGCTGAAGGTAATGAGCACTTTGTTGGACGCCCCCAATTTCTCGGCGTGATCGAGCGTCCGCTTGATCAATTCGTTGCCGACGCTCCGTCCCTGGCAATCGGGCGACACGAACAGCTGCGCCAGAAACCACATGTCGCCGCAGACCCAACTCCAGGCGAAGCCGAGGATGCGCTCCTCCTCCTCCGCCACCCAGAGCCCGTCGGCATCATCCTTCAGGGAGAACAACTGAAATTTGGGAGGCGAGCGGACCGCCATGGGCCCGAAGCCATGCCGCTCCGTGAGATCGTTGATGCTGGCGACGACAAGGGTGTCGGTAAATTCCAGGTCCTGCGCACGCGCTGGCCGGTAGACCACAGTCATCGAACAACTCCGTTGGACGGTCGCGTTATTTCAAAACCTCGCCGCTCCGGTATCGAGCCCGAGGGCCAGCCGGCCGGCGATGACGTAGTTGTTCGGACTCATCGCGATGTGCTTCGCCGCGGCGCGCACATCGCGGACCGCACGCTCCAACGCGCAAGTCTCGAAGATGGCGACGGCGCCGGCGCTGGCGGCCAGCATGTCGGTGACGGACATCGCGGTCTCCGCCGCGTGCGCGTTGGCGATCCGAATGTCCGCGCGTGCCTCCACCAGCCGTTGGCCGCCGGTGTCGGTGGCCTCCATCAATTCCGCCATGGCATCGATCAGGAACGCGCGGGCGGCGCGAAGCATTGCCCTCGCCCGCCCGACCGTCGCCTGAACGGTCTCGCGATCGCGCAGCATGGCTCGCGTTCCGGCGCGGCCTTTCCGGGAAGCGAGTTCCGCGAAGGAACTGATGGCGCCGGACGCGATGCCGAGCGGCACCCCACAGATGCTCCACGCGAACACTGATGACGGCGGCATGCGATAGAGCAGCCCGGGCTGGGTCGGTTGCAGTCCGAGGAACGGATGGGCGTGGGCGGCCGGCACGAAAATATCCCGTGCCTCGAAATCGCAACTGCCGGTGCCGCGCAGTCCGGACACATGCCAGTTGTCGAGGATGGTCACGTCTGCCGGGGCGAGATAGCAGCAGAGAAGTGGCGAATCCGGATTCTCGGGGCTAACACTGGCCAGCACCATGAAGCGCGTCGCGTGATGCGCGCCGCTACCGAACGGCCAGCGCCCGGAAAGGCGGTAGCCGCCCGCGACGACGGCCGCCGCGCCGACCGCACCGGTGGCACTTGCGACGAAGGCGCGCGGGTCGGCAAACCACTCGCGTACGAAGGCCTCACCGAGGTAGCCGCCGATCCGGCTCATGCCGCCGCCGTTGCCGACCAGCCAGCCGACGGAGCCGTCGAGCGCCGAGGCGGCTTCGACGACGCGCATGAACTCTATGGGAGACAGCTCCGGCCCGCCGAGCGCCTGGGGCAGCCACAGGCGGAACAGGCCTGCATCGGCCAGCGCCGCAAAAACCGCGTCCGGCAATCGCCGGGCAGCGTCAAAGTCGTCGCGCTGTGCGGCGATCAGCGGGGCCAACGCCTGGACGGCTTCGAGCAGGCTGCAAAGCCGATCCGAAGCACCTGTAACCTCGACTGTATCGGCGATCAGCTCATACTGGTCCATGATCGCGGGCCCTCCAGCGCATTGCCGGGACCACAGATCCGGCAGTCCTCAGCGCCACGCCATCATGATGGCCCGTTCCCCGAACTGTCCTCAATCCTTTCCAAAAAAGTTGCAAATTCCGGGAAACATGTAGTTTCTAGGCCATGGCGATCTACGAATTCGGACCCTTCCGCCTCGACGCCGGCGCCGAGATGCTGTTTCGGGAATCCGAACCGGTCGTGCTCGGACGGCGCGCGGTGACGCTGCTCCGGCTGCTGGTCGAGCGCGCCGGAACGCCGGTTGCCAAGGATGCGCTGATGGAGGCGGCCTGGCCGCGGCTTGCCGTCGAGGAGGCCAACCTCACGGTACAGATTGCCGCCCTGCGGCGGACATTTGCCGACATCGACGGAGGCAAGGGCTGGATCGAGACGTTGCCGCGCCGCGGCTATCGCTATGTCGGGCCGGCGGTTGCGACCGTATTCGAGGCGAACCGGCCCGCGTCACCGGCGCCGGCTTCGTCTGACAAGCCCTCGCTCGCGGTGCTTCCATTGTTGAACCTGAGCGGCGACCCCGCGCAGGATTATTTTTCCGACGGGATCACGGGCGAGATCATCGCCGAATTGTCGCGGTTCAGGTCGCTGTTCGTCGTCGCCCGTCACTCCAGCTTTGCCTACGGGGGCAACAGGGCCGAAATCAAACAAGTCGGCCGCGAGCTCGGCGTCCGGTACGTGACCGAAGGAAGCGTGCGCAAGGTCGGCAGCCGCGTGCGGGTGACCATCCAGCTTCTCGATGCCGCGAGCGGCTACAGTCTCTGGACCGAGCGCTATGACCGCGACCTCGAAGACATCTTCGCCCTGCAGGACGAGATTGTCCGGGCGATCGTCGCGGCCCTGCCGGGCCGGCTGGAGGACGCCGGCCGCGAGATCGCCAGGCGCAAGCCGACCTCCAGCATCACCGCCCATGACCTGGTTCTGCTGGGAAACGAGCGGTGGCGTCAGTTGACCGTGAAAGACATGGCGCAGGCCAGGGAATATTTTCGAAACGCCGTCGCGCTCGACCCGCAATATGCCAGCGCTCACGCCAACATCGCCTGGACCATCGTCTGCGATGTGTTTCTCGAATCGCCCGCCGCTGCGACGCTGGACGAGGCGCTTCGCGAGATCGAGACCGCGCTCGATATCGACAACGGCGACGCCTGGTTCCATGGCGTCTTCGCGCAACTGCTGTTCCTGCTGAAAGAAGACGCCAGGGCCGAAATCCATTTCAGCCGCGCGCTCGCGCTCAATCCGAACGATGCCGACGTCGCCGCCGTTTTCGCCAACATCCTGGTCTACTGGGGACGATGGCGCGAGGCGCTCACATGGATCGGGACGGCCAAGCGGCTCAACCCCTATCCGCCCAACCTGTACCATTGGTATCACGCGCTGGCCCTTTATTCGGGGCGCGAGTACGAGCGGGCCATCAAAGCGTTGATGGAGGCGCGATCGCTCGACAGGTGGTCGCACGGCCTCCTTGCGGCCTGCTATGCACAGATGGGACGGCTCGGCGAGGCGCGGTCCGAAGTAGACGCATTCGTCAGCGAACGGCGTCGCGAACTGAATGCGAATGGCGAAGCCGCGCCCGAGAAGACCCTCGACCTCGCCTCGGCTCGCGCCGAACGATATCGCGAGCCCGCCGACCGCGAACACTTCCTCGATGGATTGCGCAAGGCGGGTCTCACCGGCTGATGGCCGTTCTCCTGATCGGACCCGAAGTCGCCTTTTTAGGGTAACGCCGCGCGGGCACTAAATCGGTCCCGGCTTCCCTTCCGCAGTGCTACGTGTGCCCGATGCGGCGCGGTCTTCGAGTACGAGGCCGCGCAGCGGTTCCTTGGCATAGCGGGCATGGAAGCCGGCGGGCGCACGCATCCAGTTGCCGAGGTCGATGCCGATGAAGCAATCGGGTTCGACGAATTCGTGGCCATGTCGATCGCCCTCGAGGAAATGACGCAGATAGCCTACGCGTCGGACGCCGTATCGCGGGTAAAGCAGACCTGCTGTATCGATCACGAAAGCGGTTGATGGGGCCCAGATTTGCTGCAGGTTGTCCCACGCATCGGTCTTGTAGTCATGGATATGTCCCGAGCAGATCGTCACCTCCCCGGCCGCGGACAGCATCTGCCGCAGGCGCAAGCGATGCTCGGGGTACAGCGACCCTTGCGTGAGCTTGTCCTCCGTGGCGCTCGCCAAATAGAGCGGCTTGTGCTGGAAGATCATGAGCCGCCGCCCGTCGCGCTCACCGGCAGCGGCGCGGATCATTTCATTCTGCTCGGCTTCGGCAGGCAGGCCGCTGCCGAACAACATCGAGTTCAGACCCAGAAGACGCCATGACGCTCCGATCTCCCGCGTCCAAAAATCCGCGCCGAAATGGCGGATAAAGGCCTCGCGCCGCTCGGCCGTGATGACGCTCTCCCCGCCCCTGACGTCGGGCCGGCTGTTTCCGATATCGTGATTGCCGGGCATGAACAGAACTTCCCGGCCGATCCTTCGGAATTGCTCTGCTGCGAAAGCGAGTTCGTCCTCGAAGTCGGAGCCGTCGACCGTCATGTCGCCGCTGCAGACGATCAGGTCGCACGGCTCGGCGGCCAGGAGATCGACGAGCAGTTCCCAGTTATGGTGGAAGAACGGACGGCGCCGGCTGAGATGCGTGTCGGAAATCTGGACGATGCGCAATGGCGACGTCATGACAATGGCCCTCCCTTCGAAGCCACGACCAGCTTGGTGACATAAAGGATGTCGAGGGAGCCGGAGCTCTCCCAGCGATCCAGGAGCTCTGCAAGGCGAGAGAGATAAGCGGTCTCGCCGATTCCGCGGATCGCGTGTTGCGTGATGGTCGACGACAGGCTGAAGGTAATGAATGCGTCGCGTGTCATGGGCATCCGCCAGCAGAAGGCATGCTCCCGGACGTCGCCGGCGAGTGCATCCCGACGCAATTCGTCGGCGACATCCAGCGCCGCATAGCGGCCGCCGCCGGCCGGAAAGGTATCGCGCCGATAGCCCTGCACGGTCTCTTCATGCAATTGCTCATAGGCGGCCAGAAACGGGCTGTCGCGCCAGCGCCGCACATTCTGGATGATCGCAAGCCGGCCATCCGCGCGCAGGCAGCGGAACGCCTGCGCATAGAACCGGGGCCGGTCGAACCAGTGCGCCGCGGTCGCTGCCGTGACGAGCGCGAGACTGCCGTCCGCGAACGGCAGATCTTCGGCGGCGCCGGCGACAAAGGACAGATTCGGTAGCTGACGCGAGGCCGCTTCCGCCGCGCGCCGCATATCCGCACCCGGCTCGACGCCGATCACGCGCGCATCAGGAAGCGTTTGTGCCAGTTGCCGGCTGAAGATGCCGGTGCCCGCGCCGACATCCGCCACGAGATCACCGGGGCGAGCCGACAGGACGGCAAGCGCGGCGGGCGGATAATCGGGCCGCGCCTGCTCATAGCAGTCGGCGATCCCGTCGTAAGGACTGTCGCCGGGCGAGGCGAGCCGGTGCTCAACCATGATAATCACTCCAGTAGCTTGCGAACATCCGTTGCCATCGCGGGTAAGGTTTCGGCGGCCGATTTCCGCCCCGTGACCACGGCTTCGCTGTGCCGCTTGATCACGTCGATGATCTTCACTGCATTCGGCCCCGGGAAGGCGCACCAACCCGTCAGAATCGGAAGCTGGGCGATGCTGGCCTGGAAATTGGCGTTGGCCTTGTAGAAGTCGCCCAGCAGCTCCGGCGTTTTGACTGCGATGCTGTTGCTTGGCAGATAGCCGGTATGACGGGCCATGATCGTCTGACCGACCGGCCCGGTGGCGAATTTGATATACTTCCAAGCCGCGGCTTGCTTCTCCGGATCCTTGGACAACATCACGGCGAGATTGCCGCCAGCCGGCAGCCGGCCATCGGCAACGCCAAGCGGAAAGCGCAGCGTCCGCATCTCAAACGACGTGCCGATCTGCCGCGTCGCGGCACCGAGATTGGAGCTGGAGTCGGCGAAGATACCGATCTTGCCGGCCATGAACGCCGGCCGCGCCTGACTAGAGGGAAGGTTCGGCATCTTTGCCTTTGCAAAAAGCTCCAGCGTTTCGAGCGCCGCCCTTCCCGGCGGCTGATCGAAGGCGATGACTTTCTCATCTGAAGACATCATGCTTCCGCCATTGGCGAACAGCAGGCTCTGGAACATCCAGTTTCCGGTGATGTCCCATTGGAAATAGAAGCCGGTAATGTTCCGCGCGGGGTCGTCGATCTTTTTGCCGAGCGCGACGATATCTTCCCAGTGCGTCGGAAAGGCGCCGATGTCGCCGCCGGCCGCTCTCACCAGATCGACGTTCACGTAGAGGAGCGGCGTCGACACCGCAAAGGGGATACCGAATGTCTTGCCGTTCACCGCCGCGGCCCGCAGCATGGCGGCATCGTAGCCGAGCTTGTCGGCGCCGCCATCGCGGGTGATGAAGGGATCGAGCGGAACGGCGATGTCCCGGTCAACCAGACCGCGCACGAGATTGAGTCCCTGAAACGTCACGTCCGGAAGATCGCCGATCATGGCGCTTCGGATGATGCTCTGCGAGGCGTCCTCGTAGTTCTGCTTGGCAGCCAGGAATTCGAGGGTAATTCCCGGGTTCTCCTTCTCGAAGCGCTCCTTGATTTCCTGATGCGCTTGCGCCGTTGTCCGGTCGAAGGCAAAGAGGACCTGGAGGTTGGTGGCCTCCGCCACGGTGGCAGAGAGGCCAATCAGCCCGCAGACAACAGAGATTGCCAAGGATATTCGCATCACGCTCCGCCAGATCGCTATTTGAGAGAAGCCGAAGTCAGCCCTTCGATGAACCAGCGCTGGGCGACGATGAACGCGAGGACGAGAGGCAGGATCACGAGCACGGCGCCAGCCATCAGCGGACCGTATTCGGTGCTGGCTTCGCCGCTGTGGAAGATCACGACTCCCAGGGCCGGAGGCATCAGATTCGGCGACTTCACCGCAATCAACGGCCAGAACAGGTCGTTCCAATGGGAGACGACCGAGAATATCGAGAGGGCAATGACGGCGGGCATCGCCATCGGCAGCATGATGCGCCAGACGATCGCGAACTCGGACAGGCCATCCAGTCGTGCGGCATGCACCACGTCATTGGGGATCGATCTGAAGAACTGCCGGAACAGGAAGATGCCGAACGGCGATACGATGAAGGGGAAGATCAGCGCGGTGTAGCTGTTGAGGATGCCGAGGTTGTAGCCGAGGACAAATAGCGGCACCGCCAGCACCTGGTGGGGTATCAGCAGGCCAATCAGGACGAGCGCGAACAGCAGATCCCGCCCCCGGAATTCGAGCTTGGCGAGCGCATAGGCGCAAGGCGCGCAGATCAGGATTTGCAGCGCCAGGATCGCGACACAAACAATGACGCCGTTGGCCATGTAGCGCGGCAACGACGCCGTCGTGAGCGCCTTGCCGAAATTCTCGACCGCATACCAATGCTCAGGCAGCAGCGAGAAGGTAGTTTGAAAAATCTCGCCGGGCGGCTTCAGCGAGAGGCTCGCCATCCAGACGAACGGAAGAAGCATGAGCCCGCCGCTTGCAAGCAGCAGCGCATGACGCACGATCGCCGCGAGCCATGACAGACGACGACCAGCCCGGCTCATTGATAGTGCACCTTCTTGCCGATCAGGCGGGCCTGAATCAATGTGAGGCTCATCGCGATGACCAGAAAGACGACCGTGATAGCGGCACCATAGCCGGCGCGCAGGAATTCGAAGCTCTCGCGATAGAGCGTGTGAAGCAGCACATCCGAGGCGTGGCCGGGGCCGCCCTGGGTCAGGATCTGAACGGTATCGAAGACTTCGAACGCCCTGAGCACCACGACAATAACGACAAACATTGCAACCGGGCCCAGCATCGGCAGGGTCACGGTCCTCAACCGATCAAGCCATAGATCGGCGCCGTCGATGTCGGCCGCGTCGTAGAGGTCCTGCGGGATGCTCTTGAGACCCGCCAGGAAGAGCACCATGGCAAAGCCGAGGTTCTGCCAAATCCCGATGACAGCAAGCACGGGCAGCACCGTCGCTTCGTCACGCAGCCAGTTGGCTGTGGGCAAGCCGACCGCGGCGAATGTGCTATTGACGAGGCCAATGGTCGGATGCAGCAGCGCCTCCCAGACGATCGCCATGGCGGCAAGCGTTGCCATGAACGGCAGGAAGTGGATGGCGCGATAGAAGCTGCGCAGGGTGCTGCCGCTTTCGATCAACAGCGCGACGCCGAGACCTCCCAGAACGGCGCCCGGCATCACGATCGATGCGTAGACGAGCGTATTGCGCAGCGAGGCGACGAAGGCCTCGTCAGCCGATATTGCCGCAAAATTGGCCAGGCCGATGAAATGCAGGCTCTTCATCCCGAACTGCCAATCGGTCAGGGCGATGACGATGATGGCAGCTACCGGCAGGATGAACAGAATGAGCAAGAGCGCGATCGCAGGACCGGCGAGCGCGAAGGCTGCAAGCGCGTCGCCTGGCATGCGCGCCGGCAACCGGTTGGCGGATGCACCATCCGCACGGCCCGGTGACGCGTCATGGCCGGGGCTGGCGACCACCTTCATCGCACAAACTCGCGTCTGGCGATAACCTTCGTGTCGACGGCAATGATGGCGGGAGATCGACAAGTCCGGATCCGCTGTCCTTCAGACGTAAACAGCAATACCCGCTCGGCGCGCGCCGCCAGATGGACTTGTTCGCCGATGGCGACATGAGACGCTCGTTCGGTATCGAGCCGCGCGATCACCGGCTCGGCTTGTCCGTCCGCGTCGAGATGGACATAGAGGTCCGAGCCCAAATGCTCGACGAGCCGTACCCGTCCGGCAAGCAATTCCCCCTGCCCTCCGGGCGAAACCAGCGTGAAAGCTTCGGGCCGGACGCCGAGAATGACCGACGTGCCCGGCTGCTGGTCGGTTTCAATCGCGAGCGCGCGGTCGCCGAGATAGAGCTTTCCGCCCTCGCCGACGTAAGCCTCGATCATGGTGATCTTGGGAGAGCCGATGAATTCGGCCACGCGCCGTTCCGCCGGATCGGCATAGATGTCGAGAGGCCGGCCGACCTGCCGCAGCTTGCCGTCAAGCATCACGGCGACGCGATCCGAAAGGGTCATCGCCTCGGCCTGGTCGTGCGTGACATAGACAAACGTCACGCCGAGCTTGCGGTGCAATTCCTTGATTTCCGCACGCATCGTGACGCGCAGCTTGGCGTCGAGATTGGAGAGCGGCTCGTCCATCAGGAAAAACGACGGACGGCGCCCCATCGCCCCCCCC
>Ga0081540_1000566_pt1 | contig 35881 bp, 16 predicted proteins | sample TabmetS2T1R1_FD_71024 | JGI IMG/M metagenome (GOLD analysis project Ga0081540, IMG submission 71024) | Tabebuia heterophylla rhizosphere microbial communities from the University of Puerto Rico - S2T1R1 | ecosystem: Host-associated > Plants > Roots > Rhizosphere ...
CCTGATCCGGACGGTCGCCCGCAAGGGATTCCGGTTCGTCGGCGACGTCATGGAAGTATCGGACGGTGTCGTTTCGCTGAGCACCGAGACGGCCAGACCGGATGAAGTATCCGCGTTTCCGCCGGCCCTTCCGGACGCTCCCTCCATTGCCGCCCTGCCGTTCCAGAACTGGAGCGGCGACCCCGAGCAGGAGTATTTCGCCGACGGCGTGGTCGAGGACATCATCACGGCCTTGTCGCGCATCAGCTGGCTGTTCGTCGTCGCGCGCAATTCGAGCTTCACCTACAAGGGCCGCGCCGTGGATGTGAAGCAGGTCGGCCGCGAGCTGGGCGTGCGTTACGTGCTGGAAGGCAGCGTGCGCAAAGCCGCCAACCGGGTGCGCATCACCGGGCAGCTCATCGATGCGACGACCGGGACGCATCTTTGGGCAGATCGTTTCGAGGGCACGCTCGACGACATCTTCGAGCTGCAGGATCAGGTCTCATCGAGCGTGGTTGGCGCAATCGCGCCGCAGCTGGAGCGAGCGGAGATCGGACGCGCCAAACGCAAGCCGACCGAAAGCCTCGACGCCTACGACTACCACCTGCGCGGAATGGCAAGCTTCCATCAGGGAACAAGAGCGGCCATCGGCGAGGCACTCGGTTTGTTTCACAAGGCGATCAAGCTCGATCCGGATTTCGCGTTGGCCTACGCGATGGCGGCATGGTGCCACTTCTGGCGCAGGATCAACGGCTGGATGGATGATCGCGTGCAGGAGGCCGCCGAGGGTGCTCGACTCGCCCGACGCGCTGTGGAGCTCGGCCGTGACGATGCGGGCGTTCTCGCCCGATGCGGCCACGCGCTCGCGCATCTCACCGGCGACGTCCATGGCGGCATCGCGCTGGTCGACAGGGCGCTGCTGCTCAATCCGAACCTCGCGGCGGCCTGGTTTCTCAGTGGCTTCCTCCGCATCTGGAGCGGCGAACGCGAGGATGCCATCGAGCGCTTCGCCCGCGCGATACGTCTGAGCCCGCTCGATCCGGAGATGTTTCGCATGCAGGCCGGCACCGCGATGGCGCATTTTCTGGCCGGGCGCTATGACGCCGCTGTGTCCTGGGCCGAGAAGGCGCGCAGGGACGTGCCGTACTTCCTGATCGCGGTCGGCACGATCGCGGCAAGCGCGGGCAGGGCCGAAAGCGGGATGGCCCATACACCCGGCGCAATCGCGTGTCCTTCGCTGAGCGCGACGGTCTGCGGTAGGCCGCGCATGCGCAGATAAGCATGGCTCGGCAGGCCCTCTTCCGGACCCACCGCAATGGCCAGTGGCGTGCGCGCCGTGGGCGGCGCCACGATCCGCGCCGGTGAGCTAATTATCGGGCGTTGCTGGGCGAGCGGGTGGGTTGGCACGGGCATGACGTCCAGCAGCCCGCCCACAAGCATGCCGCAGAGAACGCGCGTTCGCCGCCCTCGCCGCGTGCCACTGCCTTTGCCGCCAAGCGGGGCGACACGGCGGCTATGGGCGTCTGTCCACCTCGTGCGCAGGGCACGCCTCCCCCATCTCTTTGCGATCAATTCCGGGCACGGCGCCAGTCGAGAAACTCATTGAACAGCTCGCTTTCCGACCGGGCTCCAAGGTCGGAAATACCGCGCCGTTTCAAGTAAGTGCCAAAGCTGTTGCGCAGATCCGCATCGACCGCCCGCTGCGCGGCCGCCTTGTCGAGCCAGTCCTGCGCCGGCTTGAACCTGGTCCAGCCCGGCACCTGCGCCGCCAGGTTCACGTCCTTCCACTTCGGGTGAAATCCCGGTTTCTGCAGCTCGGCAAAGCGCCCGAAGAAGGCCTCGGTGAAGCGGGCGACCTTTTTGTAGCGCTCACTGCCCTCGGGCCAGTTGAACACGGCCAGGATGTTGCCGACGGCGACGGTCTCGACCTCCTGACCGGCCGGAACGAGGTTCGGATAGTCGGCGTTGGTAAATTTCGACGGCAGGTAGAGGTCGCTCAACTCGTTGGCAAACGGGATCGGCAAAATGTGCAAGCCTTCGCCCTTGAGCTCAGCGACGGCGCGCGCGGGCTTGGCCAACAGGAAGGTGTGAGCGGCCAAGTCGCCGCTGCGCATGCCCTCAAGCGCGATATTGGTATCGGCATACTGCAGGTCGGCCTTGATACCGAGCCGTGCAAAGATGACGGGGATTGAGACCGCGGCGGCGGTTCCCTTGGCGTTGATGCTCACCTTCTTGCCGGCGAGGTCGCTCAGCGACCTGATGCCCGGGCCGGCAACCATGCAGATCTCCTCGGCGAACATCACGGTGATGTAGCGCACCTTGTCCTTGATCGCCGCGTACTTTGGATCGCTCTTCAGGAATTCGAGGGTGTCGGTCTGCAAGTAGGCCAAATCGATGCCGCCGAGATAGAGCATGTCCCAGAGGTTTTGCATCTTGCCGCGGGCGATGACGGGCAGCACACGCATCTTCTCGAAATGCTCGCCCTCATCGAGCAGGGTGGAAAGATCGAGGGCGGCCGTCATCAGTGGACCGGCCAGCAGCCGCTGGGTCATCAGCGTCACGGTGCCCAGATTGGCATCGTTCTTGGATTGGCCGAGCAGCAGTTGATCGGGCGTCGGCCCTTTGGCGGTCGCCTCGGCCTTGCCGGGTTTGGCGCCCTTTTGCGCCAAGGCCGCGCCGCCACAGATCAAAAGGCAAGAGAGCGCCAGAAACACTGCACGCATACGCACCGTTTCCTCCTCCAAGGTCGCGCGTCGGAACGCTCGAGGCGCGGCAAAGCGCGCATCCTTGCACTTTCGCCGGCGCTCCCGCGGAGCCGGCCATCGATTTGTCAGACGACGTGCGTGGTTCAAGCCGCGCAATGCATTGCAATATTGTCACACACCGTACGGAGCGATTGTGTCAAGCCGATGATAAGTGGTGGTACCGCGCCGCTCCGCAGCCGGATCGCGAGTTGCTGCAGCATCCGACGCCGCAGCGCCGCTCGACATCGAGCTCGGCGTGACGCTCGGCTAGTCGGCCGCGAACGAGGCGATCAGGGCGTCGACCTCCTGTTGGTCCGGACCCTTGCTGCGGGCGTTGACGCGCGGCCCGGTGCTGTAGCCAAGCCAGAGCACGATCTCGTCCGGCCGCGGGGCATCGTGGATCAGGACCGGTGTGGAATCGACGGCATCGAGGTCCCAGCCCGCATCGAGCGGTCCGTAGAGGAGATCGACGGTCGTGCCGGGCGGACCCACTTTGGCGTGACCGGGAATGATGACGCGGCCGCGGCGGATGGTGCGACGCATGGCCATGCCAAGACGGGGATGGATCATCGCTGCACCATGCTCGAGGTCACCGTTGGTGCCGACCAGGGCCGCCTTGGTGTAAGCGCGGAGCTCGGCGGGTTTGGCGCCGAGGCTGGCAAGCGCCGACTTGGTGAGGGCAACGCCGAGTTCGAGCGACGCCTCGATCAGCGGCTTAAGGTCGGCGCCGGCGGCCTTGCCGGCCAGGGGGTTCTTGAACACGGCGGCGATCGCCACGCGCCGCAGCGGAGGATTGGCGCGCACGCCGTACTCGCTGTTGATCTCTTCGAGCAGCGTGACCGTCTTGCGGATGTCCATGGCTCACCTCCTGATGGCCGATGACTTCGTTGTACTCCGGCGCGACGGGACCGAGCGCGGCGCGGGCCGCGGGCGCCCCATCAAATCACCTTGCGTTGGCGCAGATCGGCGACCTCGGCGGGCGAGCAGTCGAGCCACTCGCCATAAATCGTCTCGTTGTCGGCGCCATGGATCGGCGCCGGTTCCAGCGCAACCTTGGTATCGGACATGCGCAAGGGCCAGCCCGCAACGGTCACGGGACCGCGCACCGGATGCTCGATCGTCTGCATCATGCCGCGGGCATGCAGGTCTTCATCGTGCAGCAGCTCCAGGGTATTGAGCACCGCGCCGCAAGGCACCCCCGCGCCGGCAATGGTTGCCATCACCTCGCGCTTGCTGCGTTTGGAGGTCCATTCCGTGATCGCCGCGTCGACCGCCGCCTGGTTCTTAGCGCGGGTGGGTCCATCGGCCATACTGGGATCCGCCAGCAGATCTTCGCGACCAATGGCGTTGACCAGCCGGCGCCAGTGCTCCTCGTTTCCCCTCGACGCAAAAATGTAGCACCAATCGTCGAGCCCACCCGGCGCGCACTTGTAAAGCCCGCCCGGGGCGGTGCCGACGACGCCGTTGCCGCCGCGCGGCAGTACGTCTTGGCGCGCCGACTGCCGGCTCATGGGCGTGCGACAGTAGTTGAGCATGGCATCGCGCATGGCGATCTGGATGTGCTGGCCGCGGCCGGTGGTAATGCGTTGGTAGAGGGCGGCGAGAATACCCATGGCGCAGAGCATGCCCGTTCCCGTGTCACCGATGGTAGGTCCGGGACGGATCGGGGGACCGTCCGGATGGCCGTTTACGCCCATGGTGCCGCCCATCGCCTGGGCGATCATGTCAAAGGCCAAATAGTTCGCGTGCGGGCTTTCCGGCGCGAAGCCCTTGACCTGGGCGAAGATCAACCGCGGATTGATTTCGCTGAGCCGCGGGTAGTCGAAGCCCAAACGCGCGAAGGTGCCCGGTGCCATGTTCTCCACCAGCACGTCCGCCTTGGCGATCATCCGCTTGAGCAGCGCTTTGCCTTCCTCGCTCTTGAGGTTCAGGGTGACGCTGCGCTTATTGAGATTGTAAAAGATGAAGTAGTGGGAGTCGGCGTCGGGTCGGTCGCTAAAGCCCCAGCGACCGGGTTCACCACGATTGGGCTCTTCAACCTTGACGACGTCGGCGCCGAGCCAGGCCAGCGCCTCTGTGCAGGATGGGCCTGCCTCGAATTGCGTGAGGTCGAGAACCTTGATCCCCTGCAAAGCCGGGGCGATTTTCGAGCCGGTATCGCCTTGGGCAGCCTTGTCTTGCATCGCGTTTCACTCCCACAAAAAAATCAACGAGGTCGCATGGCAGTCGCTGGGCGCCTGTTTCAAGACTGGGTCATGTCTTCTCGCAAGGATGAGGTCGGGAGATTAAAGGGTGCAAGGGCGAACTTGGGCGACTTGCCCAGCACCAGATCGGCAATCAGCGCCCCAGCGTAAGGGCCCATGCTCAGGCCGCTGGGACCTAGACCATTGGCGACAAACAGCTTGTCCACCCCCGGGACCGGTCCAAGCTTCGGCCGGTTGTCGTGCGCGAGCGGCCGGAAACCGATGCGGATCTCGTGCAGCGTCCAGGCGGCGAGCCCGGGCGCCACGGCAAGCCCCGCGTTCAATACCTCGGCCACGCCGGCCGCGGTCAAGCGATAGTCGAAACCGGAATTGGTTTCGCGGGTGGCGCCGACGACGACACGGGCGTCCTCGAAGGCCAGGAGATAGTAGCTGGACAGCGGTAGCAGCACCGGCCAGCGCGCCGTGTCGGTACCGGCCAAGCGCAGATGCACGATCTGGCCGCGTTGCGGTGCCACGGCGAGCTCGACGCCAACGCTTCTAAGCAGGCTCGGCGCCCAGGCGCCGGCCGCAACCACGACGCGCTCGGCTTCGATCAGCTCGCCGCCAACGCGCACGCCGGCAACGGCGTGGCCGCGGCGCACAAGCTCGGCCGAACCGTTGAGGAGGCGTGCCTTATGCTTCACGGCGGCGCGCTGCAGCGCGCTGGCGAGCCTACGGCCATCGACACGGGCGCCGCCCGACACGAACAGGGCCGGCTGCTCGCGGCGCAGGGGTGGAAACAGGGCTCGCGCATCCGCCGGCGACAGGCGTTCGATGCGGCCTGCTTCGGGCGCATCGACGGCGCGGCTTCGCGCCCGGCGCTCGAGCTCATCGAGCTCGTTTGGCTGCGCCGGAACGTAAAGGCCGCCCACCCGAGCGTAGCCGAGATCGGTTTCGCCGTCCTCGGCCAGCAGCGCCACGAGCTCCGTATAGTAACGCGCGCCAGCGGCGAGCAGCGCGTAGCTCGCGGCGTCCTCGATCGTAGACCCCCAGGGGCAAACTATTCCAGCACCCGCGGCGGTGGCACGGCCCTCATCGGCGCGGTCGACCAGGGTCGGCTCTAGACCCGCACGGGCCAGATGGTAGGCCACACTGGCCCCGAGGACACCTGCACCCACTACGACGACGCGCATTGCTCGACACCTCGGTCCCCTGCAGCCCGCACCGGGGCGGCGCGCGGCTGCACGGGAAAGCCGCTGCTGCCGACCAAGCCGGTGCGGTCGACCTCAGCCATGGGTTTTTCCCCGGGCCTGCTGGCTGCAAGACTACACGCGCCAGCCCCCGCGGCAACAATGCAAGTGAATTTGCGCCCATCGATGCCGCTTTTCTTGCCCGCAGCCATGCTCATTGTGCCGCTGACGCGGCACGGCTCGACAGGGCCGGCGCAGCCAACGATGATGGGTAGAGCGACAAAGCCGCAAACAAGGGGGCCGGCAATGGCGGGCAATCTCAGCTTCGAAGAGCTGACCACGGCGGTCGGATCGGGCAGCATCGACACGGTCCTCGTCTCAATGGTCGACATGCAGGGCCGCTTGATCGGCAAGCGCTTTCAGGCCGAGTATTTTCTGGACAGCGCGCACGAAGAGACCCACGGCTGCGATTATCTGCTGGCCAACGACATGGATATGGAGCCCGTGCCGGGCTATGCGGCGGCGAGCTGGGAGAAGGGATACGGCGATTTCGTCCTGAAACCGGACCTGACCACCTTGCGCAGACTGCCCTGGCTCGAGGGCACGGCGCTGGTGCTGGCCGATGTGCTCGACCATCATCATCACGCTGTCGCCCATTCGCCGCGCGCCATGCTCAAGCGCCAAGTCGATCGGCTCGCCGCCAAAAAGCTGCGCGCCTTCTGCGCCTCCGAACTGGAGTTTTATCTTTTTGACGAGACCTACCGGTCGGCGGCGGCCAAGCGCTACGCCGACCTTGAGACGGCCGGCAGTTACATCGAGGACTATCATATCCTGCAGACGAGCAAGGAGGAGGGCGTCATGCGCGCCATCCGGCGCGGCCTGCAGGGCGCCGGCATCCCCGTTGAGAACTCGAAGGGCGAATGGGGACCAGGCCAGGAAGAAATCAACGTTCGCTATGCCGATGCCCTGGAGATGGCCGATCGCCATGTCATTTTGAAAAATGCCATCAAGGAGATTGCGCACGCCCAAGGCAAGGCGGTCACCTTCATGGCGAAGTGGCGCTACGATTTGGCGGGCTCCTCCGCACACATTCATCTGTCGCTGTGGGACGAGAAGGGAGTTAAAGCCCTGTTTCATGCGCCCGAGGCCGAGTACGGCATGTCGGATCTGATGCGCGCCTTCGTGGCGGGACAGCTCAAGTATGCGCGCGAGTTCACGTATTTCCTGGCGCCCTATATCAATTCCTACAAGCGCTTCCAGGTCGGTACCTTTGCACCGACCCGGGCGGTGTGGAGCCGCGACAACCGCACGGCGGGCTTCCGCCTGTGTGGGGAGGGTGGCAAGGCGATCCGCATCGAGTGCCGCATCGGCGGCGCCGACCTCAACCCCTATTTGGCGTTTGCGGCTCTAATCGCAGCCGGAATGCAGGGGATCGACGAGAAGCTGAGGCTCGAGGCGCCATTCTCGGGGGATGCCTATGTCGGCACGGCGCTTCCCGAGATACCCAAGACCTTGCGCGAGGCCACGGATTGCCTCGCCGGGTCGGAGCTGCTGCGCCAAGCGTTTGGCGATGCCGTCGTTGAGCATTACGTGCACACGGCGAAATGGGAGCAGTTCGAGTACGATCGGCGCATTACCGACTGGGAGCTCAGGCGCGGCTTCGAGCGGTCCTGATTGCACTGTTGCGGGGTGAAAGGCCGGCCCAATCCGAGGGCGCCGAGAGCAACAGGCGAGGAGTTGAACGTGAAACTCATAGGCAACTGGAACTATCCCACCAGCGTGCGCTTCGGCGCCGGTCGCATCCGCGAGCTTGGCGCCGCCGTCAAGGCGGCCGGCATGGCCCGGCCTCTGCTGGTGACGGATGCGGGCCTGGCGCGGATGCCGATCGTCAAACGGGCGATGGACGTGTTGGCCGAGGACGGCGTGGCGGCGAGCTTGTTTTGCGACGTCCAACCTAATCCGGTCGCGGCCAACGTCGAGGCAGGGCTAAAGGCCCTGCGCGGTGGCCGGCATGACGGTGTCGTTGCCTTCGGCGGCGGCTCCTCCCTCGATACCGGCAAAGTCATCGCCTTCATGGCGGGCCAGAGCCGACCGATGTGGGACTTCGAGGATGTTGGCGACTGGTGGACCCGTGCCGAGACGGCGGGGATCCTGCCGATCGTTGCCGTGCCGACGACGGCAGGCACGGGCTCGGAGGTAGGTCGCGCCGGGGTCATCACCGACGCGGCGACGCAGCAAAAGAAAGTTATCTTCCATCCCTTAATGCTGCCAAAGACCAGCCTCTGCGACCCGGAGCTGACCTTGGGCATGCCGCCGTCCACCACGGCGGGCACGGGCATGGACGCGCTGGCGCACTGTCTGGAGGCCTATTGCGGTGCCTCCTATCACCCCCTCGCCGACGGCATCGCGGTTGAGGGCATTCGCCTCGTCAAGGAGAACCTGGCCCGGGCCTACCGCGACGGCGGCGATTTGGATGCGCGTGCGCACATGCTGTCGGCGGCACTGATGGGGGCGACGGCCTTTCAGAAGGCGCTGGGAGCGATTCATGCCCTCTCCCACCCTGTCGGCGCGCTTTACGGCACCCACCACGGCTCCACCAATGCGGTCTTCATGCCCTATGTGCTGAGCTTCAATCGGGCGGCGATTGAGGACCGAATTGCGCGCCTTGCCGCCTACCTGGGATTGGAAGCCAGTTTCGATGCCTTCCTGTCCTGGGTGCTGGCGCTTAGGGCCGAGCTCGGCATTCCCCACACCCTGGCGGCCCTTGGGGTTGATGATCGTCAGTTCGACCGCATGAGCGAAATGGCGCCCTTGGACCCGACGGCGGCGGGCAATCCCATCCCCATCGACGCCAGGGCGTGCCGGCGTCTTTACGAGACAGCGTATCTGGGGACCCTCTAAGGGTCGGTTCGGGGTTGCGATAGGACCCGCTTAGCAACGACGTCCCAAACGTCAGAACGCCCGCTTGGGTCGCGACAAGCCTAGTCGCATTGCGGCCAACCGAAGCCCCAGCGCCAGCTAAGACCGGTGCAGGGGCCGCCGCCAAAGCGAACGGCGCGGTACATGACATCGGCGATGGTGCGATAAATCCGGGAAACCTCATCGCGGCTGAGGTTATAGTCGGCACTGAGGGCATCGAGCCTCTCCTCACCCGTCTTGATCACGCACTGGCGCAACTGCTCGTCCGCCGCCCGGCGCGCGGCAAAACTGCCTTTGGCGTCCAGGTTGGCAGCGCCGCCCTCGTGGTAGAGCCGATCATGGGCGACACAGCAGGCCTCCCACGGTGGTTTATCGCCGTGATGTTTTGCCACGGCGGGCAGCGATCTTGAAACAAGCTCCCAGCCCGTCGACAGATTGCCGCTGCAGCCATCGCTTGCAAAGGCTGAAAGCGTGGTGCCGTCTTTGCTACGACGCTTGCTCAGGCGCTCATGCTGACCGACTTCAATCTTGAATTCCAAGTCGTCGATAAGGGCCAACGATTGGGCGGGGTCCTGCGCCGCAGCCGTCGCCAGCGACCCCAGGAGCAGGCCGACCCCGAAGACCACAACTTTGACTGACAACATGGGCCCCCCCAAGGATTTCCCTGACAGATGATGGATCAAAATAGGCCACCCTGACCTCGACGCGAAACCCTATTGCGGGTCTTGCCACGTTTTAACGACGCGATCATCACCAAACCGCCGCCGAATTCGGTCGTTGCCACAGGCAGGGCCATTGCGTGCTCTGGCTATGATGCTCGTGCCCCAACCATTCGGACTGGGTTTTAGTCGCGTCCGACAAAACATCTCTATCGTCTGTTCGTGGCATCTGCTCCGACTGCAGTCAAAGAAGCCGTCAAGCACTGCGCGCCCCAAGGCATCGCGGCCCTCGCGCCATGGACGGCGTCTTTGGCGATCTTCAGCGTTGCAGAGAGAGCCGTTGGCGGGGACAGCAATTCCCTTGAAATGCTCTCCCAGATTTTTATGGCACCGTTTCTGGTCAGCGTCATCGTGAGCGGTCCCCATTCACGGCGCGCCGCAATTGCGGTCCGGGCCGGCTATCTCCTATTGCCTGCCACGCCGGGACAAATTACGGGCCAACAATCCTGATCGCGTTATTGGCCATTCCGCGTGTAGGATCTCGATCGCCAAGCCGCGAGGTACACCATGACGAAGCTGAAAGGGGTCATTGCTGCGGCGCTGCCGATGGCCGCGCTGCTGCTGAGCGCAAGTGGCAGCCTCGCGCGTGCTCACGCCCACTCGTGGTATCCGAAAGCCTGCTGCAACGACAAGGACTGCTTGGTGGTCGACAAGGTTGACTCGCTCCCCGATGGCGCCGAACTGTTTCATGCGGGATCGATTACGGTGATAGTGCCTAAGTTTTTCAAGCGCATGCCCTCCCAGGATAGTCACGTGCACTTGTGCTACTATCGTGTATTCACAGGGGAATATCGACCACGCTGCGTCTTCGTGCCGGGGGATTCGTGACGGTGGACAAATGCTGACGGTGTTTGGCTCCATCAATGTCGACCTGACCTTTCGTCTGCCGCACCTGCCCACTCCTGATCAAGCCGCTGCGTTGGCGCGCGAGATCGGCACGAGCGTGATTGTTACGCTTGGTGCGGAGGGAGCCATCGCGGCCGAGGGCGACAAGCTATGGCGTGTCGAGGCGTTGCCCGTGAAGGCCACACCGGGGCCGGCGACTGTTTTGTCGGCGTGCTCGCCGCCGCTCTCTTGCGCGGTGCGACCATGCCAGAAGCGATGCGTCGCGCGGCGGTGGCGGCAAGCCTCGCTTGCACGATTGTCGGGGCGATGCCAAGCTTTCCGACGCGCCAGAGCATTGATGAGGCTTTGCTTGGATGTGAAGCGCGTTAGGACAATGGCTAGGGTGGTCGGCCCTGCCTCGTGCTAGGGCGTTGTCAACCACCGGAGTTGAAAGTTAAAGCTCAGGCTCACCCGCGGAGCGTCGCTCAGATTGGGCTCGACGCCGTGATAGAGCCAGCTCGGGAAAATCAGCATTCCGCCTGCTACGGGGTGATAGGACACCTGCCGGATGGTCCACGGCGTGTGCTCGATCACCGGGCAAGACCACATGCTGGCAACGTGTCTCGGATCCTGGAAAAAAATGTCGCCGCTCTCGTCGTTGGTGTTGACGTAGTAAACGCCGCTGAGAAACGAATTGGGGTGGCAATGGATGACACCGGAGGCCAGCTTACCGTTCACGATCGCCCAACAGGTTGCCAGCTCCACGGCAGCTTTGGAAGTGTCAACCCGGTAGGCGCGGACCACCTCGGCAACGTTCTCGTTAAGGATGCCGACGAACTCTTGCATCTCAGTAAGGAGATGTAATTGGTCGCCACTGTGCCACCCGAGCCTCGTCGAACGCCCGCCCATGCCGGCCGGATCGCGCTGCCGCTCCGCCCCGATCAGCCGCATGAGATTCTGGTTCAGCCTCTCGTGATCGATGACATTGAACCGCCAAATCGAAGTTGGGAACCAATCAATGCGCGCACCCAGCGGTCCGCGCGCGGTCTCAGATGCGGTACCGCCCCGAGGCTTTGCTAGATCGCCAGCATTTTTCACTGCTGCCTCCTTCGTCCTCTCGCACCGCCTCGAGAGCTGCCAAACGGGTAGAGTCGAGCCGGTACTGTTGCTTGCTAGGCGTGCTCTTTGCCAGCAGCACGTGCTCGCTGTAGGCGTTGTCACGCCAGGCAATTTACCAGGCCAGCCACCGCCGGCGAAGCGCGCTTCTCTCAGCACGCCCATTATTGAGAGACAAGAAAGTCCCTGACCGTTGGTGGGCAGCGGGGATTTGACAATGCGGCAAATGAACGAAGGCGGGCGACCTCTTGGGTTGAGGCCGCCCAGGCTTTCCCATCAGATATGCAACAGGAAGTCCGTCATTGTGATGACGTTGTTGCCGGCACCCGAGACGCCCAGCAGCTGAATGGTGTTGCCGTCGATCGTCACCAGCGTATTGCCGGCGGAGGCCGCGATGGTGACGTGGGCTGCAAAGTTAGCCGACGTTAGGAAGGGATCGCCGCCCGCCGGATCGTAGGTCGACAGGTCGAGCAGATCCTGATCGGCCAGCGTTCCTCCGCCATTGGCGTCGAAGTCGGTGATGACATCAGCGCCAAAGCCCGCGGCAAAGACGAAGGTATCGCTGTTGCCGCCTCCCGTCATGCGGTCGTTATTTGCGCCGCCGATCAGCACGTCGTTGCCGGCACCGCCGTCAAGGGTGTCGTTGCCCGCACCGCCGTCCAGCGTATCGGTGCCGTTCTGGCCGGACAGAATGTTGTTGCCGCCGCCGAGATCGACGATGATGTTGGCAGCGTTGTTGCCGGTGCCGTTGATGTTGGCAAGCGCCGTCAGGTTGAGGTTCTCGACGTTGTTCCCCAAGGTGAAGCTGACCGAGCTGTTGACGGTGTCGGTACCGCCACCGGCATTCTCCGTCACCGTATCGCCGGCGCCGACGAAATAGGTGTCGTTGCCCGCACCACCGGCCAGCACGTTGGCGCCAGCGTCGCCGGTCAAGCTGTCGTTGCCGGACCCGCCGGTGACGTTCTCGATTCCGGCGATCGTGGAAAAGCCCGAGGCCGTGTGGCTCGCGAGATTCACCGTCACGCCGGCGGTTGCGCCAGCATAACTCAGGCTATCGGTGCCACCCAGGAGGTCGGCCGTGATTTTCTCGATGCCAGCGATCGCCGAGATGCCGGTGAGAGCGGTGATCGCCGCGCCGTTCCAGGTCACGCTCAGGGCGTTGTTCCCGCCGGTGCCGAGCACGCTTAGCGTGTCGGTGCCGTCGCCGCCATCGACCAGCACGTCGGTACCATCGCCGAAGGTGTAGGTGATGAGATCGTCACCCGCCCCGCCACTCACCGAGTCGTTGCCGACGCCGCCCACCAGCTGATCGTTGCCGTCACCGCCAATGAGCGTGTCATTGCCCGAGCCGCCGAGCAGCGTATCGTTGCCGGCACCGGTACCACCGTCGAGCAGGTTGGCGGCGGTATTGCCGGTGATGCTGTCGCTGCCCAAGCCACCGGTGACGTTTTCGATGGTCACCAGCTGATCTTCGACAGGATTGGCCACCGAGCCTCGCCGTGCGCTGCCGGTGGAGAGATCGATGAACATCGACGTCGTCTCACCGGCGTAGGACGCCGTGTCGATACCGGTGCCGCCCGTCAAGATGTCATTGCCAAGCCCACCGACAAGGGTGTCATTGCCCGCTCCGCCATTGAGCGCGTTGGCCGCCGCATCGCCGGTCAGCGAATCAGTGCCGGAGCCGCCGGTGGCATTCTCAATGCCCGCGATCGAGGCAAAGCCCGAAGCGCTTCCTGTCGCCAAGTTAACGCTGACGGCCGAGGTGGTGGTCCCGTAGCTCAAGGTATCGCTGCCGCCTAGAAGATCGGCAGAGACCTTCTCAATCTCCGCGATTGTCCCGCCGCCGACCCCGGTCAGCACCGTACCATTGAAGAGGACATTGAGCGTCTCGCCGCCAATCGTCCCAAGAATGTTGAGCGTGTCCACGTCGGTGTTGGCCGCGCCAACGCCCGGGCTGGTACCACCGACCACAGCGTCGGCACCATCGCCAACCGTATAGTTGATGATATCGCTCCCGGCGCCACCGTTGATGACGTCAGCACCCAGGCCACCCGTAAGAACGTCGTTGCCGTCCCCACCGTTCAGCGTGTCGCTGCCGGCGCCACCGTCGAGCGTATCGCTGCCCGCAAGACCAATGAGCGTGTCGCTGCCGCCGCCGCCGAAGATGAGATCATCGCCGGCGTTACCGGTCAGCGTTTGCGAGGCGGCGTTGGCTGGGATGAAGTCACCAACGATACCGGTCGCCGCTGACGTCACCGTTTCCGCCGTACCTTGATCGTCGGTATAGCTTACAACCACGCGCAACTGATGGCCGACCTCGGCCTGCGTCGGCGTGAACTGCGGCGAGTCGATACCCACGTTCACCCAGGTAGCGCCATCCAGCCGCTGCCATTGGTGGGCGAAGACTGCAAGGGTCAACCCATCGGCATCGGTAAAGGCGTTGGTCGCCGTCAGCGTCAGGGTTTCTGTGGGTGTCGTGTCGGAGATCAGCACCGTGCCGACGGGCGGATCGTTGACATTCGTAACGGGCGCGGTTGGGGCGGAGAACACCTCCTCGAGCACTCCGTTCTGGTCCTGATAGACGGCGCGGACGCGCAAGGACAGGCCCACTAACGTTTCGACGTTCACGCCGCCCGTGAATGGATCACGGATGGTGAAGGTCGTGCCTTCCTCGCGCGTGACTTCACCAGCGGAGAACGCGATGATGTCGTCGAAGCGACCCGAACCCGGATTGAGCTCTGCTTGCCAGAAGTAGGACACCGGCCCGGTGATCTTTCCCGCGGTGCTGATGTTATCGGGATCAGTTACATCGGCGATCGACACCGTCAGCACATCGCCTTCTGTCGGCGTCGGATCGGAGATCTGCAACAGACCCACGGGCCCGCGGTTGGAACCGTTGATAACAAGTGACTGGTCAGCGAATTGCAGCCGTTCGATGTGCCTAAGCGAGTCGCTACCGTCACCGTTGATGGTGACGTCGACAAGGTCGGTGACCGTGACGACGGCATCGGGACCCGCGGCAGTGACAGCGGCAGCGAGTGCTGTCTGCAGCGCGATGGGATTGGCGGCTGTGACTGCGACACCATTGACAGCAAAGCTGTAGTTAAAGGTCCCTGTTGCCGTATCAAATAACGGACTCTGGAATTTGGCCGTGTCAAAGTCGGGCGTCGCCGAATACTTGAGCTCACGGATGATCCCGAGCTGGCCGGGATTATAGAATCCGCTGACCATCGACGGGATCAGTTGCTCCATGCTGTCGGCGCTGGTGATGGTCGGTCCGACGTGATCGACGTCGTCTGCCGCGTACACGCCGATGCGCACGTTCAGCCAGGCATCACCGTCGATCAGGTCGTTGCCGCCCCGGCCCATGATGAAGTCGCTGCCTTCGCCGCCGAGGAGGATGTTGCCACCGTCAAAGCGCGTCACGACCGGCCCACCCGGCGTCCCATCGACTAGATCATTGAGGAAGGCCTGCAGGCCGGCAATGAGGTCGGGATGGAGAAGGATGCTGCCCTCGGCGTCAGCGCCGGCGCCGGCCAGCGCGGCCGCATCATCATTGTTCCCGAGCAGGAAGTCGTCGTGATGCGATCCCGACAGACCTTCCACCAGGTCTAGGCGAGACAGGATCGATGCCGTGGACCCCGGCTGCTGGGGCTGGTCGAAGAAGCGTTCATTGGAGTCGAGGCTGACGGTGATCCCGACCGGGTCATTCTTGTAGGTGGCCCAATCGAAACCGCCGAAACCGATGAAACGATCGGCTTCGCTCGCGGTGCCGATATAGATGTCGTCGCCACCCTCGCCGTCGACGTTGTCGGGTCCGCCGTCGCCGAGGATGACGTCGTTGCCCTTGATCGGCTCGTTGCCGAATGGATCGAAATTGTCGCCGGCCGCACCGTCGCTGGTGCCGCGCTCGATCCAGTCGTCGCCCTCGTTCCCGAAGGAGAACTCGTTGGCCTTGGCGCCATAGATGAAGTCATTGCCGGGCCCACCCAAGGCCTCCGACCCGTCTTCACCGGTGATAATGAAGTCGTTGCCGAAGCCGCCAAGGATGAGATTGGCGCCATTGCCACCCTGAATGACGTCGTTGCCGTCCTGACCCTGAATATTGTCGTCGCCGCCCGTATCCGTAATGATGTCGTCGCCGGCGCCACCAAGAATGGTGTCATTACCGAAGCCGCCATCGAGACGGTCGTTGCCCTCGTCACCGTAGATCGTGTCATCACCAGCCCCGGACAGGAGGATGTCGTCGGCGGGACTGCCGCCGAGCACGATGTGATCCTCGCCTGTGTACTTGAGGTAGTTGGTATCCGCTTCCGGAGTCAGGGGGTTGTCACGGATGACCAGGGGGATGAGCGTTGAGAAGGGCCCAACCGTAACCGGATCTGCCCTCGGCGCCGAGACATCGTCGGCCGTGCCGAAGATGCCGTCTGGACCCGGCAAGGTGACATTGGCGTTGAACTGATTGTCCGCGATGACTTCGAGATGCAGCGCCGCATCCTTGAAGATCAGGCTTTGCAGGTGGGTGGCGTCGGTATTGGCCATCACCAGCTTGGCGAACGAGTTCGCCTCGAGCTCGGCGTTGAAGTTCATGCCTGCAGTGCGCTCGAGGTAGTAGAAGCGGTCACCATCTTGCAGCTTCTCGAGCTGGTTCTCGAACACAAAGTTGAAGGTCGAGCCCAGCATGCCGCCGAATGGAGTTATCGCTTCGGCCAGACCGCCGATCCACAAGTCGACGCTGCCTAGGCCGGTGGTCGTGACACCATCGAAGTCCTTGGCATGTGCAGCGTTGCTATTGGCCCAAGTACCAGTGCTGTTCAAGAACTCAAGGCGATCCTCCGGCGCACCGGGGCCGCCAAGGACGATGGCAACGGCTGCTGCGCGCTTTTCGGCCAGCGTCGTGGCACCGGTGATCAGTGGATGCGTGCCGTAGGCGGCGATGAAGTTGATCAGCGATTCCGGGTGTTTCAGGTGCAGGGCGTAGTCGGCCCAGCTGGTATAGGGCTTGAGCTCGCTGTCGCTGGTGCCCGCATAGATTTCTGCGCGCGCGGCGTTCAGGGAAGGAACCCCGGTGTCGCGGCCCCGCGCGATGTTCAGGACCGCGAGATCGAGCGGCAGGCCGACGAGGTTGTTGCGCAGCGCCTCGGTGACGAACTCGTCGATCTCGTTGCCGACCTCGCGGGTCAAACCGCGCACGATGGCGCCAGTTGCTTCTGTCGGAGTGTCCCCGCTTGCCGCATACGCCAGCGGGTTGAGGAAGGCCGCGATCAAGCCCAACTGCTGATCGTTTGTGGGATGCAATGGGTCGGCAACGACAGGATTGAAATTCGGGTCGTAACGGTCGACCGTCTCGGTCAGCATCGAGTGGCCGAGGCGATACACCTGATGCGCGAACTCGGCGACGATCGCCGGATTAAGGTCGACGTCGTAGACCTGGGTCGGAGCAAAGAACGGATCGACGAGCGGCTGAAGGGTACGGGCGAACTCCTCGAACACCAGGTGCTGATATTGCATTTCGGTGCCGAACTTCGCCGCCTGGAATAGGCGCTCGCCGTTCCAGTCGACCTGGTCCGCCGTCATGCCGGGCGTGAACACAAAGCCTGGCATGATCCAGTCGTTGATGTAGCCTGGGGTGTCAGCTTCGGCGATCAGGATGGTGTCTTTGACCTGATCAACCAGCCGATTGTGCTCGGAGTGGAAGATGGCGTGGACCGATGTAAGGCCGATGTTCTCGTTCACGCGGCCATCGCCAGCGATGTAGTGCGCGTCCAAGAGATCGCCATCGTAGAACCCAGCTGGCGGCGGTCCATTGGTGGGGTCGCCATCCGAGAAACGGGCAAGCGGCTGGCCAAAGTCATCAACCGGGGTGGCGCTGTGGGCGATGTCGATCAGGAACTGGTGGCCGGTGCGAACGGCATGGGTGATGTCGATCCCAAGCCCGCCATTGGCGGTCGGATCACCCTCGACAAGGGCGGTACCATCGTCGGCGGTGCCGAAGATGCCATCGCTGCCCGCCGTCACCATTACGACGCGCGGGAAACCATGCGGGCCGGCCATAAAATTGCCGTAAGGATCGGTGGCGAGCAGCGGCACATTGCCGACGTCGGCATCGGTCAGATTGATGCCGAGGATATCCCGAGCCTGAGCCTTGACCACGGCCCAGGTCGCCATGCCGCCAATCGGCGCATCGTCCGCGGTACCAAACTGACCGTCCGCTCCGAGATCGCGGTTCTCGATCAGCTTGCCGGTCGCATGCGGCCGACCGTCCGCGCCGATCTCATAGGCGCGCAGAAACACTTGGTGGGAAGGATGCGAGGTATAGGTCTGATTCTGGTCGACGAACGGAGTGGTGGTGTTCTCATTCTCATGAATGTCGTCGGCGGTACCGATGATGCCGTCGGGGCCGGGCAGCATCGTGGCCCGGGTCTCGACCATGAAATTGGGGCCATCATCGGCCGTATTCGGAATGCCGTCCGGGCCGGGATTGAACAATGGATCATCGGGCTGCAGGGGAACGAAAACGGTGCCGTTGCGGCCCTTGGTGACGAGATCGAGGCCGTGATCGAAGAATTGGCCGAAGAACGTGAACCAGGCGTCGAACGGAGCGGACAGGCCGGCGTCCGGTGCGACGTTCGGGAAGAAGAAAACATCTCTATCATCGGCGGTGCCGAATAGGCCGTCTAAGCCGGGGCTGGTGACGATCTGCACACCGTCTTTCAAGACATTGTCGGCTGTCTCGTCGATCGCTGTAGTGGGGTCGTCAAATAGGATGCCGTCAAGGCCGGGATCGTAGGCGTTGGCATAGGCTGCAGGGTTGTTGGCAGTCTGATCGACGACCAAGTTGCTGATGGTGCGTGGCTGCGAGTCGAACACGAAGCCGTTGGTTTGTGCGTAGGACGTTGGGTCACCGACGGCCTGCCCGCCAGGCCCATCAAGATCGACCGAGACGGGGTCTGCGGGGCGGAATATGGGGGTGGTCAACCGCGGGAAGGTCGTATCGGCGGCGCCGAAATTGCTCTGATCGGTGTTGCCGAAATTGATTAGGTTGTTATCGCTACCATCGACGGTGCGCAATCCGAACGGCACGCGCACGTTGGGCAGGATGTCGACCAGCGCCTCGCCGGCGGAATTGCGTTCCGCAACCCGGATCTGATCCAGAATAAAGTCGAGATCGCTCCGGATGAAGTGGACTCCGACGCCTTCGGAGACTTGGGTATGATCGACGAATGATGGGAGCGCTACCGGCGTCGTCGGCGTGCCATCCACCGCTGCCGTCGGCTCGGAGAATACCTGCTCTGTCACACCGTGGGCGTCCTGATAGTCCGCGCGCACGCGCAGCCTCAAGCCATTGAGGCCTCCCGCCTCGCCGGCGAAGGCCGGATCCAGGAAGAACGTTGAACCATCGGCACTTGGAAAACCGACGCCGATCCGACCCGGTTTGAGGACGATATCCTCAAATACACCTGAGCCCGGATTGAACTCGGCCTGCCAGACAAAGGATGCGCCGTGGATGGCGCCGCCGTTGGGATTGTCCGCATCGCTAGCGCCGCTGATGCTGCCATCGGCATTAAGCTGCACCTTCAGCACCTGACCCAGGGTTGGCGTGGTGTCGGGCAACCCGCTCACGGCATCGATGATGGTCAGTTGGCCAACCGGCTCGTTGTTGAGCCCAGGCACGAGCACCCGCGTTTCATCGGCAAACTGTAGCCGCTCGATATGCGTGAGCCGATCCGTACCGTCATCACCGACATTGTCGGTGACCACGACAACGTCGTCCGAGAAGTCGAGCGGGGTGCCGCCGTCGTTGACAACGATGGAGTAGTTCACCATTGGACCAGAGAATTGGGCCGTGTCAAAGCCTCCCTGGCCGGGCAGAATTTCGCGCACCGCAACGAGCTGACCGGGATTGTAGGTGCCGTTGAGCATGAACGGAACCAAATCCTTCATGCTGTCGAAGCTCGCGAGCTCGTTCCCGGTGCCGTCACTATTGGCACGCACGCTGATACGTACGTTGAGCCACGCATCGCCGTCGATCAGGTCATCGCCGCCGTTGCCGGTGATGAGATCGCTACCATCACCGCCGAGGATGATGTTACCCGCGCCGAATGAGGTAATGTGGGTGCCGGATGCCGGGTCAATACCGAACGAATGATCAAGAAATGCCTGCAAGCCGTTGATCAGGGAAATGTTGGTAAGGACGCTTCCCTGCGCGGTGATATTGGCGATGATTGTTGCATCTTGATCGTCGCCCATGAGGATGTCGGCGAACTTCGATCCCGACAGGCCTTCAACCTCGGCAAAGCGGTCGAAGATTGAATCCGGTGACTGTCCGACGGGCTGTACACCGCCGAGGGCGAGATCGACCGCGGTCGCGCCGTGGGCCGGAGCGAAGATCGGCAGGCGCATGTCGACGGTGACGCCGAACTTGTCGTTCTTGTAGGTGGTCCAGTCGAAACCGGACATGCCGTCCATCTTGTCCTGGGCGCCGCTGCCGACAAAGATGTCGTCGCCGCCTTCACCGATGAACTCATCGAAGCCGCCGCCACCGAGGAAGATATCATTGCCGGCAATATCATCCAGCAGGAATGGATTCATATTGTCGCCGGGCGAGCCATCCTGGGTACCCTCTTCAATCCAGTCGTCGCCTTCGTTGCCGGTGGGCGGCAGGTTCACTTTCGCGCCCTGACCAAATTTAGCCGGCATCCCTGAGAGGATGAAGTCGTCTCCCTGTCCACCAAAGATGAGACTGATGTCATCACTCATGGCAATGAAGTCTTTGCCTTCGCCGCCGAGGATGATGTTGCTCGCTTCTAGAGGCGGTAGCGAATGCCCGTCGGTGATGACGTCGTTGCCGGCGCCGCCATCGAGCACGTCGTTGCCGCCGCCGCTGGTGATGATGTCATCGCCGGCGCCACCGAAGACGTGGTCGTCGCCGGCGCCGCCATCGAGGCGGTCATTGCCCTCGTCACCCCAAAGCGTGTCGTCGCCGTCACCCGAGATGATAATGTCATTGCCGGCGGTGCCGCCCAGCACGACGTGGTTCTCGCCGGTATAGCGCAGGTAATTGGTGTCGGGCCCAGCCGTCGCCGGATTGTCCCTGATCACTACCGGCGCGAACTCCTGCGGTGCGTTGAAGCCCGGGGCATTAATGATAATGCCGCCGGTGGGATCGGCCACGGTGGTCGGATCCGCCTTGGTATCCTCCACATCGTCCGCGGTGCCGAGAATGCCGTCTGGCCCGGGCAAAAAGACACCCGTGTGCGCGTTGAACTGCTTGGTCTGATCGATCTCCAGGAACCAGGTCGGCGCCGAAAAGATGTCGGCGGGCAAGTGGGTGACGTCGGTATTGGCCATCACCAGCTGCGAAAACGTGGTCTGCTCGAGTTGGGTGCCGAACTGCAGGCCCGCGGTGCGCGACAAATAATAGAAACGGTCGCCGCTCTGCAGGTTCTCGAGCTGGGTTTCAAACACGAACTGGAAGGTCGAGCCCAGCATGCTGCCGAAGGGCATGATCTGCTCGGCCAGACCGCCGATCCACAGATCGACGTTGCCGAGACCCGTGGTGGTAGCGCCGTCGAGGTCTTTGACGTGACCGTCGAGGCCGCCGACGTTGCCGTTCGCCCACGTGCCGGTGCTGTAGAGGAAGTCTAAGCGGTCGGCGGGCGCCACGGTGACGACGTCGTCGGGCGTGCCCAGGATGCCGTCCGGGCCGGGGTCGGTGCGGTCACCCAGCACGATCAGGCTGGCAGCGGCGCGTTTTTCCTCGAGCGTCGTCGCCGCGGCGATGAGCGGATGCGTGCCGTATGCCGCGATGAAGTTGATGAGCGATTCGGGGTGTTGCAGGTGCTGGGCATAGTCGGCCCAGCTTGTATATGGCAGCAGCCAGCTGTCGCCGGCCGCCGTGTTCTGCGACGCAATGTCATGGAACTGGGCCCGCGCCGCGTTCAAGGTCGGCAGGCCAGTGTCGCGGCCGCGCGCGATGTTGAGGACCGCAAGATCGAGTGGCGTGCCGAGCAGGTTGTTGCGCAAGGCTTCGGTGACGAACTCGTCGATCTCGTTTCCAACCTGGCGGCTCAAGCCGCGCACGATGGCGCCGGTTGCCTCCCCCGGGGTCGGGCCGCTGGCGGCAAACTCGAGCGGATTGAGGAAGGCCGCAATCAGGCCGAGCTGATTGTCGAAGGGATTGGTGGGGTCTTCATTGACAAAGTTGAAATTGGGATCGAAGCGGTCGACGGTTTCCGTCAGCATCGAGTGGCCGAGGCGGAACACCGCGTGCGCGAACTCGGCGAAGATCGAAGGATCGATGGTGGTGTCGTAGCCATTGGGGGCCAGGAACTCGTCGACGTTGGGCACAAGCGTACGAGCGAACTCCTCGAACACCAGGTGCTGGTACTGCATCTCGGTGCCGAAGCGCGCGGCCTGGAACAGGCGCTCACCGTCCCAATTGAGATTGCTGAGATCGGCCAAATCGATCGCTGCTAGCGTTGTGGGAGCGAGCAGCCACTCGTTCAGGAACGACACGTCACCCTTGGCCACAGCGTCCGTGGCGAGCGTCAGCTTGGTCTGGTCGACCAGGCGATTGTGCTCGGCATGGAAAATCGAGTGCACGGCGGTGAGGCCAATGTTCTCGTTGGCGCGTCCGTCACCGGCGATGTAGTGCGCATTGAGCAGCTCGTCGTCGTAGGTGCCCGGCGCCGGCGGAGCGTCGTTGACAACGTTATCGGCATCGGCCACCAGCGGATTACCGAAGGGGTCGAACGGATTGGCAAAGGCATTGATGTCGATCAGGAACTGATGGCCGGTTTTCACGGCATGGGTGACGTCAATCGGCGCCGCCCGATTTCCTTCGACGAGCGTGGTGCCATCGTCCGCGGTGCCGAAGATGCCGTCGCTGCCCGGCGTTACCATCACGACCTGCGGCAAGCCGTGCGCGCCAGGGATGAAATTGCCGTAGGCGTCGGTTGCCAACAGCGGCACGTTGCCGACGTCGGCATCGGTCAGATTGATGCCGAGAATATCCCGGGCCTGCTGCTTGACCACGCCCCAGGTAGCCATGCCGCCGATCGGGGTATCGTCGGCGGTACCGAAGTGACCATCGGCTCCGAGATTGCGGTTCTCGATCAGCTTGCCGGTCGCATGCGGCTGCCCGTCGGACCCGATCTCGTAGGCACGCAGGAACGCCTGGTGCGAGGGATGCGAGGTATAGGTCTGGTTCTGGTCGACGAACGGCGTCGTGGTGTTCTCATTCTTAACGATATCGTCGGCAGTGCCCAAAAGACCATCAGGACCAGCTTCATGCACGGTTTGGGTGGCCCTAGTCTCGATCATGAAATTTGGGCCGTCGTCGGCGGTGTTGGGGATGCCGTCGGGACCCGGGTTGAACAGTGGGTCATCGGGTTGCAGCGGAATGAAAATAAAGTCGTTGCCACCCTTGGTGACGAGGTCGAGGCCGTGGTCGAAGAACTGGCCGAAGAACGTGAACCAGGGATTGAAGGGCGCCGCCAGACCAGCGTCCGGGGATTGGTTCGGGATGAAGTAGACGGGGGTGTCGTCGGCGGTGCCGAAAATGCCATCAAGGCCCGGGCTGGTCGTCAGCACCGCGCCGGGAGTTTGCGCGGCAACGGCCACCACGGCCGGGTTGTTGGGGGTCTGATCGACGATCAGGTTGCTGATGACGCGCGGTGCGGGGTCGACGATCGTGACATCGGTCAGCGCATACGACTGTCCAAACTCAGTGGACCGGAAGAAGGTCTCGCCAAGCGTCGGGAAGGACGCATCGGCGGCGCCAAAGTCGCTCTGGCCGGGGACTAGGTTGTTGAAGGAGCCATCGACCGTGCGCAGGCCCCAGGGCACTTCGGCATTGGGGAGGATATCGAGAAGCGACTCGCCGGCCGCGTTTCGCTCGGCAAATTGGATCTGGGTGAGAATGAATTCGAGGTCGGAAATAACAAATTGTACGGCCATTTTTCTCTCCCTTGGTGCCCGACTACCCGCGCAGCCGCGCTGATTGGGCCTACGAAGCCAGTTGCAGCGATCCTGTAGGGAACAGGCCCAAACCCGCTATGGGCGAGGGGCCCGAAGTTGGCTACTTAGGTGAGAGCCGGAGGTCCAGTGGGGCCCTAGCCGATAACGCCTCACTTTAGTCCGATATCGAAAGGGCAGTTTCGCCCTATCAAAAGAAAGGCGAAACCATCAGATGGTACAATCGCGGCCATGATTGCGAACGCACTTTCGGATGCTGCCTGGCCCGTTTTGACCTCGCTCACTCAGTGGTGGCGAGATGTCGGTCGCGCTCGCAAGCTCACCGCCGCGCTCTCCATTGGCATCCTCTGCGCCACGATCTACGCGGGTTCGGTTCTGGCGCAACACATTCAAGATCTGTTCGCAAACAAGACGGCGGCCAGCACGGCGCTCTATATGGACAGCGTTGTTGAGCCCCTCGTCCAAGAACTAGTCGCCCAATCCTCTTTGTCGGAGCAGAATCGCGCTGCCCTGGAACGGCTGATGTCACCGGCATCGTCGGGCAAGCCCGTCATCGCCTTTCGGATTTGGGTCCATGACCGGATCGTCTTCAGCAGTCGTGGCGAACTCGTTGGCCGAGAATTCTCACCTTCACACAGCCGTGCGCGCGCCTTTCAGGGTGAGGTGGTTGCGAACCTCGACCTCGATGGCGACGACGATGACGACGAGCGCGCCCTTCAAGTACCGATCCTTGAAATCTACGCACCGGTCCGACAGACCGGGACCAACAAGATCATCGCGCTTGCGGAGACCTCGGAGCTAGCGGTTGATTTGGTAAGGGAAATACACGCCGCCCAGTACACCAGCTATGCGGTACTGACGAGCGGCGCCATCGGGCTCATCCTTGTGCTCTTCAGTCTCATGGGTGGCCTGCAAAGACAGATCGGTGAACTGGCACAGCAACGGGTACAAGACAAGCTGCTTAATCGACGAATTTGCCGCGCCAACCGGCGCGTGCTGGAAATCAACGAAAAGAACCTGCGCCGCGTCGGCGAGGAATTGTACGCTGGCCCGCTGCAGCTCGTCGCCTTCGCACAACTCAGGCTCGACGCCTTGCGCGAGGCACCAGACAACCTCGGCGAGGAAGTCGAGGCAATCAGTGCGGCGCTCAAGCAATGCATGACGCAGATACGCGAAGTTTCCACGGGACTGACGCCGTCGGATCTGCGGGCGCTGTCGTTGGCGAAGGTGATCGGCACGGCCATATGTCTGCACGAGGCACGCACAGCCTCCACTGTCAGCTGTGAGTTTCGCGACCTGCCACAGGAAGCGCCTTTCACACTCAAGAGTTGCCTTTATCAATTCATCGAACAGACGCTGGGCAATATCTTTCGCCACTCAGCGGCAAGCGCAAAGGTGCACGTTTGCGCCAAATGTGAGGGTGACAGGCTCGATGTTGAACTCATCTGCCGGCTGCAACCCCTAGGATCGCAATTGGCGGACGCCATCGAGACCGGCGGCGAGGGCGTACGCCACCGCATCGAGGCTTTGGGCGGAATGCTATCGGCGCAGTCACATTCGGACCAACATGTGTCCCTAGTAGCAAGCTTTTGGATCGGCGAGGGGAGCGACCGGCAATGAGCAAACCGATCCGCATCGTCGTCGTCGACTCGCATCCGATCTTTCGGCAGGGCGTAATCCGCACCATTGGCCGTTCGGACGGCATGGCGCTGGTCGGCGAGGGCACGACCGCGGTCGATGTTCAACGCCTTGCCCATGAAAAGCAGCCTGACATTGTCATCCTCGATATTGCCATTCGAGACGGTTTGGAAGCGGTCGGTGAACTGGCAGCCATGGGGGTCAAGTGCTTGGTCCTCACCGCCCTTGACGACGTGCTGAGCGTTTCCAACGCGCTGGCCGCCGGCGCTAACGGTTATATCCTAAAGGGTGTGAGCGGGCTCGAACTCATCGGCGCGCTGAAAGCGGTCCAGGGTGGGCAGCCCTACGTTACCGCCGAGCTGGCCGTGCGCTTGCTCATCGGGGTGAAGGGAAAGTCCCTGGTGCCCAAACGCGATGCCAAGGTGCAGGCCGCCCTCACCTATCGGGAACAGCAGGTCCTCGAGCACATCACCAAAGGCTACACCAATCAGGAGATTGCCGAGCGGCTGGGCTTGACCATCGGAACTATCAAATATTACCTCTCGCAGCTCTTTAAAAAATTGCACGTGCGCAATCGCGTACAGGCGGTCCTAGCCGCGAAGAATCAAAGCTCCTGAAGCAACGGCTATACCGGCTTGCAGCTAGGTCCGCTGAGCTCACCGGACCCGGTGTGCTCCGTGTAGCCCGCCCCAAAAGGATTTCACGGCAGCAAGCGGCTCTCATCGCCTCTTACGCCCTGGATTTCCATTTCAGGCGAAAATTGAAGCTAAGGCTGACGCGCGGCGCCTCGGACATGTTCGGTTCCACACCGTGGTAGAGCCAGCTTGGAAAGATCAGCATGCCGCCCGGAGCCGGCCGGTATGAAATCTGCCGGACCGTCCAGGGCGCGTGCTCGGTCACCGGGCAGGCCCCCATCAGCGCGGCATGCCTGGGATCCTGAAAGAAAATGTCGCCGCAGTTTTCGGCCGCGCCGATGTAGTAGACCCCGCTCATGAAAGCATTGGGATGGCAGTGCACGGCGCCCGAGGCGAGCTTGCCGTTGACGATGATCCAGCACGTCGCCAGCTCGAGCCCGGCTTGCTTGGTATCGATCCGATAGGCGCGGCTGACCTCGGCGATATTGTCGTGGAGGATCGCCAGGAAGTCCTGCATTTCGGGGCGACGGTGCAGCTCGTCCCGGCTGTGCCAGCCCAAGACGCTGGAGCGGTGACCGATGCCGGCGGGATCGCGCCCCCGTTCATCTTCCGCGAGCTGTAGCAGCTTACGGTTCAGCTCTTGATGGCCGGCCAGGTGGAAGCGCCAAACGGCCGTGGGGAAGCAATCGAGCCGCGCACCCTTATCGGCGCGCGTCGCGGCGGCCCCGGATGCACCTGCCTTTGGCAGATCCTGTGGCATCAGCTCGGATGTCCTGGGGCGTGCATTCATGGATCTGCCTCACTGTTGCCGCCGGCAAGACCGTGCCCCCTCTCCCGTCCCGCGCGTTCACGCCAATGGCGCCGCTCCGGCCGGTGACACACCGTCATTGCTCCGCGCTAGACGTTTCAGATCGGTGGGCGGCCTTTTTCTAAAGGCCGCCCATGCGCTCGATCAGAGGTGCAGCAGGAAGTCTGTCACCGTTATGGCGTTGTTGCCGGCACCACTGACCCCCTGCAGCAGAATGGTGTTACCGTCAATCGTCACCGTGGTATTGCCGCCGGCGGCCGCAATCGACACGTGAGCGGCGAAATTGGCAGACGTTAGGATTGTATCGGAGCCAAGCGGGTCGTAGGTCGACAGGTCGAGCAGATCTTGGTTGGCGAGCGTACCGTTGCCGTTGGCATCGAAGTCGGTGATGACGTCGTTGCCGAAGCCCGCCGCGAAGGTGAAGGTATCGCTGTTGCCCCCGCCCGTCAGCCGGTCGTTGCCGGCACCACCAATCAGGACATCGTTGCCGCCGCCGCCATCCAGCGTGTCATTGCCGGCGCCGCCGTCGAGCGTGTCGGTGCCGTTCTGACCGGACAGGACATTGTTGCCGCCGCCGAGGTCGACGATGACGTTGGCGGCGCTATTGCCCGTACCGCTGATGTTGGCAAAGGCCGTCAGGTTGAGGTTCTCCACGTTGCTGCCCAGCGTGAAGCTAACCGAGCTATTGACGACGTCCGTACCGCCAGCGGCAGCTTCCGTCACGGTGTCTCCGGCGCCAACGACGTAGGTGTCGTCGCCCGCGCCGCCGGCCAGCACGTTGGCACCACTGTCGCCGATTAGCGTGTCGGCGCCAGACCCGCCGGTGACGTTCTCGATGCCGGCAATCGACGCGAAGCCGGTGGCGTGGTGGCCCAAAAGATCCACGGTTACGCCGGCGGTCGCACCGGCATAGCTGAGCGTATCGGTGCCGCCCTGGAGATCCGCCACGACGCTCTCGATCCCGGCGACCGCCGAAATGCCTGTCAGCGCCGTGATCGCCGTACCGTTCCAGGTGACGCTGAGGGCATTGTTGGCCGTCGTGCCGAGAATGCTGAGCGTGTCGTTGCCGCTGCCGGCATCGACCACGTCGGTGCCATCGCCGAAGTTGTAGACGATAGTATCGTCGCCAGCACCGCCACTGATGGAATCGTTGCCGACGCCACCCACCAGCTGATCGTTGCCATCACCGCCGAGCAGCGTATCATTGCCGGAGCCGCCGAACAGCGTGTCGCTGCCGGAACCTGCGCCGCCATCGAGCAGGTTGGCAGCGCTATTGCCGGTGAGGTTATCGCTGCCCGTGCCACCGACCACGTTCTCGATCGTGACCAGCACGTCCTCGACCGGATTGGCCGCCGCGCCGCGCTCGGCACTGCCGGTGGCAAGGTTGACGAACATGGCGTCGGTCTCGCCAGCGTAGGACACCGTGTCGATGCCTGTTCCGCCGACCAGGGTGTCGTTACCCAGTCCACCGACGAGCGTGTCGTTGCCAGCCCCGCCAGTAAGTGCATTGGCAGACGCATCACCCGTCAGCGCGTCGGCGCCGGACCCACCGGTGACGTTTTCGATGCCGGCAATCGAAGCAAAGCCGGAGGCCGTGTGCGCGGCAAGGTCGACACTGACACCTGCGGTCGTACCCGTGCCATAGCTCAAGGTATCACTGCCGCCCAACAGATCGGCGGTGACCGTCTCGACCCCGGACAGCGTTCCGCCCTCGATCCCGGTCAAAACCGAACCGTTGTAGATGACATCGAGTATGTCGGCAGCGGCCGTGCCAACGATCTTCAATGTGTCGGTACCGGTGTCGCCGATGATGGTGTCGACGCCATCACCCATGCTGTAGTTGATGAGATCGTCACCGGCGCCGGCGTTGATGATGTCGGTGCCCGTGCCGCCGGTGATGGTGTCGTTGCCGATATCGCCGGTGATGTTGTCGTTGCCCGCGCCGCCGATCAGCACATCGTCACCGGCACCACCGTTGATGGTATCATTGCCGGCCCCGCCATCGATGGTATCGTTGCCAGCGAGCCCGCTCAGCGTGTCGCTGCCGCCCAGACCGCTGATGACGTCAAATCCCGCCGTGCCCGTGATCGTGTCACTGCCGCCGGTACCGGTCAGGGCGCCGCCGACCGATTGCGTTGCCTCTGAGAATACGTGCTCAGTGGTGCCGTGGTCGTCGACGTAGGTCACCTCGGCGCGCAAATGCAGTCCGGCCTGATCGTTGCTCGGCGCGAAGACCGGGCCAATGGCGCCGGCGATGTCGGTCCAACTACCGTCTGCTCCGGTAGCCGACTGCTGCCATTGAAAGTCGAATACCGCGGTGGTCAGGCCATCGGCGTCGGTGATGACCGGCGTCGCCGTAATGAGCTGCGTCGCCGTTGGCGTTATGTCGGAGAGCGCCACCGTACCGACCGGTAGATCATTGACGTTGGCCACCGGCGCCGTGGGGTCGGAGAACACCTGCTCGAGCACGCCGTGGGCATCCATGTAGACGGCGCGCACGCGCAGGGCCACGCCGGTCAGGCTGGCGAAGTTGATGCCGCCGACGAACGGCTCGGTGGGCGTAAAGCTGGTCCCAACCGCGCGCTGCGTTTCACCGGCACCGAAGAACATGATGTCTTGGAAGACGCCTGGGCTCAATTCACCCTGCCAGAAGTAGGATACTGGGCCGGTGATTGCTCCCGTCGGATTGGTTGGGCTGATGTTGTCCGGATCGGTCACGCCGGCAATCGAGACCGTGAGAAGCTGGTCCTCGGTTGGCGTGGCATCGGAGATCGTCAGCGTACCGTGCGGCTGCTGATTGAGGTTATTGAGGACAATGGCCTGATCGGAGAATTGCAGTCGTTCGATGTGCCTCAGGTGGTCGGTACCCTCGACTTTGACACCACCGGTAGCCGAATTGTCCGTCACCGTGATAATGGCGTCGGGACCTGCCGCCGCCGTGGCCGCACTGAGCGCCGCCTGGGTGCCCTCGACCGCAACGCCATTGACCAAGAAGCTGTAGTTTGCGAGCGGCGACTGGAACTGCGCGGTGTCGAAATCAGGTGTCGCGGAATACTTGAGCTCCCGGACAATCTGCAGCTGACTTGGGTTGTAGATGCCCGCCAGCATGGCCGGAATGAGATCCACCATGCTGTCGACGCTGGTGATTTCCACGTTGTGATCGGCCAAGCTGCGTACGCTGATGCGCACGTTCAACCAAGCATCGCCATCGATCAGGTCGTCACCGCCCTGACCCATGATGATGTCGCTGCCCTCGCCACCAAGGATAATGTTGCCGGTGCCGAATTGGCTGATGTGCGCTACGCCGGCAGCATCGACGGTGAAAAGATCACCCGTCGGTAAAACCGGTGTGCTTCCACCCGGAGGCGCCAGGTCAAACTTGAAGAGGTCATCCAGAAAATCCTGCAGGCCGCCGATCAATCCCGGGTTCAGCAAAAGACTTCCCGTTGGAGGAACGCCGGCGGTCGAGATGGTCGTGAAGTCGGCGTCATCGCCGTAGAGGAAGTCGTCATGGTGCGATCCCGACAGACCTTCCACCAGGTCCATCCTCGATATGATCGAGGAAGTTGATCCCGGCACCTGCGGTTGATCGAAGAAGCGCAGGCTCGAGTCGAGGCCGACCGTCACGCCGACCGTATCGTCCTTGAAGGTGGCCCAGTCGAAACCGCCAAAGCCGATAAAACGATCCGACTCGCTGGGGCTCGCGATGTAGATGTCGTCGCCACCCTCGCCATCGACGTTGTCGGGTCCCCCGTCGCCCTTGAAGACGTCGTTGCCTTTCACCGGCTCGTTGCCGAACGGGTCGAAATTGTCGCCGGCCGCGCCATCGCTGGTGCCGCGCTCGATCCAGTCGTCGCCCTCGTTGCCGAAGGAGAACTCGTCGCCCTTGGTGCCGAACAGGAAGTCATTGCCTGGGCCGCCGAAGACTTCCGAGGCATCCTCGCCGGCGATGATGAAGTCCTGGCCGAAGCCGCCCAGCAGGATGTTGGCACCACCACCACCCTGGATGACGTCATTGCCATCCATGCCTTCGATGACATCGTCGCCGCCGCTGTCGCTGATGATATCGTCGCCGGCACCACCGAGCAGGTGGTCGTTGCCCGCACCACCCTCAATCCTGTCATTGCCCTCATCACCGTAGACCGAGTCGTCTGCAGGACCCGCAATCAGGATGTCATTGCCGGGACTGCCGCCAAGCACGATATCTTGCGTGGCGTCGGTACCGTTGAACTTGAGATAGTTCGTGTCGGGGCCGTCCGTTGCCGGATTGTCGCGATCGACCAGCGGGATGAGGGTCGAGAAGGGCCCAGTGTTGACGGGATCCGCTCGCGGCGCGGAAATATCATCCGCCGTGCCTAAAACGCCATCCGGACCGGGCAGCATCACGTCCGCGTTGAACTGCTTGCTCGGATCGACCTCCAAAGTGAACTCCGCCGCGCTGAAAATCAAAGCGGGCAGATGCGTCACATCGGTGTTGGCTTCCACCAATTTGGCAAAGGTATTCGCCTCGAGCTCGGCATTGAAATTCATGCCCGCCGTGCGCTCGAGATAGTAGAAGCGATCACCGTCCTGCAGTTTCTCCAATTGGTTCTCGAACACGAAGTTGAAGGTCGAGCCCAACAGACCGCCAAAGGGTGTGACCTCCTCGGCCAGGCCGCCGATCCAGAAATCGACGCCGTCGAGCCCGGTGATCGTCACATCATCGGCGGTGCCGGCATGGCCATCGGCGCCGACCGTGTTCGCCCAAGCGCCGGCGCTGTTGAGGAAATCGAGCCGGTCGGTGGGGGCATCGATCACCCGACCGTCGGCCAGCGTCACCGCTGATCCCGTGACGATCGCAAATGCCGCGGCACGCTGGCCTTCGAGCGTCGTCTCGTCGGTGATTAGGTGGTGCGTACCATAGGCGGCAATGAAATTGACCAGCGACTCGGGGTGCTTGATGTGCTGCATAAAGTCAGCCCAACTGATGTAGGGCTTGAGGTCGGGATCACTGATGTCCGCGTAAAATTCACGGCGCGCCTCGTTCAAAGACGGAATACCGGTGTCGCGGCCGCGGGCAATATTGAGCACCGCGAGATCGAGTGGGGTGCCGAGCAGGTTGTTGCGCAGCGCCTCGGTCACGAATTCGTCGATCTGGTTGCCAACGGTGCGGGTGACGCCGCGGACGATGGCGCCGGTTGCTTCTTCGGGAGTAGGGCCGCTCGCCGCATAGGCCAGCGGGTTGAGGAAGGCTGCGATCAGGCCAAGCTGCTGATCGGGGTTGGCGGAATTGGGATCGCCGACCACGTTGAAGTTAGGATCGAAACGATCGACCGTTTCGGTCAGCATTGAGTGGCCGAAGCGGTAGACGGTGTGAGCGAATTCGGCCTCGATCGCGGGGTTAATTTTGGTGTCGTACACCTGGGTCGGCGCAAAGAACGGATCGACCAGCGGCTGCACGGTCCGCGCGAACTCCTCGAACACGAGGTGCTGGTACTGCATTTCGGTGCCGAACTTGGCGACTTGGAACAGACGTTCGCCGTTCCAATCGATCTGATCGGCCGTCATGCCAGGCGTATAGACGAAACCGGGCATCACCCAGTCGTTGATGTAGCCTGGGGTATCAGCCTCGGCGATCAGAATGGTCTGTTTCGTTTCCTCGACGAGGCGATTGTGCTCGGAATGGAAGATATCGTGGACCGCGGTGAGGCCGATGTTCTCGTTTACGCGGCCATCGCCGGCGATGTAGTGCTTATCCAGCAGTTCGTTGTCGTAGAAACCTGGAGGTGGCGGCGCATCGGGGGCATTGATGACGTTGTCGGCATCCGGCAAGAGCATATGACCGTCGATGGGATCGAACGGATTGGCACTCGCATTGATGTCGATCAGGAACTGATGGCCGGTGCGCTCGGCATTGGTGAGATCGACCGGTGCAGCAGGGTTACCCTCGACGAGGATCGTCGTATCGTCGGCTGTGCCGGCAATACCATCGGCGCCGTTACCGGTGCGAATGACGACCTGAGGGAAGCCGTTCGGACCCTTGATGAAATTGCCGTAAGGATCGGTCGCCAGTAGTGGAACGTTGCCGACGTCCGCATCGGTCAAATTGATGCCAAGGATGTCACGCGCTTGTGCCTTGACGACGGCCCAGGTGGCCATGCCGCCGAGATCGACGTCGTCGGCCGTGCCGAACTTACCGTCGGTACCCAGATCGTGATTGGTGATCAGCCTGCCGGTGGCATGCGGGGCGCCGTCAGCGCCCGTTGCATATTCGCGCAGGAAGACTTGGTGCGACGGATGCGACGTGTAGGTCTGATTTTGATCGACGAACGGAGTGGTAGTATTGGAATTCTCATGGATGTCGTCAGCGGTGCCGAGGACACCGTCCGGACCGGGCAGCATGGTGGCCCGCGTCTCCACCATAAAGCGCAGCTGTGGTGGCAAATCATCGGCGGTGCCAAAAATATGGTCGGCGCCTGCCACGAGCGGATCATCGGGGTTCAGCGGCACAAAGATCAAGCCGTTGCCGCCCTTGGTGACCAGGTCAAGGCCATGGTCGAAGAACTGGCCGAAGAAGGTGAACCAGGCATCGAACGGCGAGCTGACCCCAGCGTCCGGCTTGACGTTCGGGAAGAAGAAGACCGGCGTGTCATCGACGGTGCCAAACTGGCCGTCGAGACCCGGGCTGGTCACGAGCTGGACCCCGTCCTTCAGGACGTCGTCGTTGCCCGGCGCGCCGATAGGAATGCCGAAGTTGAGGACACCATCGACGCCAGGATCCATGGCGTTCGCATAGGCCGCGGGATTGTTGGGCGTTTGGTCGACGATCAGGTTGCTGATCGTGCGCGGTTGAGAGTCGATAACCGTGCCGCTGGTCTGAAGGTACGAGGTGCCGTCCTGCGCGTCGCGAAACACCGGATCGGTCAGGCGCGGGAACACCTGGTCGGCCGCACCGAAGTGCGTCTGGTCCGAGGTGGCGAGGCCGGGCTGCGGATTGCCGAAGTTGATGAGATTGTTGTCGCTGCCATCGACCGTACGCAGGCCAAAGGGCACACGTATATTCGGCAGAATATCGACGAGATCCTCGCCGGCGGCGTTGCGCTCGGCGATCTTGATCTGGTCGAGGATGAAATCGAGATCGCTGCGGATGAACTGGACGCCGACGCCCTGCTGGTCTTGGGTGTGGTCAACGAAGGTCGGCAATGTCGCGGGCGCCGCCGGGACGGCGACGACCGGCTGGGTCGGCGCCGAGAACACCTGTTCGGTGACGCCGTGGTCATCCTCGTAGACCGCCCGCACGCGCAGGGCGAGCCCGCCCAGGGCCAGCGCTGGATCCACCGTAAACGTTGAACCATCCGCCGTCGGAAAGCCGACGCCGATGCGGCCAGGTGCCAAGATGATGTCGGTGAAAACGCCGGTGCCTGCACCGACCTCTTGCTGCCAGACGAAAGTGGGATTGTGGATGCCATTGGGGCTGTCCAAATCCACCACGTCGCCAAGCGTCACCCGCAGCAGCTGGCCTTCGGTCGGGGTATCGTCTGGCGTGTTACTGGCGCCATCAAGGATTGCCAGGTGCCCCGTCGGCTCGTTGTTGAGCCCAGGCACCAGTACGACCGACTGATCGGCAAATTGCAGGCGCTCAATGTGGGTCAGGCGGTCGGTGCCGTCGAGCGGCTTGGCGCTGACGTCGCGCACGGTAACAATGTCATCGCTGAAGTCGTTGGGCGTGCCGCCATCGTCGATGTTGATGATGTAGTTCGGCAGCCCCGTGACCGGGTCATTCAAGGGGTTGTTATAGACGGCGGTATCGAAGCCACCGTGACCCGGCAGGATTTCGCGAACGGCCACGAGCTGACCTGGGTTGTAGATGCCGTCGCGCATGAACGGCACCAAATCCTTCATGCTGTCGAAGCTGGCGATCTCGGCGCCGTGCACGAGCGCGCCGGTCGAATCCACATCGGCGATGCCGTCGTGATTGGCATCTACCGTTGCCCGCACGCTGATGCGCACGTTGAGCCACTTGTCGCCGTCGATCAGATCGTCGCCATCGTTGCCCCAAATTAGATCGCTGCCGTCGCCGCCAAGGATGATGTTGCCGGCACCGAACGAGGTGACGTGATTGTTAGAGGCCGTATCGAAGCCGAAGAAATGATCGAGCGTCTCCTGCAGGCCATTGATTAGGGAGATATTGGTGAGCACGCTCCCCCTGGCGGTAATGTTGGCGATGACGTCGGCGGTTTGATCGTCGCCAAACAGGATGTCGTTACCTTGCGACCCGGAGAGGCCTTCGACCTCGGCGAAGCGGTCGAGAATCGAATCGGGCGATTGGCCCACGGGCTGCACGGCACCCGGCGCGAAGGGCAGGCCGTGCGCCGGCGCAAACAGCGGCAGTCGCATGTCGACGGTGACGCCGAACAGGTCGTTCTTGTAAGTGGTCCAGTCGAACCCGGACATGCCGTCCATTTTGTCCTGGGCGCCGCTACCGACGAAAATGTCGTCGCCACCTTCGCCGATGAACTCATCGAAGCCTTCGCCACCGACGAAAATGTCGTTGCCCGGGACCGCGTCGAAGGTCAGTGGATCGGGCTGGGCAAAAGCACCGGTGTCGCCGGGAGCGCCGTCCTGCGTGCCCTCTTCAATCCAGTCGTTGCCTTCATCGCCCTCTTCGGGAAGGTTGTTGCGCGCGCCCTGTCCGATCAGCTCGGAAATTCCAGCCAGGATGAAATCATCGCCAGGGCCGCCGAAGATTTGGTTGATGTCGTCGCTGGTGACGAAAAAGTCCTGACCGGCACCGCCCAACATCAGGTTGGGGATGTCCATCGGCAGGTTGGAATGGCTTTCGATGATGACGTCATTGCCGGCTCCGCCGTCGAGCGTGTCGGTGCCACCGCCGCTGAAGATGATGTCGTCACCCGCGCCACCAAAGACGACATCGTCGCCGGCGCCGCCGTTGAGCGTGTCATTACCGCCATCGCCGTAGATGGTGTCCTGATCGGAGGCACCGGCGATGAGAATGTCATTGCCCTCCGTGCCGCCGAGCACCACGGGACTGTTGCCCGTGTATTGCAGCTAGTTGGTATCGGGCCCGGCGGTCTCGGGATTGTCGCGGATGACCAGCGGCGCGATCTCCACGCCATTGATGATGGTTGGATTGTTCAGGCCCGCCA
>Ga0081540_1000567_pt1 | contig 35864 bp, 34 predicted proteins | sample TabmetS2T1R1_FD_71024 | JGI IMG/M metagenome (GOLD analysis project Ga0081540, IMG submission 71024) | Tabebuia heterophylla rhizosphere microbial communities from the University of Puerto Rico - S2T1R1 | ecosystem: Host-associated > Plants > Roots > Rhizosphere ...
CCCTTTCGCCAGCGCAGTGGCGTGTTAGGGTTCTTGGGCAGAAAGGTCTCAAGGGAAGGTCCCAAGGGAGGCTGAGGCGCCCATGGCCGAAGACACAATCGAGGTGCGGCCGATCGCGGGCGCAATCGGGGCCGAGATTTATGGCGTCGATCTCGCCGGCGAGCTGAGCGAGGCCGCGATTGCGGCCATTCGGCGCGCCTGGCTCGAACACTGTGTGGTGTTTTTCCGCGATCAACCGCTGCCGCCCCCGCAGTTCCTGGGCTTTGCGCGGCGCTTCGGCGAGATCGTCGAATATCCCTTTATCAAGGGGATCGAGGGTTTTCCGGAAATCATCCCGGTCGTCAAGCTTGAGCATGAGAAGACCAACTTCGGCGGCATCTGGCATTCCGACACCTCCTATTTGGCGCAGCCGCCCATGGCCACCATGCTGATCGCCCGCGAGGTGCCGGCTAGGGGTGGCGATACCATGTTCGCCAACACCTATCTCGCCTACGAGACGCTATCGGATGGCATGAAGCACCTGCTCGACGGGCTAATCGCGGTCAATAGCTCGCTGAAAGCCGATGCGAGCCGCACGCGCGAGGACCGCGTCAAGGACATGAAGCGGGATGATGCCAAGAAGGAGTATATCGGCGAGCATCCCGTGGTGCGTACGCATCCCGAAACCGGGCGTAAGGCGCTCTATGTCAACGTCGCCCATACCTTGCGTTTCAAGGACATGACCGAAGCCGAAAGCGCGCCGCTGCTCAACTACCTGATCCAACACCAGACCCGACCGGAGTTCACCTGCCGCTTCCGTTGGGAGGTCGGTTCGATCGCCTTTTGGGACAATCGTTGCGCGCAACACAATCCGGTCAACGACTACCACGGCTACCGGCGGTCAATGCTTCGCATTACGCTTGCCGGCGACACACCCCGCTAACGAGGGACGGCCATGACAGAAGCGGCGCTGCGGCAGATCGAGAGCGCGGACGAGGATGAGCTTTTGCGCAGTATCGATCGCTGGCTGGAGCGCGACGTCAAGCCGGTCGTCAAGAGCCACGACCACGAGGACCGCTATCCCACCGAGATCGTCGAGCAGATGAAGGCGCTCGGTTTGTTTGGCGCCACCATTAGCGCCAGCTACGGCGGACTGGGATTGCCGGCTCGCACCTATGCCCAGATCGTGATGCGGATCTCGAGCGTGTGGATGGCGATCACCGGCATCTTCAACTCGCACCTGATGCTGGCCCTGGCGATCGAGAAATTCGGCACGCCGGCCCAAAAGGCGAAGTGGCTGCCGCTCCTCGCCAGCGGCGAGGTGCGCGGTGGACTTGCGTTGACCGAGCCCGACGCCGGCACCGACCTGCAGGCGATCCGCATGACGGCGCGGCGCGACGGCGACCACTACGTGATCAATGGCACCAAGACCTGGATCTCCAACGGTATCGAAGGCTCGTGCGTGGCGCTGCTGGTCAAGACCGACCCCAAAGCCGAGCCCCGCTACAAGGGCATCAGCCTGTTCATCGCCCCCAAGCAAGCTGGTTTTCGGGTCGGCAAAAAGCTGGAAAAGCTCGGCTACAAGTGCATCGATTCGGCGGAGCTCGTGTTCGAGGACTACCGCATCCCCGCCGACCACCTGATCGGCGGGGTCGAGGGGCAGGGCTTCTTCCAGGCCACCGGCGGCCTCGAGCTCGGGCGCATCAATGTTGCCGCGCGGGGCGTTGGCATCGCCGAGGGGGCGCTCAGATTGGCGACCGAGTATGCACAGGTGCGCAAGACCTTCGGCAAGCCGATCTGCGAGCATCAGGCGATCCAGCTCAAACTCGGTGAGATGACGACCCGGGCCCGCGCGGCGCGCCTGCTGACGCTCGACGCGGCAGAGGCCTTCGATCGCGGCCAGCGCTGTGACCTCGAGGCCGGCATGGCCAAGTATTTCGCCTCCGAGGCGGCGCTGGAAAACGCCACCGAATCGCTGCGCGTCCATGGCGCCTACGGCTATGCCAAGGACTACGACATCGAACGCCTTTACCGCGATGCGCCGCTAACGTGTATCGGCGAGGGTACCAACGAGATGCAGCGCATCATTATTTCCAAGCAATGGATCAAACGGAACCCGATCGCATGAAGCCGCTGCAGGGACTACGCATTCTCACTTTCGAGCAGTTCGGCGCGGGCCCTTACTGCACCCTGTTGCTGGCCGATCTCGGTGCCGACGTCATCAAGGTCGAAAATCCCACGGCCGGCGGCGATGCTGCCCGCCACGTCGGGCCGCATATGCTGTGCGAAGGACAGAGCCACTACTTTCAGACCTGGAACATGAACAAGCGCAGCATCGCGCTCGACATCAAGTCGGCGGCTGGGCGAGGACTGTTCGAACGGCTGGTGGCGACGGCCGATGCGGTGGTCAACAATCTGCGCGGCGATCAAGCGGGCAAGCTGAAGCTCGATTATGCCAACCTAAAGGCGATCAATGCCAAGATTGTCTGTGGGCATATTTCCGCCTACGGGCGCGATAATGCCCGCAAAAGTTGGCCCGGCTACGATTTCCTGATGCAGGCCGAGGCCGGCCTGATGAGCCTTACGGGTGAGCCCAACGATCCGCCGGCGCGCCTCGGCGCTTCCATGGTCGACTACATGACCGGTGCCACCGCGGCGGTCGGGCTGCTCAGCTGCATCATGCGCGCCCGCCAAACGGGGATCGGCTGCGACGTCGATGCGTCGCTGTTCGACGTGGCGCTGCACCAACTGGGCTACTCGGCGGTCTGGTATCTCAACGAAAACGACGTGTCGCGGCGCCAGCCGCGCAGTGCGCACGCCGCGGTTGCCCCGGTGCAAACCTTCCCGACCGCCGACGGCTGGATCTTCGTGATGTGCATGACGCACAAGTTCTGGGAGAATTTGCTCAGCGCCATCGGCCGTGAGGACCTCGGCCTCGATCCGCGCTTTGCCAGCCAATCCCAGCGGCGCCGCAACCGTGACGCCCTGACTGGGCTGCTCGACGCCGAGCTCAAGAAGCGGACGACGCAGGCGTGGCTCGAGGCCTTCTCGGGATTGCTGCCGGCCGGACCGGTGCTCGACATGGACCAGGCGCTCGATTCGGCCTTCGTCGCCGAGGTGGGGATGGTGGCCGAGGTGCCGCATCCCGCGCGCGCCGACCTCAGGGTGCTAGCCAATCCCCTGAAAATCGATGGCCGGCGGCCGCAGCAGGTGGCCGCGCGCGATCTGGGGGCCGACACCGAGGCGGTGCTGGCTGAACTGAGCCACGGCAAGCCCGCGCCACGAGCGCGCGCATGAAGCTCGCCGGCCTGCGCGTCATCGATCTGTCGTCGTTTCTGCCCGGCCCGTTGCTCACCATGGCGCTGGCCGATCATGGTGCCGAGGTGATCAAAATCGAGCCGCCGGGTGAGGGCGATCCGGGGCGGCAGATCGGGCTGGCCGATGGTCCGGCGACGGTGTTTTTCCGTAATCTGAACCGCGGCAAGAAAAGCGTGGTGCTCGACCTCAAGGCGCCCGAGCAAAGGCAGGCCTTGCTCGAGCTTTGTGCGACGGCCGACGTGTTCGTCGAGACCTTCAGGCCGGGTGTCGCCGAGCGGCTGGGCATTGGCGCCGACGCGGTGCGGGCGCGCAACGAGCGCCTCGTCTACTGCTCGATCAGCGCCTTTGGCCAGGTCGGGGCCTATGGCGCCCGCCCGGCCCACGACCTTGCCCTGCAGGCCATCGGCGGATCGCAGAGCATCACGGTGGGCAGCGACGGGCAACCGGCGATGACGGCGATCCCCATTGCCGATCAACTGAGCGCGCTGCACGGCCTATCGGCCATCCTGATGGCGCTCGTGCGCCGCGAGCGCACGGGCCGCGGCGATGTGATCGACATCGCCATGCACGACACCATGCTGGCCGCCGCGGCCAATATCGTCGGACCGACGCTGGCCGAGGGGCGTCAGCCCAACCCGAAGGACGAGCGCAACACCGGTGGCGCCGCCTTTTATCAGATTTACCGCACACGCGATGACCGCCATGTGGTGTTGGCCGGGCAGGAGCCCAAGTTCATCGCCAATCTGTTGGGCGCGCTGGGGCGCCAAGACCTGATTGGGCTCTGCCTCGCGGGGCCGGGCCCGCAGCAGCGGCCGGTGATCGCCTTTCTGCAGGAGGTGTTCCGCCAGCAGTCGTTGGCCGAGGCCGTGGCCTGGCTATCGGGTCTCGACCTGTGCTTTGCCCCGGTGAACACCCTGCCCGAGGCCTTCGCGGATGCCAACGTTGCCGCGCGCGGCATGGTGCTGACCGACGATCTCGGCCGCCGCCACATCGCCCCGGTGATCCGCTTCCGCGAGGAGCCGGCCCGGCCGACGCTGCGGGAGCCGGCGCTGGGTGCACACACCGAGGAGGTCTTGGGGCTGCCCACCGCGGCGCGGCAGCGCTGAGAGGCGGCAGGGCGCCGCGGCGAGCCCGCCGGCGCGAGGCGCCAAAAGCCGATCGCAAGGGTTGGATCCGGGCGCGGCGAATGGCCGTGGATGGAAGCGAAAAAACACTCTACGAATCGCGACCTGTCGCTGTATGTTAAAAGCCCATGGCGCGGTACATCTTCATTACCGGCGGCGTGGTCTCATCGCTCGGCAAAGGGCTGGCTTCAGCGGCTCTTGGGGCTCTCCTACAGGCACGCGGCTATTCGGTTCGGCTGAGAAAGCTCGATCCCTACCTCAACGTCGATCCCGGCACCATGAGCCCCTACCAGCACGGTGAGGTGTTCGTGACGGACGACGGGGCAGAGACCGACCTCGACCTTGGCCATTATGAGCGCTTTACCGGCGTGCCGGCCCGCAAGTCCGACAACATCACCACCGGGCGGCTCTACCAGGAGATCCTTGCCAAGGAGCGGCGCGGCGACTTTCTCGGCGGCACCGTGCAGGTGATCCCGCACGTAACCGATGCCATCAAGCAGTTCGTGCTGAGCGGCAATGAGGGCATCGATTTCGTTTTGGTGGAAATCGGTGGCACCGTCGGCGACATCGAGGGGCTGCCGTTCTTTGAGGCCATTCGGCAGCTCGGCAACGAATTGCCCCGCGGCTGCTCCGTCTTCATCCACCTGACGCTGTTGCCGTTTATCTCGAGCGCCGGCGAACTCAAGACCAAGCCGACGCAGCATTCGGTGAAGGAGCTGCGCTCGATTGGCATCCAACCCGACATTCTGCTCTGCCGCTGTGATCGCGAAATCCCACGTTCGGAGCGCCGGAAGATCGCACTGTTCTGCAACGTGCGCGAGGAGGCGGTAATTCAGGCACTGGATGTGGCCTCCATCTACGAGGTGCCGCTCGCCTACCACAGGGAAGGGCTCGACCGGGAGGTGCTGGCCGCCTTCGGCATCAAGGATGCCGAGCCGCCGAAGCTTGCAAAGTGGCAAGCCATTGCCGACGCCATTGCCAACCCCGAGGGCGAAGTCACCATCGCCATCGTCGGCAAGTACACGGGTCTCAAGGACGCCTACAAGTCGCTGAACGAGGCCTTGTTTCACGGCGGCATTGCCAACCGTGTGAAAGTGAAACTGGAGTGGATCGAAAGCGAGGTGTTCGAGCGCGAGGATCCCGCGCCCTACCTGGAAAATGTGCACGGCATCTTGGTGCCTGGGGGCTTCGGGGAGCGGGGCTCGGAGGGCAAGATCCTGGCGGCCCGCTTCGCCCGCGAGCGCGGCGTGCCCTATTTCGGCATCTGCTTTGGCATGCAGATGGCCGTCATCGAGGCGGCGCGCGACCTGGCCGGCGTGAAAGGCGCCGGCTCCACCGAATTTGGCGCAACCCCCGAGCCGGTGGTTGGCCTAATGACGGAGTGGATGCGCGGCAATGAGCTCGAGAAGCGCGCCGCCAATGGCAATCTCGGCGGCACCATGCGGCTCGGCGCCTACACGGCCAGGCTCGCCAAGGGCAGCCGCGTGGCGACAATCTATGGCGCGACGGAAATCTCCGAGCGCCATCGCCACCGCTATGAGGTCAACACGCGCTACCGCGAACGCCTGGAGGAGGCCGGCATCAAATTTTGCGGGATGTCACCGGATGGACTTTTGCCGGAGATCATCGAGCTGCCGACGCATCCCTGGTTCATCGGCGTGCAGTTCCACCCCGAGCTGAAATCGCGCCCGTTCGAGCCGCACCCGCTGTTTGCCTCATTCATCCAGGCGGCGGTGGAGCAGAGCAGGTTGGTTTGAGGCCGTTGGGTTTTGGGCCATCGTTGCCTGCGGCCGGCAGGGGTCGCAGCGCCTCGCGCCCGCAAAACGCAAAGCCGGGGCGTCTACTTTTTCTCTGGCACGGGTTCTCTGGCTCGGGGGTGGGGGCGCCTTAAAGGCGCGTCACATGCGCGGATACGCATTGCCAACGACCGTCGCGCCACCACCAGTCGTCGGTATAGCGGCCACCGCCTTGCGTGCCGTCCGGCTTCTGATAGCTCGTGCGGGCATGAATGATGGCGAAGTCGCCGAGAATGCGGATGACGACGTCGTGTTCGCGAATGTCTTTGACCGACGAGCCGCGGCCGATCTGCGCCAGAAAGGCGGCGCGATCGATAAAACTACCGTCGGGATTGGTATTGTAGAAGTCGGTCGCGAGATTGGCGTCGAACCAGGCGACGTCGGCCGTGTCAACGGCCCGCACGAAGTTGCGGTTGAGCTCACGCAAGGCTTCGAGGTGATGTTGGCTATCCGCCATGGCTCAAACTCCATGCCATTGCCCGCTGCCGACCGGTGGCGGCGGCACGATAGCACGGGCGGCGGCAGGCCGGCACCTGCCCGGCCGATGGGGCCGTCCGTGAGGCTCCCTTTGCTGCGGGGTCGACGGATTTTGCGCTGCGTCTGCGCGCGGTCGGGGCAAGTGCAAAGAAAGCCTTAAGCACTATTTGCCGTGCATGCGGGCGATTATTTAACGCCTAGCGGCTAATCCTCAAGGCTAAGGGTGAGATCGTCGGCGTTGCCCGTCACGGCCCGTGATGGGGAGGCGGACGCGTGGGCTTGTCGTATCTGTTCAGCAAGCCGCTCCCGGCGCCCGACATTGAACGGCTTTTATCTGCGGCCATACCGCCGGGCCCGGGCGCCGGGCGCGGCCTCGGCCGCCTGAGCGCGGGCTGCGAGCCAGCAGGGCTTCAGTCCTTGCCCTTGTCGCCCTTGTTTTTTTCGTCCTTGCCCTTGCCGTTGCGGCTTTTGCCCTCGTGTCGGTTGGTAAAGCGGGCGTTGCCGAGGCCGGTGCCGATGGTGAGCACGCCCCAGTGCGTGCGGTCCTTGACGTTTGGCAGCTCGCTCAAGCCTTGCACGACGGCGTCGTTGTGCATTACGGCCACGGTTTCGTGCTCCTCGATCTTGGGTATGCCCTCGCGCAGGCTTGCCGGCAGGTTGAAGCGGCTGCTCTCCCAGTTGCCCGGCAGGTTCTGGGCGCCGCGCGCAATCGAGCCATCCTCGTGAATGATGCCGGGGCAGCCGATGCCGATCAAGGGCGCTAATGCGACCTTGTTCTTCCGGCTCCAATCGATCAGCTCTTTCAGCATGCCGATCAGCTCTTCCACGGCATCGTCACGCTTGATGTCTTCCTCGCTGTGGCGCCACAAGGTCGAGCGCGCCACTTCCGCCTTGCCGAGGTCGCTGGACTTGCCAAGATTGAGCTCGACCACCCCAGCGCGGATGTTGGTGCCACCGACGTCGACCGCGAGAATTGCATCGTAACCCTTCAGCATCCACGCCGGCAGCAGATGCGCGGCACCGATGAGACCGGCATGATCGGGATCGTTGCGAATGAGCTCAAGGTCGACGGCAACGCCGTCGGCCTTGAGCAATAGGCCGGCGCGTGCGACCGCCAGCTCTCCGATGCGACTGGCGCTAAAGCCACCGCCGATGACGAGGCATTCCGTGTCCCGCCAATCCTTGAGGCGCAAGAAACGGCGAATGACCTGGGCCAGCTCTTGGGCGAATTCCTCGACCGCGCTCTGCACCACACCGGCGGCGATGGGATCACCCTCGCTCAGGAGGGTTGCGAGTTTCTTCTTGCCGATGTCCTCACTGGGTTTGTCGCCGAGGGGGTCCTCGCCAAGCTCCTTCAGCGTCTGTCGCCACTTGTCGACGATCTCCCAGAACGCGGTCTTGCTCGCCCTGTCGCCGACAAAGCCCTCCTCGTCCTCAACCTCGAGGTTGTAGCTGTCGACCCTCACGCTGGGCAGCACCGCGGCGCCGTGCGTGGGGAGTTGGACTTGCTCGTCGGCTCGCTTTGCCATGCGCCTCGCTGATCCCCCTCGCTGATCCCCCCAAGTGCTGGTCATGAACGGGTTGGCTGACGGTCGGGTGATGGTGACGGTCGAAGGTGAACGCGGCGGCTCAGCTGGCGGTTCCGGCCGGCCGGGGCACAGGCCAATTGGGCGCGGCGGGCGCTGAGCGCCGGTCCGAGCCGCGTGGCTCGGAGGCCTTGGTCCAGAGGTGATGGGGGCGAGGCCACACGGGCCTCGGGCGTGCGGCCATGCGCCTCGGAACGCCCAAGCGCACAAGTATCAGGGGCCCAAGGCCAAGGGCGTAAGGCCCCCAAGTGCCAAGGGCGCAAGGCCCCCAAGTGCCAAGGGCGCAAGGCCCCCAAGCGCCAAGTGCCAAGGGCCGAAGCGCACAAGGGCCCGAGAGGCAAGCGGGGCGAGGTGCGGCGCCGGCTTTAGAGCTTGCGCGGTAACCCCGTGTTCGCGCGCGGGCGCCACGGAGGGGCCATTTGGCGCGAGGCGCGCGGGCTTGCAAGCGCGCGGCGGCCGACCGCGGTTTTCCGCGCGCGAGGGAGCATGCCTCCGTCGCGGCGCAGCGGTCGGGTGGGTGCTGCAACCGCCGTCGCGCGGCCCAGCGGGGTGCAGGGCCCCGGGGCCTGCGGCCGCCGCCGCGCCGGCAACTGCGTGAGGGCAAGCCTGGCGGGCCGCCGCCGCGCTCGGTGAAATTGCGATGGCGCGCCGCGCAATCGCGCTTGACCGGCCCGCGGGCCAGACCGACATACGACCACAGCTGCCCGCATTCGGCGCAACTGCCGCGCCGGGCATCCGCAAGGAGAGACCCAATGGGTTGGTCGTTCAAGTTGTTTGATGTCGGCTCGACGGCCGTGCGCATTCACATGACTTTTTTTCTGCTGCTGGCCTGGATCGGTGCGATTAACTGGGCGCGCGGCGGTGCCGCCGCGGCCATCGATGGCATCATCTTCATCGTGCTCTTGTTCGTGAGCGTGGTGCTGCACGAGTTTGGCCATGTCCTGGCGGCGCGGCGCTACGGCATCAACACGCCGGAGATTACGCTGTTGCCGATTGGTGGCGTTGCCTCATTGGAGCGCATGCCGGAGAAGCCTGGTCAGGAAATCATGGTGGCCTTGGCCGGGCCTCTGGTAACGCTGCTGATCGTCATAGGGCTGATGTTAGTGTTGGGCGCCCGCTTCGATCTCTCCCAGATGGCCCAGCTCGAGCAGGCACAATCGACCATGACCGGCCGCCTGGCGGCCGCCAATGGCGCGCTCTTGCTGTTCAATCTCATCCCGGCCTTTCCGATGGACGGCGGCCGCGTGCTCCGCGCCCTGCTGGCGATACCGCTGGGCTACACGCGCGCCACGCGCATTGCCGCCGTGATCGGCCAGGGTCTCGCCCTGCTGTTCGGGTTCATCGGGCTGTTCGGCAGTCCCCTTTTGATCCTGGTGGCGGCCTTTATTTTCTTGGCCGCCAGCGGTGAGGCCGGCTACGTGCAGGCGCGCGAGTACACGCGCGGTTATCTTGCCCGGCACTCGATGATCACTTCGTTTCAATCGCTGACGCCGATGGCGACGGCCGACGACGCCGCGGCCTTACTGTTGCGCACCACGCAGCAGGAATTTCCCGTTCTCGATGGAGCGGGCACCTTGCGCGGTGTGCTGACGCGCGATGCGCTGATTTCCGCCTTGCAGCGCACGGGTGGGCAGACCCCCGTGATCGAGATCATGCAGCGCGACGTTCCGACCGTCCCGGAGAACGCCTGCGTGGAGACTATTCTTCCCCTGCTGCAGCGCGGCGGCCAGCGCATGGTTGGCGTGCTCGACGGCCAGGGACGCTTTGTCGGCTACATCACCGCCGACAACCTGGCCGAGCTCATTATGGTCGAAACATCGCGCGCATCGGGGCCGGACGCGCCCTTGCCCAAACGGCCGACGGCCAGCCGCAGCGCTTGATACTGCAGCCGGCGGCCGCTTGGGGCCGCCGATGCGCTTGGCAAGGAGTGGCCCAGGTCAGGGCGGCGCCGCCGTCTGCGCCAAGATCCAGTTCAGAAAGTCGGGCGACCCATGGACAATGGGCAAGACGAGGAGGGCGGGGTTGCTGTAAGAATGCAGCGACCGCACCTCGGCGATGACTGTGGCGGCCAGCGCCTGGCGCGTCTTGATCAGCATGGCGGTCTCGCTTTCGCGCTGGCGCTTGCCTTCCCAGACATATATTGACGTCATGCCGGGAAAAATGTTGATGCAAGCGGCCAGACCACGATCTATCAGCACCTCACCGATCCGCTCGGCCTCGGCCAGAGAGCCATAGGTCGAATAGATGAGAACGAGCTTTTCGTTTGCTTGCAACTGAGTAGACCTCCAGGGAGCGGGCGCCGACAATCAGGCCTCGGCGCCGGGCAGCATATGACAGGATCGGCAGGCAGGTTCGAGAGGATTGCGTTTGTGGCGAGCGAGGTGCCCCAAGCGCTCGACGCCCGCGAGCGCTTGGTCAAAAAATACGGCAATGCCGATCCCCTGCGGGCCGACGTCATCGTGGCGCTCGGCGGCGACGGACTGATGCTGCAGACCCTGCGCATGCATCTAAAGGATGCCATCCCGATCTACGGCATGAATCGGGGGTCGGTTGGCTTTCTTACCAACGATTATAGCGAAAATGACCTGCGCGGTCGCCTGCAGCGCGCCGAACGCAACTGCGTGCATCCGCTGGCCATGACCGCCCACGATCAAAACGGCAACGTGCATAACGGCCTGGCCATCAACGAGGTATCGCTGTTCCGCCAGACGCATCAGGCGGCAAAGCTCAGGATCTCGATCGATGGCCGGGTGCGGCTCGAAGAGCTCGTCTGCGATGGCGCGCTGGTGGCCACCCCGGCGGGTTCGACCGCTTACAATCTGTCGGTGTTCGGACCCATCATTCCGATCAAGGCGCCGCTGTTGGCCTTGACGCCCATCAGTGCCTTCCGGCCACGCGGGTGGCGCGGCGCCCTATTGCCCAACGAAGCGCAGATCGAGTTCGAGGTCCTGGAACCGGAAAAACGCCCGGTGAGCGCGGTTGCCGACCACAATGAGACCAGGTCGGTGACGCGGGTGGAAATTGCCCAGGTCAACAACATCGATTTGCTGTTGCTGTTCGACCCCGGCCACAGCCTCGAAGAGCGCATCCTCTCCGAGCAGTTCCGCTATTAGGGTCGCGGGCTCGGACCGTGAACGCGCTTGCGCTGCCCGCCGTTCGCGCCACCGAAGCGGCCTGGCACAAGAGTTGGGCCCCTATGATCTCTTCGCCGGCAACGGCTCGATGTTATGATCGCCCGCCGCGCGGGGTGAGGGGGCCAGGCGGGCGCCCGATCATCACGAAGTTAGGAACTGCGGCCTTTCGACGGTGCAGCAGGCAAGCGTTGAGGTGACAATGCCGGGACTTTATCTGGAGGACTTCGAGGTGGGGCGCGTGTTCGAACACGAGATCCGCCGTACCGTGACAGAGATGGACAACACGCTGTTCTCCTGTTTGACGCACAACCCGCAGCCGCTCCATATCGACCACGAGTTCGCGAGCAAGACCGAGTGGGGCAAACCCTTGGTGAACAGCCTGTTCACGCTTGGGGTCATGATCGGCATTTCGATCAACGACACCACGCTCGGCACCACGATCGGCAACCTCGGCATGAGCGAGGTCAAGTTTCCCAAGCCCGTGTTTCATGGCGATACCCTGCGGGCGACGACGGAAATCCTTTCCAAGCGCGAGACCCGCTCGCGCCCCGATGCCGGCATCGTCGAGTTTCTGCACAAGGCCTACAACCAACGCGGTGAACTGGTGGCCGAATGCCGGCGCCAGGGCATGATGCGCAAACGGCCAAAGGCGTGAGGAGCGCAAGATGCGTTCGTTGCTGTTCATTCCCGCCGACGATGAAAAGAAGCTCGCCAAGGGCTTGGCGACCGGCGCCGACGGCCTGATCCTGGACTTGGAGGATTCGGTCAGCGCCGCCAACAAGCCGGCGGCGCGCGCGCTCGCCAAGGCTTACATCGAGACAACCGCAGCCGGCGCGCACCGCCCGCAACTTTTGCTGCGCATCAATGCGCTCGACACGCCCTACTGGCAGGATGACCTGCTCGGCGTCATGGATGCGCGCCCCGACGTCATCCTGTTGCCGAAGGCGCGCTCGGGCGAGGATGTCCACACGCTCTCGGTGGCGCTCGGGCAGGCCGAGCAGCGCGCCGTCACGCCGGGACGGGGAACGCGCATCATCGCGCTCACGACCGAGACACCCATCTCGTTGCTGCAGATGCATAGCTATATTGGCGCCAGCACGCGGCTGCTGGCGCTGACCTGGGGGGCCGAGGACCTGTCGGCGGCGATCGGGGCGCGCAGCAACCGCGAGGCTGACGGGCGCACCTGGACCTCGCCGTTCCGGCTGGCCCGCGACCTGTGCCTGATGACGGCCGCGGCCGCCGAGGTCGCCGCCATCGACACCGTGTTCGTCAATTTTCGCGACGCCGACGGCTTCCGCGCCGAGTGCGTGGCGGCGGCACGGGACGGCTTTAGCGGCAAAATGGCGATCCACCCCAATCAGGTGGCGGTCATCAACGAGGTGTTTACGCCGGCAGCAGACGAGATCGCCCAATCGGAGGAGATCGTGCAGGCCTTCAAGGACAATCCGCAGGCGGGCGTGATTGCCATCCGCGGTCACATGGTCGACAAGGCCCACGTCGCGCGTGCCGAGCGGCTGTTGGCCCGCGCCAAGGCGGCGCGACGATGACGGGCTTTACAGGCGCTGGGCGACGAAACGGGCAAGCGGCGGGCCGAGCAGCAGCACGAGCACGAGACGCACGACCTGCAAGGCCATCACAAAGGATAGATCGGCCTTGCTGGCCGCGCCGATGATCGCCACCGAATCCATGCCGCCCGGGCTGGTGGCGAGATAGGCTGTCAACGGATCGATGCCGGCGTACTGCACCAGGACGGCGGCAAGGGCGGCGCACACCCCGATCATGACGCCGATGGTAAGCATGATCGGCAGCAGGGCGCGGGCGGCATGCTGCAAAATCTCGCGGTTGAAGCTGAGGCCGATGCTCCAGCCCAACATCGCATAAGTTATCGCCAATAGCCATGGCGGCAGCACGATCGTAACGAGGCCAACCGCCTCGAGCACCGCCGCGATCGCCATCGGCAGCAGCATAGCGCCGGCCGGAATTCGCAGCGCCATGCCGATCAGGCCGCCACTGGCCGCAATCAAGAGCGTGGCGGCGAAGCCGCCCCAGTCGAGCGCGGTGAACCAGCCGATGTCGGCGCTCGGGCCGGGTTGGCCGACCCAAAGGCGTGCAACCAGCGAGGCAACGGCGGCAACCAGGACCACGCGCAAGTATTGCATGAAGGCGACCAGGCGAGCATCGGCACCGAACGCCCCTGCCATGATCATCATGACCGAGGCACCGCCCGGCGCGCTGCCCCACACCGCGGTCGACCCGGGCAACACCTGCCAGCGGCTGATGAGCCAGCCGAGCACGCCGCTGGTGGCGATAATGGCCAGCACGGTTGCGAGCAGGAGCGGCCAATCCCTGAGAAAAGCGTGCACGATATCGCCCGTAATCGAGCGCGCGATTAAACAGCCAACAATGGTCTGGCTGGCGAACACGGCCCGGTGCGGCAGCTGCAGGCGGGCACCGTTGCTGCCCAAGATGATGGCGGCGATCATCGGGCCCAACAGCAAGGCGGCCGGCAGGTGCGCGCGCGCAAACAGCGCCGCCAATAGCAGCGAGCCGGCAAAGAGCAGGCCCCATTGCCAGCCCCAGGGCATGCTGGCAAAGAGGGCGGGGCGGCGGGGCTTGGGTGCTGGCGGCATCATGAGCCCTGGCGCCGGTCTTCCCGCTCAAGCGACGGTGTTGCCGGTGCTCGGCGGCATGGCAGACACGGACAAGGCTATTCCGCCGCCCGCACCTTGAGTTTCGCCATGCCCTCTTCGGCCGTGGGCCGGTCGATGGAAAAAACGTTTTCGGGGTTCACCACGCCGTAGTCCATGTAGCCGAGCCGCGCGATGGGGCGCATGGCGCCGGTGTCGACCAGGCCATTTTTGATGAAGGCCTCGTCGATGTAGATGCCCACCACCCGCCCGAAGACGACCGCATAGGTCGACGGCTTGCCCGGCTCGAGCCCGGGCAGGTCGATCGTCTGCCAATGCTTGCACTCGAAGGCGGCGGGACTCTCCTTGACGCGTGGCGGCTTCACAAGCCGGCTGGGCGCCGCGGTCAGTTCGCCGATCGGAAACTCGTCGATCCCATACGCCACCGGTGCCGAGGTCATGTTCATGTTGAAACGCAAATCGTAGGTCGCGAGCGAGCACACGAACTCGCCAGTCTCCTCGATGTTGGCGAGGGAATCCTTGCGCCCGGCCGAGCTAAACATGACGTAGGTCGGCCGCTCGCCGACGGCGTTGAAGAAGCTATAGGGGGCAAGATTGCAAATGCCGGCCTTGCTGACGGTCGAGATCCAACCGATCGGCCGCGGCACGCACAGCGCTTTGAAGGGATCGTGCTTCAGCCCATGCTTGTTGTCGCCTGTCTCGTAAAACACTTTCTCGCGTCTCCTGCGGTAACTCAGCTGGTCCAGCGGCTGACGATCTGATCGAGCTCGGGGCGGTCGCGGTCGGGTTGTTGCTCCTTGGCGGTGCCGATGTAGATAAAGCCGGCGATCCGCTCATTGCGCTGGAGCCCGAGGGCTGCCTGCACGGTGCGGCTATAGGAATACCATTCCGTGATCCAGGAGGTCCCAAAGCCCAGGGCATTGGCGGCAAGGCACAGATTGAAGCAGGCGGCCCCGCAGGACAGCACCTGCTCCCATTCCGGCGCCCCCGGATTGGGCGTCACCCGCGAAATGACTGCCACCACGGTGGGTGCCCGCATCAGCCGCGTCCGCTCCGTCTCCAAGCGCGCCGCCGAGGGCGCCTCGCGCTCCTCCGCCTGCAGGGCCTTGAGCAAGACGCGGCCGAAGTCGGCGCGGGCCGCTCCCTCAAAGATGATGAAACGCCAGGGTGCGAGCTTCTTGTGGTCGGGTACGCGGGCGGCCGCGGTCAGGATGGCCTCGAGCTCATCGGGGTTTGGGCCCGGCTCGGTCATCATGATCGGCTTGACGGACCGCCGTTTCAGGAGCAACTCGAGGGTGATTTGACTCATCGGAGACGCTTCTCGGGTAGCGATGCGTCCTCGCTAAACCAAGTTCTGGGCGAGTACAATGGGGTGCCTGGGGGGTGCCTGGGGGGTGCCTGGGGGGCGCCTGGGGGGTGCCCGGTGCCGGACCCGCAGTTGGGAGGTTGGGAGCGCATGGTGGCAAGCTTGCGCCAAGGCTGTCGGCGCCTGCGGCCTTGGGGCCTGGCGGCGGTGCTCCTGCTCGTGGCCTGCGCTGGCGCGCGCGCGCAGCCGGGGGACGCCGCCGTGGTGATTGTGTTCGACGGCTCGGGGTCGATGTGGGGCCCGATCGAGGGGACGCGGCTAAGCAAGCTGGTGGTTGCCCGGGAGGGCGTGCGACGAGCGCTCGCCAAGCTGGCACCGCAGACGCGCGTTGGGCTTACAAGCTTCGGCCACCGGCGGGGTGATTGCGGTGACATTGAGGTGATGCGTCGCGCCGAACCCATCGACATGGATCGCATCATGTTGCCGCTCGAGCGCCTCAATCCCAAGGGGCGGGGCCCGTTGACGCTGGCCTTGCGCGAAGCCGCCAAGGTGCTGCCGAGCGATGCCGCCAAGCGCAGCCTCCTGCTCATCCATGACGATGCCGACAATTGCCAGCCCGACCTGTGCGCGCTGGCCAGCGAGCTGCGGGCCGGCGGCATCAGGGCCCATGTCATCAGTCTCGGCCCCAAGCCCGAGGATCTCGCCAAAATGACCTGTCTGCCCGAGACCACGGGCGGCCGCCTGTTCCTGGTGCAGAATGCCGAGCAGGCGGAGGCGGCGATCGAGGACGCGCTGCGGTTGGCGAGCGCCAGCGCGCCAGGGCTAAGCGAGAGCACCCGGCCGCCGGCGTCGCCGAAGGGCAAGGAGGCAAACGCGGTTGCGCCGCCCGCGCTCACCGATGGCCGGCCGGGCCTGCTGCTGCGCACGCTGTTGGCGGAAGGCAACGAGCCCGTCGCCTGGCCGATGCACTGGAGCGTGACGCGCGTGGGACAAAGTGGGGCACCCGCCTTCGAGGGTCGCGCCGCCAATCCCAACGTGGCGCTGCCACCGGGCCAGTACCGGATCGATGCACACGATGGGCCGCTTGCCGTGACGCAAACCGTCGAGGTCGGCGACAAGGGCGCAACCGTTGCCGATCTCATTTTGAACGCCGGCACGCTGCGGGTGAGGGCGCAATGGCAAAAGACGGGCGCGCCGATCGGGGATGGCGTGATCAGTATCGCCGATGCTGGGCAGGCGGCGCCCGCCGGCAAGGGCGATGGCCGTGCCGGTGCCCTGCTGGCCTCGGTGCGGGGAAGTGAAACGACCTTTTTGCTGCCGGCCGGTCGCTACGTGGTGTTGGCCGAGGAAGGTTTGGTGCGCGCGCAACGGTCCATTGTCGTGCCCGCCGGTAGCCGCGGTCGCGTCGATATGGCGCTCAATGGCGCCCGCGTGCGCCTCGCCGCCGCCCTTCGCGATGGCCTGGGTGAGCTCGAAGCGCCCCTCTTCAGCATTGCCGAGGACGATCCCGACGCCCCCGGCGGTCGGCGCGAAATCGCCCAGTCGGCGGCCCGGGAAGCCGAATTCGTGGTGCCGCCTGGCACCTACCATGTCAGCGTGCGGCAAGGCGGCCTCGAAGGCCGCGAGGTCCTCGCCGTGGGCCCGGGCGATGCCGTGCGACGCACGCTGTCGCTGGCGGCCGGTAAATTGGTCCTCGACAGCCGCTTGGCGGGTGCGGCGCAAAAGGCGGGCGAGACCGTGTCCTACCGCATCGAGCAACTCGACAGCGCCGAACCCCTCACCATCACCACCAGCCGGCCGGGGCCCGAACTCTTGCTGGCAAGCGGTCGCTATCGGGTCGAGGCACGCTATCCCGGCAGCAACGTGCGCAGCGTCCGCGAATTTGAATTAAAGGGGGGCCAGACGCTGCAGCTTGCCCTCGAGTTCGCCGCGGCCAACGTCCGCCTTCGCCTTGCCGGCAGTGCCGCCGGGCAAGGCGAGCCGTTCTGGAGCGCCCGGGACGAGGCCGGGCGCACGGTGTGGGCGAGCGGCCAGCTCGAGCCGGCGGCGCTGCTGCAAGCGGGCCGCTACGTGCTGGAGGTCGAGACACAAGAAAAGCGCTATCAGCGCGTAGTCGACCTCAAAGCCGGGGAAACGCGGCTGATTGAACTCGGCAACGATTGACCCCTCGCAAGATTATAGGTGTTGGCGGCCGCGGGCTGGGGCTCTAGGCCAAAACGGACCTGGGGCTCTAGGCCAAAACGGGGCCAAAACGGGGCCAAGACGGGGCCAAGACGGGGATCGGAGCATGCACACCAGGCGGATTGGGCGCAGCGCCGCGGCGTGCCGGTGCTTGATCTTGGCCGCCCTATCGATATCGGGGCCGTGGGTCTGGACGGCGCTGCCCGCGGCGGCCCAACAAGCCGCACCCGGCTGGGTGCAGGCGCCGCCGGGCCGAGACGGCACGGGCGCGGCCGGTCCGTCCGGGCTGCAGCAGCTGCCCCCCAACACCACGGTCGTGCCGCGCTCGTCCGGAGGCAGCAAGCCCACCGCGGCTGGTGCAGCGGGGCTGATTTCGCTGACCGCGCTGTTGACGGATGACGGCCAGAACATCGAGCAAGGCCTGGTGTGGCGGGTCTATCGCATGGGCCAAGGCGCGGAAAAGGCGGCCTTCGTGGCGCAGCATCGCGATGCCAGTCCGTCCCTGCGGCTGGAGCCTGGGAGCTATCTTGTCAATGTCGCCTTTGGGCGGGCGCACCTGACGCGAAAAATCATCGTTGCCCCTGAGCAGGCCGGCCAGGAGCGCCAGGAGCGCTTCGTGCTCAACGCCGGCGGTCTGCGCGTCACCGGCGTGCTGGCAAACGGGGAGGCCATCAACGACCGCATCGTCACCTATGACATTTTTTCCGACGAGCGCGACCAGTATGGGCAGAAAACCAAGGTTGTCAGCGCCATCAAGACCGGCGTGATCGTCCGCCTCAATGCCGGCATTTACAGCTTGGTCTCCACCTACGGCGATGCCAATGCGACGGCGCGGGCCGATGTCACGGTGGAGGCGGGCAAGCTGACGGAAGCAACGCTCAGCCATGCGGCGGCCAAGGTTACTTTCAAGCTGGTGCAGCGTGCCGGCGGCGAAGCCACGGCCGAGACGCAATGGAGTGTGACGAGCCTGCGCGGCGAACCGATCAAAGAGAGCGTCGGCGCGCTGCCGACACACATTCTGGCGCCCGGCCGTTATACGGTTCTGGCCCGACACTCAGGTCAGCAGTTTCGGCGCGATTTCGCCGTTCGTGCCGGCGACGTGGCGCAAGTGGAACTGGTGATGCCCTAACAGGCCCGCTGTGGAAAACGCCTCCGGCGCGGTGGATGAACAGTGGATAGCCGGACTCAGTGTGGTTGCAACTCACCGCACAAGCCCTTGCTGGCGACGGGCCGCAAGATCCGAGCAAGGTGGTGCGGGGCGGACATAGTTGGCTGAATCCGTTAACAAAAAGAAACGAATCGCGTAGCGTTGCCCCAACAGGGGGCCGTGTATCGGTTTATGCGTTGTCAAAAAGCAGGCCTTGGCGACTTGTGCATAACGTGCCACCCGACCGGGTGAGCTAAATGTGCATAATTCTACAAAGGTCTGCCGCGCCGCCAAGCAAGTGAGCGCGTTGGGTTGTACCGGTTAACGTCGACTGGTCGGGGTGCAGGGGCGTTGCCTCTGACGCCCTCCCAAAGCGTGGCGGCATGTGCGGCTTCCCTCTTCGGCGTGTTGCGTCGCCCTGGCTGGCCGATCCGCGGCGCAGTCAGAATGAAGGGGGCATCAGATGATGCGACATGTTTTAGGGCTCATGGGGGTCGTTGCCGCTGGCATTCTGCTGGCGGTATCTGCCGCCATGAACTACCGGTTCGGGTTCTCTCTCGGTAAGTCGGCTATCGACGGGCAGATCTACGGCCTGGCATCGGCGGCCGCCGATTGCTTCAAGGCGCTGGTGCCGTTTTTCTTTTTTGCGGCCGTGCGCAATAAGATGTGGTCACAGGCGGTGGCGGCGGCGCTGGTGTGGTCGGTCGTTACCGGCTATTCGATGACCTCCGCGCTCGGTCACGCGGCGCTGAACCGGCTCGATACCAGCGGCAAGCGCGCCGTCGAAGCGGCCAACTATGCCGATTTGCGCGCCGACTCCAAACGGGCGCAGGAGCAACTGAGTTGGATCCCGCAGCACCGCCCGGCCGAGACCGTGCACAGCGAGCTCAACGGCCTTAAAGGCCAAAGGGCCTGGACCACGACGTCGGGTTGCAGCGACGTGACGGGCAAATCCAATCGCGAATTCTGTCAGCAGTTCCACAAGCTCAATGCCGAGCTGGCCTCGGCGCTGGAGGCACAAAAGCTCGAGGCGCGCATTGCCGAGATCGGCGGTCGCCTTGCCAGTACCACCGGCGGCACAGTTCTGGCCGAGGCCGATCCGCAGGCAAGCGTGCTCGCCAAGCTCTCGGGTCTCAACGTCGATAAGGTACAGACGGCGCTGACGCTGTTCGTGGCGATCTTGATCGAAATCGGCTCCGGCTTTGGCATGTATGTTGCCTTTGCCCACTGGCGCCTGCACGACCAGCCGGCTCCCAGGGCTCCCGCCCCGGCCATGCAGGTGGCCGAGACGTCTCGAGCCGAGGCTGCAGTTCCGGCTCTGCCGCCGAGCGCATCCGAGCCGCAGGAGGAAGAGGCGACGGCGGCCGAGGAGGGGCCGCCGGTGCGCAGGTTCGGCGCCAACGACAACAAGATCGCGAGCAAGCAGCTGCTGCCCGACAGCGATGTCGAACGCTACTACCGCGAACGGATCGTTGCCTCCGGAGGATCGAGCCTCACCTCACAGGACCTTTACGAAAGCTATTGTTCCTGGTGCGAGGAACGCGACAAAGAACCGTTTGCGATGCCCACCTTCAGCCGCGAGTTCAAGTCCTTTGGCATCCGCAAGGAGCGCATCGGCGGGCGCACGCGCTATTTCGATATCGCGCTGAGGCCGACGGGAACCCAGGAAAAGGAAAAGAAACTGGCGGACAAAGTCGCCAAGGCCGCCTGAGCCGCCACACCCAGCAATGTCAGAGGAAGGGCCGCGCAAGCGGCCCTTTTGGTATTTTGTGGGCCGCCCCGGCGGCGGCAACGGGGCCGCGGGCCCTTGCCTGGCGGGCGGGGACGTCGCAATGGTTTTGCTCCTGCCCGAGGAGAAGCCGATGTCGCCCCAGCCCCCCGCCGCCCCCGGCATGCCGCTCGTTGATGTGGATACGCCGGCCCTGATCGTCGATCTCGATGCCTTTGAGCGCAATTTGCGGGGCATGGCGGATTTTGCCGCGCAAGCCGGCGTGCGCCTGCGCCCGCATGCCAAGACCCACAAGTCCCCCGAGGTGGCGCGCCGCCAGATTGCGCTGGGGGCGGTCGGCGTCTGCTGCCAGAAGGTCGCGGAAGCGGAGATCATGGTCGCGGGCGGCATCAAGGACGTGCTCGTCTCCAACGAGGTGGCCGGCGCGCGCAAGCTTGCACGCTTGGCGGCGCTGGCAGGTCGAGCCAAGATCGGCGTCTGCGTCGATGCGGCCGACAATGTCGAGGAAATCGAGCGCGCGGCCGCCGACGCCGGCACCCGTCTCGGCGTCATGGTGGAGATCGACGTTGGGGGGCGACGCTGCGGCGTGGCCCCAGGGCCGGCGGCGGCGGCCTTAGCTGAGCGCGTCGCCGCCTCGAGGCACCTCAGCTTTGCGGGTCTGCAGGCCTATTATGGGTCGGCCCAGCACGTGCGCGAGGCGAACGAGCGGGCCCAGCACATTGCGCGCGCCGTCGCGCACGTCGATGCCACACTGGCCGCCCTCAAGGCCGTCGGGCTCGAGGCGACCGTCATCTCCGGCGCCGGCACGGGCACTTACGAGCACGAGGCGGCAAGCGGGGTCTATAATGAGCTGCAGGCCGGCTCCTACATCTTCATGGACGCGGACTATGCCCGCAATAAGCGCGCCGACGGGGGGCCCTTCGACCGCTTCGAGCATGCCTTGTTCATCTATGCCAGCATCATGAGCGCGACGGTGCCGGAACGACGCGTGCTCGATGCCGGGCTAAAGGCGGTTGCCATCGACAGCGGCATGCCCATGCCGTGGCAGCTTCCAGGTGCGGTCTACCTGCGGCCCTCCGACGAGCACGGCAACCTCGACGTTGCCGCCTGCCCCCGCGCGCCGGCGCGCGGGGAGAAGGTCTTGCTGGTCCCCGGCCACTGTGACCCAACGGTCAATTTGCACGACTGGTACGTAGGCGTGCGCGGGCTCGGCGGGGCCGAGGCACGGGTCGAAAGCCTGTGGCCGGTGGCGGCTAGAGGTGCGCTATTCTAATTGGGGCGGTTGCGACCGGGCTCCCTGCCGGTGGCATTGTGCAAACGCCGGCAAATCCCGATATGTGACCTCAGTCACGTCGTCTTCGTGGAGGATCGCATGTCGCCAGAGGAACGCAGGCTGATCGAAGACCTATTCGATCGCATGATGAACTATGGCAGCCCGGACAAGGACAGGGAGGCCGAAGCCCTGATCCGCGAGCGCGTCCGGGCCATGCCCGACGCCGTCTACATGTTGACACAATCGGTGCTGGTGCAGGAACAGGCGCTGGAAGCGGCCAATGAGAAGGTCGTGGAGCTCGAGGACCGCCTGCGTGCCCTGGAGGAAGGCCAAGGCGGGCCGCCGCGGCGCTCCGAGGGCTTCCTCAGCGGCGGTTTTGCCGGCCGCAGGGATCCGGACCCCCGTCCGAGCAGCGTTCCCCAGGTCGGCGCCCGCGCCACGCCCTCCCCTTACGACCGGCCCTCGTCCTCGGCCTGGGGTTCGCCGCCCCCGCCGCCGGGGCAGCCGCCGCCGCCCGCCGGTGGTGGTGGCGGTGGCTTTATGCGCTCGGCCATGGCCACGGCGGCCGGCGTTGCCGGCGGCGTGCTGGCGGCCGAAAGCATCCGCAATATGCTGGGCGGCAGCCACGCCAGAGCTGGTGAGAGCGGCAGCAGAGCGGACCAGCAGGGGTTGGCCGATCAGGATCGCAAGCAGGATCTGGAGCAGGACCGGGACCTCGACCAGACCGATCAGGATCGCAAGCAGGATGTGGACCAGGACCGGGAACTGGAGCAGGCGAGCGACCAGGATCAGGGCGACTACGACAGCGCCGAGGATGACTTCGACAGCGACGGCGATTTCGGCGACGACAGTCTTGACGTGTGAGGGCGTGGACAGCAGGCCCGCAAGGGCGAGCGCCCTTTGCGGCCTCTTGGTTGCGACGGTGTGCTGCCCTTCGCTTAAAGACCCGGCGCCTCGTGCGCATTATGCGGGCAGCCGAGCCCTCGCCTAGGCGTCGGCTTTGCCCGTAATTTTGAGCGCAAAGGCGTAGTCGACCGCCAGTTCACGCAGCGCTTCGAAGCGGCCGGAGGCACCGCCGTGGCCGGCCTCCATGTTGGTCTTGAGCAGGATCAGATTGGTGCTGGTGTTGTGCCGGCGCAGGCGCGCGATCCATTTGGCCGGCTCCCAGTAGGTGACGCGCGGATCCGTCAGGCCGGCAAAGGCGAAGATATGCGGGTAGGCCTTGGCCCCGACGTTGTCGTAGGGCGAGTAGGCGCGGATGATGTCGAAATCCTCCTTCGAGGCGATCGGGTTGCCCCATTCGGGCCACTCCGGTGGCGTCAGCGGCAAGTTTTCGTCGAGCATGGTGTTGAGCACGTCCACGAAGGGGACGTCGGCAATAATGCCGAGGAAGAGATCGGGCGCCATGTTGGCGATGACGCCCATCAGCATGCCGCCGGCCGAGCCGCCATTGGCAATGATGCGGCCGCGGCGCGTATAGCCCTGCTGGGCCAAATACTCACCGGCGGCAATGAAGTCGGTAAAGGTGTTGACCTTCTTGGTGTGCTTGCCTTCGGTGTACCAGCGGTAGCCCTTGTCCTTGCCGCCGCGGATGTGGGCGATGGCAAACACGAAGCCCCGATCCACCAAGGACAGGCGGCTGGTGGAGAAGGCCGCCGAAATGGTGATGCCGTAGGCGCCGTAGCCGTAGAGGAACAGGGGGGCGGAGCCGTCGAGCGCGGTACCCTTCTTGTAGAGCAGCGAAATCGGCACGCTCTCGCCGTCGGGTGCCGGCGCATAGAGCCGGCGGGTCACATAGTCGGCGGCATTGTGACCGCTCGGAATTTCCTGGGTCTTGCGCAGAAGGCGCGCGCGCGTCTCCATGTCGTAGTCGAACACCTGCGCCGGGGTCGTCATCGAGGAGTAGGTGAAACGGAGCGTGCTGGTGTCGAACTCGTAAAGCCCCGACATGCTCAGCGCGTAGGCTTCCTCGTCGAAGGTGATGGTGTGCTCCCGGTCGTCCTGGAAACGGCGCACGACGATGCGCGGCAAACCGTCTTCGCGCTCGAGCCGGGCCAGGTGATCCTGAAAGGCGATGGTTTCCAGAATGAGGCGCCCGGGCTTGTGGGCCAAGATCTCACGCCAATTGGCGGGCTCGGGCGCCGACAGCGGCGCCTCACAAATGCGGAAATCCTCCGCGCCGCCGGAATTGGTGGTGATGATCAGCCGTTCGCCGTGGTGTTCGACGCTGTACTCATGCCCGTACTGACGCGGCGCCACGAGCCGGGCTGGGCTCTCCGGCCGATCGGCGTCGATCAGGTAGGCTTCGTTGGTCTGGTGATCATGGGCGTCGATGATAATTAAGCGTCCCGACTGGGTCTGGCCCACTCCCACGTAAAAGCCGTGATCCTTCTCCTCGTAGATCAGCACATCGGCGCTGGCGGGGGTGCCGATCCGGTGCCGGTAGACGTAGAGGGGGCGCTGATTGGCATCGAGCCCAACATAAAACAGGGTCTTGCCGTCGCGGGCCCACACCACGGCGCTGCGGGTGTCGACGATGGTGTCGGCGAGGTCCACCCCGGTCGCCAGATCGCGAACCTTGATTGTGAACAGCTCGGAGCCCTTTTCGTCGACGCCATAGGCCAGCAGCTTGTGGTCGTGGCTATGGGCGATGCTGCCGAGCTGCCAATAGGCATGGCCCGCCGCTTCGCGGTTGCCATCGAGCAGCACGGTCTCGGCTCCGCCCCCGCGCGGACGCCGGCACACCCGGGGGTATTGGCCACCCGTCACATAGCTCGTGTAATATTCAAAGGCGCCATCCGGAGCCGGCACCGAGCTGTCGTCCTCCTTGATGCGGGCCTTCATTTCGGCGAACAGCGCGTCTTGCAAGGCCAGCGTGTCGTCGAGCGCCGCCTGCGTAAAGGCATTCTCGGCCTCCAGGTAGCTGCGGATCTCGGGCGCCAGCAGCGCCGGATCGCGCATCACCTCTTGCCAGTTGTCGGCGCGCAGCCAGGCGTATTCGTCAACCAGCTCGAGCTGGTGGCGGACCGAGAAGACGGGACGGCGCTGGGCCAGGGGCGGCGCCAGACGGGAGAGAGGTCGGTTAAGGCCGTGCATTGGGGCACCTGTTAAAAGCGACGCGGGCGGGCGGAGCCCCGCCGGCGCCTGCCAGCGCGTGGCGGGCGGCCCGGGCGGGGCGGAGGACGGATCGCGTCAGGTTTCCGTCGGCTTGAACTTGAGGGCGGCGCCGTTGATGCAGTAGCGCAAACCGGTGGTGTCGCGCGGCCCGTCCGGGAAGACGTGCCCGAGGTGGGCTTCGCAGCGCGCGCAGCGAACCTCGGTGCGGTTCATTAGGTGGGAGCGATCCTCGTGCTGGCTCACCAGCTCGGCGCTGGCGGGCTTGTCGAAGCTCGGCCAACCGGAGCCCGACTCGTATTTGTCGGTCGAAGAAAACAGCGGCGCCCCGCAGCACACACAGGTGAAGGTGCCCGGACGCTTCTCCCTGTTGAGGGGCGAAGTACCGGCACGCTCGGTGCCGTGCTGGCGGGTGACGTAGTACTCTTCAGGGGCGAGCACGCTGCGCCATTCGGCGTCGGTCTTGACGACCTTGTCGGCAGCGTCGGGGGCGTCTTTGGTCATGGGGTGTCGAGGCCTGGGTTTGTTGCGGGCGGCCCTAGCAGAACCGCTGGCGCCCATTATGGCGGCCGGCGGCGCCGGGTTCGAGAGCAGGGTTTTCAAGTCTTCGTGTCGGTGCAGGAGCGTTGTAGCAGCCCTTTCAACTCCGGTCCGCCGGAGTATTGGGCAAGCCATACGCGTAAACTGTCATGCACTTGCAACATTGGGGCGAAGCTGTGGCCTATATATAAGCTCGCAAGCGCTTAGATCAAGGCTCAGGTTGCTTGGGAAGTCGCGACTTATTTCTTTATGTTGCAGCATTATCATTGTAATGGCGCAGACCATAATGTAAAAACGGCCGCACGAAGTTTGCACGGCAACGGCTTGGATCAAGGTCGGAGGTTTCCGGGCCGGGTATTTTGCGCGAGCAACGGAGAGGATCAAATGGACGAGGGGAACAGAACCGACCTAGTGGGGCTCACCGCCGAGATCATCTCTGCCTATGTAAGCAACAACACGGTGGTTGCTACGGACCTACCAGGCATTATCCAAGATGTGCACGAAGCGCTCAGCAAGGCGTCACAGCGGCCAGGACCGGTCGAGCGGGAGGAGCCCCGTCCCGCCATTGCCGTCAAAAAATCGGTAACACCGGACTACATTATTTGCCTGGAGGACGGCAAAAAGTTCAAATCGCTGAAGCGGCATTTGCGCACCCACTACAACCTCTCGCCGGAAGAATACCGGGAAAAGTGGGCGCTCCCCCACGACTACCCGATGGTGGCGCCGAACTATGCGGCGGCCCGCTCGCAACTGGCCAAGCAGATGGGGCTCGGCACCCGGCGCGATAAATAGACCAAACAGCGCGGCGCGCGCGCGCACGCGATGGCGCAGGCCCGCCAAGATCGCGCTGCCAGCTTGCCGTTTAGGTATCCGTCCCTTGGCGCCGGGCCGGGGCGCTGGCGCCAACGCTTGGGGCGCGCGCGAGGCTTGCGTGAGGGCCTCCGGCTTGCGGCTTCCGGCTCGAGGCTTCAGGCTCGAGGCTTCAGGCCGACTGCAGCGCCGCGGCATCGCTGCGAATGCGCTCCACCATGGAAAAGAAGCCGTTGGAGCGTTGCTGGGTCAGGTGCTCGCCCAGGCCCAGCTCGCCAAACAGCGCCCGCGCATCGCTGCGCAAGATTTCCGCGGGCGTGCGGTCCTGATAGAGCGCAAACAGGATGGCGATCAGGCCGCGCACGATATGGGCATCGCTATCGCCCTGGAGGGCGAGCACGGGGGCCTTGCCCGGCGCGGTGGCGAGGGCCTGGCTTGCCAGCCAAACCTGACTGGCGCAGCCGCGCACCTTGTTGGCGTCCGTGCGCAGGGCCTCGGGCAGGGCGGGCAGCGAACGCCCAAGCTCGATGACGTAGCGGTAACGGTCCTCCCAGTCATCGAGGAGGGCAAAGTCCGAACGGATGGCATCAATCGACATGGCGGAACAAAAATCCTGGCGCCTCGCACGCACGGCCCCGGCGGCGGAGCGTCCCGCTATGCATATGGTCTTGGGGCGCCAAGGCGCAAGCGATGGCGGCAAAAAGCCAAGCTCAGGCGCCGGCGCGCGGTGGCGGGGCGCGCCAGGTCGGGCCCAGGTCGTCGCGGTTGAGCGTATTGCGTGAGGCCGGGCTCGAGCGCGGCTCGGCCGCCGTCCCCCCGCTTCGCGGCGCGGCGGTCGGCGCCAGCCCATCGTTGCGCTGGCCGCGCGAGGTGATGAGATCGGCGGCGACGCGGGCGCCGAACTCGGCCTTCTTCAGGAATGTGGACCAGAATTCCGCCCCCGCTGCGCAGGCCTTGCCGTTGCGCTCGCAGAAGGTGGCAATGCGCTCCACCGCCGCCTGGGCGGTTTCGTAGAGCCTGGCCTGTTGGTTCTCCTCCGTCGGCAGCAGCACGACGGCAAGACCAAGCCAGAATAGCATCCTGAACAGAAACATGACGCGTTGCCTCGGCTTTCAGCACCGCTGCCGGCGCAATGTGTCGCTCAATTAGCAGACAAAGGTAGCGCTCCGGCAAAGCCGGCCTTGGCAATCGGCGACAAAATTATCGCGAATTTTATGGACTTTGCAGGCACGCGAGGGGCCCCGCGTGCGGGACGTTAAGCGTTCGTTAGCAAACGGCCCTGAAAATTGTGCCTTTGGCAAGCGCGGCTTGCTCTTGTTGAGGGGTACGGTTGATGACGCCACGGCGCACGCGCCAAGCGCTCTGCGTGTTTCTCGTGCTGGCGGTTGCGGTTTTCTATAACGCGCTGTTTCGACAGGTGCGGGCAACGCTGGGCGCCAGTATCGCTGCGGCGCCCGCGCTGGCGCCGGCGCCGCCCGCGCCATCCCAGCCCAAGCCGGCGAGCGTCGTGACCGAACGTGCCGCCGCCGGCAGGGACGCAGCCGACAAACGCCCCGTGCGCACGCAGCGCGCCAATCCCGCCCCGCATCAGGAGTGGGCCACCACCGACAGCACCGGCACCGCCGGGCCGCAAAGGTCCGAGAGCGCGAGCCCCGACACCATCCGTGCCATTCAGCGCGAGTTGCGCCAGAGGGGCTACGGCAACTTGGCGAGCGATGGCACGCTGCGCCCGCAAACCCGGGCGGCGATCATGGCTTATGAGTACGACAACGGCCTGGTACTGACCGGGCGGGGAAGCGAGGGCTTGCTCACCCGCATTCTGTTCGGCGGCAGCCCCGGCACGGAACCGGTGGGAACGGTTGGCTCGGCCGAGGCGGCCGAGTTGGTGCGCTTTGTGCAGCACTCCCTCGCCGCGCTCGGCTATCAGCCGGGACCCCTGGACGGCCAGCTCAGGCCCGAGACCGTTCGCGCCATTCGTGAATTCGAGATGGACAAGGGACTGGTGCCGAAGGGTCGGGTCAGCGCCGAGCTCCTGGCCCAGCTGGCCGCGCCCGCCTCCGCCAAGCTATCGCGCCGCTGACCGTCGCTTGCCGGCTTGGGCTGTGGCCGGACCGGCCCTATGTTTGAGCGCCATGCGCCTCAAATCCGAACTCTGGGTCAAGGCCTACCTGCGCCGCTGCGCCACGGCGGGTGCCCCGGCCGTGCTCGAGCGTCGCGGCGATGCCGATGCGGGTGCCATTTACATCAAGGTCAGCCGGCTCGACGGCAGCGCCGGCCTGTTCGGGCCGGCGCCGGCGAGCCTCGGCGCCACCGATTCGGAGCGACGCTGGCAGCCCTGCCTTGCCAACCTGCCCGCGCCAGAGGCCGAGGCCGATCACTACCTGGCGCAGCAGGTGGCCTTCGATCCCGACCTTTGGATCATCGTGGTGGAGGATCGGCTGGGCCGGCATTTTCTGGACGATTGGCTAGCCGCGATCTGAGCGGGGGAGCGCCCGCGGCCGGCTCAAGGATTAACGATCCATTAACGTGTGCGGCCGTCAAATGGTGCGATTCGTCGCGATGGTTTTAATCGCGCGATAGGGGCACCCGCGGTCGGCAACGTCCGGCGGCGGTTAGGGGGACAGACATCGCCATGATCATCGACTTTCGCGCGCATGCCTTGCGCTTGGAGCCGCGCCTTGAGGCCAGTACAACCGGTGCGGAAATCATCATCTTTCCGGGCGTGCGCCGCGAGCGCCAGAACGAGCCGGCAAAGCCGCGCCGCAAGGACAAGGTGCGGCCAAAGCGCGACCGGCTCGAACTGCCGGACTGAGGACAGGGGCCTGCCGGCGTGCGCGCTTAGGGTTTGAGCCCAGGGGTGCACTTCGCCCGGGCGAGGGCGGCCTCCGCTTCGCCTTTCCAAGCCAAGCCTTTGAGCGGTGCGCGAATGATGACCAAGCCCTCCTCGCTCGGGGAGGCGATTTGATCTTCGCTGGCAGCGGCGGGGCGTCGCGTGAACGCCGGAATGAGATCGCCGCTCTTCTCGGCCGCCGGCACGATGACCAGGGAAAGGTCGGTCGTGCGCAGTTGCTGGCCCGGAATGACGTAGAAATTGTCGCCCTGGGGCGTGTGCAGCGAGAGCGTCCACCCGAGGTCGGCCAAGGGGGCGCTGACGGTGACCGGCTCGCTGGCAAGGCTGAAGCGGCAAATGCCGTAGTAGGCGTCCGGCATCAGGAACGGAAGCAGCTGCTTACCGGGCCGGGCCGGTGGCACCACCACCATGGTGTTGGCGGGCAAGAGCTCGCGCAATTTCTGATAGGCCAGGCCCGGTCCGACCAGCGGCACGGCCAGCGTGGCGGTGACGTGCAGGATGCCAGCGAGCAAAAGCGCGCCGATGGCGGCGCGCCAATGGATCTTGCGGATCCAACCCGGCGGCGCCGGCCGTGCCGGCTGGCGTACATCGAGGCGGGGGGGAGCGAGGTTTGGCCAGCGCTCCGGCAGGGCCGGCGTGGGAAATCGCGGGTTCATCGGCAACCAAGCTTGCGTATGGTGGGCAACGGCTTGATGGGACCAGCCGCGTACACGGCCGCCGCCAGCACGGCGTCCTGGACGGTGAGGGCAAGTGTCACCTTGCCGGCCCCGACCGGCAGCCAATTGCCTGGCCGGGCGTCGCGCGCCAGCACGATCACCGCCCGCCCATCGGGTTCGCGCATGGCGGTGTCGCTGCTGAAGGTGAAGCGATCGGCCCCGTTCGGGATGACGCCGCCCCTGCGGTCGAAGGCCGCCAGGTCCCACCAGGCGCCCTCCAATCCCTCCACGGTCACGGCATAGTCGCAGGCCGACTGCAGCTGGTCGCCGTCGCTGTCGGTCTTGGCATAAAAGCTGAGCTCCAGCGTCGAGGCGATGGGCAACAGCCCATTGCGCGCGGTGTGGGCGCGCGTATAGGGGTCCGCATCGGGGCGGCCGGCGGCGATCCAGGTGGTCCAGGGGCCGAAGCTGCGCGTGGTGAGACGCGAACCGGCCTCCACCATGTACCAGGCACTGCCGAGCCCACCGCCGATGCCGAGCACGACGATGGCCAGCAGATTGACGATGAGGTGGCCGAACTGGCGCATGGGGGAGCGGCGGCCTTCAGGGTCGGGGTCGCACGGCGGGCGGCGGCATTTCGGCGCGACGTTCGGGGGCCGCCGTCGTCGGCCGCGTGCCGGCGGGTGGGCTCGTGGGCGGGGCGGCGGGCGCCGTGCCGGCGGGGACCGCCTCTTGTCCGTTGGCCCGGCGCAGGCTCTCGGCCAGCCGTTTCAGCATCTCGCGGGTCTGATCCGGCATGACGCTGGTTTTCTTTGGCGCCGTCTGGGCGATCTGCGCCTGGGCCAGGGCGGGATCGACCCGCTTCAGTTCCGAGAGCCGCTGCTGCTCGGCGACCTGGTTGGGATGCAACGGCAGGCCTGGAATTTGCGGAATGAATTTGATGTTGTTGTGCGCGACCGACATGAAGCTGTGCCAAATGCCGGCCGGCAAGCTGCCGCCGGTGACGCCCGAGCCGTTCCACGACATCGGCCGGAAGTCGTCATAGCCGACCCAAACGCCCGTCACCAGCGCGCCGGTGAAGCCGAGGAACCAGGCGTCGCGGTAGCTCGAACTGGTGCCGGTCTTGCCGACGGCGTAGGTGAAGTCCAACGCCGCCCGCTTGGCGGTGCCTTCGTCGACCACCGCCTTCATCATGATGTTCATGTTCTCGGCGACCCGGCGGCTGACGACCTGCGGGGCCTCCGGCTCGTCGCGCTCGCGCGAATAGATGAGGTCGCCCTTGGAATTGAACAGCTCGAGCACGGCATAGGGCCGCGTCAGCTTGCCGCCGTTGGCGAAGGTGGCGTAGGCCGCGGTGTGTTGCAGGGGCGTGATGCCGGTATCGCCCAGGGCCATCGAGCAGGTCTTCTTGACGCCCTCTACGCCCAGCCGCTGGGTCATTTCCAACAGCTTGTCGCGGCCAAGGCGCAGCGACAGGTCGACGGCGGGCACGTTGAGGGAAACTTTGAAGGCGTCGATCGCCATCATGGAGCGCCCCGAACCGCCGCCGCCGGAGTAGTTCCTCGGGCTCCAGTTGCCGCACGGCCCCGAGGCATCGCGCACGATCGAGCGCGGGTTGTAGCCGTTCTCAAAGGCCATGGCGTAGACATAAAGCTTGAAGGAGGAGCCGGGTTGGCGGTGCGCGTGGGTCGCGCGATTGAACTGGCTGTCGTCATAGTCGAGACCGCCGACGATGGCGCGCACGGCGCCGTCGGGCTCCATCGACACCAAGGCGCCGCTGAAGGGGGTGCGGCGCTTGCTGCCGGTTTGGCCCAAGGTGTTGATGAGGGCGTCGTGGGCGGCCTGCTGCAGGGCCAAATCGACGGTCACCCGCGCCGTCAGCACGTACTGGCCGCTGCGTTCGGCGATGCGCTGCACCTCCTCGTAGGCCCAATCGAGAAACCAATCGGGGCTGTGGGCGGGGCGTGTCTCGATGATGCGCGCCGGGTTCAAGCGGGCGGCGTGCACCTGGCCGGCGCTCATGTAGCCGGCATCGACGAGGTTGTTGAGGACGTCGTTGGTGCGCGCGCGCGACAACGGCAGATTGACGTGGGGTGCAAATTTCGAGGGCGCCTTGAACAGGCCGGCGAGCAAGGCTGCCTCGGCCAGGTTCACCTCACGCACGGACTTGCCGAAGTAAAATTGCGAGGCCGCCTCCACGCCGAAGGCGCCGCCGCCGAGATAGGCGCGGTCGAGGTAAAGCTTGAGGATTTCGCGCTTGCTGAAGCGCGACTCCAACAGGAAGGCCAAAAAGGCCTCCTTGATTTTGCGCTGCAGCGAGCGCTCCGAGGAGAGGAACAGGTTTTTCGCCAGCTGCTGGGTGATGGTCGAGCCGCCCTGCACGACCTCGTTGGCGCGCGCGTTCTCGATCAGGGCGCGGGCGGTGCCGATGAAGTCGACGCCGAAGTGCTCAAAAAAGCGCCGGTCCTCGGTGGCGAGCGTGGCCTTGATCAGGTGATCGGGAATCTCCTCCAGCGGCACGGCGTCGCTGTGCAGGATGCCGCGCTTGCCGAGCTCGTTGCCGTAGCGATCGATGAAGGTGACGCTGTATTTGCCGGTGAGGATGCGCTCTTCGTCGAACTCGGTCAGGGCCGGGATGGCGAGCACAAAAAGCAGCGCCAGGCCGCCGAGCCCGAGCGTCAAGGCTTCGGAGGCGCCCTCGTTGAGCAGCCGCTTCCAGCCGGTGAGCCGGAAACGGGCAAAAAAGCTGGTGATGCCGTTCCAGCGATCCTTGGCGGCCTCCCAGCTTTCGGCGAGTGAGGAATCGATCCAGGCGTCGACCCTCAGCCAGTCGATGGGGCCCTTGCGACCACCGTGCTTGAAAAACCAATCGTGCACGTTTCAAGGCCTTTGATCGTTGCGCAAGACGGCCGCGCGTGATGGGCTCAGGCGCCCGAATCAGCGGTGCACCCGAGCCGCGCGCGCTGAGAGCCTAGCACCGTCGGCGCCCGCCGCGCGAGTAGAACGCTGCTGGCGGCCATTTTGGCCAATTTTTCGGCCAAGATACGGAGAAGGCGTAGCTGCAAGGCGAGGCCGCTCCCTCTCGCGCCTGCCGCCTAGCGGTTGGTCAGTTTGAGCTCGATGCGGCGATTGCGCCGCAGCACGTCTTCGCCGATGCCATCCTCCAGCGGCTGGAACTCCCCATAGCCGGCGGCGACCAAGCGTTTCGGCGAGACGCCGCGGCTGATCAGGTATTTCACGACCGAGGTCGCACGCGCGCTCGACAGCTCCCAGTTGGAGGGGAATTGGGAACTGGCGATGGGGCGCACGTCGGTGTGGCCGTCGACCTGCAGCGACCAGTCGATTTCGCTGGGGATTGAGCGTTCCAGTTCGATAATGGCGGTTGCCAGCTGGTCGATGGCGGCAAGGCCTTCCGCGGTCATGGTGGCCTGGCCGGAGGGGAACAGAACCTCGGATTGGAACACGAAGCGGTCGCCGACCACGCGAATGTCCTTGCGATCCTTGAGCAGCTCGCGCAGCCGGCCGAAAAAGTCGGAGCGGTAGCGCTGCAATTCCTGCACCTGGCGGGCGAGCGCGACATTGAGGCGGGCGCCGAGGTCGGAAATGCGGGCCTGGTTCTCCTTGTCCTTGGCCTCGGCGGCACCCAGCGCCTCCTGCAGCGCGGCCAGCTGCCGACGCAGCGCGATGAGCTGTTGGTTGAGCACGTCGACGCGGGCGAGCGCGTCGGCGGAAAAGCCCTTTTGCTCGCTCAGTTCCTTGCTGAGACCGGCGATGCGCGCATCCTTGTCCGCGCTGCCGGCGGCTAGCCCGCCCAGGCGATCATTGTCGGCTCTGAGCGTGGCAAGCGAGGCTTGCAGGCTGGCGAGTTCGTCTTCCAGCGATCTGCCCCTGCCCTTCTCCAGACTGAGCAGATTGGTGATCTCCGCGATCTGCCGCGTCAGCCGCTTGAGCGCGCTGTCCTTGCCGGAGACTTCCTGGCTGACATAGAACTGCGCCACCATGAAGACCGAGAGCAGGAAGGTCACCACCAGCAACAGCGTCGACAGCACGTCGACGTAGCCGGGCCAGAACTCACCATAGGTGGTCGTGCGGCGGGCGCGGGGCATGGCAGCCTACTTTTTTCGCGAGACGTTGGCGGCGAGGTCTTTGAGCACGGAGGCAACTTCGGACTGCTGGGCCGCCTGCTCGTCGACCCATTCGCGCACCACCTTCTGCTCCGCCCGCATCTGCCGCACCAGCTGATCGACGCCCTTGGCCAGTTCCTTGACCGCCTCCTCGGCCGGAGGCGTGCCGCCTTCGAGCCGGGGAATGCTGGTCAGCCGTTCGCTGAGTTCGGAGATGGCGCGGTGCATGTCGAGCACGGCGACCTGCAGCTGGTGGGCGCCATAGTCGCCACCCTGCGAGCCGGGCGCCAGCTCGGTGATGCCCGATAGCCATTCCTCAAGCTGGTTATAGAAGCGTCCGTGCGCGTGGCCCGCTTGCAATTCGAGAAAACCCAGGACCAGTGAGCCGCCGAGGCCCAACAGCGAGGAGGAGAACGCCGTGCCCATGCCGCGCAACGGCGCCGCCAGTCCGTTCTTCAATTCGTCAAACACGGTGACGCTATCGGCTGCCCGGGTATCGAGCGCGCCGATGGTCTTGCCGACCGATTGGATGGTGTCCAAAAGTCCCCAGAAGGTGCCGAGCAGGCCGAGGAAGACCAGGAGCCCGACGAGATAGCGACCGGTATCGCGCGCCTCATCGAGGCGCGAGCCGATCGAATCCATGATCGAGCGCATGGAGGTGGCCGACAACGACAGGGCGCCGGTACGGTCGCGCAGCATGGTTGCCATCGGTGCCAGCAGCACGGGCCGGTGCGAAATGGCCAGCCCCGGGTCGGCGATGCGGAAGGCGTTGACCCAGCGGATTTCCGGATAGAGCCGCAGCACCTGCTGAAAGGCATAAAGAATGCCCGCGATCATGACGACGCAGATCAACATGTTGAGGCCGGGGTTGTTGAGCATGGCGGCCCAGAGCTGGTTGTGCAGCACGGCCACCAAAAGGCCGACCAAAACCAGGAAGACGAACATGCGCCACAAATAGAGACCCGGGGTCGATAGGCTGCGGTGCAGGGAGGGTGGGGCCCGCTCTCCCGATCTCGCTCGTGCCATGCTCCTACTCCCAGCCTCGATTGAGGGCGACATTAGCCAAAGTCCATGGCATCACAAACCGGCAACTTCGTGCCAATCTCGGTCTGTCAATGCTCTTTGTGCCTTCTTTTAGGCGGACACGGAATTCTGGCCGGCGCCGGCGTGAGCGCTCGCCAGCGTCTTGAGCAAGGCGCGGTGGATGGCCTGGTTGCCGGCGACGACCGAGCCGTCGTCGAACATCCTGTGCCCGCCCGCCAGATCGGTGACATAGCCGCCCGCCTCGCGCACCAGGATCGTGCCGCCGGCCAGATCCCAAGGCTTCAGGTCACGCTCGAGGAAGCCGTCGATGCGCCCGGCGGCGACCCAGGCAAGGTCGATGGCGGCCGAGCCGGTGCGGCGAAGGCCACTGGTGGCGCCCATCAAGGCCTTGCATTCGGTCAAAAAACGCTCTTGCCCGGCGCGGCCGCGGTGGGGAATGCCGACGCCGATCAAGCTGTCGGCGAGGCTCTTGCGGTTGGCGACGCGCAGCCGGCGACTGTTGACAAAGGCGCCTTGCCCGCGCTCGGCGGTGTAGAGCTCATCGAGAATGGGATTGTAGATGAGGCCGCAGACGATCTCGCCCTCGCGCTCGAGCGCGATCGAGATTGCAAACAGCGGAATGCCGTGCAGAAAATTGGTTGTGCCATCAAGAGGATCGACGATCCAGCGATGCGTCTTGTCGGAGCCGGCGATGGCGCCGCGCTCCTCCATTAAAAAGCCGTAGCCCGGCCGCGCCCGCGCCAGCTCGCGATAAAGCACGTCTTCGGCGCGGTGGTCGGCGGCGCTGACAAAATTGCCGGGCCCCTTAACGGAGACCTGCAACTGCTCGACTTCGCCAAAGTCGCGCGTCAAGCCGCGGCCGGCCTTGCGCGCGGCGGCGATCATGACGTTCATCAGGGCTGAGGCCGGCATCAGCGGGCGGCACGTCCAGGGTTTGGGAGCTGAAGGCGAGGCCCGATCTAGCCCAGCTTCAAGGGCCTGACAAGGCGCCCGCTGTCGGCGCCGCCGGCGATCGCCGGGATCGGCT
>Ga0081540_1000568_pt1 | contig 35821 bp, 40 predicted proteins | sample TabmetS2T1R1_FD_71024 | JGI IMG/M metagenome (GOLD analysis project Ga0081540, IMG submission 71024) | Tabebuia heterophylla rhizosphere microbial communities from the University of Puerto Rico - S2T1R1 | ecosystem: Host-associated > Plants > Roots > Rhizosphere ...
AGCGTGACAGTCGAAAGCTGATCAAGCTACTCGAAGAAGATGGCTGGGTCAGGATTGGTATCACCGGCTCACACCATCATTTCAAGCACCCGATCAAGCCCGGCAAGGTGACCATCCCGCACCCACGCAAGGACATCCCGATCGGCACGGTTCGATCGCTATTGAAGCAAGCCGGTCTGCTTCGGAACTGATCATGCGCTACATTGCCTTCATCCACAAAGATCCCGACAGTGCCTATGGCGTCAGTTTTCCCGACGTGCCGGGGTGCATCTCGGCGGGCGATACGATCGACGGGGCCGTACGCAATGCGGTCGAGGCGCTCTCCGGGCACATTCGGATGCTCGAAGCCGATGGAGACCCGCTGCCTGAGCCGCGTGACTTCGACGCGATCATGAACGACGACAGCCTTGCCGATGACCGCGCCGGAGCGATGACGACGGTGATCCCCTTGCTTCGCGACCGCGGGGCGACCGTGCGCGTCAATGTCTCGTTCGATCTCGGCCTTCTCGAAGCCATCGATGCAGCCGCGCGTGAGCGTGGCCTCACCCGATCCGGCTTTCTCGCCTCAGCGGCCCGACGCGAAATCGTCGAGTAGCCCCCAACGCCACGGCTCAGGCCGAACTCCCTGCCCTCTCCGCCACCGCTGCCTTCACCACCGTTGCCAGCTCGTCCGCGACCGCCAGCAATGGCTTGTGGTCGCGGATGGCGCGGCAGATCACCATCATGCCTTCGAGCGAGGCCTCGACCAGCATCGCCAGCGAGCGGGCGCGCTTGTCCGGAATGCCCGACTTCGCGAAGACGTCGCGGAAGAGGTCGATCCATTCCTCGAAAGCCTGCCGGCAGAGCTCGGTCAGTTCGGGGATGTCAGTGGTCGAATCGAGCACGACCGGAGCGACCGGGCAGCTGCGCTGATAGTCGCTGGCCTTCAGCATCTCGGCCGTCGCCTCGGCGATGCGGCGCACCGCGACATCAGGGCTTTTTGCGGCCGCCAGTTGCTCGCGCAATTTGGTAGCCACCTCGGCGACGCTGGCCCGCGTGACCTCGATGACCAACTGGTCCTTGCCGCCGGGAAAGTGGAAATAAAGCGAGCCGCGCGGCGCGCCGCTCTCGGCCAGGATGTCGTTGAGCGACGTGCCATGATAGCCGCGCTGCCTGAGCAGCCGCCCGGTCGCCTCCAGCATGCGCGTGCGTGTGTCGTTCGCCATGTCAACCTCTGTCAGGAATGAAAGCGTAGCAGGTTGACCGCGATATGACAATCGGTCTACATAATATGTAGATCGGTCCATATAGCAGAGGTGAAGGCATGCGCGTCTATCGGCTCCAGCCGTTCGGCGGGCTCGGCGGGCTCGTGTTGCTGGGGGGGGAGGGGGCGGGGGGCTTGGGGCGGTCGTGGTGATTGGCGGAGCGGTAGCCGCTGTTGAGGATGCTCCCCAGCCCCGCGACGCCGAGCGCCCCGCCGAGCTCGCGGACGACGTCGTTCATCGCTGAGCCGATGCCGGCCTTCGCCCTTGGCAGGGCGCCCATGATCGCCTCCGTCGCCGGCGACATCGCGAGGCCGATGCCCAGGCCCAGCGTCGTCAACGCGGCGGCGATCGGGCCATACCCGGTGTCCACGTCGAACGTGGCGAACTGCGCGAGCGCCAGCGCGACCGTGCCGAGGCCGCCGGCGACCGCGACCTTCGTGCCGGCCCGGCCCGAGATCACGACCGACAGGCGCGAGGCGACGATCATGCCGCCGGCGATCGGGAGGATGCGCACTCCCGTCTCGAACGTGTCGTAGCCGAGCACCGTCTGCAGGTAGGACGTCAGGAGGAACACGAGCCCCATCAACGCGAAGAAGAGGAACGCGATCGACACGCTGGCCGCGCTGAAGCGCAGGTTGCGGAAGACGTCGACGTCGAGCATCGGGTGGTCGGTGCGGCGCTCCCAGGCCACGAAGACGGCCATGATCGCCGCACCGGCGGCAAACGCGGCGAGGATCGTCGGGGAGCCCCAACCACGGCCGGGCGCCTCGATCAGGCCCCACACGATCGCCGAGAGCCCGACGATCGAGAGGCCGGCGCCGATCAGGTCCAGACGCGGCTTGGCGGGGTCGCGCGACTCCGGGACGAGCGTCGCGATGCCCACGAGCGCCAGCGCTACGATCGGCAGATTGACGAGGAAGATGCTGCTCCAGGAGTAGTGCTCGAGCAGCCAACCGCCCGCTACCGGGCCGGCGGCGATGCCCAGCCCCGACACGCCAGCCCACGCGGCGATCGCCTTCGGCCGCTCGGCCGGCGGGAAGATGTTGGTGAGGATCGACAGCGTCGTCGGCATGATCCCGGCGGCCCCCAGGCCCATCAGCGCGCGCGACGCGATGAGGGCGTTGGCCGAGTCGGACACCGCGGCGAACGCCGAGCCGGCGGCGAACACCACCAGGCCGACCACGAGCGCACGACGGCGGCCGAAGCGGTCGCCAAGGCTGCCCGCGGTGAGCAGCAGGCCGGCGAAGACCAGCAGGTAGGCATCAACGATCCACTGCAGCTGGCTCGAGCCGGCGTGGAGCTCGGTACGGATCGTCGGCAGCGCGACGTTGAGGATGGTGTTGCCGACGGTGACCACGAACAGGCTCAGCGACAGCACGGCCAGCGCCTGCCACCGGCGCGGGTACGGGGTGGATTCCGAGTGCATGATGTTCTCCTTGTTGAGGGCTAGGGGATGACGACGTCGGCGACCCGGGTGACCGTGGATCGCTGGGCGACGAAGAACGGCAGGTGGTGCCGTGCGAACTGCTCGTCGCGTGCGTCCACCGTCCACCAGATCGCGTGGTCGCCGAACGCGCATGAGGCGAGCGCCGGCTGGTGACGCAACGCGCTGTTCGTCCCCCGGAAGGAGGCGAAGGCGACGCCACACTCGTGTGGCTCGTGGCGGTGATGGACCAGGAAGCGAGGCATGCGGCAAGCCTGGCCTGCGCGCCACGCTCCGACATCAGGCGGCCACCCGTAGATCACCCCCTGAAACGAACGAAGGGGAACCCTCAGAGACCCTCGATCTGGGTGGTTGGCGGCGCCGTTCCTAAGGCAGCCGGTTCGCGTACCGGGCGCCGCCCACAGCCCGCAGAGTCCTCCCTGGGGTGCGCCAGAAAGTGCGCCAGAAAATCGCGGAACGCCCGCAGAACGCCGTAACTACGCGCTCTCTACCGCCTGGTCTTCGGCGTCAGACCGACGCTCAAACCGGCCAAAAGTCCGATAGCTAAGCGCGCCCGAGAGGATTCGAACCTCTGACCTTCGGTTCCGTAGACCGACGCTCTATCCAGCTGAGCTACGGGCGCAGGCCGCTGCGCGGCGACGACCGAGTGTAGCGGCCGGTCGCCGGGGTGGGCGACGCGACGGAGAGGGCGGGATTCGAACCCGCGATGGGGCTCTAAACCCCATACTCGCTTAGCAGGCGAGTGCCTTCAGCCACTCGGCCACCTCTCCCGGTCGAGGGAGTTTAGCCTCGGTCGACCTGCGCCGACGGCCGGGTCGCCGCACCTCTGGAGCCGCGCGCAGGCGGCGGTACGCTGGCGACGGCACGCTGGAGGGGTGGCAGAGTGGTCGAATGCGCCGGCCTTGAAAGCCGGAGCCCGTGCAAGCGGGCCGTGGGTTCGAATCCCACCCCCTCCGCTCGCAACCCTGCCACTCGATCGCCAGGCGCGCCAGACCCCCTGGACCACCGTTCGTCGCGTCGAAAGGGCCGTCTGGCGCAAGAATCGCTGCCGGCCGGTTGGCCCGCCGCGGGCCGTGGCAGGATCCAGCCCCGTGCGGCTCCCCCAGCGCCGCAACTACAGCTCGCACACCGACGCGGAGCTCGCGCGCGCCTTCCGGGTGCTCGCACATCCGCTGCGCATCAGCGCGCTGCGCGCGTTCGCGGTGAGCGACGAGCCGCTGGCCGCCGGCGACGTGGCCTACATGGAGCGCGAGGACATCCCCGCCGCCACCATGCGCCATCACCTGCAGCTGCTCGCCGAGGCCGGCCTCCTGCGCCCTGTAGGTCCACGGTCCCACGGCACGCCCGGACGCCCCGCCCTGCGCTATCTCCTGACCGACCTCGGCGTGGAGGTCCTGCCGCTGCTGCACAGCGCCGCGGCGACGACGCGACCGCGAAGTCGCGCTCGTTCGGTTTGACTTCCCCCCTCTAAGTGGGATAGGCAAGGCACCGTGGCCTTTGCCGAGCCACAGTTCGAGCTGTCAGAGGAGGACGTCGACGATCGCACGCACGTGATCGCGATCGCGGGCGAGATCCATGTCTCGACGGCGCCCCGCTTCAGCGTTCTGCTCGACGATGCGATCGGCCGCGGCAAGACCGCGGTCGTCCTCGACCTGAGCGCGGTCGACTTCATCGACTCGACGGGGCTGTCGGTCCTCCTCAACGGCCTGCGCCGCGTCACGCGCCAGCGCGGGCGCATGGCGCTGGTCTGCGTCAACCCGACCGTCCTGCGCCTGTTCGAGATCACGCGCCTGGACGCGACCTTCGACATCCACCCGACCCGCGAGGAGGCGCTCAGCGCCGTGCAGTCGGGGCCGGCAGCGTAGCCGGCACGCCGTAGTCGGTCAGCACCCCGGGCAGCGCCACGCTGCCGTCGTCGCGCTGGCCGTTCTCCAGCAGGGCGATCATGTGCCGCCACGTCACGGCGGTCCCGTTGAGCGTGTGCACGACCTCGGGCCGCTCGCCCTCGCCCGCGCGAAAGCGGATCTGCAGGCGCCGTGCCTGGTAGTCGGTCGTGTTCGAGGTCGAGGTCACCTCGCGGTAGCGCGCCTGACCCGGCATCCACGCCTCGCAGTCGTACTTCTTGGCCGCGCTGGAGCCCAGCTCCTCCACGCCGATGTTCACCACGCGGTAGGGGATCTCCAGCTCGCGCAGGATCTCCTCCTCGATGGCCAGCAGCCGCTCGTGCTCGTCGCGCGACTCGTCGGGCGCGACGAACGAGAACATCTCGACCTTGTCGAACTGGTGCACGCGGAAGATCCCGCGCGTGTCCTTCCCGGCCGCGCCGGCCTCGCGGCGGAAGCACGACGAGAAGCCCGCGTAGCGGAGAGGCACCTCGTCGAGGATCTCGCCCGCGTGCAGCGACGCCAGGGCGACCTCCGAGGTCCCGGTCAGGTACAGGTCGTCCTCGGGGAGGTGGTAGATCTGCTGCTCGGTGTCGGGCAGGAAGCCGGTGCCCAGCAGCGCGTCCTCGCGCACGAGCACGGGTGGGATGACCGGCTCGAAGCCGTACCCGAGCAGCTTGTCGAGCGCCCATCGCACGAGCGCGAACTCGAGCAGGACGAGATCGCCACGCAGGTAGGCGAACCGTGCGCCCGATACCCGGGCGGCGCGCTCCATGTCGATGCGCTCGCCCGCCAGCTCGAGGTGGTCGGCGCCGGTCGCGCCCGCCTCGCCGACCTCGCGGATGACCTCGTCGTCGTCGGCCGCCGTCTCGTCGGGCAGGTTGGGCAGGCCGAGGAGCACGGCCTGCAGATGCTCGTCGGCCTCGCGCGCGCGGTCGCCCAGCGCCTTGACCTGCGCGGAGACGTCGCGCATGCGCGCGATCGCGGCGCTGGCGTCCTCGCCGGCCTGCTTGGCCGCGGCGATCCCCTCCGACGCCGCCTTCTGCTCGGCGCGCATGCGCTCGGCCGAAGCCGTCGCCTCTCGCCATGCGGCGTCGAGGTCGACGACGTCGTCGATGCGCTCTGCGTATGCCGGAGAGCGCCGCGCCAGGGCGGCGCGGACCGCGTCGGGATCGCGCCGGATCAGCCTGAGGTCGAGCAAGGCCCGAAGGCTAGGGGATGAGATCGTCGATCGACGATCTAGCCGCCGCCGCCCGCGTACTTCGAGAGGAACGCGGCGACGTCGTCGGCGTCCTGGCCCACGACGATGTTCTCGGGCATGATCGCGCCCGAGAACCCGCCGTTGCGGATCGCGTAGAGGACGTTGTCCATCGACTCGTGGCGCGTGTTGAAGTTCGGCCCGTCGGTGCGCTCGCGCTCGCGGACGTTGTTCGTGGTGCCTTGCGTGCCCGCGACGCCCAGCGTGTGGCAGCCCGCACAGCGCTCGGAGAACAGCTGCGCCCCGTGCTGGACGTTCTCCGGCTGCGAGGAGATCTCGTTCGAGATGCCCTCGGAGCCGCAGGCCACGACGCCGGCGGCGACCACGGCGAGCGCTCCGGCGATGACGAGGCGGCGTCGGCCCATGACCGCGGGCATCATACGAAAGGCCATGACGGGCAGACGCCTCACCGCGGCGTTGGTCGCTGCCGCCGCCCTCGGGGCGGCCGGCTGCGGCAGCGTCGCCTACTCCCAGGCCCCGAACCGCCAGGTCGACGTGCGCCTGGACGAGTACCGGGTGCTGCCCGAGCACATCCAGGCGACCGCCGGCCGGATCACCATCACCGCCCGCAACACCGGCCGCCTGACGCACAACCTCGTCGTCGTGCAGTTCGACCGGCCGCTCGGCGACGACGTCGAGAAGCAGTACGGCAACCCGACCAAGACGCTCTTCCCCGGCCAGACCGGCACGACGACCGTCGACCTCGAGCCGGGCAAGTACCGGCTCATCTGCACTATCTCCAACCACGACAACCTCGGGCAGTACGCCGAGCTGAAGGTGGTGCCGTAGCCGGCAAGGGCAGCCCGGCGCCGGCCAGGTTGCCGCCGTTGCAAGACGATCGGGGGGTTGGACGTGACCGTCTTGGGCCGGCGCCGGGCTCCGCGCATGGTTCGCCACGCGCGCGCGGGATCCTTCAGGCCGTGCCCCAGGCGCGGGCGGCGAGGAAGGCCACCACGAACGCCGCGGCGGCCATCACGCCCATCTCGCGGCGCACGATCGCCAGCACCACCGAGCGCTGGCCGGCCTCGTCGAGTCTGCCCACGGCCTTGGCGTCCTCGAGGTCGCGGGAGTCGAGGACGGCCTGCGCAGCGGTCACCCGCAGCTGCTCGGCAACGAAGGAGACCACCACCGGCAGCAGCGCGTACAGCCAGTAGAGGTTGTCCGACGGATCGAAGCCCAGCGCGGCCAGCACCCCCGCGACAGCCGCCTGCACGACCGCGAGCGCCTGCCCCGTGCGGCACAGCACCCAGAACGCGCGCGACGGCTCGACGAGCCACCAGCGCCACGCGCCGAAGACTCCCGCGAGCAGATTCACGACGGCCGTCACGAGCGCAACGACCTCGGCTACGTGCGCCATCTGCCACTAAGTATCAAGTCGTTACAAATGGTGGTAGAACCCCCCGGGCCCCCGCTCCTCATCCGATGCTCAGGTCCTACCTCCCCGCCATCGTCTTCGTCCTCCTCGGCGCAGGGGTCGGCGCCGTGTTCGCCGTCCTCAACGGCTTCATCGGCCCGCGCCGCGCGAAGCGGGTCCCCAGCCACGGCGACCCGTACGAGTGCGGCCTGCCCTCCGAGGTCCAGCGCGGCTTCCGCTTCGGGATCAGCTTCTACCTGATCGCGATGCTGTTCATCCTCTTCGACATCGAGGTCGTCTTCCTCTACCCGGTCGCCGTGCAGCTGCGCGCGTTCGGGACCTTCGCCCTCGTCGAGACGATCGTCTTCATCGCGCTCCTGCTCGTGGCCTTCGTCTACGTATGGAGACGGGGAGCCCTCGAATGGAGATAGTCAAGCGCGAGAAGGTCGGCCCGGACCGCGAGTTCCGTGCCCGCCAGCTGCGCGCCCAGCAGATGCTGCGCGGCGAGCTCGACGACGAGCAGCTCGAGCAGCACGTCCGCGAGTCGATCCTCACGACGACGCTCGACAAGGCCGTCGACTGGGCCCGTGGGAACTCGATGTTCCCCGCGACCTTCGGCCTGGCCTGCTGCGCTATCGAGATGATGTCGATCGTCGCCGCCCGCGTCGACGTCGCGCGCTTCGGCTTCGAGGCCTTCCGCGCCACGCCGCGCCAGGCCGACCTGCTCATCCTCTCCGGCCGCGTCTCGATCAAGATGGCGCCGGTCGTGCGTCGCATCTACGACCAGATGCTCGAGCCGAAGTGGTCGATCGCGATGGGCGCCTGCTCGTCCTCGATGGGCGTCTTCAACAACTACGCGATCGTCCCCGCCGACAAGTTCATGCCGGTCGACGTGCACGTCCCCGGCTGCCCGCCGCGGCCCGAGGCGCTCATGCACGGGATCCTCAAGCTGCGCTCGATGATCCAGGAGGACCCGAGCCTCGCCTGGCGCAAGCGCTACAACGCGGTCGGGACCGAGGAGCTCGTGCCCGACGCGCCGACCGACAGCCCGGCGGTGAACGTCTTCCAGCCGGGGGACACGGCCGGTGCCTGACGCGACCGGGCTCGAGCTGCTGGCGCGCGAGCTCGGCGAGTCGGCGCCGGACAGCGTGCGCGACACCGAGCACTTCCGCGGCAAGGCCGCGCTGCACGTGGACCCCGCCGCGCTCCGCGGGACGCTGGAGTTCCTGCGCGAGAAGGGCTTTCGCTTCCTGGCCAGCGTGCACGGCCTGGACTACTACCCCGAGGAGCCGCGCCTCGGCGTCCAGTACGAGCTGCTGAGCATGGAGGACCTCGACCGGATCACGGTGAAGCTCCGCGTCCCGACCGACGCGCCCCACGTGCAGTCGGTCACGCCCGACTGGCCGACGGCCGACCACCAGGAGCGCGAGGTCTACGACATGTTCGGAGTGGTCTTCGAAGGGCACCCCGACCTGCGCCGCATCCTCATGCCCGAGGACTACGAGGGCTACCCGCAGCGGCGCGATTTCCCGGTCGGCGGCGAGCCGGTCCTCTTCACCAGGGACGAGGCCTTCGGGCGCGACTACACGGCATGACCGACGTCTCCGACTACCGCAAGCAGGAGGAGTCGATCGACATCTCCGCGCGCAGCCAGACGCTCGACCGCGCGGAGGGGCTCGACCACGAGCTCCTGACGATCAACTTCGGCCCCCATCACCCCGCCACGCACGGGGTGCTGCGGCTGCTGGTCACCCTCGAGGGCGAGGTCGTCCGCGACCTCAAGCCGATCGTCGGCTACGTCCACACCGGGATCGAGAAGACCGCGGAGGACAAGAGCTACTGGAAGGTCATCCCGGTCGTCGAGCGGATGGACTACCTCGCCTACTACTTCAACGCGCACGCGTTCTGCGGGGCGGTCGAGACGCTCGTCGACGTCGAGATCCCCAAGCGCGCGCAGTACCTGCGCGTCCTGCACCTCGAGCTCAACCGGATCATGAGCCACCTCGTGTGGCTCGGGACCAGTGCCCTGGACCTCGGGGCGATCTCGATGTTCTGGTACTGCTTCCGCGAGCGCGAGACGATCCTCGACCTCTTCGAGATGTCGTCGGGCCAGCGCATGCACACGCGCTACATCCAGGTCGGCGGCGTCATCGAGGACATCCCCGCCGGGTTCGCCGAACGGGTGCGCGCCTTCTGCAAGGACATGCCCAGCCGGGTGGATCAGTACGAGGACCTCCTGGCCAAGAACGAGATCGTGCTGCAGCGTCTGCGCAACGTCGCGGCGCTCTCGCGGGAGGAGCTGCTGGCCCTCGGCGTCAGCGGCCCCCTGCTGCGCGCCGCCGGCCACCCGTGGGACCTGCGCAAGGCGATGCCCTACTCCTCCTACGAGGACTTCGATTTCAAGGTCCCGATCGGGACGCTGGGCGACAACTACGACCGCTTCTTCGTGCGCATCGCCGAGATCCGCGAGTCGGTGAAGATCATCGAGCAGGCGCTCGACGGGCTCCCCGAGGGGCCGTTCATCACCGACGACCGCAAGGTCGCGCTCCCGCCGCGCCATGAGCTGGCCACCTCGATGGAGGCGCTCATCCACCACTTCAAGCTGGTGACCGAGGGCTTCCGCGTCCCGCCGGGCGAGGTGTACTACCCGGTCGAGTCGCCACGCGGCGAGCTCGCCTGCTTCGTACGATCCGACGGCTCGAGCAAGCCTGCGCGCGTGCACATGCGCGATCCCTCGTTCGTGAACCTCCAGGCCACCGCTCCCATGGTCAAGGATCTCTACATCGCCGACCTCATCGCCACCCTGGCGGCGCTGGACCCCATCCTCGGAGGGATCGACCGGTAATGGCGATCGATCCGAGTCGCGTGCCGCGCTTCGGGCACGGCTCGCGCGTCCCCGGCTGGGACGACGCCGTCGACCTCACCAAGGACCCCGAGGAGGTCCCCGATCCGGCGACCACGCCGGTGCCCGAGGAGCTGCGGGCCCGCATCGAGGACTACATGTCGCGCTACCCCGAACGGCGCTCGGCCGCCATCCCGGCGCTGCGCGTGGTCCAGGAGCGTTACGGCTGGTGCACGCCGGAGGGGATCGTCGAGGCCGCCTGCGTGATGCGGCTGACCCCCGCCTACCTGACCGCGGTCGCGACCTTCTACGACATGCTCTTCACCGCGCCCGTCGGCGCCAACGACGTCTTCGTGTGCACGAACATCTCCTGTTCGCTGCGCGGCGCCGACGAGCTCTTCGCCGCCTTCCACGAGCACGCCGGCGACGACCCGGATTTCAACCTGCGCGCCTTCGAGTGCCTGGGAGCATGCGACCTCGCGCCGATGGCCTCGATCAACGGGGAGTACGTCGGCCCGATCGGCCTCGACGAGGTCCCCGAGGTCATCGAGGCGGTCAGGCGCGGCGAGGAGCCCTTGCCCGACCGCCAGCTGAAGTACCGCAAGTCCGTCGACCCCAACGCCTCCGCCTCATGAGCGCCGCAAGGACCCTCCTCTTCAAGGGCATCGACGCGCCCGACCTCTACACGATCGACGGCTACGAGCGAAACGGCGGCTACGAGTCGCTGCGCAAGGCGCTGTCGATGAGCCGCGAGGAGGTGCTGCACGAGCTCGAGACGAGCGCCCTGCGCGGCCGCGGCGGCGCCGGCTTCCCGATGGGCAAGAAGGTCTCCTTCCTGCCCAAGGGCCCGATGGACAAGTACCTCGTCTGCAACGCCGACGAGTCCGAGCCCGGCGCCTTCAAGGACCGCGAGCTCATGCAGAAGAACCCGCATCAGCTGGTCGAGGGCATCATCATCGCCGCGTACGCGGGCGCCATCAACCGCGCGTTCATCTTCATCCGCGGCGAGTACCAGCTGCAGGCCGAGCGCCTGGAGGCCGCGGTCGAGCAGGCCAAGGCGAAGGGCTACCTCGGCGACCGCGTGCTCGGCTCGGACCACTCGCTGATCCTCTGGGTCCATCGCGGCGCGGGCGCCTACATCTGCGGCGAGGAGACCGCGCTGCTCGACGCGCTCGAGGGCAAGCGCGGCAACCCGCGCCTGAAGCCGCCGTTCCCGGCCAACCAGGGCCTGTACCAGGGGCCGACGCTCATCAACAACGTCGAGACGCTCTCGACCGTGCCCGCGATCATGAGGCTCGGCGCCGACGAGTACGCCAAGCTCGGCACCACCGGCTCGACGGGCACCAAGGTCGTCTCGGTGTCCGGTCACGTCCAGCGGCCAGGCAACTACGAGATCGAGCTCGGCATCCCCTCGCGCGAGATCATCTACGGCCTGGCCGGCGGCCCGCCCGAGGGCCGCGACGTGAAGTTCTGGTTCCCGGGCGGCTCGAGCTCGCCGGTCCTCAAGAAGGAGGACCTCGACCTCGGTTACGACTTCGACACGATGGCCAAGGCGGGCTCGATGCTCGGCTCCGGCTCGATCATCGTGGTCGACGACTCCACCCCCGTGGTCTCGGTCGCCATGAAGGTCGCGAAGTTCTACCGCCACGAGTCGTGTGGCAAGTGCACGCCGTGCCGCGAGGGGACCAACTGGACGGTGAAGATGCTCGAGCGCATCGACTCGGGCGAGGCCACCCCGATGGACCTCGACATCATGGCGGCGGTCCAGGAGAACATCATCGGCAACTGCCTGTGCGTCCTGGGCGACTCGATGGCGATGCCGATCGGGTCGATGGTGGCCAAGTTCCGCGAGGAGTTCGAGGCCCACATCGAGGCCGCGCGGCAGCGCAGCGAGCTGACGACGACCGAGGAGGCGCCGCCCGAAGCCGTCATTCAGGGAGCGGCCGCCTAGTGCCCCGCCCCGAGCAGCGGATGGTGACCTTCACCATCGACGGGCTGGAGGTCAGCGCGCCGGAGAACGCGATGCTCGTCGACGCCGCCAAGTACGGCGACGTCGAGATCCCGGTGTTCTGCTACGAGCCCAAGCTCGGCGCGCCCGTCGGCGCATGCCGCATGTGCCTGGTGGAGATCGAGGGCATCCCCAAGCTGCAGACCGGCTGCTCGACCCCGGTCAAGGACGGCATGGTCGTCAACACGCAGACCCAGCGGGTCAAGCACGCGCAGGAGGCGGTGGTCGAGTTCCTGCTCATCAACCACCCGCTGGACTGCCCGGTGTGCGACAAGGGCGGCGAGTGCCCGCTGCAGGACATCTCGTTCGGGTGGGGCGGCGGCCGCTCGCGGTTCATCGAGCCCAAGCGCCACTTCCAGAAGCCGCTCGCGCTCAGCCCGCTCATCGCCATCGACCGCGAGCGCTGCATCCTCTGCTACCGCTGCGTGCGCTTCAGCCAGGAGATCTCCGAGGACTACCAGCTCGTCCTCCAGGACCGCGGCGCGCACAGCTTCGTCTCGACCTTCGACGGCCACCCGTACGTCGCGCCGTTCAGCGGCAACATCGTCGAGCTGTGCCCGGTGGGCGCGCTGACCTCGCAGCCCTACCGCTTCCGCGCGCGCCCGTGGGACATCGAGCAGTCGGGCTCGGTCTGCACGATGTGCCCGTCGCAGTGCAACGTGTCCTTCACGGTCCGCGACGAGCGCGTGCTGCGCGTCATGGCGCGCGACAACGTCGACGTCGACGACGGCTGGCTGTGCGACAAGGGCCGCTTCGCCTACCAGTCCGTCCACGTCGACGAGCGCATCACCCAGCCGCTCGTCCGCGACGGCGGCGAGCTGCGCCCGGTCAGCTGGGACCGCGCGCTGAACGACGCGGCCAAGGCGCTGTCGCGCGCGAAGGGCGCCGTCGGGGCGATCGTCGGGGGCGAGACCACCAACGAGGAGGGCTTCCTCCTGCAACGGCTGCTGCGCGAGGGCCTTGACTCCGGTGACATCGACTCGCGCGCGGGCGGAACACTGCCGGTCGACGTCCACCACGCCCTCGGCTCGCCCGGCCTCGGCGCGACGGTGGCCGACCTCGAGTTCGCCGACGCCGTGCTCGTCCTCGACTGCGAGCCGGTCGACGACATGCCGATCGTCGACCTGCGCATCCGCAAGGGCGTGCGCCGGCGCGGCGTCAGGCTCGCCGTGGCCACCAGCCGCCCGTCCTCGCTGGACCCCAACGCGAGGACCAGCGTGCGCTTCGCACCCGGTGCCGGCGAGGCGCTCGTGCGCGCGCTCCTGGCCTCCGGCGAGGACGCCGACCGGCTCGCCGCCGGCGCCGATGCCGACGCCGCCGCGGTCCGCGACCTCGGGCGGCTGCTGCGCGACTCCGGCGACGACGTCGTGATCCTCTTCGGCGAGCGCCTGGTCTCCGGCCCGCGCGGCGAGCAGGCCGCGCTGGCGCTGCTCGACCTCGCGCGCGCGCTGCACCTCGACCGCCCCGGGTCGGGCCTGCTCTGCGTCCCCAACGCGACCAACGGGCGCGGCCTGGCCGAGGCGGGCGTGCTGCCCAACGCCGGGCCGGGCCTGGCCGCGATCCAGAGCGCCGGACGCGACGCGGCGGCGATCGGCGCCGCGACCGCCGCGGGCGAGCTCACCGCCCTGTACCTGCTGCACGCCGATCCGGTCGTCGACCTGCCCGGCCGCGCGACGTGGGAGGCCGCGATGGAGCGGGCCACCACCGTCGTCGCTCACGCCCAGTTCCTCAGCGACGGCCTGCGCGACCACGCCACCGTGATCTTCCCGGCGGAGAGCTACGCCGAGAAGGAGGGGACGCTCATCCATCCCGACGGCCGCGTGCAGCGCCTGCGCCCCGCCATCGGCCATCCTGGCTCGACGCGCGCGGAGTGGTCGGTCATCGCCGACGTCGCTCGGCTCGTGGGCCTGGACCTCGGCGTTCTCACCGGCTCGATGGCGACCGCGCAGCTCGTGGCCGCGGTGCCGTTCTACGCCGGGCTCACGCTCGAGGAGATCGGCGGCAGGGGCGTGCGCTGGCCCGAGCGCGACGCGGCGGGCGCGTTCCCGCACGCCGAGCCCGCCCCGGCCGATCTCGAGACGGTGCCCAGCGCCGCTCCCGCCAACGGCCGCCTGCGGCTGGGCACCTTCCGCTCGATCTGGAACGCGCCCGAGGTCAAGGTCTCGCCCGCGCTGAAGTTCCTGCACCCGAAGCTGCGGCTGGAGATGGCGCCGGCCGACGCCCAGCGCCTGGACCTCTTCGAGGGCGAGCAGGTGGTGGTCGGCGCAGACGGCCAGACCGTCGACGCGACGGTCGTCGTGCGCGAGGCCACGCCCGAGGGCAGCGTCTTCATCGAGACCAACGCGCTCGTGGGGCCGCTGGTGGAGGTGCGCCGGGCATGAGCCTCCCGTTCGCCGAGGTCGGCTACTTCGAGCCCTGGTGGATGCAGATCCTCAAGTCGATCGTCATCTTCGCGGTCGGCCTGCAGCTCGTCCCGATCGTGCTGATCGTCGAGCGCAAGCTGCTCGGGCGCTTCCAGAACCGCTACGGGCCCAACCGCGTCGGTCCCTTCGGGCTCCTGCAGCCGCTGGCCGACATCGTCAAGCTGCTCACCAAGGAGCAGTTCAGGCCGCGCACCTCGATCGGCTGGCTGTTCGCGCTGGCGCCGACGATCTCCATCACGACAGCGGTGGCCGCCTTCGCGATCATCCCGTTCGGGGACACGGTCGACATCTTCGGGACGAAGACCGGGCTCTACGGCGTGGATGTGTCCATCGGCCCGCTCTACCTCTTCGCCTTCAGCGCCGTCGCCTTCTACGGGATCATGCTCGGCGGCTGGTCGTCGGGCTCGAAGTACTCCTTCCTGGGCTCGATGCGCGCCGCCGCGCAGCTCATCTCCTACGAGGTCTCCCAGGCGCTCGCGCTGATCGGCGTGATCATGACCGCCGGCACGCTCTCGCTCACCGGGATCGTCTACGCCCAGGAAGGCATGTGGTACTTCATCCCGCAGATCGCGGGCTTCCTCATCTTCCTCGCCGCATCCTTCGCGGAGACCAACCGCCCGCCGTTCGACCTCGTCGAGGCCGACGCCGAGCTCGTGCAGGGCTACAACACCGAGTACGGCGGCGGGCGCTTCGCCTCGTACTACTTCGCCGAGTACCTGAACGTGATCGTGGTCTCCGGCGTCGTGACCACGGTGTTCCTCGGCGGGTGGCTGCTGCCGTTCGGCCTCGACCCGCCCAATTGGGTCGACCCCATCGTCGTCCTGGTGAAGATGTGGCTGATCATCATCTTCTTCATCTGGATCCGCGCGACGCTGCCGCGCCTGCGCTACGACCAGCTGATGAGCTTCGGGTGGAAGGTGCTCCTGCCGCTGGCGACGATCAACGCACTGGTGACCGCGATCGCGGTGGTGGCATGACCCAGAAGTGGAACCCCGAGGACACCGACACCGTCGAGGTGGTCCGCGGCCCGCGGCCCGGCGGCCCCGGTGGCGCGTACCGCGCGTTCGGCGAGACCCTGCGCGGCCTGAAGACGACCTTCCGGCGCGGCGTGGTCGCCGGGGTGACGACCTACCAGTACCCCGAGGAGAAGGTGCCGGTCTACCCGCGCTTCCGCGGGCGCCATCGCCTGCATCGCTTCGAGGACACCGGCCTGGAGAAGTGCGTCGGCTGCTCGCTGTGCGCCGCGGCGTGCCCGGCCGACTGCATCCGCGTCGTCGCCGCCGAGAACACGCCCGAGCATCGCGTGAGCGCCGGCGAGCGCTACGCGGCGGTGTACGAGATCAACCTGTCGCGCTGCATCTTCTGCGGCTACTGCGAGGTCGCCTGCCCCTTCGACGCGATCACGATGGGCAACGACTACGAGCTGTCCGACTACTCGCGCACCGATCTGATCTTCACCAAGGAGATGCTCCTGGCCGAGCCCTTCGAGCGCACGCCACTGCGGCGCGAGGGCGAGTAGCTTCCGGCGCGCGCATGTCCGAGGTCCTCTTCTTCATCGCGGGCATCGGCGCCGTCTGCGGCGCGATCGGGGTGGTGACGGTGCGCAACCCGTTCTACTCGGTGCTCGCGCTCGTCTTCCACCTGCTCTCGCTGGCGGCGCTGTTCCTCCTGCTCGAGGCCCAGTTCGTCGCCGCCGCCCAGGTGGTCGTCTACGCAGGCGCGGTGATGGTGCTCTACGTCTTCGTCGTGGCCTACGTGGGCGCCGCGGAGCCGGCGCGCCTGCGCGCGCCGGTCGGGCGCGGGCAGCGGGTGGCCGCCGTGCTCTTCGGCTTGGCGCTCTTCATCGAGCTCGCCGTCGCCGTGCTGGGCTCGGGCCTGAAGGCGATCAGCACCGACGGCCCGACCGTGGACGCCGGCTTCGGCAGCCCCGCGCAGATCGGCGAGCTGCTGCTGACGAAGTTCCTGCTGCCCTTCGAGGTCGCCTCGTTCCTGCTGCTCATCGCCGCCGTCGGCGCGGTCGTGCTGGCGCGCCGGCGCGGCGGCATCGGCGCCGACGAGACCGAGGCGGTCTCGTTGCCCGACCTGCGCCTGCCGCCGGGCACCGGCAGCATGCGCGAGGGGGTCGGCGGGGTCAGCTCGCGCGAGCCGTTCGAGCTCGGTGCCGGAGGCGGCAACCGGTGAGCGTCGATTGGTACCTCGTCGTCTCCGCGCTCGTCTTCTCGACCGGGGCGGTCGGCGTGCTCACGCGCCGCAACCCGCTGGTGATCCTGCTCTGCCTGGAGCTCATGCTCAACGCGGCCAACATCGCGCTGATCGCCTTCGCGCGGATGTGGGGCAACGCCGAGGGCCAGATCTTCGCGATCATCGTGATGGTCGTCGCCGCGTGCGAGGTCTGCATCGGCCTGGGCCTCGTGGTGGCGATCTACCGCCGGCGCCTGCCCATCGACGTCGACGAGATCCGGGAGCTCCACGGCTAGATGGAGACCTCCGCCTGGCTCATCCTGCTCTTCCCGATCGCCGGGATGCTCGTCAACGCGCTCGGCTACCGGGTGCTGCGCGGCAAGGCGTGCGGCTGGGTGGGCACGGCGGCCATCGCGGGCGCCTTCGGGGCGGCGATCGCGACCTTCATCTCGCTGCAGGACCGCGCCGAGGACCACCGGCAGGTCGTCTTCGTCGCGTGGGACTACGCCGACAGCGTCGGCGTCGACGGGAAGCTGTCGATCCTCATCGACCCGCTGAGCATGTTCATGGCGCTGGTGGTCACCGGCGTCTCGACGCTCATCCACCTCTACGCGGTCGCCTACATGAAGGACGACCGCGGCTACGCGCGCTTCTTCGCCTACCTGAACTACTTCGTCTTCTCGATGCTGCTGCTGGTCCTGGCGGCCAACTTCCTCATCCTGATCATCGGGTGGGCGTTCGTCGGCGCGGCGTCGTACCTGCTGATCTCGTTCTGGTACCGCAGGACGACGGCGACCACCGCGGGCATCAAGGCGTTCGTCATCAACGTGGTCGGCGACGTCGGCCTCGTGCTCGGGACCTACTTCATCTTCCGCCACTCGCACACGCTGGACTTCCTGGCCACCTTCGACTCGGCCAAGCAGGACTTCGCCACCCACAGCGGCGCGCTGACCGCCGGCCTCATCCTGCTGCTCGTCGGCGCGTTCGCGAAGTCCGCCCAGGTCCCGCTCCACACGTGGCTCCCGGACGCCATGGAGGGCCCGACGCCGGTCTCGGCCCTGATCCACGCCGCCACCATGGTCACCGCGGGCGTCTACCTGATCGCGCGCATGCACCCGCTGTTCGAGCTGTCCGATCCGGCGTCGCTCGTGGGCGCGATCGCCGGCTGCGTGACGCTGCTGATCGCCGGCACGATCGGCCTGGCGGTCACCGACCTCAAACGCGTCATCGCCTACTCGACCATGTCGCAGATCGGCTACATGATCATGGCGGTCAGCGCCGGCGCCTACGTGGCCGGGCTCTTCCACCTCATGACGCACGCCTTCTTCAAGGCGCTGCTCTTCATGGCGGCCGGCTCGGTGATCAGCGCGATGGGCGGCGAGCAGTCGCTGGATCGCATGAGCGGCTTCAAGCGGGCGATGCCCTTCACCTACGCCGCCTTCGTCGTGGGCGGTCTGGCGCTCGCGGGCGTCCCGCCGCTCTCGGGCTTCTTCTCCAAGGACGAGATCCTGGCCGACATCGGCGCACGCGGCGGCGGGTGGTGGGTGTTCTACGTCGCCGGCTACGTCGGCGCGATCCTCACCGCGATCTACACCTGGCGGATGATCTTCCGCGCCTTCTGGGGCGAGCCGTGCCCGGAGGCCCGCGAGCTCGAGGAGGGCCACCTGCACCATCCCGAGGCGCCGTTCAACCCCAACAACGGCGAGATCGAGGACACCGACGTCGGCTTCCCCGGACCTGAGCACGCGATTGCCGAGCGCTCGCCCGAGATGAAGGGCGCCATGGCCGTCCTGGCCGTGCTCGCGGTGATCGGCGGCGCGCTGCAGATCCCGTGGGTGACCTCGGCGATCGAGAAGTTCCTCGACCCGACCTTCGCGGACTCGACGCTCGACCTGAATCCCAGCGACGGCCTGACCGCGTTCGGCCTGGTGCTCGGCACCGTCCTTGCGCTGGGCGGCATCTACACCGCCTACGTGGTCTGGGTGGCCCGGCCGGGGACGAGCGAGCGCGTGCGCCGGCGCTTCGAGCCGCTCTATCGCCTCTTCGTCAACAAGTGGTACTTCGACGAGCTCATCGACCTGCTCGTCGTGCGGCCGTGGGCGTGGTTCGGGCGCTTCGGCCAGCAGACGATCGAGCGCGTCTTCGTCGACGGGCTGCTCGTCGGCGGCACCACGAACATCGTCAAGGCCGGCTCGGCGGCGGCGCGGGCGCTGCAGAACGGGTTCCTGCGCGCGTACGCGGCGCTGCTCGTGCTCGGGATGGTCGGCGTGGCCCTCTACTTCCTGATCCAGAGCGCATGAACCTGTCCGTCCTGCTCTGGCTCCCGTTCGCCGCCGTCCTGGCGGGGCTCATCCTGCCCGCCGCGGAGGCGCGCTTCGCCGCGCTCGTGGGCTCACTGGCCACCATGGCCTACGCCGTCGTCCTGCTGTTCAAGTTCGACGACGGCGCACGCGGGCTGCAGTTCGTCGTCGACAAGACGTGGATCCGCGAGCTGGGGGTCCACTACAAGCTCGGCGTCGACGGGCTGAACCTCTTCCTCATCGTCCTCGCCACGGTGCTGTTCTTCGCCTGCGTGGCGTGGTCGGCGCTGCGCGAGTGGGACCGCCCGCGGCTGTTCTACCTGTGGCTCGGGCTGGCGGAGAGCGGCGTGCTCGGCGCGCTGATGGCCCAGGACCTCGCACTGTTCGTCGTCTTCTTCGACCTCATGCTCGTGCCGTTCCTGTTCCTCGGCGGCAGCTGGGGCGACACGCCCAACCGGGTGGCGAGCATGGTCAAGCTCTTCATCTACACCCTCGTGGGCTCGCTGCTCATGCTGTCTGCGGCGGTGGCGACCGGCGTGCTGGCGCCGGGCGACGGCATCACGTTCGACCTGGCCCAGCTGGCGTCCAACGCGCGCCGGCTGCCGGTCGGCTCGCAGGAGTGGATCTTCCTGTTCTTCGCCGCGGCCTTCCTGGTCAAGATGCCGCTCTTCCCGCTGCACGGGTGGATGCCCGACGGCTATCGCGCGATGCCGCTGCCGGTGCTGGCGGTCTTCTCGGGGATCCTCTCCAAGGTCGCCGCCTACGGGTTCCTGCGTGTGGCGCTGCCGCTCTTCCCCGACGCCGCCGTGCACTACCAGGAGCTGCTGTTGCTCATCGCGCTGGCCTCGATCCTCTACGGGTCGGCGATGGCGTTCACGACGTCCAACACGCGCCTGATCCTCGGCTACTCCTCGGTCGCGCAGCTGGGCTTCATCACGCTGGGGATCTTCTCGCTGCAGGACACCGGCGCCCAGGGCGCGCTCCTGCAGGCGGTCAACCACGGGCTCGTGGTGGCGCCCGCCTTCTTCATCGTCGCGCTGCTGGCCGCGCGGGCGGGCGGCAGCGAGGACCTGCGCGACATGGGCGGCATGGCCTTCCGCGCGCCGGTGCTCGCCGCGCTGTTCCTCATCGTCACCTTCGCGAACCTCGCCATGCCCGGTTCGTCGAACTTCGTCGGCGAGTTCTTCATCCTGCTGGGCGTCTTCAACTCGAAGATCGTCATCGCCATCGTCGCGTTCACGGGCGTGGCGCTCGCGAGCGTCTACTCGCTGCGGCTCTTCATCCGCGCGATGCACAACCGCGTGGGCCCGCACGTCGAGTCGCGTGAGATCTCGCTCACCGACGCGCTCGTGGTCGCCCCGCTCGTGGCGCTCATCGTCGCCTTCGCGCTGTATCCGCAGCTGGCGCTGAGCAAGGACGAGGACGCCGTGAAGGCCTCGATCTCCGAGGCCAAGGCGCTGACCCAGCCGGCGAGGGAGGCCTCGCGATGACGCTGCCGCTGGCCGCCGCCAAGGGCCCGCACATCGACTGGGCCGGGCTCTCGCCGCTCCTTGCGCTGCTCGGCGCGGCGGTGCTCGTGCTGCTCGTGGGCCTGCTGCGCCCGCGCGTCGTGCGCGAGGTCTTCGTGCCGCTGCTGGCGATCGCCGGCTTCGGTGCCACGATCGGGCTCGGGATCTGGCAGTACCACGAGCAGAAGGACCTCATCTCGGGCGCGCTGCGGCTCGACGACATGACCACGGTGCTGTCCTTCGTCTTCTGCACCGGCGGCATCGCGGCCGTGCTGCTGTCGTGGCGCGCGGTGGCGCCGCGCGAGGCCGCGCACGGCGAGTACTTCTCGCTGCTGTTGACCTCGGCGGCGGGCATGTGGGTGCTCGTCGCAGCACAGAACCTCGTGACCGTCTTCCTCGGCCTCGAGCTGCTGTCGATCCCGCTCTACGTGCTGTGCGCGACCGAGATGCGGCGCGCGACCTCGCTCGAGTCCGGGCTGAAGTACCTCATCATCGGCTCGGTCGGCTCGGCGACGCTGCTGTACGGCCTGGCCTTCATCTACGGCGCGACGGGATCGACGGACTTCAGCGGGATCGCGCGGGCGCTCAAGGGCGACGTCGCGACCGACTCGCTGCTGCTCACCGGCATCGCCCTGACCGTCGCGGGGCTCGCCTTCAAGGCGTCGGTCGCCCCCTTCCACCAGTGGACGCCCGACGTCTACGAGGGGGCGCCGACGCCGGTCACCGCGTTCATGGCGGTCGCCACGAAGGCGGCCGCGTTCGGGGTCTTCCTGCGCCTGTTCGACGTCGCGCTCATCGACACGAGCGCCGACTGGGCGCCCGCTCTGGCGACGCTCGCGACGATCACCATCGTCGTCGGCAACGTCGGCGCGCTGGGGCAGAGCTCGCTCAAGCGCCTGATGGCGTGGTCGTCGGTCGCGCAGGCCGGCTACATGCTCGCCGGCGTCGTCGTCGCCACGCGGCTGGGCGTGCAGGCGACCGTCTTCTACCTGGGCGTCTACCTGATGATGAACCTGGCCGCGTTCGCGGTGATCGTCATCCGCGAGCGCGAGACCGGGCTGGGGGACGACATCTCCTCGGTGCAGGGCCTGGGCGCGCAGCGCCCGCTGCTGGCGCTGCCGATGACCCTCGCGATGCTCGGCCTGGCCGGCATCCCGGCCACCGCAGGCTTCATCGGCAAGTTCTATTTGATCGACGCGGCCGTCGCGGGCGATTACACCTGGCTCGGCGTCGTGATCGTCATCGGCTCGATGGTGTCGCTGGCCTACTACCTGAAGGTCATCGCCGCGATGTGGATGCAGGACGCCCCGGCCGCCGGCACCGCGCTGGCGACGACCGGCCAGCCGGCGATGGCCGGCGGCTCAGCCGAGGCCGACTCGCCGCGCGTGCAGATCGAGACCTGGTTCGTCGCGCTCTTCTTCGGAGCGGCCACGCTGTTCTTCGGGATCGTCCCGTCGCCGCTCTTCGACCTCGCGGTCGACGCGGGCAGGTCGTTCGCCGGGCTGTTCTAGCCGGCCCCGTAGTCCGCGAGGCCCGCTTCGAGCTGGTCGTAGGCGGCGTTGGCCTCGGTGCGCAGGTCGGCGACGACCTTCGCCTGGTCCTCGCCCTCCATCAGGCGCGTGAAGGCGGCGCGGAAGACGACTCGGTGCGTCCAGGCCAGGGTGCGCGCGACGACGAGCGGGACGAGGCTGTCCTCGGTGGCACCGACCTGCGCGGCGATGACCGGGCCCAGCAGCGAGGCCTCCTGCTCCCAGCCGGCGAACAGCCGCGCGCGCAGCTGCTCGCTGCGCATGACCAGGCGCGGGATGCGGGTGATCTCGGCGACCGGCTCCGCTTCGATGCGATCCAGGTAGTCCATCGTGAACCGGCGGAACGGCGCGACGATCGACGAGCCCGGCGGGCGCGACTCGACGGCCTCGATGAGGCGCGCGGTGCGCTGCATGCCGGCCTGGAAGACGAGGTCCTCCTTGGCCGGGAAGTAGTTGAAGACGGTCTTCTCGGAGACCTTCGCGGCGCGGGCGACGTCGGCCACCGTCACCGCGTCGAAGCCGCGGCGCGTGAAGAGGCGCCACGCGGCGCGCACGATCGCCTCGCGTGTCTCGCGCTTCTTGCGTTCCCGGAGTCCTTCAGTGGTCGCGGCCATTTCTTACGCCTGCTATAAACTTACCGTGGCTGAAAGACAAAGTGCAATCGAGGTCTCCAGCCTCGAGAAGTCCTTCGACGAGGTGGAAGCGGTCCGGGGCGTGAGCTTCGAGGTCGCGGCCGGCGAGGTCTTCGGGTTCCTCGGCCCCAACGGCGCCGGCAAGACGACCACCATCAACATGCTCTGCACGCTGGTCAAGCCGACCGGCGGCAGCGCGCGCGTCGCAGGCCACGACGTCGTCCGCGAGCGCGACGAGGTCCGCCGCAACATCGGCCTGGTCTTCCAGGACCCGACCCTCGACGGCTACCTCAGCGCCCAGCAGAACATCGAGCTGCACGCCGAGCTCTACGGCATCGAGTCCTCGCTCGTGCCCGAGCGGATGCGCCAGGTGCTCGAGATGGTCGGCCTCTGGGACCGCAAGGACACGCCGGTGCGCACGTTCTCGGGCGGCATGCGCCGCCGCCTGGAGATCGCCCGCGGCTTCATGCACTCCCCGCGGGTGCTCTTCCTCGACGAGCCGACGATCGGCCTCGACCCCCAGACGCGCAGCTCCATCTGGCGCTACATCCGCCAGCTCAAGGAGGCCGAGGAGATCACCATCTTCATGACGACGCACTACATGGACGAGGCCGAGTTCTGCGACCGGATCGCGATCATGGACCGCGGCGAGATCGTCGCCCTCGACACCCCCGAGGCCCTCAAGGCGCGGGTGGGCGCCGACCGCGTGAAGATCCAGACCGAGGACGACGAGGCGGCGATCGCCGCGCTGGCCGGGCGCTTCGGCATCGAGGCGAACGTGGCCGAGGGCGCGGTGGCCTTCCTGGTGGCCGGCGGCGAGGAGTTCGTGCCGCGCCTGTTCGCCGAGCTGGGGGTGCCGATCAAGTCGGTCAGCGTCTCACGGCCGACGCTCGACGACGTCTTCATGTCCTACACGGGCTCGACGATCCGCGACGCCGAGGACTCCTACGCCAAGCACGCCAACAAGATCATGATGCAGATGATGTCCGGAGGCCGCCGATGAGCGCGATCGAGACCACACTCGCTCCCGCCGGTCCGCCCCAGCCCGACGTCGTCCGCGTCCACGTCCCGCCGCGCAGCCTGCGCAGCGAGCTGCGGGCGATGAAGATCGTCTGGCGTCGCGATCTCATCCGCTTCCGCAACGACCGCATCCGGATCGCGACGACGCTCGTCCAGCCGCTGCTGTTCCTGTTCGTCCTCGGCTCGGGCCTGCAGCAGATCTCGAGCGCCGGCACCCACGGGGTCGACCTCAAGACGTTCATCTACCCCGGCGTGATCTGCCTGGCCGTGATGTTCACCGCGATGTTCTCGGCCGCCTCGATCGTCTGGGACCGGGAGTTCGGGTTCATGCGCGAGATGCTGGTGGCGCCGGTCAGCCGCTCGTCGATCGTGATCGGCAAGTGCCTGGGCGGCGCGACGGTGGCGAGCATCCAGGGCGTCATCCTCCTGGCCCTGGCCGGCGCGGTGCACGTGCCCTACAGCCCGCCGCTGCTGCTCGGCATGTTCGCGCTGATGCTGCTCCTGGCCTTCGCCATCACCGCGTTCGGCGTCATGGTCGCGGCGCGCATCACCCAGATGCAGTCGTTCATGGGCGTCATGCAGATGATCGTGATGCCGATGTTCTTCCTCGCCGGCGCGCTGTACCCGGTCACGCATCTCCCGGGCTGGCTGACCGTCCTGAACCGCATCGATCCGCTGACCTACGCGGTCGACCCGATGCGCCGCCTGGTCTTCAAGCACCTCGACGTCAGCGCGGCGGCGCACGAGGCGCTGGCGCCGGGCGTGACCTGGTTCGGCTGGACCGTGCCCGCCGTGCTCGAGGCCGCCGTGGTGCTCCTACTCGGGCTGGCGATGCTCGGAGTCGCGATCTGGGAGTTCGGCGCGACGGAGTAGGCGACCGGCAACCTCGGTCCGCGGGCTGGCGCCGGCTCAGCCGAGCGCTCGCGCGAGCTCGTCGCGCGAGTCGTAGAGCGGGACGAGGTCGTCGACTCCGGTCAGCAGCAGCGCGCGGCGCGGCGCGCCCGGCGGGCAGACCAGGACGAGCTGGCGGTCGTGCCGGCCGAGCAGCGCGCGGGCGCGTACCAGGCAGGCGATCCCCGACGAGTCGAGGAAGTCGACGCCGGTCAGGTCGACCACGAACGGGCCCGAGGTGGTCCGGATCGCGTCATCGAGCGCGGCGGTGAGCGCCGGGACGCTGACGAGCTCGACCTCGCCGCGAACCGAGACGCCTGCCAGCGTCCCGAGCCGCAGGCCGCGAACCTCGAGCCCCGGATCGATCGTCTCGGCGGCGGTCACAGCGCCCGCCCGCGCGAGCCGAAGAAGAAGGCGGCGAGCGCCAGGATCGCCAGGACGAACAGGATCGGATGGATGATCGCGCCGCCCGCGATCGCGATGACGAGCAGGACGATGCCGATGATCAGCCACAGCATGAGATCTCTCCTTGGTCGTGAGGGAGAGGCACCGTAGGGCCGTCGGGCGCGATCTCCGCTGCCGTGGTCGACGTCCCTACGTCGGAGATCCGACATGGCCCGGCCGGGTAGGACCACTCGCGTGTCGTCCCGAACCCGCAACGCGATCAGCCTCGTCGACGCCGATCCCGACCTCGCCGAGCTGCTCGAGCCCGACGAGCTCGAACGCGCCCGCCGGGAGGCGCTGGCGCGCGTGCAGCACCTCTCGCCCGGTGAGTGGGACGCCGCAGGCGCGCTCGAGTCCGACATCCACCATCGCGGCTTCCTGATCGTCGACGGCCTGGTGAGCCGGGAGGTCGACGTGCTCGGGCGCCGGTGCGTCGAGCTCATCGGCCCCGGCGACGTCATGCGGCCGTGGCGCTGGGACGAAGAGGGCTCGCACGTCCAGGCCGAGATCGGCTGGCAGGTGCTCGAGCCGACCCGCCTGGCCGTGCTCGACCACGGCCTCGTCGTGCGCATCGTCCCGTGGCCGCAGCTCGGCGTCGAGCTGTTCAACCGCGGCACCCGCCGCGCCCACCACCTCGGCGTCGCGCTGGCCATCTCGCACCACCAGCGCGTGGACGACCGCCTCCTGCTCACGCTCTGGCACCTCGCCGAGCGCTGGGGCAAGGTCCATCCCGACGGGATCGTCGTCCCGCTCCCGCTGGGCCACCAGCGCCTCGCCCACCTCGTCGGCGCGCACCGGCCGACGGTGACGAGCGCGCTGGGCGAGCTCGCGGCGGCGGGCACGATCAGCCGCCGCGACAACGGCGACTGGGTCCTGCACGGCTCGCCGCCCGAGCAGCTGCGCCACCACCGGCTCGTGGCCGCGCTCACCTGAGCGCGGGCTTGTCCGCGCCGGCGGGGCACACCCGTGCCCGCATCCTCCGGGAAACCACCCCGCGGGAGGTCGGCCGACCTATCCGAACGGACAGAAGGACACGGGTCGTTCACACGTAGTTGGCGCGTATGCGCAAGGAAGCCGCAATCGTTCTGGCAATGGCGAGCCTCGGATGGCTCGCCGCCCCCGCCGCGGCGACGACCGACGTCGCCTCCCATTGGAGCCTCGACGAGGGCTCCGGCCAGGTCGCCGCCGACAGCGGCGCCAACGGCGCGACGGGCCGCCTGGGCGCGACCGCCGGGCCCGACGCCGCGGACCCCGCCTGGATCGCCGGCCACGACGGCGGTGCCGCGCTCTCCTTCGCCGGCGGCCAGTACGTCGCCGTCCCCGACAGCTCCGCCCTCGAGCCCGCGCACGTCACCGCCGACGCGTGGGTCCGCGCCGGCCAGTCGCCGGGCCTCTGGCGCTACGTGCTCTCCAACGGCTCGGTCGGCTGCGATCGCAGCGCCTACGGCCTGTACTCGGGCTGGTCGGGCGGCATGTCGTTCTACGTGTCCAACGCTGCCCACTACACGATCTCCCCCGAGGTCCCCGCTCCGGTCGTCTGGGACGGTGCCTGGCACCACGTCATCGGCTCCTACGACGGCAATCGCGTGCGGCTGTTCGTCGACGGCGCCCAGGTCGGCAACGGCACGCCCGCGACGCTCTCCATCGCCTACGGCGTCGGGAGCAGGAGCGTCTACATCGGCACCTACCGCGGCTCGTGCGAGCTGGGCTTCAAGGGCGACGTCGACGACGTGCGCATCCTCTCCGACGGCCGGCAGCCCGACCCCGGCCAGCCGGTCATCCCGCCCGCGCCCGGCACGCCGACGACGCTGCCGGTTCCGGGCGCCGGCGGCTCCAAGGGCTCCTCGCAGCACGCCGGCGGCTCGGCGCCGCGCGCGTGCCTGAGCGTGAGCCTCAGCCGCCACACCGTGCCGCTGCGCAGGCGCACGCGCGTCGTCGCCACCGTCCGCCGCGGCAAGAAGGGCGTCATCGGCGTGCACGTGGCCCTCAAGGGCGCGGGCATCTCGACCTTCGGCAGGACCAACCGCCTGGGTCGCGCCGGCTTCAACGTGCGGGCGCGCAAGCGCGGGCGTCTCACCGTTCGCATCCGGGGCGAGAGCCCGAGCTGCGCCGTGCGAACCGTCCGCGCCGGCTAGCGCCTGGGCGCCACGCGCCCGGCGGCGCCACCGTCCCCCGGGGCGGCCGCCGGGCGAGTGCGCCCCATGGGAGGATGCGCCGATGCGCATCTCCGCCCGGGCCGACTACGCGGTGCGCGCCGCAGTCGAGCTCGCGGCGGCCGGTGCCGGCCCGACGAAGGGCGAGGCGATCTCCCAGGCCCAGGGCATCCCGCTGAAGTTCCTGGAGAACATCCTGGGCGACCTGCGCCACGCCGGGATCGTGCGCAGCCAGCGCGGCGCCGATGGCGGCTACTGGCTGGCGCGGCCCGCCGACCAGATCAGCGTGGCCGACGTCATCCGCGCGGTCGAGGGCCCGCTGGCATCGGTGCGCGGCGGCCCGCCCGAGGACGTCGCCTACGGGGGCGCGGCCGAATCGCTGGCGCGTGTCTGGATCGCCGTGCGCGCGAGCCTGCGCAGCGTCGTCGAGCGCGTGACGCTCGCCGACGTCGCGGCCGGCCGCCTGCCCGCGCGCATCGCCAAGCTGGCCGACGACCCCGAGGCCTGGGTCACCCGCTAGCGGGCTACGCGGCGATCGGATCGCGCGCAGCGGTGTGGCCGACCCAGACGATGTCGCCGGGCGCGATCTCCAGCGCGCTGGCCTCGTCGCGCGTGAGCTGCACGGCGAGCGGCGCGCCGTCGGCCAGCGCGAGCTCCAGGCGCACCTCGAAGCCGAGGTGGACCACGCGCTCGGCCATCGCTTCCAGTGCGCCGGCGCGCGGCTCGGCGGTCACGCGCAGGTCGTGCGGGCGGACGAGCTCCTCGCCGAGGCGGGCGACCGGGCCGAGGAACGACATGACAAAGCCGTTGGCCGGGCGCTCGTAGAGGTCGCGCGGCGCGCCGACCTGCTCGAGGCGGCCCTCGTTGATCACCGCGATGCGGTCGGCGACCTCCATCGCCTCCTCCTGGTCGTGGGTGACCAGGACGGTGGTGACGCGGACCTCGTCGTGCAGGCGGCGCAGCCAGGCACGCAGGTCGGCGCGGACCTTGGCGTCGAGCGCACCGAACGGCTCGTCGAGCAGCAGCACGCGCGGCTCGATGGCCAGCGCGCGGGCGAGCGCCATGCGCTGACGCTGGCCGCCGCTGAGCTGCGACGGGTACCGCTTGTGGTAGCCGGAGAGCGCGACGATGTCCAGCAGCTCGTCGACCTTGGCGTCGATCTGCGCCTTGCGCCGCCGGCGGATCCGCAGCCCGAAGGCGACGTTCTCGCGCACGGTCATGTGCTTGAAGGCGGCGTAGTGCTGGAAGACGAAGCCGATGCCGCGCCGCTGCGCCGGCACCGGGGTCGCGTCCTCGCCGTCGATGATCACCCGCCCGCCGTCGGGCGCCTCGAGGCCGGCGATGACCCGCAGCAGCGTCGACTTGCCCGAGCCGCTCGGGCCCAGGAGCGCGGTGAGCGACCCCTCGGGCACCTCGAGCGAGACCGACTGCAGCGCCCGGTGGTCGCCGAAGCGCTTGTCGACGGCGTCGAGGTAGATCATGCGGTTATGCGTCCTTCCTGGGTCGCAGGAGGGTCATGAGCAGGAGCGTGGCGAGGGCGATGAGCGCCAGCAGCGCGGACGCCGCGTAGGCGCCCGCGAGGTCGAAGTTCTGGAAGCGGTTCTCGACGAGCAGGGTCATCGTCACCGTCTCGCCCGCGACCTTGCCCGAGACGACGCTGACCGCGCCGAACTCGCCGATCGCGCGCGCGGTCGTGAGGACCACGCCGTAGGCGACGCCCCAGCGGATCGCCGGGAGCGTGATGCGCCAGAAGGTCTGCCACCGCGAGGCCCCGAGCGTCGCTGCCGCCTGCTCCTGCTCGTCGCCGACCTCGCGCAGCACCGGGATCACCTCGCGCGCGACGAACGGCAGCGAGACGAACACCGTCGCCAGCACGATGCCGGGCAGGGAGAAGATCACCTGGAAGGGCAGGCCGGCCAGCCATCCGCCGCGGCCGTAGACGAGCACCAGCGAGAGCCCGACGACCACCGGCGAGACCGCGAACGGCAGGTCGAGCAGCGCCTCGATGAGGGTGGGTGGGATCCGATTTCGAAAGCGGCCGCGCACGAGCAGCAGCGCCGTGAGCACGCCCATCACCGTGTTGATCGCCACCGCGATCGCAGCGATCTCGAGCGTCAGCCAGAACGCGCTGATCGCCGCCGGCGTGGTGATCGAGTCCCACACCGAGCCGATCCCCGGCTCGAAGGTCCGGTAGACGACGAGGCCCACCGGGACGACGAGCAGCACGGCCAGATAGCCCAGCGCCGCGACGCGCAGGCCCCTACGCGCCGTCATGGCGCGACCTCCGATGCTCCAGGGCGCGCAGCCCGATCAGGACGACGAGCGAGAACAGCAGGAGGACCACGGAGACGGCCGCGGCGCCGGTTGGGTTGTCGCTCTCGAGCTGCTTGAAGATGTAGACCGACGCGACCTGCGTGTGGAAGGGGATGTTCCCCGAGATCAGCACGAGCGAGCCGAACTCTCCGACCGCGCGCGCGAAGGCCAGGGCGCAGCCGGAGACGATCGCCGGCACGAGGTTGGGCAGGACGATGCGCCCGAAGACGGTCGCCGGCGAGGCGCCCAGCGACGTCGCGGCCTCCTCCATCTCGCGGTCGAGCTCCATCAGCACGGGCTGCACCGACCGCACGACGAACGGCAGGGTCACGAACAGCAGCGCCAGTCCGACCGCGGCCTGGGTGTAGGCGATGTCGATGCCCGCCGGGCTCGTCGGGCCGTAGAGGGCCAGCAGGGTCAGCCCGGCGACGATCGTCGGCAGCGCGAAGGGGAGGTCGATGAGCGCATTGACCGCGCGCTTGCCCGGGAACTCGTCGCGCACGAGGACCCAGGCGATGAGCGTGCCGGCGAAGGCGTTGATCGCCGTCACCGCCAGCGAGACGGCCAGGGTGAAGCGCAGCGCCGACACCGCCTGCCGGCTCGACACCGAGGTCCAGAAGGCGTCCAGGCCGCCGTCGGTCGACCGCACGACGACCGCCGCGAGCGGCAGGACGACGATGACGCTCAGCCACACCGTGACGGCGCCGAGCGCGAGCGCGCCCGATCCGCGGGAGGAGAGGTGCGCGGATCGGGCGCCTGCCCGCGTGGTGACGGCCGCCGTGCTCACTTGGCCGTCGAGACCCCGGCCTGTTCCTCGATCTTCGCCAGCGCGCCCTTCTCGGGGTCGAACATCCGCGTGTTGACCTTCGACCAGCCGCCGAGGTCCTCGATCGTGAACAGGCCCGGCGGGTCGGGGAACTTCGACTTGCTGGCGGCGAGCACCTCCCGGTTGACCGGCCGGTAGCCCCAGTCGGCGAACCTCTCCTGCCCGGACTTGGAGAGCACGTAGTCGAGGAACTTCTGCGCCGAAGCGGGCGCCTTCTCGAGCCTGGCGATGTCGATGTCGATCTTGATCGTGTCGTCGGGCGTGACGTAGTCGACCTGCTCGCCCTTCTTCTGCGCGGTCGTCGCCTCGTACTCGTAGGAGAGCAGCACGTCGCCGTTGCCCGAGGTGAAGTCCTGCAGCGCCTCGCGGCCGGACTTGTCCTGGACCCTGACGTGCTTGGTGATCAGCTCGCGCAGGAAGTCCAGGCCGGCCCGCGGGTCCTTGCCGCCTCCGGACTTCGCGCCGTAGGCGGCGAGCAGGTTCCACTTCGCCGCGCCCGAGGTGAACGGGTTGGGCGTCAGCACCTGGACGCCCGGCTTGAGCAGGTCGTCCCAGGTGCGGATGTGCTTCGGGTTGCCCTTGCGCACGATGAACGAGACGACCGAGGTGGTGACGAGGCCCTTCGTCGGCGTCTTGTTCCAGTCGCGGGAGACGAGCCCCGCCTCGACGAGCCGGGTCATGTCGGGCTCGACGGAGAAGCTCACGACGTCGGCCTTCTGCCCGGCCTCGACGGCGCGGCTCTGGTCGCCCGATGCGCCGAAGGAGGTCCTGAAGCCGATCCCGCTGCCGTCCCGCGTCTTCTGGAAGGCCGGGATGATCTCGTCGTAGACGACCTGCGGCGTGGAGTAGGCGACCAGCGAGAGCGTGCCCTTCGAGCCGCCGCTGTCGGACACGCCGGCGCTGCTGTCCTTGGTGTCCGAGGCGCCGCCGCAGGCGGCCACCGCGACGGCGGCGAGCGCGAGGACGGTGGCGAGGAGCGAGCGGTTTCTCAAGATGACCTCCGGTCCGGCGAATTAGGCTTAAGGCAGTCGGGTTTCGGGACATTAGCGTATTCCGACTAGTTCGGTGGGCAAAGTGGGCAAGGCCCGCCTGCTCCGAGGACGCCGCCACGGCGACGAGTCGCCGTCGGGCGGGTCGCGTAGCCTGCGGCGCCCGTGCGCTATCCCATCGAGACCTTCACCGAGGAGGAGCGGGCGCGGCTGGCCCCGCACTTCACCAACCTCGATCGCCCCGTCTACGCGCTGGTCAACCTGCCCGAGACGGTCAAGGGCGCGCTCTTCGCCCGCTATTCGCGCTATCAGGGCACCCTGCGGCGGCTGTTCCTCGACGAGTTCGCCGACTCCGTGCCCGACGGGATGCCCGAGTGGGAGGGCGCGGAGGGCGAGCGGGCAGCGGCCCTCTACGAACGCATCTTCCTCGGCTACGGCGACGACTCGGTCGCCCAACTCGGCGGCACGCACGTCGCCTGCGAGTGGGTCTCCAACGTGCTCACCAAGGTGCTGCAGCGCCCGCGCCTGGCCGCCTACCTCGAGCAGTCCACGCGCTATATCGCCTACGACGCTCCGATGCCTGGCGGTGGGTACCGCTACTACCGCGACCCCGCGGTGCTCGGACCGCGCTACGAGCAGGCGATGGACGAGCTCTTCGGGACCTACGAGCGCCTGCTGCCGCGCGTGACCACCTGGGCCGACGAGCAGTTCCCCGGCGAGGACTCGCCCGCGCGCACGCGCGCGGTGAAGGCCAAGGCGCTGGACCTCCTGCGCGGCCTGCTGCCCGCGTCGTCGCTGTCGCACGTGGGCATCTACGCCAGCGGCCAGACCTACGAGCAGCTCATCCTGCACCTGCTCGCGCACCCGCTGCCCGAGGCGCGCGCGTACGGGCAGATGATCCTCGAGAGCGTCCAGGCGGTGATGCCGAGCTTCGTCACGCGGGTGGAGCGGCCCGACCGCGGCGGCGAGTGGGTCGCCTACCTGGAGGCGCGCGAGCACGCCGCGGCGCGCTGGGTGCGCCGGCTCGGGCTCGATCGCGAGGCCGGCGCGGACGAGGCGCGCCCCTCGGTGCGCCTGCTGCACGTCGACGGCGACGAGGACGGGCTGCTGGCCGCCCTGCTCTTCGAGGCCGCCGGGGCGCCCGAGGAGGAGACGCGCATCCGCCTGGCTGCGCTGACGCCCGGCGAGCGCAGCGAGCTGCTCAGCGACCTCGTCGGCGTGCGCGCCAACCGCCGCCACCGTCCCGGCCGCGGCTTCGAGGCGTTGCGCTACCGCTTCGAGATCGTCTCCGACTACGGCGCCTTCCGCGACCTGCAGCGCCACCGCATGCTCACCGTGCAATGGCAGGGCCTCACGCCGCACCTGGGCGCGGGCGTGCCCGAGGAGGTGCAGGCCGCCGGCTGCGGCGACGCCTACCGCCACGCTCTCGACGTCTCGCGCAACGAGTGGGAGCGCCTGGTGGGCGAGGGCCGCGACCGCGAAGCGCCCTACGCCCTGTGCCTGGGCTACCGCATCCGCTACGTGCTTGACCTCAACGCGCGCGAGGCGATGCAGCTCATCGAGCTGCGCTCAGGGCGCGAGGGCCACCCGAGCTATCGCGCCGTCGCGCACGAGATGCTGCGTCAGATCGCCGCGGTGCACCCCGCGGTGGCGGGCGCGATGCGCCACGTCGACACCGAGTCCGAGCCGCGCCTGGAGCGCATCCTCAGCGAGATGCGCACCCAGGCGAAGCTCGACGCCGGCAGGCGCTAGGCCGACAGCAGCCGCTGGAAGAAGGCGCGGTAGCGCTGGAGCGCGACGCGCAGGTCCTCGGTACCGACGTCCTCGCCGCGGCTCCACTGGTCCTCGAGCTCTGTGCGCGCCTGGGCGAAGCCCTCGGCCAGGCTCTTCATGACCCCGGCGACCAGGGCATCGGCGTCCTCGACGGCGCGGCGGGGATCGTCGACGAAACGCGTCTGGATCTCCTCCCACTGGGCGCGCAGATCGGTTTCCTGCGCCTGCGGCAACAGCGGATCGACGTCCGCAGTCCCGTCCGTCGTCGCAGCCTGCGCCTGCGTCGGTGCCTCCTGCGTCGTCGCGTCCTGCTCGCGCTCGAAGCGCTGCTCGTCGTCGACGGGTCGTTCGGCGCTGGTCGCGGCGACGTCGCTGGTGCTCAGCCGTTCCTCATGGGCTTCCATCAGTTGCTCTCCTTCGTGGCGTGGGTGGGCTCGCGCTCCTCGCGGTACGTCGGCTCCTCGCGCTCGGTTCGCTCCTCGCGGTCGAGGAGCTCGTCGAACAAGGCGCGGAAGTGGACCATCGCCTGGCGCAGGTCCTCGGTGCTCGCGTCGCCGGCCGTCGCTCGCATCGAGATCGCGTGCGCAGCGCGGTAGTGCTCGACGACCACCGGATGGTCGACCGAGATGTCCGCGGCGCGCTGGTCGAACTCGTCCGACACCGGATAGCCGCGTTCACTCATGACCGCGCTGACGAGCGCGTCCGCCTCGCCGACCGCCGGCGCGGGCTCGTCGACGAACCGCCGCTGCGCCGCCTGCCAGCGGTCGGCGTAGCGCTCGCGCGCGCCCGGCTCCAGCGGCCGGATGTCCAGCTGCGCTCGCCGCTGGCGACGCTCGGCCAGCTCGGCCTCGGCATCGCGGCGGTCTCCACGCTCCTGGATCGTCCGGTCGTATTCGGGACCGAAGTCCTCCTGCAGTCGCTGGGACCGACGGCTGCGCATGAGCAGCACGCCCAGCACGACCACGACGAGGATCAGAACCACGACAAGAACCCAGATCACGACGCCTCCTCCAGTCCGGCCGCGGCGCGGCTTCAGGGCGGCTGTACCCCCCGCTGCGAAGCCGCTATCGCAAGCCGCAAAGCGCCGCAGTGCGTTGAATGGGCACTCGACACTGCGGCGGTTATCTGTCGACTGCTGGTCCTGGATCCCCGCTGCGACGGGAAATCCCGATTTGACACATGACCCGTCGGGTGTCGAACCGATGCAACCGTCTGTACGTCGTGGGGTCAAATGCCCCGATGCCGTCCAGCGCACTGCTGTTCCCTGGGCAAGGAAGTCATGCCGAGGGCATGGAAGAGCCCTATCGCGATCACGCGACCCTCGAGCGCGGTCTCGAGCTGCTCGGGTACGACCCCTTCGAGCGCCTGAGCGAGGGCACCCGGTACCAGCAGCCGGCGCTGTTCCTCTGCTCCGTCGCCGCGTGGGAGCAGTGGCGCGGGGAGGCTGATGAAGCGGACGAGGCGCGCGCCGCCGCGGGCCACTCGCTCGGCGAGTACGCCGCGCTCGTGGCCGCAGGCGCGCTGCAGTTCGACGATGCCGTCAGGCTCGTCGACGAGCGTGCGGCCGCCATGGCCGACGCCGGTGAGCTCCACGCCGGGGGAATGGTGGCGTTGCTCGGCGGCGATCCTCGCGGCGTGCGCGCCCTCGCTTCCCGCCTCGGCCTCATCGTGGCCAACGACAACGCGCCCGGGCAGCTCGTGCTGTCGGGCCCGGCCGACGCGATCGCCGAGGCCGAGGAGGCCGCGCGCGACGAGGCCGGCGCGCGGGCACGCCGCCTGGACGTCAGCGGCGCCTTCCACTCCCCGCTCATGGAGCCCGCGGCCGAGCGGCTGCGGGCCGCCCTCGAGGCCACGCCGGTCTCCGAGCCGCAGATCCCGGTCTACTCGAACGGGACCGCGTCGCCGTTCGTCGACGTGCGCGGCGAGCTGGCCGACAACCTCCTGCGCGGTGTGCGCTGGCGCGAGACGCTGCTGGCGATGCGCACCGCGGGCATCGAGCGCTTCGTCGAGCTCGGCCCCGGCACCGTGCTCACCGGCATGGTCAAGCGGACTCTCCAGGCGGCCTGACGATGGCTGCGACCGTCGAGACCAAGCGCTTCAGGCGCCCGGCGATCACGCCGCGGCCGACCCAGCGCCGCCGCCGCGGCACCACCGCGGGCATCTTCGGCATCGGCGCGGCGCTGCCGGACCACATCATCACCAACGTCGACCTCGAGCAGCGGCTGGACACCACCGACGAGTGGATCGTGCGCCGCACCGGCATCCGCGAGCGCCGTCACCTCGACCCCGACGAGCCGCTGGCCGACCTCGCCGCGCGCGCCTGCCTGCTGGCGCTCGACGACGCCGGGCGCTCGGCCGCCGAGGTCGACCAGGTCATCGTCTCGACGATCACGCCCGACCGGGTGACGCCCGGCCTGGCGCCCGAGGTCGCGCGCATCATCGGCGCCGACCAGGCGTCGGCGGTCGACATCAACGCCGCCTGCGCGGGCTTCCTCTATGCGCTCGACCAGGCCGCCGCGCTCATCGAGTCCGGCCGCGCATCGGTCGTGCTCGTCTGCGGCGCCGAGGCGCTCAGCCGCATCACCGACCACGACGACCGCTCGACCGCCGTCATCTTCGGCGACGGCGCCGGCGCCGTGGTCGTCGCCGGCGGCGAGCTCGAGATCGGCATCGGCGGGGTCGTGCTCGGCGCCGACGGCGAGCAGGGCGACCCGCTGTACGCCGAGCGCGACGAGCAGGGGCTGCGCATGGAGGGGCGCGGGGGCTACCGCCCCGCGGGGCGCCGGGTGGGCGGGGCCACCCGCGC
>Ga0081540_1000569_pt1 | contig 35803 bp, 38 predicted proteins | sample TabmetS2T1R1_FD_71024 | JGI IMG/M metagenome (GOLD analysis project Ga0081540, IMG submission 71024) | Tabebuia heterophylla rhizosphere microbial communities from the University of Puerto Rico - S2T1R1 | ecosystem: Host-associated > Plants > Roots > Rhizosphere ...
AGGAGCCTGAGACGAGCTTCGCCGCAGACGTGGCTGCGCCCCGCCGCGTTCTCGATAAGGCAGGTCCTTGTGTACTGGTCGGCCACAGTTATGGCGGGATGATCATCACCGAGACGGGAATGCATTCCGACGTCAAGGCTCTTGTTTATGTAGCGGCCGTCCAACCAGACGTCGGCGAGAGTTTGTCTGATTTGGCAGACAAAATGCCCCCGGCTGCCAAGAGCATCGGACCAGTTGGCGAGGGCTTTCTGGCAGTCAACCCCGATGCGTTTCCGAATGATTTCGCTGCAGATGTTCCTGAGCCGGTCGCGCGTTTTATGGCGATATCCCAAGTACCGATTTCAGCTGATGCATTGAAGGCGAAGGCCACAGTTGCGGCTTGGAAACAAAAGCCGAGCTACGCAGTAATTCCCATGCAGGACCGAATGATCAATCCGGACCTCGAGCGATTCATGACGAAGCGGGCACAATCGCAAGTCATTGAACTTCCGGGCAGCCACGCGATCTTTCTTTCACATGCGAACGAGGTGGCAGCATTGATCGAAAAAGCGGCTACGGAAGCCAAGTAGGCCATCGTTTCCCAATGTCTGCTTCTCCCACATTGCGGACTCTTGTGAGCAGGGGGAATATCTCGGCGGGCGCTGCTCGGCTAGACTAAAGCTCGGCCTGCTCCGCCGGCGGTGGTGCTCATGATGGACGAGCAGGGCAACGAGCTGGTGGGCGGCGACTACCGCTTCCAAACGCGCTTCTACCTGGAGCTTACCTGCTTCAGGCCACGCATCCCGATCAAATCAACTCCATTTCATGCAACCAACGGAGATTATCGTGACCAAACCAAGCATCGTTTTCGCGCATGGCCTCTGGGCTGATGGATCATGTTTCAGCAAGCTGATCCCACCGCTCCAAGCCGAGGGCTACGAAGTGATGGCGAGTCAGCACGGCCTCGATTCACTCGCGACTGACGTCGCCGCCGTGAAGGCGTGTCTTGCTCGCGTCACGAGCCCGTCGATCCTCGTCGGCCACTCTTATGGCGGCACACTGATCACGCACGCCGGGACCGATGCGCGGGTGGCCGGACTCGTCTATATCGCGGCCCTCGCGCCGGACGCCGACGAAACCTCGCAGAGCCTGCTTGGCAAGTTTCCAACGACCCCCGTGTTCGACCACATCGAGGCGCCGGAGGGACGCATCTGGCTCAAACAGAGTGGCGTCAAGCACTTCGCAGGAGACCTGCCCGAGGCGGAGCAGAAGCTGGTGTATGCGACGCAGGGCGCGCCGGTGGCAGACCTCTTCAACCAAAAGGTCGAGGGCACGGCGTGGAAATCCAAGCCGAGCTGGTATGTCCTCTCCAACCAGGACCAGACGGTTCACCCGGATCTGCAACACTTTGTCTCGAAACGGATGAAAGCCACCACGACCGAAGTCACGGCCTCCCACGTCCCCATGTTGTCGAAGCCAGACGTGGTACTCGATGTCATCCGTAAGGCCGCGAGCGCCGTCTCAGCGCGCTAACCTCAATTGGCGCATCCTGCAAAGGGAGACCGTCGCAAGGCGGTCTCCCTTGGTCGTCGGCGCACGCAAAGGCATGGCCTGAAGTTGCTAATGCGACTTCCGCCTATGACCCAAAGCGGACCAGGAGCAACTCATGATCACGGAAGACTACGTCCGGAAGATCTTCAAGGGTCTCGAGCAAGGCGACGGCGCGAGCTTTTTCGAGCATGTCGACGACAAGGTCGACTGGATCGTCGAAGGCACCCATCCGCTCGCCGGTCACTACAAGTCGAAATCTGATTTCTTCGCCGGAACCTTCGCGAAGCTCCACAAGGTTCTGCCAAACGGCACTCAACTCGTCGTCGAGCATCTGCTTGTGAAGGATGATCTGGCTGTCGTGGAACTCCGCTCCCTGGCGACGGCGAAGAACGGAATGAGGTTCGAGAACAGATATTGCTGGGTGGTCCACTTCGCCGGCGGCACCGTCGACAGAGTGAGGGCCTATCTCGACTCGGCGATGGTCACGCGTCTGTTCGAGGAAAACCCGATCTAGCCATCGGTCGGAGCGGGACCATGCGCTCGAGCACTTTCGGGCTTCCGGGAACTACGAGGCTGCGCGACGACTGAACATACGGAACCTTCAAAAAGGAACGTGCTGCGCCCCTGATTGGTTGATTCGTCGAGGTTGATCTCTTCGTATGGGAGAGCCGCATGACCTATCGCCAATTCGGGCTGCCGCTTGCCGCCCTGATCGCGCTGAGTGCCGATGTCCTCGGGCAAGAGCCTGCCGGCCGAAGCGCCGGGCCCGACGACGGCCAAGTCGCGTTCAACAATTCCTGCCGCACTTGCCACACGCTGAGGGAAGGCGACAACCGGCTCGGGCCAAACCTGCATAAGATCATCGGCCGCAGAGCCGGATCGCTGCCGAACTACGGCTATTCAAGTGCAATGAAAGACAACGATCTGGTGTGGGACAAAGCGACGCTCGACCGCTTCATTGCAAATCCCGACCAAGTCGTGTCCGGCAACAACATGAAACCCTATGGCGGCCTCGCCTCCGCCGAGGAGCGCGCCAAGATCATCGCGTTCCTTGAAGCGAAGGCCGGAAGCTGAAGCGGACACGCGATTGACGAGCACAGGTCTAGCTCCCCTGCTCCTTGTCGCGCAGGGTCTTGAGCATCGCGCTGCCCTGGTTGGCCGGGCCGAGCGAGCCGGTCGCCGACGCGAGCTCGATCACCTTGTGCAGCTCCTGCCAGGTCGCGCCGGCGCGGCGCGCCGCCAGCGCGTGCATCTGCGCCGCCGGATTGTGCTCGACCAGCAGCATCCCGAACAGGATGAGATGCGTCGTCTTGAGGTCGAACACGTCCGAATAGAACGCATGCTCGCGCAGCTTCTCGGCGAGACGGAGAAACTCCGGATTGACCTCGCCGGAGAACTCGAAGCGCGCCGCCGGCAGCGGCGGCAAATGCCCGAACAGCTCCACGTAGGTGTCGCGGAATTTGGCGAGGTCGTCGGGAAGCTCTTTCTTTGATGTCATGTCACGTCTCTCAATCAGCCTTCACGCCGGCGTCGCGGATCACCTTGCGCCATTTCGGCTCCTCGGTCTTGATGGTATCGGCCAGCTCCTCCGGGGTGCCGGCGATCGATTCGAAGAACTGCCGGTCCATGAAGCTCGTCTTGAACTCGGGATCGGCGAACAGCCGTTTCACCTCTGCATTGATCCTGGCGACGATGTCGCGCGGGACGCCGGCCGGCCCGAACAGGCCGAACCACGACACCGCTTCATAGCCGGGCAGCCCGGTCTCGGCGACGGTCGGCACCTCCGGCAGCGTGGTGAGCCGTTTCTTCGCGCCGATGGCAATCAGCTTCACCTTGTCCGCCTTCCACTGCGGCACCGCGCTGCCGACGCTGATGAACATCATCTGGATGTGGCCGGCGACGACGTCGGTGAGCGCCGGCGTTGCGCCCTTGTAGTGGACCGGCTGGAACTTCACGCCGGCGAGGCTCTGCATCATCTCCATGTTGAGGTGCCCGGTCGAGCCGATGCCGAACGTCCCGTAGTTGAGCTCACCGGGCTTCTGCCTGGCGAGCTCGATCAGGCCTTTGACATCGTTGACCGGCACCGATGGATTGAGGACCAGCGCGTGGTTGATGGTGACGAGGCCGGTGATCGGCGTGAAGTCCTTGACCGGATCGTAGGCGAGCTTTGGATTGAGCGACGGGTTGACGGTGAACGTCACCTCGGGACCGATGAACAGCGTGTAGCCGTCGGCCGGCGCCTTGGCGACGTATTCGGCGGCGATCTGGTTGTTGGCGCCGGGCCGGTTCTCGACGATCGCCTGCTGGCCCCACGCGTCGGTGAAATGCTTGGCGAGCGTGCGCCCGAGCGCGTCGGTGACGCCGCCCGGCGCCGCCGGCACGATGATGGTGATCGGTCTGCTTGGAAAATTCTGGGCGCCGGCGGCGGTTGCCGCAATGGTGCAGCCCAATGCGACGAGCGCACAGAAACGCTTGGCCATGAATGTCCTCCCGCGGCGGTTCTCACGACCGCTCGGGAGGCAGCTTAGAGCACTTCCATCTCGAGTGCATCGGAGCCCCTGGGTCCCGGCTCTCGCTGCGCTCGGCATAGCCCGTCGAAGACGGGCGTAACCGCGCTGCCTCTTGTCCCGGCCGAAGCGCGCCGTCAGGCGCGCGAAGAGCCGGGACCCACACTTTGACTCACACCAAGTGGAAAACGCTCCAGAATACTTTCAGGCGACGCGAATGCCGGCCCGCCGCCACCGTGCTCAGCGCTTGGCTTTGTCCGGCGGATCGACCCAGCCGACATTGCCGTCGCCGCGGCGGTAGACGATGTTGACGCGGCCGTTGGCGGCATGGCGGAACACGATCACCGGCGCGCCGGTCATGTCGAGCTCCATCACCGCCTCGCTCACCGACAAGGTTTCGAGCGTCGTCGTCGATTCGGCGATGATCACCGGATTGAATTCGGTGACCTCGGCTTCGCTCGCATGATCAGGCGCGGCGATCACGTAGCTCAGCGCGTCGATCTCGACTGCGACGCCGTTGGCGCGAGCGGGCGCGTGGCCCTTGAGCCGATTGTGATAGCGGCGCAGCCGCTTCTCGATGCGCAATGCGGCTTCGTCGGCACTGGCGTAGGCATCGGCCGCCATGCCGTCCGCATGCAGTGTCGTGCCGGAATCGAGATGCACGGCACACTCGGTGCGAAAGCCGTAGCCTTCCTTGCCGATGGTGACGTGCCCGGAATAGCCGCCGTCGAAGTATTTCGCCAATGTTTCTGCGATGCGCGCGGTGACGCGCGTCCGAAGAGCTTCACCGATGTCGATGTTCTTGCCCGAGACGCGAAACGGCATGACGTGCCTCCGTGGTAATGGAGACCGCACTGGCACCGACTTGGCAGCACCCCTTGGCAGCACCAGGACTTGTCCGCCAGTCTAGCCCTATTTTACGACCTAAGTACGCCCGCGATCCATGTCAACGTGACGCGGGGCACGTCGCCCGACCTCAGACGACGGCGCTGACCTGCTTCTCACGGCGCCGCTGCACCGACGACGGTATCCGCATCGCCTCGCGATATTTCGCGACCGTGCGGCGGGCGATGTCGATCCCCGAGGCCCGCAGCTTGTCGACGATGGTATCGTCGGAGAGGACGTCCTGCGGGTTCTCGGCATCGATCAGCTGCTTGATGCGATGGCGCACCGCCTCGGCCGAATGCGCCTCGCCGCCGTCCGCCGCCGCGATCGCCGACGTGAAGAAATACTTCAACTCGAATATGCCGCGCGTGGTCGCCATGTACTTGTTGGCGGTCACGCGCGAGACCGTCGACTCGTGCATCGAGATGGCGTCGGCGACGGTCTTCAGATTGAGCGGCCGCAGATGCTGGACCCCGTGCGCAAAGAATGCATCCTGCTGGCGCACGATCTCGGTCGCGACCTTGAGGATGGTCTTGGCGCGCTGGTCGAGCGCGCGGATGAGCCAGGTCGCGGTCTGGAGACAGTCGGCGAGGTAGGTCTTCTCGGTGTCGTTCTTGGTGGTCTTCGACACCTGCGAATAGTAGGTCTGGTTCACCAGCACTTTCGGCAAGGTGTCCGAATTGAGCTCGACCGCCCAGCCGCCGTCGGGCGCGAGACGCACGAACACATCCGGCACGATCGGCTGGACCAATGTCGAACCGAATGCCAGGCCGGGCTTCGGATTGAGATTCCGGATCTCCGCGATCATGTCGGCGAGATCGTCGTCGTCGACGCCACACACGCGCCTGAGCGCCGCGAGATCGCGCCGCGCCAGCAGATCGAGATGCCCGACCAGCGCCTGCATGGCCGGATCGAACCGGTCGCGCTCCTTGAGCTGAATGGCGAGACACTCGGTCAGGCTGCGCGCGCAGATGCCGGGCGGGTCGAAGGTCTGCAGCACTGCCAAGACCGCTTCGACCTGCGCCAGCGGCGCGCCGAGCCGATCGGCAATGCCGGCAAGGTCGCCCGTGAGATAGCCGGTCTCGTCGACGAGATCGACCAGATGACGCGCGATCATGCGCTCGCCGGCATCGGCGATGGCAAGCGACATCTGCTCGGCGAGATGGTCGGCGAGCGTGATCTCCGCCGACACGTAGGATTCGAGATTGTATTCGCCGTCCTCGCGGCCGCCGCCGCCGACGCCGGCCCATTGCGAGTAGCCGGGAACGTCGTTCGCGGGCCCACGCGCCTGTCCGTCAGCGCCTGCGTCGTCGGGGAACACGTTCTCCAGGCCGGTATCGAGGCGGCTTTCGATGGCGGTGCGGCTCGTCTCCAGCTCGTCGCCCAGCCAATCGCCGGAGCGCGCGTCTTCGCTCGGGGGCGGGGGCTCGGGAGCGGCCTCGCCCGGTCCGGCCTCGTCGCCGGTCCGTTCCAGCAGCGGGTTGCGCTCGAGCTCCCCTTCCACGTAGGCCACGAGATCGAGGTTGGAGAGCTGCAGCAGCTTGATGGCCTGCATCAGCTGCGGCGTCATGACGAGCGCCTGGCTCTGCCGGATTTCCAACCTTTGCGAGAGAGCCATGTGCCTGAGAGAGCCGGATCACCGTGAGAGCGTCTCCCGCGGCCTGGACCCCCGCCGCGGAGACTGCCATCACTTCACGAATATCGGAGCGGCCTGCGCCGCAATTGGTCCGTTTCTTGCTTATATGCTTTGCAGCAAACTGTACACCCCTTGTGGGTGACGGTGGTTAAAACACTGAAATAATTTACATTCTAAATTCTTCGCCGAGATAAAGCCGGCGCACCTCGGGATCGTTGACGATATCGTCGGCGCGCCCCTCCATCAGGACTTCGCCGGAATAGATGATGTAGGCGCGGTCGGTGAGGCCGAGCGTCTCGCGCACATTATGGTCGGTGATGAGAACGCCGATGCCGCGCTGGGTCAGGTGGCGGACCAGGACCTGGATGTCGCCGACCGCAATGGGGTCGATGCCGGCGAACGGCTCGTCGAGCAGCATGTAGGCCGGCCGCGTCGCCATGGCGCGGGCGATCTCGACGCGGCGCCGCTCGCCGCCTGACAATGCGATCGACGGCGTCTTGCGCAGGCGGGAGATGTTGAACTCCTCGAGCAGAGCGTTGAGGTCGGCTTCGCGCCGGCGCGGATCACGCTCGACCACTTCGAGCACGGCGCGAATATTGTCCTCGACCGAAAGACCGCGGAAAATCGAGGCTTCCTGCGGCAAATAGCCGATGCCGAGGCGCGCGCGCTGATACATCGGCAGCGCGGTCACTTCGTGGCCGTCGAGCTCGATCTTGCCGTTATCGGCCTTGATCAGGCCGGTGATCATGTAGAACACGGTGGTCTTGCCGGCGCCGTTCGGCCCGAGCAGACCGACGGCCTCGCCACGCCGCACATACAGGCTCACCCCCTTCACGACCTTGCGGCCGCCGAACGTCTTCTCGACGTTGTGGGCAGCGAGGTAGCCGTCAGCGTTGATCTCGGCGCGCGGATGGGCGTTGGGAACGAGTTGAGGCGCGCGGCGCGTCGGTGGCGGCGGCGGTTCCCGAACGTCCGGGGGCGGCTCGCGAACCGGGGCCGGCGCAGGTTCGGGCCGACGCGGCCGGGGCTGGCCGGGCTGTGGATGGTGCAGCTCCGGATGGGCCTGCTGCGGGCGGGCCTGCTGCGGATAGGCCTGCTGCGGGTGGAACTGCTGCGGCTGGTGCTGGGGCTGCGGCTGAGATTGCTTGGCCTGCCGGCGCGGTTTGACGGCATCCTTGGGCGGCACGACCAGCGCGTCGGTGAAATCGTAGCTGATCTCGCCGCCCATGGCGTCCAGCTCCATCGGGGTTCCGGCGGGCTTGGCCATCGGTCTTACCGAGCGCCCCTTGCGGCGCCGAAAGAGCGCGAAGAAATCGGGCACGCCTGCCTCGGAGGCCATAGGACGAGCATCGGATCGGTGATAGTCGCTCGCACGGCCGCTTTCAATCGGCTGGCGAAGCTCACTTAATACAGCCCCTGCGGGCGAAGCGGTGACACGGCACCGGTCGTCCCGCGTGTCGCCGGTCGGCTGCCCTGACCCGGCTGGTTGGCTTGTCCCGGCGGTGCCGCCGGACCGCCCTCCTTCGCCTGGCCGGGTTGACCCGGATGGGCTCCGAGGGGGTTGTCCTTGGACCCGGGGATGATCAGCGCCTGAACCCGGCAGTTCGAAGCCCTGCACTCGACCCGCGACTGGCCGGTCTCGAGGTCGACCGCGAGCGCATCGCCCTTCACCACCTGGGGCCCCTGGGTGATGACCACGTTGCCGAGCAAAGTCACCTTGTTGGCCGCGGTGTCATAGACGCCGGTGTCGCCGGTTGCGACCTGGTCCTTCTGGGTGATCTTGACGTTGCCCTTGGCTTCCACGCGCCTGATCTGCTGGTTGCCGCCCGGACCGGGCTGGGTCGTCTTCGGCCCGGCGCCGCCCGCGCCCTGCTGGTAGTAGACGACCATCGTGTTGCAATACATGGTCGTGTCGCCCTGCACGAGCTTCACGTTGCCGGAGAACGTCGCCATCTTGTCCTTGTCGCGCACCTCGAGCGACGTCGACTCGATCGCGACCGGCTGATTGCGGTTCTGTGAAAAGCCCTGCAACGCGTTGGGCGGCCCGCCGGGACCCTGCGGATTGGTCGCAGCCGTGCGCTGTTGCGCGTCGGCCGGGAGGCTCGCAAGCGCGAGCCATGCGGCGACTGCGCAAAGCGTCAGTGCATGGAGCCGACCCGACATGCTCATCTCGTTGGCGTCACCGTGTTCGACTGACTCTGCTGGGTGAGCATCCGGACATTTCCTTCGACGCGCGAATAGCCCGTCTCCAGATCCACCGACAACCTGTCTCCAGTCACGACACTCTGACCCTGGCTGATGGCCACGTTGCCGTTCAGCGTCACCTTGTTGGCCGCCGTGTCGTAGACGCCGTTGTCACCGGTTGCGACCTGATCCTTCTGCGTGACCTTGACGTTGCCCTTGGCTTCGATCCGCTTGACCTGCTGGTTGTTGCCCGGACCGGTCTGCGTCTGCGCCTGGGCCGCCGCCGGCGCGGCCGCATCGCCCGCGCCCTGCTCGTAAAAAACGACCAGCGTCTTGCAATACATCGTCGTGTCGCCCTGCACGAGCTTCACGTTGCCGAGGAACGTCGCGGTCTTGTCCTTGTCGCGCACCTCGAGCGTAGCCGACTCGATCGTCACCGGCTGATTGCGATTCTGCGAAAAGCCTTGCAGCGCATTGGGCGGCCCACCGGAGCTTTGCGGAGTGGCCGCTGCCGTCCGCCGCTGCTGCTGCTGCTGCGCGCTCGCCGTCGTGCCCGCAACGATGCAGGCGGCGAGCAGCGCCGCTGCGGCGCCGATCATCCAGGCGCGGTCAAGGGCTGGCATGCTCATCGCCCCGCCGCCTTCGCGCCGGTCTGGCTGCCGTCGCCCAGGACGACGTTCATCACCACCCCGCCGTTGAATCGGAGCAATGCACCGGATTCCAGGACCTCGATGCCGTTCGACGCCAGCGTGCCGTTGGTGAATTTGACGTCCACGCGCTTGTCCGAGACGACCTTTCCGCTGCGGACCTCGACGGTGGCTTCAGCCAGGCGGGTTTCGTAGGTCGACGACAGAAGCAGGATATCGCGCGTGAGATTGAGGATTTCGGTCTTCGAGTTGTAGAAGCCCTCCGGCGAGGTGATCTGGATGTTGCCTTGCCCCTGCATCTCGACGGTCGCGCGGATATCGTTGAGCTCCATCAGGTCGGGCTTCATCAGATCCTGCGCGGCGGCGCGGGCGGTAAAGTTGTAGGCGCGGCCGTCCTTGGTGAATCCGGCGAGCTTGGGCTGCTCCATGGTGATCTTGGTGCCCGAGACCACAATGCGACTGGCATCCCCTCGCGGCAGCAGGTTGCGGAGCGGGTTGAGATAGGTCGCGAGGACGATGCCACCGACCAGCAGCAGGGCACAGACCGGCACGATGACCCGCAGGATGCGGACGCGGCGGCTGTGCCGCCGCGCCGCCGCGAATCGGCGCGCGTCGTCGTTGCGTTGCCCGCCGGCATATCTGCGGGCGCTTGCTGCTGTGACTCTGTCCATTCGTTAAGTCGTTACACGGGCGGCGTTTTCGCGCCCCGCCCCTATCATACGCGACTGCGCCGCAAAATCCCCCGGGATTGTGGCCCTGCGGCGGCGGGGGTCACGAATGGGCGAAAATATCCTCTGCCGCAAAGCCGGCCAGATCGAGCAGGGCACGCATCGGCAGGAACTGGAAACAGGCCTGCGCCATCTCGTCGCGACCTTCGCGCGCCAGCAGCACGTCCAGCTTCTCCTTGAGCGCGTGAAGATGCAGGACATCCGACGCCGCGTAGGCGACCTGCTGCTCGGTCAGCTCGTCCGCGCCCCAATCCGACAGCTGCTGCTGTTTCGACAGGTCGACCCCGAGCATGTCGCGGACCAGGTCCTTGAGACCGTGCTTATCGGTATAGGTGCGCGTCAATCGCGACGCGATCTTGGTGCAGTAGACCGGCGCCGGCATGAAGCCGAACGTCTTGCCGAGCGCGGCGATGTCGAAACGGGCGAAATGGAAGATCTTGAGGATGGCCGGATCGGCCAGCAACTTCTTCAGGTTGGGCGCGTCGGTCGCGCCGCGCGGGATCTGCACCACGTCGGCGGAGCCATCGCCCGGCGACAGCTGCACCACGCACAGCCGATCGCGATGCGGCTCGAGCCCCATTGTCTCGGTGTCGACGGCAACCGAGCCTTTGTAGCGGGTGAGGTCCGGCAGGTCGCCGCGATGCAATCGGATCGTCATTCAGTCGTCCATGGTGTGTCTAGGCAATGTGTCTGGCAAGATGTCGCAGCCGCGCGAAAACATCAACTGGCCAAGGCTTCAACTGGCCAAGGCTTCAACTGGCCACCGCCTCGAGCAACTCTTCATCGGTTTCCGCGATCACCCGGTTGCGCCCGGCGCGCTTGGCCGCGAACAGGCACATGCCGGCGGCTTCGACCAGCGCCTGCGCGGTTCCGCCGCGATCGAGCGCGGCGACGCCGATCGATACCGTCAGCGGTGTCCGCTTGCCGTGGGTGAGATGCTTGAGCAGGTCCTTGCTCATGATGGCCGCACGCATCTGCTGCGCGAGCTTGACCGCGGCGGAGAGACGCGACTTCGGCAACACGACGCCGAATTCGTCCCCGCCGGTCCGCGCGACAATGTCCTCGTCCTTGACCATGCGGTGGAGCGTCATCGCCACGAAGCGCAGCACCCGGTCGCCGATCAGCTGGCCGTGTAGCTCGTTGACGCGTGTGAAGTGGTCGATGCCGATCAGGAACAGCGACAGCGGCTCCCGCCTGGCGTGGCACTTGTCGATCGCGGCGGCGAGGCCCTGATCGAAATAGGCCCGGTTGCCGAGCGACGTCAGCGGGTCGGTCAGGCTGTCCTTGCGCGCCGCTTCGAGCGCACCGCGCAGGTCGGCAATATCGCGCAGCGTCGACTTGAGCTCCCTTCGCAGGGTCACGTTGTCTGCTTCCATGTCGCGCGTGACATCCAGCAGCCTGCGGATGATCGCCTGCGCGGCTTCGCGGTCACGCACCGCACTGAGCGTTCGCGTCGCCTGGCCGATCCGGTGTGAATAATTCGCCGCGACGTCCTGCGCCGCGGCAACCATGGCGGCGATCTGGGCGATCTCGTCGGCCATCTGCGCACCGACCTGCCCGAGCTTCTCCGCGCCGAGGCTCGAGGCGATGTGCGTGTCGTGCAGCTGCTCGATCTCCTGGCGCGACAAGCCGCGCTTGCGCGCAATCAACTGGTCGACCGCGTGACGCAGTGAGCCATTGTCGCCCGCCGCCACCGCGTACCAGACCGCGTAGCTCTTGGGATCGGCGCCCGCCCTCAGGGCCGTGATCCGACGCAGCGACGTTTCCGCCAAGGCCTTGCTCCGCTTCAGGTCGGCGGCCCGTCTGGTCATGCAATGTCCCGTTCCATCAACCGGCAGGAGGATAGGCGGGCGGGATAAACGACTCGTTAACTACGATCCTCTCGTTCAGTCGCCACCAGACATCAATCGAGCAACCGGGGTCGCCCTCCTCCGGTGCCGCCACTCGAAGCAATCAATCATGATCGATTGCGACGCCTCAGCGGCGGTTCCACATGCGGTAACACGGATGGTGCCATCGGCTTTTTCTCATCAAGGAACCGTGCGTTTCGGAAGCGTTCCGCGGCCAGCGCCTGCTCGAGCTTCTCGCAAGCCAACATGATGTGGTCGGAGCGGCCAGTCGTTGATGCCGTCAACAACGCCGCCGCGACCAACTGCCACTGCATGGTCGCGCGCTCATCCCGCGGGAGCCGCCGGATCATGAGCTGGGCATCATCGATCGTTCGCAGGCACCGCCCGTCGTCGAGCGCCAATGGCTTGGGAAGGAACAATCGAGGGAACATGATCAAGACGCCGTGTGGGTTCCTGACGCGAAGCGAACTTCCTGACCCGACAATCCGCGGCCTTCCGTGTCCGTTGCATCGAGGGCATCGAACGTCACGAACAGCGACACCGATTGGTGCTTCAGGAGGCTCAGCCCGGAGCGCGCCAAGCGTCTGGTAGAGCAGCGGGAGACGCCAACTCTTGCAGCAAAGTTCACCGTCACAAAACTGTATAGCCGCTGTTACTTTGCTTCCGTCCAATCACAGTTCGTACATGTGTTTTTTTGGGGTCAGTCATGCCTTCGAATTTCGATGACGCGCGATATTGGAACACGCGCGCAGAAACGATGCGGCTGCTTGCTGATGAGCTGGGCGATCCTTTCGCCAAACAGACATTATTGAAGGCGGCGGACGAGTATCACCGTTTGGCCCAGGAGGCTGAACAGCGCATCGAAGCAGAGCGGAACAATCTTGGACTGCGATCGTCCCTTATTCGACTGGCGCGCTCCCGGCATCACTGATCTTCGAGAGATTGCGGCGTCTGGTGCGGCGAGGCATGGCTGTCGGCGCAGCCGCTCAAGCGCTTCGTCCGTCAGCCCGCTGGGCTCTTTTCGCTGACGCCGGCTTGGTCTTCAGTGATGCCCCTAACGAGCGATGCGCATCACCAACAGCACGCCAACAAGCACAACGCCAAAAGCAAACAGAGATCTCGGATGAGAGCAGGCGCTGAAGGTCGAGCACAATGAATATGCCCACTGCTGCGACTGAGCGTAGGAAGCCGACAGCAGGACAACGTCAACGATAAGCAACATCACCAAGAAGATGCCCATGAGCCTTTGCTCCGGCACAGAGCGATTCTTGCTTGGCCAATTTTAGCGATGAGGTGCCGGAGCGGCGATGCCACTCGTCCTACGTAATTCCACCGATCCTCTCTGTTAATTGGCCTTCACATAACTCCGCTTTGGATTCCCAGGCCTGGAGCCCTCCAGGACCCTGCGGCCCCGGCAGCCCACCCGCTCCCCCAACCACCCGGCTGTCGGGGTCTCATTATTGTTGCTGCGGCGGTTTCTTGGCGGTTTTCTTGGCGAGCAGGGCGCGGCCGCCGCTCCGCCATCAGGCGGGCGAAACAAGCGACTCGCTAACTACGATCCTATCGTTCAGTCGCCACCAGATATCGATCGAGCAACCGGGCTGCCTGGAATCTGCTGCCGGCAACGGACAGGTGGTTACTGTCGGCGTAGAGCAGCCAGCCATCCGATACGGCGAGGCAGCGGTCGGACGGACAGAAGACGCCGAGCGAGTTCACGATCGTTGCGCCCTGCGTGCTGTTGACGACCTCCAGGTACTCCCTCTGGCGGTCGAGCACGGACGTCCGGTCGATGCTGCAATCCTTCGGGATCAGGCGGAACGGCCGCGCGATGCAGCCAGCCGGCAGGCGGCCGATTTCGGGATTTTCCGTCACGTAGAAGATCTGCTTGCCGGCTTTGCTCAGCGTGTCGATCGTCGCCTGAAGCGACGCCTTGAACACCTGCGGCCCGATCAGATGTTGTCCGTCCACATACCGCTCGACGTCGCCGAACCCGGTGCCATCGACGTACAGCGGTCCGCGCGTGAAGATGAAGACCTTGCGGATGTCCGATTTGGCGGCGACCACGTCGATGATCTGCTCGATCGATCGTCGACATCCGAGCTTGATCTCCTCGGTTCTTCCGTACTCGGCGCCCAGGAAGGTCGGACAGGCCGTGTTGGCGAACAGGACGGTGTTGACGTTTCGCTCGCGCAGAATCTCGGACATGCCCGGATAGGCGGTGTGCGCGTGGCTGTCGCCAATCACGGCGACGGTTTCCCGGGCACCGACGTCGGTAAACCTGCAGTACTCGAACGTTCGCCGTTGTGGCGCAAGTTATCGATCGCAAACCTCGTCGTTCGCCGGCAAACGGATCAGCTCGTTCTTGTTGTTCTTGTAGCTCTTGACGACCGCCCGGAATTCCAACCCCTCTTCGGCATAGGCATAGTACCCGACGCCGCCGATCGCGATCATCAGCAGGACCAGGCTGACGGTCCCGGCGCTGCGGCGACGGCCGAAGCGAATGGGACGTTCGATCAGCGCGTAGGTCAGCCCGGCCAGCACGATCGACAGAACAACGGCGCCGATGCGAATCGAGCGTTCAGGCGTTTCGCTTTCGATGATGCGTGCGTACGACAACAGCGGCCAATGCCACAGGTACAGGGGAAAACTGATCAGCCCGATCCAGACCAGCAGGCGGTTCGACAGAATCGCGCGATTGAACCACGCGCCCGGTCCCGCGCCGATGATGAGGGCCGCTCCGAGCGTCGGCAGCAGGGCCCAAAAGCCTGGAAAGCTGTATTGCCGCGTGAAGATGAGAACGCCGGTCACGATGCAAGCGACGCCGAGCACCGATTGGAGCTCGCGCAGCGTGCCCCGATATGCGCCGGCGTTCGGCTCCGCCCGGCCGGACAATGCCGGACTGAACAGTGCGGCATAGGCCAGCAACGACCCCAACATCAGCTCCCAAAATCGCGTCTGCGGAGAGTAGAACGCGGCAACCGGATCGCTGTGGTGGATGGCGAGATTGAGCGCAAGGGATCCGCCGGCAACAACCGCTGCCAGTGCTGCAACATTGAAACGGGACTTCCACGCGAGCCACAGCAGCAGGGGCCACAGCACATAGAACTGCTCTTCGACCCCCAGGCTCCACGCGTGCAGAAGCGGCTTCGTTTCGGCGGACGTGTCGAAATAGCCGCTTTCGCTCCACAGGACGAAGTTCGACACGAAGCCCGCGCCGCCAGCGATGTGCTTGCCGAGCTGCATGAATTCGTCGGACAGCAGCGCGAACCAGCCGAACGCAAAACAGGCTGCCAGCACGACGATGAATGCCGGGAAGATGCGGCGAACCCGCCGCGCGTAGAAGCCGGTGAACGTGAAGCTGCCGTCTTTCAGGCCGGTGATGATGATCGTGGAGATCAGGAAGCCCGAAATGACGAAGAAGACGTCGACGCCGACAAAGCCGCCCGGTACCCAGCCTGGGAAGGCGTGAAAACCCACGACCGACAGGACGGCGACCGCCCGCAGCCCGTCGATGTCAGCGCGGTATGTCGTCGGCGGCACCTGGCGGCTGGGACGATGCGAGGGACAGCGGCCAAACAATCCGGCAAGCCTTCGGACGGGAAGCCAAGCCGGATCAAAGCGCAACTTTGCTAATGGTGCCCAGGAGAGGACTCGAACCTCCACGGCTTTCACCACTGGTACCTGAAACCAGCGCGTCTACCAATTCCGCCACCTGGGCCGGTGCCGGACACATAAGGGGCGAGGTTTCGCCTTGTCAACGCGCTCGGTGGTGTCCTCCGGCATGTTTCGGCAAAAGGCGCCCTATACAGGTGCCGGCCGATCCTGTATTCCGCGCAAGAGCACCCTCCCCCGCAGCGGTGAGACCGCGGCATGACGGCACAATCCAACCTCGATACCATCGTCACCATCTTTGGCGGTTCCGGCTTCCTCGGCCGACACGTGGTCCGGGCACTGGCCAAGCGCCATTACCGCATCCGCGTCGCCGTGCGCCGGCCGGAGCTGGCCGGCCATCTGCAGCCGCTCGGCCGGGTCGGCCAGATCCACACGGTCCAGGCCAACCTGCGCAACGCGGCGTCGATCACCGCGGCGGTGCGCGAATCCGACATCGTCATCAATATGGTGGGGATCCTCTACGAGCGCGGCGCCCAGCGCTTCGACGTGGTGCAGGCGCAAGGCGCCGGTGCCGTGGCGCGTGCAGCGACCCAGCACGGCGCGCGCCTGGTCCACGTGTCGGCGATCGGCGCCGACGAGAATTCGTCGTCGGCCTATGCGCGCAGCAAGGCGGTCGGCGAGCATCTGGTGCGGTCTTCGGCGCCGACTGCAACGATCTTCCGCCCGTCCATCATGTTCGGGCCGGACGACGACTTCTTCAATCGCTTCGCGTCGATGGCGCGGATCTCGCCGTTCCTGCCGCTGGTGGGCGGCGGCACGACGCGCTATCAGCCGGTGTTCGCCGGAGACGTCGCCGAGGCGATCGCGCTCGCCGTCGACGGCAAGGCGGCGATGGACACGACCTACGAGCTCGGCGGACCGGACACGTACACGTTCAAGCAATTGATGGAATTCGTGCTCGCGACCATCGAGCGCAAACGGCTGCTGCTGCCGCTGCCGTTCTGGGTCGCCAGGCTGCAGGCCGTGTTCCTGCAGATGCTGCCGAAGCCGCTGCTGACGCCCGACCAGGTCGAGCTGTTGAAGCACGACAATGTCGTGTCCGAGCAGGCGATCCGCGACCACCACACGCTCGAGGCGCTGGGCATCGAGCCGCACAACATTGCCGCCATCGTGCCGAGCTATCTCTGGCGCTTCCGCAAGGCCGGCCAGTACCGCGACCGCGTCGCGTAGAGCGGATTCCCCTTGGTGTGAAAGCCTCTTGTCCCGGCCGAAGCGAGCGTAGCGAGCGAAGAGCCGGGACCCAGGGGCCCCGATGCACTCCAGATGGAAAGTGCTCCAGCGATCCGAATACGCGCTCACTTCCACAGCGCGAGGCCGAGCAGGCCGAGCGCGCCGACGATCACGCGCCACCACGCGAACAGCGCGAAGCCGTGCCGCGACACGTAGCCGAGGAACGTCTTCACCACGATCCAGCCGAACACGAATGACGTGACGAAGCCGACCGCCACGATCAGCTTGTTGCTGCCGCTCATCTGCGCGCCGCTCTTGTAGAGGTCGTAGGCGAACGCGCCGGCCATGGTCGGCATGGCGAGCCAGAACGAGAACTCCGCCGCCGAGCGGCGGTCGGCGCCGAGCAGCATGGCGCCGACGATGGTCGCGCCGGAGCGCGACACGCCCGGGATCATCGCCACGCATTGGATCAGGCCGATGCCGAGATACATCGGCAGCGTGTATGTCTGCACATCATTATAACGCGGCTTGAGGTTCACTTGGTCGATCCACAGCAGCACGGCGCCGCCGGCGATCAGCGAGAAGCACACGACCCAGGGATTGAACAGCACGCTCTTGATGACGTTGTGCGCGAGCGCGCCGATCACCGCCGCCGGCAGGAACGCGACCAGCACGCCGATGACGAAATAGCGCGCCGTCGCATTGGTGAAGAAGCCGACTGCGAGCTGCCACAGCCGCACGAAGTAGATCGACAGCAGTGCGAGGATGGCCCCGAACTGGATCAGGATGGCGAAAGTCTTGCCGAAATCCTCGTCGTCGAAGCCGAAGAAGTGCTCGATCAGCAGAAGATGACCGGTCGACGACACCGGGAGGTATTCGGTCAGGCCTTCGACGATGCCGAGGATGGCGGCCTTGACGATATCGAACAGCATGGGATGGGGCTCCGTGGGTGGAGCCTTTTCGCCCAAGCGCGCGTGCGGAGCAACGGGGAAAACAGCTTCCTGTGCAGATTGCCAGCCGTGCCTTTTTCGCGGCATAAGTTTCGGATGGGGTGGTGATTCGAGACGCGTCGCGTTTTCACGCGCCAATCCGGGCTTCGTCGATCACATCACACGCACATCACACGCTGATGCTGACCCTGTTCCACCATCCCTTCTGCCCGCATTCGCGCTTCGTCCGCCTCGCGCTGGGCGAGTACGGCATCGAGGCGCGTCTGGTCGAGGAACGGGCGTGGGATCGCCGCGAGGTGTTCCTCACCATCAATCCGGCCGGGACGACGCCGGTGCTGGTCGAGGAAGGTTTCCCCCCGGTTCCCGGCGCGACGATCGTCGCCGAATACCTCGACGAGACCCGCGGCAAGGAGCTGGGCGACCGGCGGCTGCTCTCGCTCGAGATCGGCGCGCGCGTCGAGGTGCGGCGGCTGATGAGCTGGTTCAACGAAAAATTCTTCGCCGAGGTGTCGGGGCCGCTGGTGGCCGAGCGCATCTTCAAGCGGCACATGCGCCCGGAACAAGGCGGCGGCCCGCCGGACACGGATGTCATCCGTGCGGCGAAGGCGAACATCAAGTACCATATGAGCTACATCGGCTGGCTGGTGCGCACGCGCGATTGGTTGGCCGGCGACCGGATGAGCTACGCGGATCTCGCCGCGGCGGCGCATCTGTCATCGATCGATTATACGGGCGACGTGCCGTGGAACGAAGACGACATGGCGAAGGGCTGGTACGCGCGGGTGAAGTCGCGCCCGTCGATGCGCCCGCTGCTGCGCGACAAGCATCCGGGCATCCCGCCGTCGCAGAGCTACGTCGACCTCGACTTCTGACCGACCCGCACGCGATCAAGCGCGCGCTCGCCGACGCTGCGCGCGCGCACGGATTCTCCGTCGTCGGCATCGCCGCGCCGGACGCCATTCCGCTCGCGAAAGAGCGCCTCGAAAAATTCCTGGCCGAAGGCGGGCACGGCGACATGGACTGGCTGGCGACCTCGGCCGCGCGGCGCAGCGACCCGCGCGCGCTGTGGCCCGACGTGCGCGCCATCGTCATGCTCGGCGTCAACTACGGGCCGCAGAGCGATCCGCTCGCCGCGCTCGCGCACCGCGACCGCGGCGTCGTCTCGGTCTATGCGCAGGGCGACGACTACCACGACGTGATCAAGTCGCGGCTCAAGGCGCTGGCGCGCTGGCTGGTCGCGAGCGCGGGCGGCGACGTGAAAGTATTCGTCGACACCGCCGCGGTGATGGAAAAGCCGCTCGCCGCGGCCGCCGGCCTCGGCTGGCAGGGCAAGCACACCAATCTCGTGTCGCGCGAGTTCGGCTCGTGGCTGTTCCTCGGCTCGATCTTCACCACGCTCGAGCTTCCCTTCGACACCGCCGAGGAAGATCACTGCGGCAGTTGCCGCGCCTGCCTCGACATCTGCCCGACCGCGGCGTTCCCCGCCCCCTACAAGCTCGATCCGCGCCGCTGCATCTCCTACCTCACCATCGAGCACAAGGGACCAATTCCGCGCGAGCTGCGCGCCGCCATGGGAAACCGCATCTTCGGCTGCGACGACTGCCTCGCGGTGTGTCCATGGAACAAGTTCGCGCAGGCCGGACACGAGGCGAAGCTCGCCGCGCGCTCGCAGCTGAAAGCGCCGCCGCTCGCGGAGCTGGCGCGGCTCGACGACGCCCAGTTCCGCGCACTGTTCGCCAAGACGCCGGTCAAGCGCACCGGCCGCGATCGTTTCGTGCGCAATGTGCTGATCGCGATCGGCAACAGCGGCGACGTCGCGCTCGCACGCGAGGCCGAGCGGCTCATCGACGACGCCTCGCCGCTGGTGCGCGGCGCGGCGGTGTGGGCGCTGTCGCAGCTTGTTCCGCGCGACGCGCTGGCGAAGCTCTCGCGCAATGACGACGACGAGGCCGTCGCCGCGGAATGGTCGGCGGCGCTCGCATGAACCTGTTCTGCTTCGGGCTCGGCTATTCGGCGCAGCATTTTGTCGCCGAGTTCGGCCGCCGGTTCGATCGCATCACCGGCACCGTGCGCACGCGCGACAAGGCCGCGAAGCTTGGTGCGCTGATCTTCGATGGGGCGTCGGCGCCGGACGACGTGGGTACCGCGCTCATGCAGGCCGATGCGCTGCTCGTCTCGATCGCCCCCGACGAGCAGGGCGACCCGGTGCTCACACAGTTCGCCGAGACCATCGCAGCCTCACCCATCAACGCGATCGTCTATCTCTCCACCATCGGCGTGTACGGCGATCACGAAGGCCGCTGGATCGACGAGGCGACGCCGGCAAAGCCCGTCAATGCGCGCAGCACCGAGCGGCTCGCCGCCGAAGCGGCGTGGCAGGCGCTCGGCCACCGCGCGCGAAAGCCGGTGGCGGTCCTGCGGCTCTCCGGCATCTACGGACCGGGGCAGAGCGCGCTCACCCAGCTCGCCAATGGCACAGCGAAGCGCATCGTCAAGCCGGGCCAGGTGTTCAACCGCATTCACGTCGGCGACATCGCGCAGGCGATCGACGCGGCAATCGCGAAGCGCGCCGATGGCGTGTTCAACGTCACCGACGACGAGCCGACGCCGGCGCCGGACGTAGTGGCCTATGCGGCGAAGCTGCTCGGCGTTGAGCCGCCGCCGGAGATTCCGTATACGCAGGTCGAGCCGAACATGTCGCCGATGGCGAAGAGTTTTTACGGCGAGGTAAAACGCGTGCGGAACGCGAAAATGAAACGCGATCTCGGCGTGGCGTTGAAGTATCCGACGTATCGCGAAGGATTGCGGGCGATCCAGGCCCGCGGCGTGAATGAGGATTCGATGCGGCGCCTCTAGCGTCCCCTCCCCCGCTTGCGGGGGGAGGGGGCAAGCGAGGCACGGCATTCCGGATCTGCCCCCTCCCCAACCCTCCAGCCGAAGTCGGATGTTTCCGACTTCGGCCAGTCAATAATGCCGAACTCGGGTAAACCCGAGTTCGGGTGCACGCGGGGGAGGGAGCGCGCAGTGCGTGCGGCGCGGCCTCCAACACGATCAATGCCGCATCAAAACTCCGCTACGGCCGCCATCAATCGCTCAATGTCCTCCGGCCGCGACAGGCGGTGGTCGCCGTCCTTGACCAAGGTCAGCACCACGTCGTCTTGGGCGAGCCGCGAGGACAGGTCGACGGCGTGCTGCCACGGCACGTCCTCGTCCTCGACGCCCTGGAGGATGCGCACCGGGCAGCCGGTCTCGATCATGGTCCCGAGCAGCAGGTGGTCGCGCCCCTCCTCGATCAGGCGGCGCGTGATCGGATAGGGCTCCGGCGAATACTCGGACGGGCGCAGCCACACGCCCTTGGCCTCGATCTCCTGCTTGATCGTGTCGGGAAACCGCTTCCACATCAGCTCCTCGGTGAAATCGGCCGCCGGCGCGATCAGCACCATGCCGGCAAGCGGCGCGTCAGCGTTCTGTGCAGCAGAACGTCGCTTCAGTTCGCGCGCCAGCAGCAGCGCGATCCAGCCGCCCATCGACGAGCCGATCAGCACCTGCGGCCCCCGGCAGAACGCATCGAACACGGCGACGCTTTCGGCGAGCCAGCGCCCGATCGTGCCGTCGGCGAAGTCCCCGCCGGACTCACCGTGCCCGGAATAATCGAACCGCACGCAGGCGCGACCCTGCTCGGCGGCCCATTGGTCGAGCGCGGCGGCCTTGGTGCCCTTCATGTCCGACTTGAATCCGCCCAGCCAAACGAGGCCCGGACCCCTGCCGGGACGCGCACGAACGGCAATCCGCCGCACTTCCGCCCCGGTTCCAACATCGATGAGCTTCAGGTTAGACTCGTTAAACTCGTCCATTCGCCGTTCTCAGCGTCCGCGTCTAGAATCTCTCGTTTGCGCATGTCCTTCTCGGAAAACCGGTATCCACTTTTCCGGGACATGCGCTAGCACCGATGGTTGGAGTATGGCCAGCGTCGCCGCGGGGTTCCGCTCAAACAAGGTCGCGCCCGAAGCGCCGCTTGCGCTCGACGAGCGCGACGCGCCCGCATCTTCGGCTGCACCGGCGACGCCACCGATCCCGTGCGCCGAGAACCGCCCGACGCTGTCGCGCAGGCTCGCCGGCGCGACCGTGCTGCAGATCCTTCCCAGCCTGCGCGACGAGCCGACCGCGCGCGCGGCGCTCAACATCACCGCCGCGCTGCTGCGCTCCGGCGCGCGCGCGATCGTGGCCGCCGAGGGCGGCGCGCTGGTCTCGGATCTGCAGTCGCTCGGCGCCGAATGGCTGCGCTTTCGCAGCCCGAACGTCAATCTCGCGACCGCCCCCTGGTTCATCAGGCGCAACGGACGGCGGCTCGAGGACCTGATTCTCGCCGAGCACGTCGACATCATCCACACCTACGGGCCCGGCGCCGCCGCCTCGGCGCGCGCCGCCGCGATGGTGCAGCCGGTCTGGCTCATCACCACGCTGCCCGACCAGCGGCTCGAGCCGGCGCAGCTCGGCAAGCGGCAGATCGCGGAGCTGGTGCACGGCCATCGCGTCATGGCGCACTCCGCCTACGTCGCCGCGCCGATCGTCTGGCACTATCACATCCCGAAAGACCGCCTCGCCCTCGTCGCGCCGCCGATCGACACCGCGGCCTATCATCCGCTCACCGTGACCGGCGACGCGGTCGCGAAGCTGCGCGCGGCGTGGCAGATCCAGGCGGACGAGCTCGTCGTGCTCGCGCCCGGCGACATCTCGTCGGACAGCGGCCACGGCCTTCTCGTCGACGCGGCGCGCATCCTCGCCGGTCGCGGCGCCCACAACATCGTGTTCGTCGTGCCCGGCACGCCGCGCAGCAGGCGACGCGACTTCAACGAGATCACCAAGCGCGCCAAGCAACAGGGCGTCGACGAGCTGTTCTGTCTCGGCAGCTCCGCCGACGACGACGCGACGCTGCTCGCCGCCGCCGACGTGGTGGTGATGCCCGCGCTCGCGGCGGCGGCGGACGGCACGCTCGCTGCCAAGGCGCAGGCGATGGGCAAGCCGGTGATCGCCGCGGAGATCGGCGTGCTGCCGGAATATGTGCTGGCGCCGCCGCGCATGCCGGAGGACCTGCGTACCGGCTGGCTGTTTCGCCCCAACGATCCGATCGGGCTCGCACGCGCGATCATGGACGCGCTGTCGCTCGACGAGCAGGAAGCGCATGCGCTCGCGGTGCGCGCCTGGCAATTCGCGCAATCGAGTTTCTCATCGAACGGCGTTGCGGCGGACACGTTGGCCGTCTATACCTCGCTGCTCGACAACGGCTCGTAGCAAGTGAGCCCGGGGGGACGTTAGCGTGACAATCGGTTCTTCCGCGGCGCGCCGTTCGTCGGACCCAACGGATTCCGACTTGGCCGTTCAATCCGTGCAGGACATCGAGGAGCTTCGCTCGCCGGAGCGCGGCGCCAACGACGCACTCACCGTGTTGATCGTGGTGCCGACGCTCGATCGCGGCGCCGCCGATGCCGGCGCCGTGCAGCTCGCCTGCATTCTCGCCACCGCCGGCCATCATCCGATCGTCGTGTCGTGCGGCGGACGTCTGGAGCGCGACGTTACGGCAGGCGGCGGCGAGATCATCCGGCTCGACATGGCGAGTCACAATCCGGTGACGACCATCCGTAATTCTGCGGCCCTGGTGCGATTGATCCGCGAGCGGCGCTGCCGCGTCGTGCATGCGCATGGCCGCGCCGCCGCGTGGAGCGCCTTCTTCGCCGCGCGCATCACGCGCGTGCCGTTCCTCACCACCTGGTACAAGGGCTTCCGCGAGCAGAACGTCTTCAAGCACGTCTACAACGGCGTGATGGCACGCGGCGACCGCGTGTTCGCGGTGAGCGACCAGATCGCCGAGCTGATCGTCGAGCGCTACGACACGCCGCCGGAGCGCATCGTCACCACGCATGCGAGCATCGACTACGCGTTCTTCGATCCGGCGACTGTCGACGATGCGCGCATCGAACGCGTGCGTCACGCCTGGGGCGTCGGCAGCGACACGCGCGTCGTGCTGGTGACCGGGCGCATGGTGCGCCGCAAGGGTCACCACGTGGTTGTGCAGGCGGCGCAGCGGCTCAAGGAGCGCGGCTTCAAGGATTTCATCTGCGTGTTCACCGGCGAGGACCAGGGCCGCACGCGCTATGCCGGCGAATTATGGGACCTGGTGCTGGCGACCGGCACCGCCGACGTTGTCCGCATGGGCGGGTCGACCAACGACCTGCCGGCCGCCTACGCGGCGGCGTCGGTCGTCGTGTCCGGCGCGATCCAGGCCGAAGGACTGCAGCGCGGCATTCTCGAGGCGCTCGCCATGGCGCGGCCGGTGATCGTCTCCGACCTCGCCGCCGGCCCGGAGGTGGTGCAGGCGCCGCCGGTGGTTGCGGAGGAGCGCATGAGCGGGCTGCGCGTGCCGGCCGGCGACGACGTGGCGCTCGCCGCGGCGCTGATCCGCCTCCTCTCGCTGCCGGAGGCGAGCCGCCGCGCCATCGGCAGCCGCGGCCGGGACTGGGTCACCAACCATTTCGACCCGGACAGCATGGTCGAGCAGACCCTCGCGGTTTACAGCGAGGTGGCGCGGGGCAGGCGGCGGTAGGGCGGTGTTTTCGCTGGAATCTTAACACCCGCGTCATCAAAACCCGTTCAACCGGTCGTATTGCCGTTGACTTGTTAAAGGTTTGTACCGACATTTCTTGTTGCCTGGAGCGTCGTCTCGCGCATTGACGGGGGCGGCCCCAGGCAAATCGTTGCAACAGCAGAGGAGAAGCTAGCCATTCGTCGCCCCATGAGAGCTGCGCCGCCCGTCGCCAAAGACGGCCCGCGCGTCAACGAGGAGATCCGAGTCCGCGAAGTACATCTGATCGACAAGGACGGCGGCAACCGCGGCACCGTTCCGATCGCGGAAGCCTTGGCCCTGGCACAGGAAGCCGGGCTAGATCTCGTGGAAATTTCCCCCAACGCCACTCCGCCGGTCGTCAAGCTCCTGGATTTCGGCAAGTACAAGTACCAGGAGCAGAAGAAGCAGGCGGAAGCCCGCAAGCGGCAGAAGGTCGTCGAGGTCAAGGAAGTCAAATTCCGGCCGATGATCGACGATCACGATTACGACGTGAAAAAGCGCTCGATGCTGCGCTTCTTCGAGGAAGGCGACAAGGTCAAGGTCACGCTGCGCTTCCGCGGTCGCGAGATGGCGCACCAGGAGCTCGGCACGCGGTTGCTCGATCGCCTGAAGGAAGACGTTTCCCCGGTCGCCAAGGTCGAGATGGAACCGCGGTTCGAAGGCCGCCAGGTGGTGATGGTGCTGGCGCCGAGGTGATGCGGTAAAGGGGTGCGACACGGATTTCGACGCCCGCGGCGCTTGCCGCGGGCGTTTGTTTTTCAGGCCCGTCATCAGACCTGCCATCGGGCTGGCAATTGCGCGGCAGTGGTCCTATACAGGACCGCATCCATCGGCAGCATTCGAATACCGGGCGGACCGCTCATTCACCGCCATCGACTTTGCCGATCACGGGTCACGCTTGGACGGCCATGCCGAACATGCCCCGTGTAAACGGTCACTTCGACGATACGCTCCGACGACCCAATACACTCCGACGACCCCAATGTGCGCGTTGCCGCGCGGCCGAGCGCGCGGTTCTTTCCGAGGGGTGATCGAGCCTTCGCGCTTGGCAGCCCGTTCCGAAGCCAGGAGTCCAGCAATTGCAGATTTTTGTCCGCGACAACAACGTCGAACAGGCTCTCCGCGTCCTGAAGAAGAAGATGCAACGCGAAGGGGTGTTCCGGGAAATGAAGCGGCACCGGTTCTACGAGAAGCCCTCGGAAAAAGCTGCGCGCGAAAAATCGGAGGCGGCGCGCCGCGCTCGCAAGCTTGCCCGCAAGAAGGCGGTGCGGGAAGGGCTGATTGCCGCTCCGCGGAAGAAACAGCCGGCGTCCGGCGGCGGCTTCGCGGGGGCGCCGCGTCCCCGACCATTCACGTGAACTGATGCGCCGCGAGGTGAGACCATGAAGCTCTATATCTTCAGATCGGGCGCAAGCAAGGAGTTGCGAGCCTTCGCCGGGGATATCGAAGGCAGCAAGCTGCCGGGCCAGTTCAGTCCCTGGCAGGCCATCGGCGTGGTCGGAGCGGAGAAGGCTCCTCCCCACAACCTGTCGCGCGACGACATCGAGGCGGCCATCAGCTCGCGCGGTTTTCAGCTCTGGCGGATCAAGCCGGCGTGACCGGCCGCCGGTCGGCGGACGCGTCCGTCAGTGGCGCGTCCCGTCCGCCGCGTTCTCCATGCGCAGCTCGATTTCGATGCAGTCGGCCGGGATCGAAAATTCCGCGGCGAGCGCGCCAACCCATTCGGAAGCCTGCTCGAACGTGTCCGCCAGCTCTTCGCCCCACGCGGCGTTTCGCCGACGAGAATCGTACAGCGTCACTTGAAGCAGATAGCCTTCGTCGTCCTCGCTGATGGAAGCGAGCAGGTACTTGTAACGAGCGGCGGCGGCATTCGGTATTCCGATGGACCTGCCCGATTTCATGGGACCTCGCCTCGTTCGAATTCACAGGGGCGACCTCAGGCCGCCGCATCCTGCGGCGCCGTCCGCTTCACCACGGTCACGGCGAGATCAAACAGCGCGTCCGCGGTGTCATCTTTTTCGTCAAGCGTCCGGTCGATGAGCCGCACCGCTTCAAGCATGCCAAGCTCCTGAGCCCAGCTGCGCAAGGCCCCGTAGCGCGCGAGCTCGTGATGCTCGATCGCCTGTGCGGTCGCGACGAGCACGGCGTCGAGCGCCGGCGATCCCTTGTACTCCTTGGCGACTGCCTCGCCCTCTTCGATGATCGAAAGAATTGCCGCGCTATTCTGTGCTTGCGGCTTCTTGCCGATGAGCACGAAGACCTCCTCGAGGCGGGAAACCTGGTTTGCGGTCTCGCCCTGATGCTTGACGAACGCCGCGATGAGCTCCTCGTTCCGCGTTGCCTTCGCCAACCGCGGCAGCGCGCCGAGTATCTTTTTCCCGGCGAAGTAGGCGGTCTTGAGTCCGTCGTGGAAAAGTCCATCGAGTTGCTTCGGCTGTTTGGCCATCCAGATCCTCCCGGCGCGGCAGTTTCAGAAGCGCTGGTTGAGACGGGATTCCCGGTCGTTCGCCAGCTCGCAGCACGCGCCGGCACCGGCGAGCGCAAGACCCGCCTCGTGTCCGAGAGACGTCGGCATGTCAAGCGCGCAAGTCATCGCAAGACCAAAGACTAGGGTCAAAAGACACGCGCTGCCAAGCGCATGACGGCCAAAGGCATTCACGCATAATCTTGCACGAATAATCTTGGCCGCATGTCTGTTTTTTGCCGCTCGGGATCACCATCTAACCTTGGTGGCCTGATCGCCGTCCCTCAACCATATTTCTTGCCTTTTCAGGAGCGCTCTACATGAGCAGCACAGCCTCGCCTCAAAGTACCGCCGCGTTCGATCGCGACGGCGGCGCGCAGGAGAAATTCGACTACGGCCGCGAGGCGGAGCTGTTTCCAAACAGGTATCCGAAATCCCGGCGCGCGCCGATGGGATACAAGCGCTTCGCCCGCGCTGCGGATGCGATCCGTTTCGCGATCGAGGATCTTCCGCCCGAGCTTCTTATCGGTGCCTACCTGGAGGTCGACGAGCAACGCTTCGACGGCGCGGGAATCCGGCGGCTCTACGAACGCGCGGATTACCCGCTGGCGCGACGCGAAACCAAGCCTGCCTCGCCTGCGGTTTCCCCGAAATAAGCGCGGTCGAACCGGCCGACACCACCGCCGTCTTCGACGAAGCAGCGGGAGAGGGTTTGGGGTGGGTGCGGGGGTGCTGGTGGGCGAACGCATTGCCGCCTAACACATGCAGACCGTCCGAACCGACCCGGCCGGAACCTTAACCGCATCGGCAGCTTGATACCGCGGCGGAATTCGACGCCCGCGGCTCGCCGCGGGCGTTTTTTTATGCTGACGGCCGCTCGAAGGCAGGCGGCCTTGTCGTCGTTCCACCGCATCGCCTCCGCGATCGCGAGTGCGGTGCTAGTGGTCTTCGATTCTAACATTCGCAAGAGAGCCCGCCGCAAAGGGATGCGAATGTTGGAATCGGACCTCTGGTGCCCTTCGATTCCGAAGTTCGCATCAGACGGAGCTGCAAGGTCTTGCGAGCTTCGGAATCGGGACACTAGTTCGCCGACAGGTTCACCACCTGCACGCGCCGGTTCTCCGCAGCGAGCGGATCATCCTTGTTCTTCAGCCGCTCGAAGCCGTAGCCGATCGCGACCAGCCGGTCGGCGGCGAGGCCGAACTTCTCGACCAGAAAACCTCTGACCGCCTCGGCGCGCCGCTCGGAGAGACCCTGATTGTACGCCTTGTCGCCTTTGCCGTCGGTGTGACCGGCCACCAGGATGGTCTGCTCCTTGAGGCGCGGATCGCGCAGCGCGGTGCCGAGCTTGACGAGCGCGTCCTTTGCGGCAGCGCCGATTTCCGCCGAGCCGAGTTCGAAATTGATCTGCAGATCGATGCCGGGCCGCTCGGCGGCGATGTCGAGCACCTGGTTCCTCTCCTCGATGCTGATCGAGCGCACCGAGCGCGTTCGCACGCCCTCGATGAAGCGCTTCTGCGCCTCGGTCTTGGCCTGTTGCTCTGGATCGAGAATGCCGCGTGTCTTGAGCTTAGGGACCAGCGCGTCGGTGATCTGTCCGGATGACGGCTCGTCGGCGGCGCGTGCGAGGTCGGCGGCCGGGATGAGGCTCGCGATCGCGGCGATGAGCGCCCAACCGAACACGGCGCGCAGCAGGACGCGGACGCGGTTGCTTGCGGACATGCGTTGTCGATCGGCCATGGGCTTCTCCCCGCGCCTTGTTGGTGTCGAAGCCGGCCTGGCCGGTTCAACCGACACGCAGCCTCGGCGGCTGCGGTTGCGCGCGCCTCATCCGTTCGGATGAGTCTCGCAGGATAGAAATCCGCTCGCGTGTGAGCTCGCTCACATCGCAATCGACATCCGCGCATTAAACCGAATGCCGCGAGAGGCGGCATCGTACGCATGACCTAGCGGCACGATTCTGTCACCCGATCGGGTGAGGCGCACGCCTATGCGCTTTGGCAACATGCGCCGACGAGGAGGCGCTGATGCGACCCTGGTTCTACATGGACAAGCTGAGCCCGCAGGAACGGGCGATGATCAAGCGCTGGCAGCTCCGCTTCGCCGGCGCCTATTCGGTCGTGGCGCTGCTGCTGGTGGCGCTGGTCGTCGCCAAGACCGATCTCGTGCAGTCGCAGATGGCGAGCCTCGCGTCGAGCGGCACGGCCGTCGCGGCCGAGTCGTCGAAAGGCGACTGCGCCGATCGCGACATCAAGCTCGTCACCGCAATCGAGGACGCCGGCGAGGCGGGCAGCATGCCGAACGAAAAGCTTGGCGAAGCCTTTGCGAGGCTGCTCGAGGCACGCAGCCTGTGCCTCACCGGCCGCGGCGCGGAGGCGATCGCCGTCTACGACAGCATCGTCATCGCACCGGCACAATCGGCCGCGAAGCGGGCGTTGGCGCCGCGCTGATCGCGCGGTCGGGATGCGACACGGAAATGCGACGCCCGCGGCCTTTGCCGCGGGCGTTGCTTTTCCTCCCGGCACGGCCGGAACCTTCGCCACCTCGGCAGCTTGTCTCCGCGGCGTCACTCAATGGAGAGCTCCGATGAGACAGTGGACCAGCGTGTCTGCCGCAGCCGTGTTGCTGATTGGTGCCCTCGCGCTTCCCGCCGCACCGGCCAAGGCCCAGAATCCCGCCGACCAGGGCACCAAGATCGAGGTCGACGACCAAAGCGCCCAGCCCGCCGCCAAAGCTGCGCAGCCGCGCGCCAGGAAGCACCGTCATGCGCGCAGGGCCGTGCGGGTCCGCACGTCGTACTACTACGCGTTTGGCTATAACCGCCCGGATCGCTTTGGCTTCCGGCGCGCCTACCTCGGCGCGTACCAGGGCGGGCCGACCTACAGCGCGGCCTATTACGGCTACCCGGACTATGACGGCGCCCGTTACGACGCCGCGTATAATGGCACCGGCCTGATCCGCGACCTGCCGTACAGGGATCGGGTCCGTCTGCTGGCGGGCGCACCGCGCTGGTGATGCGCAGAAGCAGTCGCGGTTGGGGTTGGCCGAGCCCACGGGCACTGCGGCCTCCCCCTGAAAGGGGGGGAGGCCGACGAACGACGTGAGCCGGGGGCCTCGGCCCAACCGCGCGCCAGTTGCCATTTCGCCCCCCCTCTGCCATAACCCCGGCCTTCCGCCGCCCGGCTGATTAAGGGCTGCCGTGGCGGCGCGAATGCTCATCGAGCAGCTCAATTCGAGCATATCGCCGGCGGACCGGGCCCCTTGGCCCGCAGGTCCCGTGCCGGTCAAAGGAGAGCCAAATGCCCAAGCTGAAGACCAAGTCCGGCGCCAAGAAGCGCTTCAAGATCACCGGGACCGGCAAGGTGCTGTTCGCCCAGTCCGGCAAGCGCCACGGCATGATCAAGCGGACCAAGAAGCAGATTCGCGAGCACCGCGGCACCAAGACGCTGTTCAAGACCGACGGCGACAACATCAAGAAGTACTGGCTGCCGAACGATCGCTAATCTCGCGCCCGCGTCCGCGCGGGCAGCTTCGAACAATTCGTCCGCATATCGATCAGGAGATCTGCCATGGCCCGCGTCAAACGTGGTGTCACCGGACACGCCAAGCACAAGAAAGTCTTCAAGGCCGCGAAGGGCTATTACGGCCGCCGCAAGAACACCATCCGCATCGCCAAGCAGGCGGTCGAGAAGGCGAACCAGTATGCCTTCCGCGATCGCAAGCGGCGCAAGCGCACCTTCCGCGCCTTGTGGATCCAGCGCCTCAACGCCGCGGTGCGTCCGTTCGGTCTGAGCTACAGCCGATTTATCAACGGGCTCGACAGGGCCGGCGTCACCGTCGACCGCAAGGTGCTGTCCGATCTCGCCATCCGCGAGCCGGCGGCGTTCCAGGCGATCGTCGAGAAGGCCAAGGCCGCGCTGCCCGCGACGGCCTGACACCTTCGTCTGCTATGTCGAGCGACCGAACAGCCTGCCCTCCGCGGCGGGCTTTCGGTGTTTCATAATCCCCGCTCGGAGCAAGTCATGATCGACACAGCCTACGTTCAGCGCATGGCGCGCTACAATCGCTGGCAGAACGAGAACCTCTACGGCGTCGCCGACAAGCTCGCCGACGACGAACGGCGGCGCGAGCGCGGCGCCTTCTTCGGCTCGATCCAGGGCACGCTCAGCCACCTGCTGTGGGGCGACCAGATCTGGCTGAGCCGTTTCGCCGGCACTCCGAAGCCGGAGGGCGGCATCCCGACCTCGGCCGCGCTCTATCCGGACTGGGACAAGCTCAAGCGCGAGCGCGCCGCGGTCGACAAGGCGATCGTCATCTGGGCCGACGAACTCGATCCGGACTGGCTCGCCGGCGACCTCACCTGGTTCTCCGGCGCGGTGAACCGCGAGCTGAGCCGGCCGGTCGCGGCGCTGGTCATGCATTTCTTCAATCACCAGACGCACCATCGCGGCCAGGTGCACTGCATGCTGACGCAGGCCGGCGGCAAGCCGCACGACACCGACCTGTCGCTGATGCCGGAGTAACTCATGTCCGACGTGAACTCGCTCGAAAACGACATCACCGCCGCGATCGCCGCGGCAAACGACGAGGCCGCGCTCGAAGCGGTGCGCGTTGCTGCACTGGGCAAGAGCGGCTCGGTCTCGGCGCTGCTGAAGACGCTCGGCTCGATGACGCCGGACGAGCGCAAGGCGCAGGGTCCGCTGATCAACGGGCTGAAGGATCGCGTCACCGCGGCGCTCGCCGCGCGCAAGTCGGCGCTCGGCGATGCGGCGCTCAATGCGCGGCTCAACACCGAGACGGTCGACGTCACGCTCCCGGTGCGCGAGGCGCCGGCCGAGGCGGGCCGCATCCATCCGATCAGCCAGGTGATCGACGAGCTGACCGCGATCTTCGCCGACATGGGCTTCGCCATCGCCGAAGGTCCGGACATCGAGACTGACGACTACAATTTCACCAAGCTCAATTTCCCGGCCAATCATCCGGCGCGGGACATGCACGACACGTTCTTCTTCAATCCGAAGCCGGACGGCTCGCGGCTCCTCCTGCGCACGCACACCTCGCCGGTGCAGGTGCGAACGATGCTGTCGCAGAAGCCGCCGATCCGCGTGATCATCCCGGGCCGCACGTATCGCTCCGACTCGGACCAGACGCACACGCCGATGTTCCACCAGGTCGAAGGCCTGGTGATCGACAAGGGCTCGCATCTCGGCCACCTGAAGTGGATCCTCGCCGAGTTCTGCAAGGCGTTCTTCGAGGTCGACGACGTCAAGATGCGCTTCCGGCCGTCGTTCTTCCCGTTCACCGAGCCGTCGCTCGAGGTCGACATCCAGTGCCGGCGCGACAAGGGCGAGGTGCGCTTCGGCGAGGGCGAGGATTGGATGGAGATCCTCGGCTGCGGCATGGTGCATCCGAACGTGCTGAGGAATTGCGGCCTCGATCCGGACGAGTACCAGGGCTTTGCCTGGGGCATGGGGATCGACCGCATCGCCATGCTGAAATACGGCATGCCCGACCTGCGGCCGTTCTTCGAGGCCGACGTGCGCTGGCTCGCGCATTATGGATTCCGCCCGCTCGATCTGCCGACCCTGGCGGGAGGGCTGAGCTCGTGAGTGTTGTTGAGAGGCTCCGGCAGAGCAGCACCCCCCTCCCCGTCCCTCCCCCAACGCACGTCGGGCCTGTTCGACTTGCGCACAAATATGCGGATGTCGGGCAAGCCCGACATCCGTGGGGGAGGGAACCCTCACACATCTGCATTCGATGTGGAGAGGATGCTGAGTTCGTAGCAGCACATCGCGCTCGCCAAACGGCAGTGCATGTTCCCTCCCCCCTTGTGGGGGAGGGTTAGGGAGGGGGGTAGCCACACATGCCTCACTCTCGGGTCAGCGCACAGCAGCGCACGCGCGCCAAGAGTCTCCGCCGCACGATGACGCGGCCGGAGACGTTGTTGTGGCGCTATCTGAAGGCTGGACATCTCGATGGACTGAGCTTCAGACGGCAGGTGCCGATGAAGACCTACATCGCCGATTTCGTCAGTCATTCGGCAAGGCTGATCATCGAACTCGATGGTGAGAGTCATGAGTTCGACTCGCAGCAACGCTCGGACGAACGGCGCGATGCGTGGTTCACGTCACAAGGCTATTCGGTTCTCAGATTCACCAATGACGATGTGATGGGAAATTTGGAGGGCGTGTTGGAGGCGATCAGTGCAGCGGCGCTTGCGCAAGTGGCACCCCCCTCCCTGTCCCTCCCCCACAAGGGGGGAGGGAACCCTCGAACAGCTGCATCACGTGTGGAAAGACCAAGCCGCGTACGGAGAGTTCACTCATGAAATTCACCCTCTCCTGGCTGAAGGATCACCTCGAGACCGACGAGCCGCTCGACAAGATCGTCGACAAGCTCACCATGATCGGGCTCGAGGTCGAAAAATTCGACGACAAGGCGAAACAGCTCGCGCCGTTCGTCATCGCACGCGTTGTCTCCGCCCAGCAGCATCCGAATGCGGATCGCCTTCGCGTGTGCATGGTCGACACCGGCGACGGCAAGCAGATCCAGGTCGTGTGCGGCGCGCCGAACGCGAAGACCGGCATGATCGGCGTGTTCTCGCCGCCGGGTACGTTCATTCCCGGCAAGAACATCACGCTCGGCGTCGGCACCATCCGCGGCGTCGAGAGCCGCGGCATGCTCGTGTCCGAAGCCGAGCTGATGATCTCCGACGACCATGACGGCATCATCGAGCTGCCGGCCGACGCGCCGGTCGGCAAGCCTTACGCCGCGTGGGCGAAGCTCGACGACGCCGTGATCGAGATCAACCTGACGCCGAACCGCGCCGACTGCACCGCCGTGCACGGCATTGCCCGCGACCTCGGCGCAGCCGACATGGGCAAGCTGAAGGATCCGGCGATCAAGCCCGTGAAGGGCGAGTTCCCCTGCCCCGTCTCCGTGAAGCTCGAGTTCGGATCGACGCCGCCGCTCTGCCCGGCGTTCGCGCTGCGTCTCGTGCGCGGCGTCAGGAACGACCCGTCGCCCGAGTGGCTGCAGCGCCGGCTCACCGCGATCGGGCTGCGCCCGATCAACGCGCTGGTCGACATCACCAACTACATCACCTACGACCGCGGCCGCCCGCTGCACGTGTTCGACGCGGCGAAGGTGAAGGGCAATCTCACCGTGCGCCGCGCCAAGAAAGGCGAAAGCCTGCTCGCGCTCGACGGCAAGACCTACGAGCTCGACGACACGATCTGCGTGATCGCCGACGAGCACAACGTCGAGTCGCTCGCCGGCATCATGGGCGGCGAGGCGTCCGGCTGCTCCGAAAGCACGACCGACGTGCTGATCGAGTCGGCGCTGTGGGACGAGATGAACATCGCCCAGACCGGCCGCAAGCTCGGCATCAATTCCGACGCGCGCTATCGGTTCGAGCGCGGCGTCGATCCGAACTTCATGGTGCCGGGCCTCGAGATGGCGACGCGGATGGTGCTCGACCTCTGCGGCGGCACGCCGTCGGAGATTTTCGTCGCCGGCAAGGCCGAGGCGAAGGAGCGCATCATCGACTTTCCGCTCGCGGAGATCCCGCGCCTCGCCGGCGTGACGCCGAGCGTCGCGGAGACGCGGCGCGTGCTACAACATCTCGGCTTCGCCATCGCCGGCACCGGCGACAAGGTGAAGGTGTCGCCGCCGTCGTGGCGCGCCGACGTCGAGGGCAAGGCCGACCTGGTCGAGGAGGTGGTGCGCATCATCGGCGTCGACCGCGTGCCGCTGACGCCGTTCGACCGCGGCGAGGCGCCGCGCAAACCGGTGCTCACGCCCATCCAGGTGCGCACGCGCAAGGCCAAGCGCGCGCTCGCGGCACGCGGCATGACCGAGGCTGTCACCTGGTCGTTTATCGCCAGGCCGCAGGCCGAGCTGTTCGGCGGCGGACAGCCCGAGCTCGCGCTCGCCAACCCGATTGCGTCCGATCTCAGCGACATGCGGCCGAGCCTGATCCCCGGCCTGATCGCATCGGCGCAGAAGAACGCCGACCGCGGGCTCGGCGACACCGCGCTGTTCGAGGTCGGCCAGATCTTCAAGGGCGACAAGCCCGAGGACCAGGTCACCTCGGCCTCCGGCGTGCGGCGCGCGCTCGCCAAGGCGAGCGGCATCGGCCGCCACTGGACCGGCAACGGCGCGGTCGACGCATTCGACGTGAAGGCCGACGCACTCGCCGTGCTGATCGCGGCCGGCGCGCCGGAAGCCGCGCTTCAGGTCGTGCCCGGCGGGCCGGCCTGGTTCCATCCGGGGCGGAGCGGCACGATCCAGATCGGACCGCAGAACGTGCTCGGCCATTTCGGCGAGCTGCATCCGCGCGCGCTCGCTGCGCTCCAGGCGGAAGGCCCGCTGGTCGGCTTCGAGGTGATCCTCGAAAAAATTCCCGCGGCCAAGGCCAAGCCGACGCGGGCGAAGCCGGTGCTGGAGCTCTCGGCGTTCCAGCCGGTCGAGCGCGATTTCGCCTTCGTGGTCGACCGCGGCGTCAAGGCCGCCGACCTCGTGCGCGCGGCGCAGAACGTCGACAAGAAGCTGATCAGCAACATCACCGTGTTCGACGTCTACGAGGGCAAGGGCATCGACCCGGGCAAGAAGTCGATCGCGATCGCGGTGACCCTGCAGCCGCGTGAGAAGACGATGACCGACCAGGAGATCGACGCGGTGGCCGCGAAGATCGTGGCGGAGGTTTCGAAACGCACCGGTGGGGTGTTGCGGGGGTAGCGCGCGGCTTGTTGCGAGAGGATGGCCTTCGGCTCTTCGACGATGCCGTGCCCCTAGCGTTCCCTCCCCCCTTGTGGGGGAGGGACAGGGAGGGGGGTAGCCGCACACGCATGAGTCTGCGGCCACCACCCCCGCACATCACCCCCCCCCCCCCCCCCCCCCCACACCCCCCCCCCCCCCCCCCCCAGCACCGACCCCACGCACCACGACGGCCGGACA
>Ga0081540_1000570_pt1 | contig 35788 bp, 30 predicted proteins | sample TabmetS2T1R1_FD_71024 | JGI IMG/M metagenome (GOLD analysis project Ga0081540, IMG submission 71024) | Tabebuia heterophylla rhizosphere microbial communities from the University of Puerto Rico - S2T1R1 | ecosystem: Host-associated > Plants > Roots > Rhizosphere ...
CTGGAGCAGCACCGAGTCGGCGTCCAGCTTCGGCGCCCGCGCGTTGAGCGCGAAGGTGGTGGTGGCCTTCTTGCCCTCGCCCGCCAGCTCCAGCGAGGCCGTCCCCCCGAGCGTGTCGTCGAGGATGTGGAGCGTCCACTGGTCGAGCTTCACCCGCGTCTCCGCGCCGCGACTCGCCATGCCCTTCAGTGACAGCGCCAAGGGCCGGCCCGGCGGCTTGTCGAGGAGCTGCCCTGGCCGCAGGTCGGCGCCGGCGAGGTCGAGGTTGGCGTCGAAGCGATAGCTGTTCTTCCCGGCTCCGTGCAGCTGGGTGACCAGGGTCATCGGCGCGCCGGCCGCCTTCATGAGCTGCTGGGGGATCGCCAGCCGCACCGGGGTGAAATCCAGCGTGATGGCGAGGGTGGGCGCGGCCTGCGTCCCCGAGCCGCGGATGGTGAGCCCGATGGGCCCGGCGACCTGTCCCCTCACCGCCTTCGCGACCGCCGGGAACGAGCGGCCGATGACCGCCGGGTCGAGGTCGTGGCCGACGATCTCGAAGTTCTCGATGCTCGGCTTCTCGCTGGCGAGGTTGCGAATCCGCCCGTGTCCGGTGATGCCGGCCTGGCCGAGGGCGAGAGCGAGCTTGCGGATGTCGAGGTCGCCGCTCTCCGCGTTGCCGTCCAGGTCCGTATCGAGCGTCACGTCCACCGGGGCAGAGGTGGTGCCGGCGAAGCGCAGGCCGCGGGCATGGATGCCCCCCTTGGCCTTGGTGGGTCCCTTTCCGCCGGGAACCGCCGCGCCCAGCTCGGCCGACCAGTCCGCGTCGAGCTTTCCGGCCTCGAGGCGCGCGTCCTTGGGGAGGAACGGACCGAGAGGAGCCAGGTCGACCGGCTGGATCTTCACCATCAGCCGCTCCGGCGTGGGCTGGAGCGTCTTCGGCAGCGGCGCGGTGTGGAGCCGCAGCTCGAGGTTCTGCTTGTCGGCGAGGAGGGCGGCCTTCACGACGACGTCCAGCGGCTTGCCGGCGCGCAGGTCATTCAGGGTGATGTCCAGATCCGAGATGCCGAGCTCGCGGGTCTTCCCCGTGCTCCGGTCCACGAGGCGCACCTGCCCGTCGTTGATCTCCGCGTGGTCGACGCGGACCGCGGACAGGTCCGCCGGCTCGTTGCTTGGTGGCTCGGCCGGCTTCGACTTCTTTTCTTGCTCGGCGAGCCGCGTCTGCACCCGCTCGAGATTCGTGGTGCCGTCCTGGAGGCGGACCACGTTCACCATCGGCTGGTTCACCTCGACCGAGCGGATCACGATGTCCTTGCCCATCGTGAAGATCGCCCGGAGCGCGGCGACCTTCACCTCCACCTCCTTCAAGTGGGCGAGTGGCACCCCCTCGTCGGCGGCGGCTCCCACCTCGAGGCCGGTCACGGTGGCTCCCAGACCGGTCAGGAAGCTGGTGGAGACCCGGCCGATGGAGACCGGCCTGCCGAGCTGTTGCGAGAGGCTCGCGGCCTCGGCCTGCGCTCGCTTGGTGAGGATGGAATCGAGGACCAGGGAAACGACGAACAGCACGGCGACCAGGATCGCGACCACGATGGTCAGGACGCGGACCCAGCGCTTCTGGAAGGGGGATGCCATGGCGAACCCCACGGTAGCCATGCCCCCCGGTCCAGTGAAACCGTCTGGCGAACGCATCTGGCGGACGGGTGACGTAGGGTCACGTGATTCCATGAACCCAGCGCACGTGGCCATCGTGGTGCACGGAGGAGCGTGGAGCATCCCCCCGGAGGCACGTGAGCCACACGCCCTGGGCTGCCTGGCCGCAGCGGAGCGGGGCTTCGCGGTCCTCGAGGCCGGTGGCACCGCAGTGGACGCCGTCGTCACGGCGATCGAGCTGCTGGAGGACGATCCAACGTTCGACGCCGGCCGCGGCTCGGTGCTGTCGGCCGAGGGACGAGTGCAGCTCGACGCGGGGCTCATGGAGGGAGGCGCCCTCCGCATCGGCGCGGTGGCCGGCGTGCACCGGGTGGCGCATCCCATCCAGCTCGCCCGCGCCGTCCTGGAGCGCTCGGCGCACCACCTGCTGGTGGGAGAGGGGGCCGAGCGATTCGCCCGCGAGCAGGGCATCCCGCTCGTGGACCCGGACTCCCTGGTGGTGGACCGGGAGCGGCAGCGCCACGCCGACTTCATCGCCGGCCGGCTGGGCACCGCGGACGACTTCGCGCACGACACGGTGGGGGCGGTGGCGCTGGACGCACGAGGGCAGCTCGCCGCGGGCAACAGCACCGGTGGCGTCGCCTTCAGTCTTCCGGGACGGGTCGGCGACGCGCCGCTTCCGGGCGTGGGCTACGTTGCGGACTCACGCACCGGCGGGGTCGCCTGCACCGGCTGGGGTGAGCACATCCTGCGGGTGGGCCTCGCCACCCGGGCGCTGGTGGCGATGGAGCGCGGGGCCTCGGCACGGGACGCGGCGGCCGAGGCGCTGGGGGTGCTCGAGCGGTCGGTCCAGGGGCGGGCCGGGCTCATCGTGCTCGACCGCCGCGGCGAGGTGGGGCTCGCCCATTCGACCCGGTGCCTGGCCCATGCCTACCGGCGGAGCGGCATGTCGGTGGCGGTGGCCGGCACCGAAGCCGAGCGCCGCTGATCACCGCTTCTTTGCCGACGCACCGCCGGTCTTCGACACGGTGAAGGTCTGCGTCTGCGCCTCCTGTCCGTCGACGGTGAGCACGACCTTGTAGTCACCGGCAGGCCAGCCGGACGGCTTGGAGATGTGGAACTCGGTGTTCATCGGCTTCGGTGAGCGCGGAGTGATGGGCTTGAACTCCTCGTGGACCAGCACCGCCTTGGGCCCGAACGTCCAGCGGGTGGCAAGCACCGCCTGAGGCGTCACGCCCTCGCTGGTGACCGAGAGGTAGATGGTGTCCTTGGGCCCGAAGACGGTTGTCGCGGTCTGGACGGTGTTGTCGGGCTGAATGCCCTTGCCGAGCTGGACCGTGGTGACCCGGAACGGGGCCGGTGGTGGCGGCGGTGGTGCCTGGGCGACGGGCGGCGGCGTCGGAGGAGGCGGTGGCGGCGGCTCCTCCTTCTTGCAGCCCGAGAGGACGAGCAGCGACAGACCGAACAGGGCAGCCTTTCGGATCATCGGTGTTCCTCGTGTCGAGAGGGGTGTCGCGTGGGTTCAGTCCCGGGGAATCTTCAGCACCTGGCCGGGATGGATGAGGTCGGGGTTGCTGCCGACCACGTCCTTGTTCGCCTCGTAGAGCGCTCGCCATTTCTTGGCGTCGCCCATCAGTGCCTTGGCAATCTTGCTCAGGCTATCTCCGGGGCGGACGGTGTACGTCCGGTCGACCTGCTCATCGGTCGAGATGCTCGAGCTGCCCCCCTGCACGTCGGAGAAATCCGGCTCGTCGTCGGGCATGGCACCCTCCCTCCAGTCGGAGACGTACCGTGGACCTTGCGGGTTCGTGAGACCAACGGTCAACGCCCCCCGGTACGGTTCCTGTTGCGTTTCGGGCGGGACAAGGGCAGGACGGTCGGTCGCGACCTGGAGGGGAAGCCGCGATGACGCTGGCGAAGGACTTTCGCGAGTTCTTGCTGAAGCAGAACGCCCTCGCACTGGCAGTCGGTGTGGTGATCGGCGCTGCGGTCGGCAAGGTCGTGAGCGCGATCGTCGACGACGTGATCATGCCCATCGTCGGCCTCCTCCTGCCCGGCGGCGAGTGGCGAAACTGGGAGCTGCCCATCAGTCACGATGCGTCGGGCAAGGTGACCAACGCCATCAAGTATGGCGATCTGCTCGGACGCTTCGTCGACTTCTTCATCATCGCGGTGGTGATCTTCCTCGTCACCAAGGCGCTGCTCAAGGTGCCTACCAAGACGTGTCCGCGCTGCGCCGAACTGATTCCTGTCGCCGCCACCCGCTGCAAGTTCTGCACGAGCGATGTCTGAGCCAAACGGTGCAGCGGCAACCGTCGTTTCACAACCGTCACCCGGCGCTGCAACTGCTCCAGTATGCGGATCGCCGCTCCGGGCACGCATAACCCGCCGTTCCGAGGACTTCCCCATGCGTCGAATCGTCGCCGTGATTGCGTTGGGAGCGGCCGCCGTGGGCTGCTCCACCGTGGACCCGTCTCCGAAGCTGAAGGCCGCCACCTCCGCCGTCGACGCCGCCAAGGCTGCCGGCGCGGCAAGCGTCCCCGCTGCGGCCTCCCGGCTCGCGGAGGCCGAGAAGTACCTGGCCACCGCCCAGAACCTGATCAAGAGCGGTGACAACAGCGCGGCAATTCAGCAGCTCACACTGGCCAGCGCCTCTGCGGACTCGGCGAAGATGACCGCCACCGAGGCGAACAACATCGCGAAGGCCAAGGAGCTGGACGCCCAGATCGCCGACCTCAAGGCAAAGCTCGGCAAGTGAAAGGCAGAGGGATGACCATGCGATCGATCAAGCTCACCGTTGTCCTCGCCCTCGCAGCCGCAGGCTGCGGCCAGCCGTACACCTACCCCGATCTCGCGAAGGCAAAGGACACCTACGCCCACGCGGTGAAGACCGGCGCGCCGGAGCAGTACACGAAGGAGTTCGACGACGCGAAGAAGTCCATCGGCGCCGCGCAGTCGGCGCAGGACGCGCAGGCCTCCTTCGAGCGCGGGAAGGATCCCTCCCGCGAGCGTGACCTGTCCAAGGAGGCGCTGTACCGCGCCGAGGTTGCGGACCACGCCGCCCTCGCCGGGAAGGCCGATGCGGACCGGCGGGCGAAGGAGTGGGAGCTCGCCGCGCTCCAGCAGGAGTGGGACGCGAAGGGCGCGTCCGCCAACGACGCCGCGGCGCGGGCCGAGGCGGAGCGTGCTGCCCGCGAGGCCGAGGAGGCCCGCAAGCGGCTGCAGAAGTTCGCCGACGTGAAGGAGGACGAGCGCGGCACGATCATCACCCTGGCCGGCGGCATCCCGTTCAAGACCGGGAAGGCCGACCTGCAGCCGGTGGCGATCGACCGGCTCAAAGTCGTCGCCGAGGCGCTCAAGGGCACCCAGCGCACGATCCTCATCGAGGGCCATACCGACAGCACCGGCAAGCCCGAGACGAACATGAAGCTCAGCCAGGCCCGGGCGGACACCGTGCGGAAGTACCTGATCGACGGCGGCATCCCCGCCGACCAGATCCGCACGGTGGGCATCGGGCAGGACCGGCCGGTTGCCGACAACAAGACCTCCGCGGGCCGGGCCAAGAACCGCCGGGTCGAGGTCATCCTGGAGAAGCCGAAGCCCTCCTGAGCCAGCCGACGTAAAGGCGCAGAAGCTCAAGCGACGACGGTGGCGAGGTTGCTGGACTCGCCACCGGTGTGGCGGAGACTCGTCCCCCACATCGACGGGGCGTGTAGGACCCGGCGTGGCGCTGCCCGCGAGGCGCGGGTTAGGGTGTTCGCCAGGCGGCATCGCGCCAGCCGCCAGGTTCACGCGTGGTGTTGTTCGCCGGCCGGCGCCTGTGTTCCAGCCGCGAGGTCCTTTTCCGGTGAACCCGTCTGACAGCGAGCGCATCGAGACGGGCCCGCTGCCGACCGCGGCTATCTTCGCCAGCTGCGAGTACGACTTCCAGAGTGGGCGCTTCGGCTGGAGCGACCGTGCCGAGTCGCTGTTTGGCACGGTCCCCCGGACCGTCGACGCGTTCCTCGAGCATGTCCAGGCCGAGGAGCGGGAGCGGGTGTGGAACACGCTCTGGCGGGCGCTCTCCGACCGAGGAATCCACGATTTCGAGTACCCCTGCATCCACCTGGATGGCGCGCTGCGCTGGCACGCGTGGTACGGCCGGCCGATGGTCGACTCGGCGGGCCGGGCGCGGGGGCTGGCCGCCCTGGTGCTGGACATCACCACGCGACGGATGACCGAGCGGGCCCAGCTGGAGGAGCTGGCGGAGGCCCAGGCCGCGCGCGATCAGGCCGAGGGCGCGCTTCGAGGCAACCTCGCCGTCGCGGCGGTGGCCCACGATCTCAAGACCCCGCTCACCGCCATTCTCGGGTGGGCGCGCTCGCTCCAGGCGCGACGCTCGGACCCGGACACGGTGGAGCGGGCGATCACCGCCATCCTCCGCAACGCGCGGGCCCAGGCACGACTGGTGGACGACCTGCTCGACGCCGAGCGCATGGCTCGAGGAAAGCTGGTCCTCCGCCGCGAATGGGTGAACGCCGGCGCGGTGCTCCGTGACGCGGTGGAGACGATCCAGCCCGAGGCCGAGGACCGGGAGATTCATCTCGACGTGGAGGCGGCCACGGACCTGCCGACGCTCTACGGCGACCCGGGGCGGCTGACGCAGGTGATGTGGAACCTCCTCTCCAACGCGCTGAAATACTCGGAACCCGGCTCGCCGGTCGTGGTGCGCATGCGGCGGGCGGAGGGCGGGGTGGTCCTCGACGTGACCGACAGCGGCCCGGGCATCTCCGCCGAGGCGCTGCCGCACATCTTCGAGCCGTTCTGGAAGGGGGAGCGCAACGAGGAGCGCGGGAGCGGGCTCGGGCTGGGCCTGTCCATCGCCCGCAGGCTCGCGGCGCTCCACGGGGGAAGCCTCGGCGTCGAGAGCCGGAGCGGTCTGGGCACCACCTTTCGCCTCTCCATTCCGACACCGGCGCAGGAGGGAGCTCCCGTCGCCGCCGGGGTCCCGGCATCGGCGCAGCTGCCGCTCGCCGGGACCCGGGTGCTCCTCGTGCCCGAGGAACGGACGGCCGGTCAGCTGATGGCCACCGCGCTCGCACGGGCGGGCGCAGACGTGGATGTGTCAGAGCCTGGACAGGCGGTGTCCCACGCCCGCGCGGCGCGCCCCGACGTGCTGGTGAGCGGTCAGATGGGCTTTGGCGACCCGACCCGTGGGCTGCTGGCCCAGGTCCGTCGCGAGGCGGGGATGGCGCTCCGCGCCGTGGCGCTCGTCGACGCGTCCCGGCCGGCGGAGCGCGCGAGGGCACGCCGCGAGGGGTACGACGCCGAGTTGACGCGGCCCGTCGACTCGGTGGACCTGGTGGGCGCGGTGCTGCGGGTGCTCGGCCGGCAGCAGCGCTGAGGCCCTGACAGGAGCGCCGCCATCGTCGTGCGGCGCTTTGCCGCAGGCGAGGCCTCTCCGGCCACGCGTAGATCCACCGGCGCATGTACCGGCTGATCGCGCCGCTCCTCGCCTCTGGCATCCTCGTCGCGCCCTCGGTGGCCGAGGCTTGCTCCGTCTGCGGCTGTGGTGACCCGCTGGTCCTCGCCGGCGACTCGATGCCGGTGGCGAACACCTTTCGCTTCGCCCTCGAGTACGAATATCTGACAGCCACTGCCCGGAGTGACGACGCGCCGGACCGCACCGAGTCGCTCACCCAGATGACGCTGCGCCCCGTGCTCGTCTACAGCCCGTTGTCGCGGGTGAACATCGTGCTCCAGGTTCCACTGGTCCGAAAGGACTGGGCGCTCTCCGCGACACCGGTCGAGCCCGCGGAGACGGCGGTGCCGATGGGCCTCGGCGACCTGGACTTGGGGGTTCGGGTCTTCCTCTGGGACGCCACCAGCATTCAGGCCCAGCGGCGGCAGAACCTCGCGCTCACCGCGGGGACCTCCTTTCCCACCGGGCGAGACGACCGGACGACGGTCGACGGCGAGCGAATCGACCAGCACGCCCAGCTCGGCACCGGCGCCTGGGGTCCTTACGTCGGCGCGCTGTACGCCTTCCATCAGGACCCGTGGAACTTCTCCCTCACGGTGACGGGGCGCTTCCGCACCACCAACAGCTTCGGGTACCGGTACGGTGACGCGGTGCTCTGGAGCGCGCAGCTGCGCTACCGGCTGGTGGAGCCCTTCGCGTTCCAGGCTGGAATCGACGGGCGCTATGCCGGACGGGACCGATCCGAGGGCGTCGTCCAGGAGAACACCGGCGGCCTGGTGGTCTCAGCCGTCCCGGGCTTCGCCTGGAATGTCACCGGGCCCCTCTGGCTGCTGGCGCAGGTCCAGATCCCGTTCGCGACGCACCTCTTCGGCCAGCAGACGGTGGGGGTCACCGCCACCGCCAGCCTGCAGTACGTGCTGAACTAGCCTCCTCAGCGCCGCGGCGGGTACTTCTGAAGCTTTCGCTGAAGTGATTTCCGGTGCAGCCCGAGCCGGCGCGCAGCCTCGGAGACGTTGCCCCCGGCGTCGGTGAGCACGCGCTGGATGTGCTCCCACTCGGCGCGGGCGAGCGACGGTGCCGCGGGCTCCTGGGGAACCTGGTTGGAAGGAAGCAGCCCCTCCCGGGCAAAGGCGGCGAGCAGCTCGTCGGCGTCCACCGGCTTCTGGAGGTAGTGAAGGGCGCCGCGGCGCACCGCCTCCAGCGCCGTGGCGATGCTCCCGTATCCGGTGAGCACCACGACCGCGGTGGTCGGATCGAGCGCCTTCAGCGCCGAGACGACCTCCAGCCCGCCCCCTCCCGGCATGCGGAGGTCCACCACCGCGCACTCCGGCGAGTCCTCGGTGGCCAGACGGAGAGCCTCAGCCGGGCCCGCGGCGGTGCGCACCTCGTGACCCCGGTCGCGGAGCGCCCGGGCCATCCGCTCGCGGAAGTTCTGGTCGTCGTCCACCAGCAGGATGGAGAGCGAGCTCACGACACAGGGACCAGGGGGACGACGAGACAGGCCCGGGTGCCCTGAGCGGGGACCGACACCAGGCTGAGGTCTCCACCGAGCTGCTCGGCGAGGCTCCGGGCGACGAAGAGCCCCAGGCCGAGCCCGTGGCCCGAGCCGCGGGTGCTGAAGAAGGGCTCGCCGGCGCGGGCCAGAACCTCGGGCGCCATGCCCTCGCCGTGGTCCTCGACTTCCACGCGGAGCCGGTCGCCCTCGAGGCCGAGGCGCAGGAGCACCGGGCGTCCGGCGGGCGAGGCCTGGAGCGCGTTCCGGACCAGGGCCTGCACGCTCTGGCCGACCGCGCGCACCGGAAGCGCGGCAGTGGCATCGCGCACGCCGTCCTGCAGCTCGATGCGGACCCGCTCCGGCTCCGGCAGGCCCTCCAGCGCCTCGTCGAGGAGGATCGAGACTGGACGCGACGCGAGCATCTCCCCCGGGGCCTGTCCTGCCTCGGTGGACATCCGGGCGAGGGCCTCGCGGCAACGCTCGACCTGCTCGCGGATGAGCCGGGCGTCCTCGGCGGCCTCGGGAAGGGACTGCAGCCGTCGCTCGAGCTCGTGCGCGGCGACGGCGATGGTGGACAGAGGCGAGCCGAGGGCGTGCGCGGTGCCGGCGGCGAGCGTGGCCAGCGAGGCCAGCCGGTCGCGCCGCTGGGCTCGCTCCCTCTCGCGGGAGAGCTCCGCCTCACGGTCGGCGAGCGCGCGCCGGACACGGAGCACGAAGGCCACCAGCGTGCAGCCGGCGAGCGCGAAGGCCACCCACATCCCCCGGAGGTGGAGCTGCATCAGCTCAACGTGGCCGAGCGTGGCACCGGGGCTCCAGGGCATGGGGAGGAAGAGCGCGCCGAAGCAGAAGAGAGCCAGCCCGAGGAGGGTCCAGGTCAGGCCCGGGGTGAGGACCACCGCGCCCAGGGCCACGTCGACCAGGTAGAGCACGCTGAACGGGTTGCTCGGCCCGCCGCTCAGGGCAAGCAGGACGGTGAGGAGGAGCGTGTCCAGGGCCATGAGGGCCGCAACGGTGGTGGCGCGGACCGTGCGATGCGTGCGGACCCGGAGCCCGAGGGCGACGTTGCTCGCCACCTGCGCCGCCCACACCGCGGCGACCGCCACGAGCGGGACCGGGATGTGGAAGACCGACCGGGCCGCGAAGGCGAGGAGGAGGAACAGGACGGCGGCGGCCCAGCGGAGCCGGACCAGCCAGGAGACGTCGACGGGCTGCATGGCGCGCTTTTGCTGGGTGTTCTACCCCGGCGGGTGGAGCGGCGCCTGCGACGGAGCGCCGCGGGGGTGCCGCATCGACAGGACACGCCCCAGCTGGGTCAGTGCCACTCCCAGAAGAACCAGGGCCAATAGAACGCGACCAGGGTGCCGACCATGGCAACCGAGAGCGCGCCGAACACGCCCATGACTCGCATGAAGACGTCGGACCGGTACCGGCCTCTCCACCAGAGAAAGAAGACGGCCGCCGGAGAGAGCCCGAGCCCGAGCGCGCTCATGAGGAACGCGGAGTCGAGGTTTCTGCTCGCCTCGAGGTCCCCTGCCACGTGGCGACCCACAGCGTAGATCGTCAAGTTCAAGGCTGCGCTGGCGCCCATGACGAACCACACGAGCGGGCCAGCGAGTGTCCTGGCCAGAGTCTGCCGCAGCGCCACTTGGATGGCCCCCCGACCGCGGCGGAGCACCGAGCCCCGCCGCGGTCAACGCTCGCTCAGGGCGAGAAGGTCTCGCTGCGGACCGAGGTCACGTCCGTCGACTGGAACGGCCACTGGAAGTACTGGTTCAGCACCCAGTCAGTCAGCATCGTCTGCTGACCAAAGGGATACGCGTTGCCGGACTGCACACCGGGGAGCTGCATGAAGGTGTGATCGACCGTGCCATCCATCGCCGCGAGCCAGCGGATTTGCGCGCTGGACCGATAGGCGAATGACAGGATCGAGGACGAGCCACCGCCTGGATCGCCGACGTCGACGGTCTGGACTCCACCGGGTCGGGGATAAGGGCCCGGATGGAACTCGGGGTCGACGAACGGGTACGGGGAGACGACGAAATTCATGGTCACGGTGTGCAACCTGCCCCAGCGCCAGTTGCTCACGTCGCCGTAGGTGTTCTTCAGCTGCATCCAGGAAAAGGCGAGCGCATCGGTGACCTGCTGCGCGCAGGTCTTGTTCGCGGCGGTCTGCCCGGCGGCGTTGACGTCCCGGCAGAAGACGTTGTTGGGGTTTGGAATGCCGGACAGGAGCGTGAGCAACGCTCGGATCTCGTTTCCACCGTTCCGCCCCACGCCAGCCACCCGCTCCTCGTCGCTGAAGGTTTGCTCCAGAACGCGGCGGAGGAAGGTGTGGAACAGCAGGCATGACGCCGAGTTTGCCGAGTTGGTGGCGTTCGAGTCGTTGACTGAGGCCACCGGGTCGAGCGAGCCCGGAGCCAGGCCCGTGGGGCAATCGAGTGGGGCGCCGGCGTCGGCAGCTCCCCAGCTGAGCAGCATGGCCGCGGCGGAGGCGACGTTGGTATCGCTGGAGCTCGCGGCATCGATCCCCTCGATGTAGCCCAGGAACGGCCGGGCCAGCGTCACCACATGGTCTGCCTGGAGCGCCTGCATGTCCGCGAGGGTGACCTTTCCGCCGCTGGCGGTCTTCGCATCGAGGACGTCCCGGATGCGCGCGGCCCGGAAGCCGATGGGGTCCTGCCACTCGAAGCTCAGGTAAGGCACGCCGCCCGGGTTGCCCGCGTACGGATCGTTGTCGGCGCCGGTTCCGATCGGATCGGCGTTCGCAGTGGCCAGGTATCCCTTCGCCGACCCGATGGCTCGCGGGAGCTTGTCGTCGGGAACGCAGAGGAGGCCCCCATCGGGGCCCGAGGCCCACTCGAAGCTTCCGCGCCCATCCATCGGAATCATCGGGTACGGATAGATGGCCGCGCTGGTCGCCCAGGGGCGCTGCGGGACGCAGGCGTGAGGGACATAGCCGATCTGCCCCTGATCATCGGCGAGCACGAAGTTCTGCGCGCCGGTGTAGTAGCCGGTGTAGCGCCCGCCGTCCGGAGTCAGGTCTCCTTCCAGGGCCTGTCGCCCGTCGTCGACGCTGGAGACAGAGTTCAGGCGAAAGAACGCGCGGAAGTCGTCGGTCTCACCTTCGTGCCCTGTCCAGCGAGCGCTGACCGCGACTCCGTGCGCCGCGTCCAGCGAGATGATCGGCCCGTGCGGAGGGGCGACGAGGACCGGCGGCGGTTTGTCCAGCGTTGCGAGACCGGCCGAGGTCCGGAACCTGTACGTCTGCTGAACCACCGTGAACGGGACGGTGTTGCCCTTGAAGGAGATGCCCACCGGATTCTGACCCTGGAAGACGAGCGTCTCGAGATACAGATCCGTCACGTCGTATCCGACGACGGTCGCGCCAAAGCCCACGTGTGCGCCACGGCCGATGAGCGTCACCGGCAGGCCGGGGAAGATGGCTCCAATGACGTTCATCTGGTCCTCGCTGCCGACCAGATGCGACAGATGGAACTTCGACGGATAGTCGAGGCCGAGGTGCGGGTCGTTCGCGATGAACGCCTGACCGAGGTCAGTGTGATCCTTGTCGACCACCCAGTTGTTCGATCCAGGCGGCCGGCCGAAGAGGTCTACGACGTTGCGGAGGCTGTCCATCGTCCGCCGGGCGGACTCCAGCGCCGGGCCAGCTGAACGGAGCGACTCCATGGCCTGTGGTGAAGCGACGAGCGACGGCGCGTTCGGAGCTCCGGTTCCGGCGAGGGTGAACGCGTCGTTCGGGGACTTCGCCTGGATCCAGAGCCCGATTGTCATGCCGCTTGGATCGAGGGTGCTCCAGGTCTGAGCCCACTTGCCGTAGTCGCCCTCTTCCGGTGCCTTGTCCGAGAGCTGAAACTGAAAAAGACGCGCCACTGCGGCCGTGTCGACGTTGCTCCAGTCCGGGAGGTCGTCGGTGCTCGTGGGATTGATCGAGTACACGAGCTGCCCGTAGGCGGCCGGAAGCTTGCTGGGGTCCACCCTCACCTGCGCGATGAAGGCGTTGATCCCCGCGGTGTACGCAGTGAGCCGGGGCCCGACGAACGGATCCTGCTCGCTGTGCGCGGCCAGCGCCTCCGGCAACGGCTGCCCGCTGCGGGTCGTGAAGTAGGTCCGGAGAGCCTGGTCCTGTGAGAGCGCCGCGTCTCCGACGAACTCGGCCAGCCGGCCTCGGGCCACGCGCCGGTAGAAGTCCATCTGGAAGAACCGGTCGCGGGCGTGGATGAAGCCCAGCACGGTGTAGCAGTCCACGGACTTGGTGCAGTTGATGGTCGGGATGTCGCGCTCGTCGTAGGTGACCGTCACCGACGAGACCAGACCGGGGATGCCGCCGACGGACGCGGTGGGCTTGATGATGGTGATCTCCACCACCTGCCTCTCGTCGCTATCGCTGCTGATCGACGCGGTGAGCGTGGCCTTGTTCGCGCTCGGGTTGTAGGTGGATGGCGCGGTGTAGACGGTGGTCAACCCCGCGCTGTTGGAGAGGGAACCGGGTCCATCCAGGTTCCACTGGATGGTCCCGTCCGAATCCTGGACGAGGCCGTTGATCACCAGGCTCCCGCCCACCGGGACGGACACCGCGCTGTTCACGTCCAGCGCGACGTGCGGACTGCTGCAGCCGGCCAGCAACGCCGCGGAGACGGCGGCTGCGGCCAAGACGACGTTCTTCATGTTCGACGACCCCTCCCTCACCCCTGTGAGGCCGCCCATCACGGCATGATCGATTCCGAAGTCAAGGACGATCCGGCCGCCGGTGAAGGGTGCTGACGCGGGGCATCATGGTCCCGCGAACGAACGGCGTCAGTTGCTGCCGGACTTCACCGCGCGCGCTGCCTTGACCGCCTCGCCGGTCGCACTGCGCAGGGCGATGCCTCCCAGCCCGAGCGCCTCGAGGCGGGGCCGCAGCTCGGCCAGCGGGCCCACCACGACGATGGCCAGGGAGCGGGTGTCGAACCGGGCACGGGCGGCCCGGGCGACGTCCTCGCGGGTCACTGCCTCCAGCTTCTGCACGTAGCTGGCGAAGTAGTCCGGCGGGCGGCCCAGAGCGACCAGCTTGCCGAAGGCCAGCGCGGTGGTGGTGGTGGATCCGAACTCCGCCGGCAGGCTCTGGATGAGCCCCGACTTGGCGTCGGCCAGCTCCGCGGCGTCGATGCCGCCTTCGCGGAGCCGATCGATCTCGCCGAGGAGCTCGTGAAGTGCCTCGGGTGTCTTCTCCGCCACCACCGGAGCGATGGCGGCGAACAGCCCCGGCTCCCGCCGCACGTCGAAGGCGCTGAACGCGCCGTAGGTGTAGCCCTTGCCCGAGCGCAGGTTCGCGTTGAGGCGCGACTTGAAACCCCCGCCCAGGACCTGGGAGGCGACCTGCGCGGCGTAGAGGTCCGCGCTCCCTGCGCCCAGGCCCAGCTCTCCCACCCAGAGCTGGCTCTGCGCCGCGCCGGGGCGGTCGACCACCGTGACCACGCGGGGGCCCTTGCGGCCGACCGGCGCGAGCGAGCGCCGCTTGGGGAGAGCTGCCGGCTTCCAGCCTCCGAACCGGCGCTCGAGCTCGGGGAGGAGCGTCGTCGGGTTCACGTCACCCACCACCACCAGCACCGCGTTGTTGGGGCGGACCCAGCTCCGGTGCCAGGCGATGAGCTGCTCGCCCGTGGCCGCCTTGGTGGAGGCGACCGTTCCGGTGGTGGGGAAGGCCCAGGGATGACCCTCGCCGAAGACCGTCCGGTTCAGCACCGTCCTGCCGATCTGCGCCGGGTCCGCCTCGAGCTGGGCGATGTCGCCGAGGCGGAGCGCGCGCACTCGCTCCAGGTCCGGCTTCTTGAACGCGGGCCGGAGCACGGAGTCGCTGAAGACGTCGAGCACGGGGGCCAGCGACGCCGAGGGGAAGGACACGGCGGCGAGCAGGGAGTCCTTGTCCGCCTTGGCCCGGAAGAGCGCGGCCTGGTCCTCGAAGGCGGCGGCGATGGCCGTCGCGTCGCGCAGCGAGGTGCCCTCGTCGAGCATGTCCGCCACGAAGCTCGCGGTGCCTGGCTTGCCGCCGGGGTCGGTGTCCTCGCCGGCGCGGATCACCAGCTCCACGGTGGCCAGCGGGAGCTGGTGCTGCTCGACGATCCACACCGCCAGCCCATTCTTGAGCGTGCGCACCGCAGGGACCGGCGCCTGGAACGCCACCGGCGCCCCGGCCTCGGGAAGCGTCTTGCGGAAGGGAGCATCGGGAGTGCCGGTCTCCGAGACCGCGGCAACCGCCGGAGCGGGGGGCTTGGCAGGGGCGGGCGTGCTGGAGGTCGCGCAGGCGGCCAGGACGGCGGGAGCGAGCAGCGCAAGGCGGGGGAGGCGGTCCATGGCAGTCCTCCTCACTGGGCCGAGGCCGTGCGGGCAACGGGGTTGACGATCAGCACCACGCGCGCGTCGCGAGCGAGGACGCGCCGGGCGGTCTCCTGCACCTGCTTGGCGGTCACCGCGCGGTACCGGTCGACCAGCTGGTTGACGAACCCGGGGTCACCCCGCCACATCTGCATCGCGTTGAGCAGGTCGGCGCGGCTGCCGTTCCCGTTCAGCCGCTCGAGCCCCCGGTAGAGCCGGGCTTCTAGATTTCGCTGGGCACGCCGCAGCTCGGCGTCTGTCGGAGGCGTGGTCGCGAGACGGTCCAGCTCGGCGTCGACGACGGCCTCCACCTCCGCCGGCAGATGTCCGGGCTTCACCGTCACCCGGATCTCCGACGCGCTGCCGAACGTCGCCTTGTCGGTCGCCATGTCCACGTCCTGGGCCAGCTGCCGGTCGAACACCAGCGCGCGGTAGAGCCGTCCGGTCTTGCCGCCGGCCAGGATCTCCTGGACGACGTCGTAGGCGAACCCCTCGTCGCTCCAGGCAGGCGGAGCGATCACCCCGACGAAGATGCGTGGCAGCTGCACGTCGTCGGTGAGCGTCTCGCGGATCTGCCGGGTGATGGGCTGCGTCCGGACCGCGGGTGCCGGCGGCTTCGGGCCGCGCGGGATGGGGCCGAAGTACTTCTCCACCAGCGCTTTGGCCTCGGCCGGGTCGAAGTCGCCGGCGATGACCAGCGTGGCGTTGGCCGGGACGTAGAAGGTGCGGAAGAAGGACTTCACGTCCTCGAGCGTCGCGGCCTGGAGGTCCTCGTGCGAGCCGATGACCGCGCCGAAGTACGGATGCGGCTTCGGAAACAGCAGCTCGACGATGCGAACCTCGGCCTTGCCGTACGGCGTGTTCTCCACGCTCTGCCGCCGCTCGTTGCGGACCACGTCCCGCTGGGTGTCGAGCTTGGTCTTGTCGAGCCCGTCGAGCAGGAAGGCCATCCGCTCGCTCTCCAGCCACAGCGCGAGCTCGAGCCGATTCGCCGGGAGGGTCTCGAAGTAATTGGTCCGGTCGTTCCAGGTGCTGGCGTTGAGGTCCGAGCTGCCGGCCGCCTCGAGGAGTCCGGCGAAGTCCTGCTCGTTGCCCGGCCGGTGCTTCGAGCCCTGGAACATGAGGTGCTCGAACAGGTGGGCGAAGCCGCTCCGCCCCGGCGTCTCGTTGGCTCCTCCCACGTGGTACCAGAGGTTCACGCCGACGGTCGGGAGCCGCTTGTCCTGGGTGAGGATGACGGTCAGCCCGTTGGGCAGGGTGTAGGTCTCGAACTGGACCAGGGGCGGCGCGGCGGCGAGCAGCAGGCTCGCGAGGAGGGCGGTCATGGGTGTCCCGGGAACAGAGGGTGCGCGCCGCACCATTGCACCATTCGCCGCCCGGGTTCGACCACCCGCTGCAGCGGCAGCGGGTCACTCGGTCCCTGGATGGCGAGGGCAGGAGCGTGGCAGCGTCGATCCATGGCACTCACGACGGAGGTGCTCACCCCCGCGGCCTGGAAGGACGTGGAGACGCTGTTCGGGCCGCGCGGGGCCTGCGCGGGGTGCTGGTGCATGTTCTGGCGCCTCGAGAAGGGCGAGCGATTCGACGCGCTGAAGGGCGAAGCCCTCCGGGAAAGGTTCCGGGCCGGCATCCTGGAGGGTCGGATCCAGGGCGTGCTGGCGTACGAGGGCGGGGTGCCGGTCGGTTGGGCCACCTTCGGTCCCCGCACGTCCTTCGCCCGGCTGCAACGCTCGCCGTCGCTGGCCTGCGAGGACGCGGAGCGGGTGTGGAGCATTCCCTGCTTCTTCGTGCGTCGCGAGTACCGAGGCCGGGGAGTCTCGCGGGCGCTCCTGGACGCGGCGGTGGCCGAGATGCGCCGCCGGCGGGTGGCCCGGGTGGAGGGTTACCCGGTGAAGCCCTCGGCCTCCGGTGCACCGATTCCCGCGGCGTTTGCCTACACGGGGACGCGGTCGCTGTTCGACGCAGCAGGCTTCAAGGCCGAGCCGGCGACCGAGGGCTACAGCCGACTGCGTGTCCGACGCGTGCTCCGTCCGTCGAGTGGCGCCAAGCCGGCGGCGAGGTCACGGTCACGCGGGGCAGCCCGCCGGCGTGGCTGAGCTATCTGCATCGACCGGAGCGTGAGGACCCCGCGTGCCTCATGACCCAGGCGTCAGGTGTCCGAACAGCAGATTCAGCGCCAGCGCGAGCACCGCGGTGTTGAAGGCGAACGAGAGGAGCGCGTGCCCGAGCGTCGCGCGACGCATCCGGTGCTGGGTCACGGTGACGTCCGACACCTGGAAGCACATTCCGATGGTGAACGCGTAGTAGGCGAAGTCGAGCAGGCACGGCATCTCGGTGCCGGGGAAACCGAGTCCGCCGAGGTCGCCGTCATCGCGATAGTACAGGTGCGCGTACCGCATCGTGTACGTGGTGTGGCAGACGAACCAGGCCGTCGCCACCGCCACGAGGCACAGGATTGCGAGCTCGCGCTCCGCGAGCGGGGCCATCGAGCGCGCGTTCCGCAGCGCGACCGTCGCCGCGAAGATGCTCACCGTGCTCCCGAGGACCGCGACCGCCCAGGCAAAGCTCCGCCCCACGTCCTCGGCTGCCGCACGCCGCGCCGTCTCCTCGGGGCCGGCGGCGAGGATGATTCGCCACACCAGCGCCAGCAGCACTCCTGCTGCCACGTCCCAGCCCGCGACGGTCCGGAGTGGGGCACCGACCGACCCGGGCAGCGCGGCGGCCACGACGACCCCGGTGATGACCGCGAGCAGCAGCCGACCCACCGCGCGGCGCGGGCTCCAGAAGGCCGCTGGGACGTGGACCGCCGGGGTTCCGGTCTGCAGGGTCATGCTCGCACTCCGCGCACGTGCCTTGGCCTCGAGCCTAACCGCGAGGCTTCCCCCGGTCGTCCAGTCCTCCCTCGCTTTCCGACGTGACCCCTTTCAACTCGATGGCAGCGGCCGCGCGACGGAACGCCGCGGGGTTCCAGAGCGAGGCCGGCGTCGCGAGTCCCGGGCGCGCACCGCCGAGCAGCGCGCGCGCACCGATGTTGGGACCGGGCCGATGGAGCTCGAGGCGTCCGGCCCCCCGGGCCCGACCTGGAGCCCTCGACGATCAGCTCGGTCTCAGGCGCTCTTCTGAAGCCGCGGCGCCGTCTCGGCGAGACGGTGCGCGATCTGCCCCAGCGTCCGGACCGCGGCCTCGACCTGCTCGAGGTCCGGGTTGCCGGTGTTGAGCCGGATGCAGCTCCGGTATCGCCCCGTGGAGGAGAAGATCGGCCCCGGTGCCACGCTGATCCCCCGGCGGAGCGCTTCCTCGTGCAGCTTGAGCGCATCGACGCTCGCCGGCATCTGGACCCAGAGGATGGCGCCGCCCTCGGGACGCGTCATGCGAGTCCCTTCAGGGAAGCTGGAGCCCACGACGCCGCGGACGTGCTCCATCTGCTTCGCCAGCTCGCGGCGGAGCGTGCGGAGGAAGCGATCGTAGCCGCCCTGCTGCAGGAACTCGGCGATGGCCATCTGGGGAAGGGTGGGGGTGGCCACCGTCTGGGCAAACTTGAGGAGCTCGAAGCGCTCCCGGAACCGTCCCGGCGCCGCCCAGCCCACCCGGAACCCGGCGGCGAGCGTCTTGGAGAAGCTGGAGCAGTACAGGACGTTCCCGGTGCGGTCGAAGCTCTTCGCCGCCCGCGGTCGGGCGGGGCCGAAGTAGAGGTCGCCGTAGATGTCGTCCTCGATGAGGGGCACCCCGGCGCGCTCGCAGATCCGGACCAGCGCCTCCTTCTTCTCGTCGGGCATGCAGCCGCCGAGCGGGTTGGAGAAGTTGGTCACCACCAGGACTGCCTTGATCTGCTGCTTCTTCAGCGCCGCCTCGAGCGCGTCGAGCTGCATGCCCTCGCGCGGGTGGGTGGGCATCTCCAGGGCCCGGAGCTCGAGCATCTCCAGCACCTGCAGTGTGCCGTAGTACGCCGGGGACTCGACCGCGACGATGTCGCCGCGGCAGCAGGTGGCCAGCAGGCTGAGGTGAACCGCCTCGGCCGCGCCGATGGTGGTCACGAAGTCGTCCGGTCCCAGCTGGCAGCCCCAGGCCAGCGACCGGCGGGCGAGCTGCTGGCGCAGCGCGGGCCATCCGGGCGGCATGTCGTACTCGATGCCCACGCCCCCGGCCTCTCGGGCCAGCGCGGCGATGAGCCGCGAGAGCTTCCGGGTGGGTAGGAGCTTCGAGCTCGGACGCGCCGAGCCCAGGTTGACGATCCGCTCGTTCCCGGCGGCCATGTACATGCGCCGCACCAGCTCCACCACGCTCGGCTCGCGCGCCGAAGAGGGGGGGCGGCTGATCGGCGGCTCCTGCGGAGGTGGCCGGCGGAGAAGACGCACGTAGTGGCCCGACTGCGGCCTCGCCTCGACGAGATCCCAGGCCTCGAGCTGCTGGTAGGCCTGAAGCACCGTCGAGATGCTCACCCGTTCTTGCTGGCTGAGCTCACGCACCGAGGGGAGCCGATCGCCGGCGGCGAGGATGCCGGCGTGGATGGCATCGCGCATGCGCGCTGCCACCTGCTCGAAGAGGAGCGGCTTGTGAGCGCGGGCGACGGCCATGAGGGGCTCCTGGGGTGGCGGAGGAGAACGGCTTCTACCGGCGGCCCTCCGGGTGCACCAGTACAGTTACCTGGTCTGATTCACGGACAGCAGGTGTGCTGTGCTGCGCCGCGCAGCGAACGGTGGGGCTGCTGCCGTCAGCGGGAAGGCAGGCGCCGCCGGAGCACCGCGGCGAGGTCGGCAAGCTCGAAGGGCTTGCGGAGCACGTCCACGAGCTCCGGCCAGGTCTCCTCCGTCCCCGGACGGAGCCGCGCGGTCATCAAGACCACGGGTGGAATCGGCCGACTCTGCGAGCGAAGGGCCTCCAGGAGCTCGGGGGCAACCATGTCCGGAAGCTCGTGGTCGAGGAGCATGAGGCTCACCGGCTCGCGCGCGAGGACCTCCATCGCCTCGGCGCCGGTCCGCGCGAGCACCGCCCGGTGATTCCACTCCTCGAGCGTCTCCTGGAGCAGCGGGCCGAGGTCCTGGCTGTCCTCCACCAGCAGCACGGTTGCTGGCGCGTCGGTCACGATTCCAGCGTCCTCGGCTCGAGGACCTCCATGTCCTCGGCGTCCAGGGTCGTCCCGTGGAGGAGGACGTCCTGGATCAGCGCGGCGTGCTGGCGGAGGGCGGCGGCCTTGTCCCTGAACCTCGGGCCGAGTCTCCGATCGCCGGAATTCGCCAGCCGGTCGGCCAGCTGCGCGCTCTCCTCGAGCGATCGAACGGAGGCCCAGAGCGCAGCCTCCAGCGACTCGCTCTGCTCCGCGAGGAGGCTGTCAACGCTGAAGGCGTGACCGACGTGACAGCGGAAGCGGAGGAGCCCGCCCTCGACGGTCTCGGTCATCGATCCCTGACAGGAGGGACAGACGATCTGCGACTGCTGGGCCGGGACCGTGTGTGGACCCTCCGCGTCGGCCTCGGGCTGCTCCGGGATTGGCTCGGTGACCAGACGGTGGATGACCTCCGCGATCTCCCCTAGCGGGACCAGGTGATCGACGTCGGCGTGGGCCGCTGCGCTCTCGGGCATGCCCGGGAACTCGGCGTCCGACTGCACGACCGAGACCCCGCCGTTCGCCTTGACTGCCATCAGCCCTTCGGAACCGCAGCTCAGATTGCCAGTGAGGATCACACCGACCACCCGGCTGCCATACATCCTGGCGGCGGTGCGGAAGAGCGGATCCACCGCCGGTCGATGACCGTTCTCTTTTGGGCCCCGCGTGACACGGACGAAATCCCGATGCAGGGTGAGGTGATTGTCGTTTGGAGCCACATAGATCCGTCCCTGACGGATCCGCTCCCCATGGACGGCGATATGTGCGGGGACCGGTCCCCACTGAGAAAGAATTTCACCGAGCTCACTCGCGTGCTCGGGCACCGAGTGCAAGACGAGAAAGACGGCGGCCGGAAGGTTCTGCGGAAGGGTGGAGACGATCGTCCGGAGCGCGAACAGTCCCCCGGCCGACGTGCCGATGACCACGATGTCGCGATGAGCGCCCAACTCGCCGCCGTTTCCGGAAGACACTCCCGGAAGGTAGGTCCCGGCCCTCAGGCCGCCAGTGTCGTAGCGTGAGCGACCTGGAGATGTCTTCCGGCATTCGTCCGCCCGCCGGGGTTCTCCTATGAACGATTCGACCAGGCCAGCTGCCCCACCAGAGCAAGCGGTGGACCAAGAGCACCCAGTGGACCGCGTTCCACAGGGCGCTTCCGGCGTCGCGCCGCCAGTGCAGGCCCAGACGCCGGACTCGTCCGGTGCCGAGCGGCAGGCGCAAGAGCCTGCGCCGACGGACGGCGCCGGACAGCAGGAGCAGCTCGAGGTCGCGGAACCAACGGTCCGTGAGCCGTCGACGACGTTTCCAGTGGTCGGGGTGGGAGCTTCCGCAGGCGGTCTCGAGGCGCTCGAGAATCTGCTGAGCCGGCTGCCCCACACCGGCATGGCCTTCATCGTCATCCAGCACCTCGCGCCCGGCAAGTCGAGCCACCTGCCGGAGATCCTCGCCCGGGCGACTCAATTGCCCGTGGCGCGCGCGACGGACGGAATCCTGGTCCGGCCGGACCAGGTCTACGTCATCCCTCCGGACGTGAACCTCGCGATGTTCCAGGGGAAGCTGCACCTCATGGACGTGCCCGCGGCGCCGCCGGGGGAAGCGGTGCTGCCGGTGGACTTCTTCTTCGAGTCAATGGCGAAGGACTGCGGAACCCGCTGCATGGGTGTGGTCCTGTCCGGGACCGGCATCGACGGGATGCGCGGCATGCAGGCGATCCGCGAGGCTGGGGGGCTGACCTTCGCTCAGGATCCGGCCACCGCCAGGTTCCAGGGGATGCCCACCGCGGCCGCAGCGGGCGCGGACTCGGTCCTACCTCCGGAGGCCATCGCCGACGAGCTGGTGCGCATCAGCCGCCATCCGTACGTGGTGCGCGGGGCAGTGGCTCCCCCCGGAGAGGAGGGCCTGAACAAGCTGTTCCTCCTCATCCGATCCGCCTTCGGAACCGACCTGTCGTTCTACAAGTTCGCCACCGTCCAGCGCCGGATCGAGCGGCGGATGGCGCTCAACAAGATCGAGCGGCTCGAGGACTACGTCCGCCTCCTCCAGGCGCATCAGGGCGAGCTGAAGACGCTCTACCGCGATCTCCTGATCAACGTCACCAGCTTCTTCCGCGACCACGAGCCGTTCGAGGCTCTCCGCGAGGTCGTCTTCCCGAAGATCCTCGAGCGGAAGAAGCCGGGCGACACCATCCGGGTCTGGATCCCGGGCTGCTCCACCGGCGAGGAGGCCTACTCGGTCGGGATCTGCCTGCTCGAGGCGCTCGGCGACGACGCCCAGGAGTACCGGCTGCAGATCTTCGCCACCGATCTTGACGACGAGGCGATCGTCCGCGCCCGGATGGGGGTGTATCTGCCCAGCATCTCCATCGACGTCTCCCCGGAGCGGCTGCGGCGCTTCTTCCAGCGCCGGGAGAACGGGTACGAGGTGGGACGCCGACTTCGGGAGCTGGTGGTCTTCGCCACCCACGACCTGACCCGCGACGCGCCGTTCTCGCGCCTCGATTTCTGCAGCTGCCGGAACGTCCTCATCTACCTCCAGGGCTCGCTCCAGAAGCGGGTGCTTCGGATGCTGCACTACGCGCTCGCCCCGGAGGGGTTCCTGATGCTTGGCTCGAGCGAGACGGTCGGGGACTCCCCCGAGCTCTTCTCGATCTTCGACAAGAAGCACCGGTTCTACGTGAAGAAGAGCGTGGCCGGCGCGGGGATCTTCGAGATCGACGGGGTCGGGTTGCGGAACACCCGGGGCTCTCGCGCCGGCTCGCAGGGGGATCCCCTCCGTCGCCTGACCAATCTGCAGCAGCTCGCCGACCGGAAGGTGCTCGAGCGCTTTGGGCCGGCCGGGGTCCTGGTCAACGAAGCGCTGGACATTCTCCAATTCCGGGGCAGGACCGGGCCATACCTGGAGCCGCAGCCGGGCACGGCGACCCTGAACCTCCTCCGGCTCGCACGGCCCGAGCTTCACACCGAGCTGCGCAGCGCGACCCAACGCGCGTTCGCGGAGAACGTGCCGACACACCCCCGGCGGGTGGCGCTGCGGGTCGGAGACGAGCTCCGGTCGGTGTCGATCGAGGCCCATCCGCTGTCCGATCCGGAGACCTCCACCCGTAGCCTACTGGTCCTCTTCCGGGAAGAGACCGAGCTCCCCCGAGAGGAGGAGATCCTCCCGCCGCACCCGACTCACGACACCCGGAGCGACGACCTGGAGCGCGAGCTCGCCAGCACCAAGGAGCGCCTCCAGTCGGCGATCGAGGAGCTCGAGACCTCGAACGAGGAGATGAAGAGCGCCAACGAGGAGCTCCAATCCGCCAACGAGGAGCTGCAGAGCACCAACGAGGAGCTGGAGACCTCGAAGGAGGAGCTGCAGAGTACCAACGAGGAGCTGACCACCGTCAACGACGAGCTGCAGAGCCGGATGGAAGACTTCTCGATCAGCAACGACGACCTGATCAACCTTCTCGGCTCGGTGGACACGGCGGTAGTGATGGTGGGCATGGACCTCCGCCTGCGGCGCCTCACCGAGGCGGCGGAGAAGCTCTTCGGGCTTTCCAGCGAGGACCTCAACCGGCCGGTGGCAATTCTCCGCCCGTTCCTCCCCCAGGTGGAGCTCGAGCGCGTGTGCCGGGCGGTCATCGATCGTCTCGTCGCGGCCGAGCAGGAGGTTCACGCGTCCGACGGGCGTCTCTTTCAGCTGCGCGTCCGTCCGTACCAGACGGTGGACCACGTCATCGGCGGTGCGGTGCTCAGCCTGGTCACCGTGGATGCAGGCCTGGCACGCGGGCAGCTGGTGGCGCTCGCGGCAATTCCCGGCCCGGCCCTGGTGCTCGATGCCGATTTCCGGGTGCTCGCGGCGAACGACCTGGCCGCGGGCGCGCTCGCTCCGGGAAAGGTGACGCTTCTCGGCGTCCCGGTGGAGAGGCTCGGAGGCGGCGAGCTGGCCTCGCCGCGGCTTCGGGCGGCGATGGAACGAGCCTTCCGGGAGGGCACTCCGTTCCGTCACCTCATGCTCGGGTCCCACCGCACCGTCAGTGGTGCGCGGATGGTGCGTTCCGCCGAGGTCGATGCGGGTTCGCAGCTCCTCCTCTTGCTGGAGGGCCCACCGGACGAGGCTCCATCGTGAGCGCGGCCGGCGACGGCGAGGGGCAGGAGGGCCTCGGGGCTCAGCCGGCGGAGCTGGCCGCGCTCCGCAGCTCGCTCACCCAGAGCGACCAGCTGCTGCACGAGCTGCGAGTCCATCAGATCGAGCTGGAGATCCAGAACCGCGCGCTGGTCGAGGTGCAGCATCAGCTCGAGTCGTCCCGGGAACGGTACGTCCAGCTGTTCGAGTCCGCACCCATTGCGTACCTGAGGCTGGAGGTCGACGGTCGCATCATCGAGCTCAACGTCGCTGCCGAGCGTCTGCTGGGGCAGGAGCGAACCGCGGTGCTCGGCCGGCGGCTCCAGACGGTGGTCGGCCTGAGCGACCCTATCGCCTTCCGCAACGTCCTCCACCGCAGCATCGAGCAGGAATGCGAGATCCGCACCGAAATGTCATTCCGGACCACGGCCCAGCAGAACGTCACCGCGGACGTGATCGTCCTGCCGATGCTCAAGGGCAGCGAGGCTGGCCAGCTCCGGGTCGCGTTCCATGACGTCACCGCGAGGGCCACCGCCGAGCACAACCTCCGTTTCCTGAGCCAGGCCGGAGCGCGGCTCACCCGCATTCCGCTGGGAGCTCCGCAGATGCTCGACGAGATCGCCGCGGCCGGCGCATTGGGGTCGGTGGACGGGTGCTGGGTGGAGGTGGATGGGGTCGAGAGCGCGGCCTGGCGGACGGAGCCGCTCCGGCGGCGCTTGGTGGGTGAGGCGCTCCAGGTGCTCCGCCTCCACATCGCCCCAACCATCCGGGAGGCCACCGCCCGGGTCGCATCGGTCCCCGGCGGGTGGAAGGATGATCAGAAGGCCCCACCGCTCTGGACCGTCGTGCGGAGCTGGATGAGCGCACCGCTCCTGGTGCAGGGGAAGGTCCGGGGAACGATCACCCTCTTCCAGGAGTTCAGCCCCGAAACCGAGGAGGCGGCCATCGCCTTGACCGAGGAGTTCGCGCGCCGCGTCTCTACCCTGCTCGACAACGACGTGCTCCTCCGGCGCGCCGAGGAGGCGAGCCGGGCCCGGGACGAGATGCTGGCGGTGCTCGCTCATGACCTGTCCAACGCGCTCTTCTCCTTCAGGCTACACACGCAGCGCGGGCTCAGTCGGGGAGGTGAGCACGCCGTCCGCGCGCTTGGGGCGGTCGCCCGCGGCTCGCAGTGGCTTCTCGGGCTGGTGAAGACTGTGCTCGACCTGGCCGGGACGGAGGGCGGGCCGCTGAAGGTTCAGCCGCAGCCCGGAGACCTCTCACCGGTGCTCGAGTCGGCGTGCGAGCTGCAGCAGCTCGACGCGGACGAGCGGCGGGTGCACGTCGAGCGGACCTGGCCGGACCAGCTCACTTTGAAGTTCGACCAGGAGCGGATTCTGCAGGTGCTATTCAACCTCATGAACAACGCGGTGAAGTTCACGCCTGTCGACGGATGCATCGTGGTCGGCGCCTCCCAGGAAGGAGGCCACGTCCACATCTGGGTCCAGGACTCGGGGAAGGGCCTCGGTCCTGGTCAGTCCGACCGCGTCTTCGAGCGCGGCTGGCAGGCGGATCCCAAGGCCGGTGGCAAGGGCCTGGGCCTGTACATCTCGCGGAGGATCGTCGAGGCCCACGGGGGCAAGATGTGGGTGGAGAGCACGCCAGGTCGCGGATCGACGTTCCACGTGGTGCTTCCGTCCGCGGTGGCAGAGACCGCGTCCCGGCAGGACGAGGCCGCCGTCTCACCGTGAGAGGTTCGGCGGCTCCGGAGCCCGCGACCTCCGGCCCACCGACCACCCCCGGAGTCGCCCTGCCTTCGGGATTGGAACCCGCGGCGTAACTTCCCTGCAGCCGCTGGACGTTGCGTCCGCACCGCTCGTGCGCTAGGACCGCGCCCTCCTCGGTCCCGATGCGCGCCGGACGGACATTCCCGCGGTGGCTGCCGCTGTGCGCGGCTGCGCTCGGATTGTTCCAGCTCGGGGGAATGCTTCACCTCGCCCTCGCCCCCCACGGGGTCTGCTGGGAGCACGGGGTGGTGGTGGAGCTCGAGACATCGCGAGATGTCGGCGAGTCCGCCCGTCATCCCGAGGGGTTCACGCGGGGAGCGGCGCCGCTCGTCCGGTCCGACCAGCATCCGCACTGCCCGGCGCTCTGGGTCCATCGGCAGGCGAGGCTCGAGCGCCCGTGCACCCTGCCGGTGCTCGCGGGCCCGCCTCCGGTACCCGCGCTCACGGTGCCAGATCAGGCCCCATCCCGGCCCGGGTGGGCGCTTCTGAACGCGCCGAAACAGTCGCCGCCGGTCTGAAGTCGATCGCCCGAGTCCATCGTCGCGCCGTGGCCGGCTGCAAGGGTCAGGGTGCGCCCGAGCCGTCCCGCGCCGTCGTCGCCGCCGTCGAGTGTTCGAATGTCCCCACCCCCGTCCTCACCCTTTCTCCCTGCTTCACGCCGCCGCCTGATCACCCTTCTTGCGCTCGCATGGAGCGCGCCCCTGCTCGCCGCGAACCTGGGAATCGTGCACGGCTCGGTCCACGACGAGGGCGGAAAACCCATTCCGGGTGTGACGGTGACCCTGCTCCGGGGCACCCAGCAGCTCGACGTTCACCCGACCGACGCCACGGGGCACTTCGAGTTCGAGCAGGTGCCCTTCGGCAGGTACCGGCTCACCTTCTCTGCTCCCGACGGCCGGATGGACGATCGCGAGGTGCTCATCGCGTCGGGGGACGTCCTCGAGGTCGACGTCACGCTGCCCACGCTCGAGGAGACGGTGACCGTGGTCGCGCCGAAGCGCGAGGCGCCACGGCCCACGACGACCACCAGCTCGGCCACCCAGGTCCAGCGGGAGGACATCCAGTCGCGCCCGCGCGGAGACAGCGCATCGGTCAACGAGATCCTCGCCAGCCAGCCGGGGGTCGTCTTCGACGCGCTCGGGCAGATCTACGTCCGGGGCAACCATGCCAACATCCAGTACCAGCTCGACGGCGTTCCGCTGCCGGACACGGTGTCCGGCCTCTTCGGTCAGTTCCTGAGCGCGCGCCTGCTGGAGAACATGGAGGTCATCACCGGTGGGCTTCCGGCTGAGTATGGCCAGCGCCTCTCGGCGGTGGTGAACCTCAACTCGCGGCGACCTGCGCCCGAGGGCGAGGGCCGGCTCGACCTCCTCTACGGCAGCTTCGACACGGTCAGTCCCGGTGGATACTGGGGGCAGAAGCTCGGTCCGGTCGCCTACCTGGTCGGTGGCAGCCTCAACTGGACGAACCGGGGGCTCGACCCGCCGAACCCGACGACCTCCCTCAACAACAAGGCCCAGCAGGGGCGAGTCTTCGCCAAGGTCGATGTGGATCTGAACGACCGAGACCACGTCTCCACGCTGGTCAGCTACTCGCACGATCGGTTCCAGATCCCGGTCGACCCCACGCTGATCCCCGGCAACACGCAGGTGGACGAGTTCGGCAATCCGCCACCGCCGTACTTCCCGCCCGACACGCAGCAGACCGAGACCGAGAATGACCTCTTCGGCATCGTCTCTTACCGTCACGACTTCGACGCGAGCAGCTCGCTGCGGGTCGCGGGGTACGCCCGCCACTCGGCGGCGAAGTTTTTCGGCGATCCCCAGCACGCGCTCGGCTCCACCCAGGTCTGCCTCGGTGACACACAGGACACCTGTCCGGGGGTGAGCAACGTGAATCGCCGCGCTGACCACGCCGGCCTGGTGACCGACTACCTCCAGCGGCTCGGCGATCGGCACACGCTCAAGTTCGGCCTGAGCGTGGACCAGCTGTGGGGCAACACTGCCTACGACGCGTACGAGCGCGTGCTCGTTCCACCTCCCGACTTCCAGCGAACCGGCCAGGGCGCGGACGAGCCCACCGCGACCACCGGCGGCGCCTACGCGCAGGATCGTTTCACGCTCGGGAAGCTGACCCTCACCGGCGGCCTGCGGGTCGACTTCCAGACCGCAACGCCCGGAGCTGGCGCGCCGCGAGCGACGGACGTCGGTGTCAGCCCCCGGATCGGCGTGGCCTGGGCCTTCACCCCGGACGTGGTGGCGCATGCCTTCTTCGGGCTCCTCTGGATCCCTCCCTCGGTGACCGACGCCGCGGCGGGTGCGCGACTGAGCCAGGGAGTCGCGCCGGGGCAGCCCATCCCCTACGACCTGCGACCCGAGAAGAGCCGCTACGCCGAGGTGGGGGTGAAAGCCCGGGTCCTCCGTCCGCTGACCCTGGGACTCACCCTCTGGGGCCGGCTCTCCACCGATCAGCTCGACGAGACGGAGATCGGCAACACCGGCATCACCACGCCGTACAACTTCGATGAAGGCCGGGCGGGCGGCATCGAGGCGACGGTCGACTGGGTCATCACCCAGAAGCTGACCGCGTTCGGCAACGTCAGCTTCGGCGTCGCGCAGGGCAAGGGCATCTCCACCGCGAAGTACCTGTTCGACGCTGCCGACCTGGCCAACACGGACTGGCAGACGCTCGACCACTCGCAGACCTGGACCGCCAACGCGGGCGCCAATTACCGGGACGGGCCGACGCTGGTCGCGGTCCAGCTCGCGTACGGCAGCGGGCTCCGGACAGGGGCGGACAACCAGAGTCACGTTCCCGGCTGGGTCCGGGTGGACCTGACGCTGGCCCACGATTTTCTCGATCTTCCGCTTCGTCCGACCTTGGCGATCGACATCGTGAACCTCTTCGATGCCCAGTACGCCTACCGGCTCAACAACGGCTTCAACGGGAGCCACTGGGCGCCGGGCCGGAGCGTGTACGTGCGCGGGTCGATCAACTTCTGAGCTCGGAGGCTGGCGCGCCCAGACGCTGGCGAAGGGACCCTGGACCTCGGGGCAGGTACGCGCAGGTGCGGGGTGAGGCGACCCGTCATTCTCTCGGACTCCGGCCGATTTGCCCTAACCTTGCGAGTTCGACCGGGATGCGGGGCCTCGAGATCTTCGACACCGACGAGACCGGGAAGCTGGCCGGGAGCCTCGAGGGGCTTCTCCGGCTCGTGGATCCACCGGCGTCGCGCCTGGTGTGGACCCTCCGGTACATCGAGGCCCGCGACGACGTGACCGCCGCCTGGCCCGCGGGTCTCAAGGACCTCGAGGCCCAGGCCTCCGCGCGCAAGTTCGGGCTCGAGCTCTCCTGGGAACAGCTGGCGTCGCTTGTGGCCGTGCTCCACGCTCCGGTGGACGTGAGGCTCGACGGCTGGGCGCGGGCCCCCAGACCGGGCGACGCCCCCGGTGAGCTGGTGGTTCGCATCGAGGTGCTCGACGCCACGCTCTTCCGGGTGGCGTCTCGGGAGCGCGGAGTGCTCCGACGCCTCGAGCGGCGATTCAAGGACACCCGTCAGGTCGAGCTGAGCGAGATGTACTGAGCTCGCCGGACGGCGCTCGGGCTACCGCGCGCCGGCGGATTTCAGGTCCACCGAGTCGATGGTCGCGCCCACGCGGGCGAGAAGCTCCCAGGCCCAGCCCACCGCTTCCTCGACCTGGTCGCCGACGGGGAGCGCGCCCCAGACGAGCGTGAGGGTGGTGGTCGTGTCGTCGGAGGTCTTGCTGCGGGTCGAGTCCTTCACCGCGTTGGCGCACGGACCCTCGGCATCGAAGAGGCACAGGAGCCCCTCGAGGTCGATCTCCTGCCCGGAGGCGTTGAAGACGTAGCGTGCACCCGCTGGCGCGACGTCCACCCGCACCGGGGCACGGAGCCGTTCGACGTCCACCACGCTGATCGGCAGCCCCGAGTGCAGCGAGACCACGTTCCCCACGTCGACCGCGGCGTTGATCGGCGCGAGCTTCCCTTCCGCTGCCGCGCGGACCAGGTACTCGGACGCGGGCTTTCCCCGGCCGGTGGGCTTGTAGCCGCCGTGCCGGAGGAGGTCACGGATGGCGCTCCGGACCTCGTCGCTGCCTTGCACCGGGGCCCGGGCGCCGCGGGCGAGCAGGTCGCGGTAGGCATCGCGCGGCAGCTTCCCCAGCGGGACCGGGAACTCGGTCACGAAGGCGCGCAGCGCGAGCAGCGGGTGGGGGGCGACGGCGAGCTCCACGGCGCCCCGAGCGTACGCCTTCCGCCGCGCGGGCGCCTCGACCATCAGGCCCCCGTGCTACCCAGGCGGACGTGCCCGGGCATCCCATCCACGGCGAGCTACTCAGCGGAAACGACCTCTACCGGACGGTGGTCCTGGAGAAGATGACCCGAGCCCGCGAATCGGTGTGGATCGCCACCGCCAACGTCAAGGCGATGATGGTCGAGCAGTGGCCCGCATCCGGAACCGGGCCGGGGACGAACCGCGGACGATTCGCCCCGGTGCTCGCGCTGTTCCGCACGCTCGCCCGCCGCGGCGTGGAGCTGCGCTTGCTGCACGCCGAGCTGCCGAGCCGGCCTTTCCGGGAGGCGTTCGACCGGTCGAGGACCCTGGTCCGCGGCGGGCTGCAGCTGAAGATCTGCCCGCGCGTCCACTTCAAGTGCGTTCGCGTGGACGGCGCCTGGGTCTACCTGGGCAGCGCGAACCTGACCGGGGCCGGGCTCGGAGCGAAACACCCCGATACGCGGAACTTCGAGCTCGGGCTGGTCACCGAGGACTTCGACACCGTGGACCGGGTCACCGCGCTTTTCGAGTCCGTGTGGTCCGGCGCGGAGTGCGCGAGGTGCCGGCTGCGCTCGGTGTGTCCGGATCCCATCGGTCCACCGGCTCCGCGCCCCGGGAAGATGGCAGGGATCCGGCTCGGGCGCCCCCGGCGGCTCAGAAGACGTTCAGCCGGATGACGGCTCACCCGTGAGGGCGCCGAGGCCAGCCGGCACGTCGTCCCGCGGTTATGCTCGTGCGTCGATGCGACGCTCCGGCCACAGGAGTCGAAGGTGAGCCGCTCCGGCCGACCGATGCTCCTCGGCGCGCTGGCGGGGCTGACTTCCGCCATCCTCTTCGGCGCGAGCGTCCCCATCACCAAGCGTCTGATCCCGGAGGTGCCACCGGTTCTGCTCGCGGGGCTCCTCTACCTCGGGGGTGGGCTGGCGGTGGGCACGGTGAGGGTTCTCGCGCGACGGCGAATCGTCGAGGCGAGCCTGGTGCGGGCAGACCTGCCCCGGGTTCTGGCCATCGTCCTCCTCGGTGGCGTCGTCGGGCCGCTCGCGCTGGTGTACGGGCTGCGGAGCGTCTCCGGAGTGAGCGGCGCGCTCCTCCTCAACCTCGAGGGGCCGTTCACGGTGCTCATCGCCCTCACCGCGTTCGGCGAGCACCTCGGCACGCGTGCAGCCCTCGCCGCGGGCCTGGTCTTCGCCGGCGCGTGTCTCCTCGCTGTCCCCGGGGCGGGGGCGGGCACGGCCCAGCTCGGAGGGGTCCTGCTCCTGGTCCTGGCCTGCGCCGCCTGGGCGCTGGACAACAATGTCACCCAGGGGCTTGCGGGCAAGGACCCATGGCAGGTGGTGATCGCCAAGACGCTCGGGGCGGGGACGGGGCTGGTGGCGGTGGGGCTGATCCTCGGCGATGCGCTCCCTCCCGGCCGCGTCCTCCTCGCCGCGCTCGGCCTGGGTGCGCTGGCCTACGGCGCAAGCGTGCTGCTCGACGCATACGCTCTCCGGCTGCTGGGAGCGGCGCGGGAGGCGGCGTTCTTCGCCACAGCCCCGTTCGCCGGGGCGCTCCTCTCGGTGCCGCTGCTGGGAGAACGCCTCGGCGCCCTTCAGGTCGCTGCGGGAGCAGTCATGATCCTCGGCGTGGCGCTCCTCGTCCGGGAGCGGCACGGGCACGAGCACACCCACGAGGAGCTGGAGCACAGCCATCGCCACGTCCACGATGAGCACCACCGGCATCCGCATCCGGACGGCATGGACTCCACGGAACCGCATGCGCATCCGCACCGGCACGCTCCGCTGACCCACGCCCACGCCCACGTGTCCGACGCGCATCACCGACACGCGCACTGACCTCTCGCCGGAAAGTGCCCGCGTGCGCTTCGGCCCGCCCCGAACGCCGTGCCGGCCACCGCCGCCAAGCGCAGTGAGACTTCCGCCGAGGCGGAAACGAGCCCCTCCGCGGTGTGACACCGCTCCTGCAGACGCCCGTCCTGAACGGGACCCGTCAGCTCCGGCGCGGAAGGGTGGCATCGCGGGCCCGGGACCGGCAGATTCCGGCTTCCGAGGCGAGGACAGGACGTGAGCGACCGGTTCGAGGCGGACGTGCGGCGGATGCAGCGGGCCCTGGCGGCCGAGGAGGACCGCCGAGCGCGGCGGCAGCTCCGTCGCCAGGATCGTCGAGACCGTCGCGCCGCCCGGCGTGGTGCACGCATCCGGAAGCCGCGGAGCGGCGTGGGCCTTCTCATCGGGGCGGCGGTGCTCACCGGTGTCGTTGTCGACGGCGCACCGTTCTGGCTCCTGTTCATCGCGGTGTGGATGATCTTCGAAGGGATGCGGCGTCTCGTCGGCCGCCGCGCGCCGGATTCGGCCGTGGAGGCGGACGCGGTCCGCGACGAGACGGGGGTGGACGCGCGGCTGGCCCGGGTGGACGAGCTGTGCGACCAGCTCCTCGCGGACATCCAGACCGCCCCGCCCGTGCTCCGGCAAATCGTCCAGCGTCCGGAGGAGGCGGTGCAGGCCCTGCGCGATGGGGTGCACGCGCTGGAACGCCGGGAACGGGAGATCCGGGCCCTTGCCCGCCCCGAGGACGATGCACGGCTCCAGTCCGAGCGAGAGTCGCTGCAGCGCCGCCTCGCCGCGGAGCAGGACCCGGTCACCCGGCAGCGGCTCGGACAGGCGCTGGAGGCGCTCGACCAGCAGCGGGGCCAGCGCGCCTCGCTCCTGACCGCGGCCTCGCGCCTGGAGGCCGAGCGCACGCGGCTTCTCTACACGCTCGAGGGCCTGCACACCCAGGTGCTCGCGGTGCGCTCCACCGCCGAGGCCGGCCAGGAGCAGGCGGCGGCCGACCGTCTTCGCCAGAGCCTGGACACGCTCTCCAGCGAGGTCTCCGCGGTGGCGGGAGCCCTCGAATCGGTGCAGGCGGTCGACGCCGGGGCGGTTCCCACGCCCGAGGCTCGCCCACCCGAGGCCCGGCTCCCGGAGCGCAGATGACCACCCCGAGGACGCCGTCCCTTCCGGGCCAGGCTGCCCGGCGGACCGACGCGCCTGCCGGGGGGGTACGTTCGGGGCCGGTCCGTCCGGCCTTCGTCCCCACCGACCCGTTCCGTCCTGCCTGGGGTGCCGCCGGGCCACAGCGGCAGACGCTCCTCGCCCACCTGATCCGCCGCCCGCGCCCTCCGCCGCTCCGCCGCGAGCGAGTCGACACCCACGACGGCGACTTCCTCGACCTCGACTGGCTCGACGTCCCGAAGGACCGCCCCCACGTGTTGGTGCTGCACGGCCTCGAGGGCAGTCCGGGCTCGGGGTACGTGCGCGCCACGCTCAACGAGATCGCCGGGCGCGGGTGGGGTGCGGTGGCCATGGCGTGGCGGAGCTGCAGCGGGGAGCCGAACCGCGCCCTCCGGTCCTACTGCTCGGGCGAAACGGAGGACCCCCGCTTCGTGTGCACCCGGATCCGCGAGGCCGGAGTCCGCGGGCCGCTTTTTGCCATCGGGTTCTCGCTGGGCGCCAACGCGCTGCTGAAGCTCCTCGCCGAGACCGGGGAGGAGGCGCCGGTGGATGCGGCCGCGGCGGTGAGCACGCCCTTCGACCTCGCCGCGTGTGCGCTGGTGCTCGATGCTCCGTGGGGAAGTGGGGCGCTCTATCGGCGGGAGTTCCTCCGCACGCTCCGGCGCAAGGCCCTCAGCAAGCTGCGCGAGCATCCGGCGTGCGGACTCTCGCCCGAGGCCGTGCGTGGGGCCCGGACGCTGCGCGCCTTCGACGACGCGTTCACCGCGCCGAGCAACGGCTACCGCGACGCCGACGACTACTACGCCCGCGCCTCCTCCGGGCCGCTCCTTCCGCGCATTCGCCGCCCGGTGCTCTGCATCAGCGCCGAGGACGACCCGATGATCCCCGTCGAGACCCTGCCCGCGTCCATCCCCAACCCGATGGTGCAGCTGCTCCGGACGCAACGAGGAGGCCACGTCGGATTCCTCGCCGGGAGCCTCGTCCGTCCTCGGTTCTGGGCAGAGGCCCAGGCGGTCGAGTTCCTGGCTCAGTTCGAAAGGGCCTGAGGCGAGGCCCACGCTCGGTTCATGGCGCGCGTCAGCGCCGCTTCGCGAGGAAGCAGCCCTGGACGTGGTCGTCCACCAGCCCGCAGGCCTGCATGTGCGCGTAGCAGATGGTGGAGCCCACGAACCGAAAGCCGCGCTCCTTGAGCGCCTTGCTGAAGGCGTCCGACTCGGGGCTCGTGGCACGGATGTCCCGGACACTGCGCGGTCTCCGCCGGATCGGCTTGCCGCCCACGAAGCCCCAGGCGAACTCATCGAAGGAGCCGTGCTCGCGCTGCACCTCGAGGAACGCCCGCGCGTTCTCCACGGCCGAGGTCACCTTCGCCCGGTTGCGCACGATGCCCGGGTCGCGGAGGAGGGCCTCGATGCGCGCGGGGCGGAAGCGGGCCACCTTCGCGGGGTCGAACCGGTCGAACGCCCGCCGGTAGTTGTCCCGCTTCCGGAGAATCGTCGACCACGAGAGCCCGGCCTGGGCGCCCTCCAGGATCAGGAACTCGAAGTGCGTCCGGTCGTCGTGCACCGGACGTCCCCACTCCTCGTCGTGATACCGGATGTAGAGCGGATCGTCGCCGACCCAGCCGCAGCGCTTCTTACGGTCCATCCGCCACCCAGAGGTAGAGGTCCTGCTCCGGTCCGCGGGCCGCGGCCAGCTCGGCCAGCGACTCCAGGGCCTTCTCTGGCGTCCCATTCGAGCGTCCAGCTCCGCCCGTCCAGTCCGCCGCCCAGCGCGCCCGCTCGGAAGCATCGGCGTTCCCGAGCGCCTCGGCCGCCTCGACTGGAAGTCGATGGATGGAAGGGCCCCGCGGGCCGGCGGAGAGCACCGGTGTCTCGAGCGTGGCGCTCGCGTCCTCCGAGCTGATGCTTCCTCCAGTCACGATCTCCACCAGGGACGCGAGGTTCGCCGGATCGACCCCGCTCAGCGGGCGCCCCGCCCCAGGCGCGGTCCCGGAGTCGAGCAGCCGCGGGAGGTCGGCCGCCGTGGCAAGGAATGCGTTCGCGCTCATCGGCGCTCCCGTGCCTAGACGAGACCGCGGGGCCCACGCAATGGCGGGTGAGCAGAGCCCGCCGCACCGCGCCAGCGACTGCTTGGGCTAGAACACGGAAACGCCATGGCCTCGATCCCCGTGCGTCGGCTCGCCCTCGCCGTCCTCCTCGTCGCGGTCACGGCGCGTGCCGAACCGCCCCTCATCCCTCGCGAGGTTCTCTTCGGGAACGCCGAACGGGCCAAGCCGGCCATCTCGCCCGACGGCAAGCGGCTCGCCTGGCTCCAGCCGGACAAGGACGTGCTCCAGGTCTGGGTGCAGACAATTGGCACCGACGATGCCGCACCGGTCAGCGCCGATCGCCAGCGACCGATCCGCCGCTTCCAGTGGGGACAGGACAGCCTGACGATCCTCTACACCCAGGACGTGAAGGGGAACGAGGACTGGCACGTGTACGCGGTGGACCTCGAGTCGAAGCAGGTCCGCGACCTGACGCCGTTCGATGGCGTGCGCGCCGAGATCGTGAAGGACAGTCCCCGCCGCCCCT